>Ga0184615_10002384_pt1 | contig 10080 bp, 10 predicted proteins | sample PLM4_65_coex_FD_133134 | JGI IMG/M metagenome (GOLD analysis project Ga0184615, IMG submission 133134) | Groundwater sediment microbial communities from an aquifer in East River, Colorado, USA - PLM4_65_coex | ecosystem: Environmental > Terrestrial > Soil > Riparian zone | place: USA: East... | reverse complement strand
GGCGTGCTCTTCGTATTTTCGGTCAGCGTCCACAGCCACAGGATAAGCTTCTGTCCCGACTCTCTCGTAAAAATTTCGGGTACTTCACAAGAAGCGGGTCATTCCGTCGAAGGGTGCTCCGCGTGCCTCCTCCACGGCAGTATCAAGCTCGCTTCCGCAAGCGCCGTGTTCAGCCCCATGGACCCGGGGCAATCGATTTCATATAAAGAAACAATATACTTAACGCCTCATTCTTTTTTACTTCAAAACAAGCTTTCCCGCTCGCCTCCGGCGATCTGAGCCGATACTCGTTATTCCGTACCCGCGGGGCGCATCCCCAGCATACTAATTTCTGTAGACCCGGTTCGTGGACATAATCCATAGACCCGGACTATAGAACGTCCGGTCCGATAGATCACGGACATCGATCACTCCAGGACTCAAGCGCGCCTCCCGCGGAACGGCAATACCGAACCCGCTTCGATCCCCTATTACATTTCCGGAGGTGAGATATGAATTTCATAAAAATGATTTTGATGGCAGCAGCTTTGTTTACCGCTTCGTCTGCATATTTTCAGAACGATTCGTTCGGGCAGGAGGGCGATGACGTTAAGAAAGAGATACAAGAGCTTAAACAGATGATGGAGAAAATGCAGCAAAGAATCACCGAGCTCGAGGAAAAGAACAGGGCCATTGAGCAGCAGGCGAAAGAGAAAGAGGTAGTGAAAGAGAAAGAGAACGTCGTCGTAACTGAGGAGACCGAAGTAATTCAGGCGGCACCTCAGCCCCGGCAGGAGAGCTTTTTAAGCAAAGTGGCTCAAACGCTTAATCCCGATATAAGCGTTATAGGCATTTTTGCGGCGGCGTGGTACTCCCGGAACGACCCTTTCGTTTTTGCCGAGGACGACCCGCAAAATACCGGAGTCAATTTACAGGAGCTGGAACTGGGTTTCCAGAGTATCGTCGATCCGTATTTCAGGTTCGACACATTCATCTCCTTGAAGACAGAGGGAGTCGAGGTCGAGGAAGCTTACGGCACCTCGCTTTTCAGCATGCCCCTCAATACACAGTTCAGGATGGGGCGTATGAGGGCCAAGTTCGGAAGGATCAACCAGATACATACTCACGCACAGAACTTCGTCACCCTTCCGATCGTCGCCGCGGAGTTCCTGGGCCAGCACCTGAACCCGACGAGCATAGAGGCAGATTTTCTTATCCCCGTTCCCTGGTATATGGAGCTGAGCGCCTTGGGCGGCAGCCCCGATGTTGAGACTCCGACATTTGCTACGGATGAGGCAAACGCGAATAACCTGGCTTACCTGCTGTATGTTTTTCACCTCGCTAATTTCTTCGAAGTGAGTGACTCTCTCGGAATCAACCTCGGTGCTTCATTCGCCACAGGCAGCAACGGGACCGGCCCCAAGGAACGCTCGAACCTCTACGGAGCCGACCTGTACGCAAAATACAGACCGCTCAGACAGAGCGCGTATACCGAATTCAGACTCCAGTCGGAATTCATGTGGAGACAGGCCGACACGCCTGAGGAGAATCTGGAGGATTATGGATTTTATGCCGAGGGGGTGTACAGGTTCGCTAAGAGATGGAATACCGGAGTCAGGTTCGATCTGACTGATACGAACACCCCTGTCGCCGGTGAAGACGGTGGTGATGAAGAACTCTTATCCGCAGACTCCGCTGACCTCGTAAGCACAAGAGCGATCAATCCAGGAGAGACACTGGGATTACCGGGGAGGGCCTACCGCATATCGCCCATGCTGACGTTCAGCCCGAGCGAATTCTCACAGTTCAGGCTGGAGTACGATTACCTGAACCAGAACTATGCGGGAAACCAGCACGCTATCTTCCTGCAGTTCCAATACGCTATAGGAGCTCACGGAGCGCATTCTTATTAATCAAATTTGTTCAGGAGGAAATGAATATGAAACGTTATACCCTTCTTCAATGCTTCACGGTATTCATCACTTTTGTGCTCATCTCCATTTTCTTCTCCTCGGAGGATGTGTCGGCAAAAGTACAGATAGTCGCCTCACTGCCTGATCTCGGGGCAATCGCGCAGGAAATCGGGGGCGACAAAGTCGACGTAATGAGCCTGGCGAAAGGTTATCAGGACCCGCACTTTGTGGACGCAAAGCCTACATACGTGACTAAGCTTAATAAGGCGGACCTCCTCATCTATAACGGACTCGACCTCGAGATCGGCTGGCTGCCTCCATTAATCACTGGGTCCAGGAACTCCAAGATCACGTCCACTGATGCCCTCGGACGTCTCGACGCTTCCACATATATCCCTCAGGTGCTTGAAGTTCCGACTACGCAGATCGACAGATCGATGGGAGACATACATCCGAAAGGAAATCCGCATTACCTCCTCGACCCGAGAAACGGCATTTACGTTGCAGGCGGCATAACGGCGAGGCTTAAGGAGATAGACCCGGAAAACGCCTCTTATTACGAGGAGAATTACAAAAAATTTGCCGACCACCTGAATCAGAAAATAAAGGAATGGGACGGGGAGCTCGCTCCTTATAAAGGGACAGAAATAGTGTCCTATCACAAGAACCTGGAATACCTCTCGGATTGGGCCGGGTTCAAGGAAGTGGGATTCATAGAGCCCAAGCCGGGCATACCGCCGACGCCTTCTCACGTCGCAGAGCTGATAAAAAAGATGAAATCGATGGACGTGAAGCTCGTCATTGCTTCAAACTATTATCCTCAAAAAACAGGCTCGCTCGTCGCCGACCAGTCTGGCGCCGTGTTTCTGTCCATACCCACAAGCGTAGGAGGGCAGGACGGGATTAATATGTACGCTGACCTGTTCGATGTAATAGTGGGCGATATAACCTCGGCATTAAAAAATGAAACAGGTGAGACCAATCATTCGGCCTCGAAGGCGGGCGGATAGTTATGCGCATCAATGTAGTCCCCTCTGTTGTCTCTCCTTACCAAAAGACTCAGGGGACTACATTTTATGAAACGGAGAATTGACGATCGGATGGCAAATTTAATAAGACTCGAAGACGTGACTATAGGATATGAGAATAAAGGGATACTCGGCCCGATAAACCTCGCTATAGAGAATGGCCAGTTCTGGGGCATATTGGGTCAGAACGGGGGCGGGAAGTCCACACTGCTCAAGACCCTTCTCGGACTCCTCCCGACGGTCTCGGGTAACGTCAAATCCGCGGACGGGATTGTCTTCGGATACGTGCCCCAGAGCGAGAAATTCGACCCCATATTCCCTGTCTCCGTCGGAGAGATCGTGTCCATGGGGAGATACGTAAGGGTGCGCCCGGGAAAGAAGCTAACCGTATCCGACATGGATCAGATAACAAGATCGCTCGAAAAAACGGGGATCCTCCATCTGAAAGACCGAACGTTCAGGTCCCTTTCCGGGGGAGAGAAGCAGAGATCCCTCCTTGCGCGCGCCATAGCCGGGGAGCCGGATGTACTCGTCCTCGACGAGCCCACCGCGTCTGTCGATGTAAAGGGAGAGGTCCAAATAATGGAGCTCGTGCAAAAGATCAGGTCCGATGACGGACTGACGGTGCTCATGGTGAGCCACTTCTTAAATACGGTCACTAGATATGCCGACAGGATTATCCTGATCGATAAGGACAGCGGATATTTCGAGGCAGGGGGCAAGTCGGAGATACTGACGGACCATAATTTGAGCAAGTTTTTCGGCCTAGGCACAGGGTCAGTGATTATATGAAATTTTAGTTGCCCGTGAATTATGTAAGGAGCGTAAATGGGGATCTTGTCAGAATTTATAAACAGCTATTTCCTCTGGCGCGACCCGATGATCGTAGGGGCCGTGTCGGGAGCGGTTTGCGGATTCCTGGGCGTATACGTCGTGCTAAGGAGAATAATATTCGTAAGCGCGGCGCTCACTCAAATATCGAGCTTCGGAGTGGCCCTTTCCTTCTATCTGGAAGGGTTCAGCATGGGCGCGATGTCGTCATTCATACACCCCTTCATCCTCTCGACCGTCCTTACGTCGCTGGCTGCCGTCTTTTTTGCCATGAAGAGGGACTTTTCCCGCATCAGCCAGGAAGGGGTGATCGGGTTCGGATTTTTAATCGCTTCGGGGGCGGTAATAATCCTGGGAGACCGGATTACCAAGGGCGCCCACGATATTGCCAATATACTTTTCGGGAGCGCAGTCGTCGTCGATCCGAAAGACGTGTACATCATTCCGGCTGTCGCCCTCGCGGCTGTCGTCATCCACATCATATTCTTTAAAGACTTCGTTTTCGTTTCATTCGACGAAGAAACGGCGCGGTTATTCAAGTATCCGGTAAGGACGCTAAACACCGCTATACTGGTTACTATCGCAGTCGTGGTCGCTGTGGCGACAAGGGCTTTGGGCGCCCTTCCCGTCTTTTCATTCCTCGCCCTCCCGCCGCTCACGTCCCTATTTTTAACGGAAAGGCTCAAGCTGGTTTTCGCCCTTTCGGTCATAATAGGCGCTCTATCGGCGACGCTCGGATATTTCTTTTCGTTCGTATTATCAATCCCTACAGGCGCGTCCATGGCGGTCTCTGCTTCTGTATTTTTTATACTGGGACTCTTATGGCGTGAGGTAAAGGTCAGGCTCTAAAAAGTGAAGCGGAATAAAAACATGAATAAATTTACACAGAGCAGAGGGAAATATCCCTCAATCAAAAAGACGTTCCTGATATCCGCATTCCTTTTTCTTTCGGCATGCAGCAAGTATGAAAAGGTCGCGGACAACCTGGATTTCCTCAAATACGAATATTTCACGTGCGATGTCGTAAGTGTCGCGGACGGAGAAAGCTTCTTTTGCCAGCCGCCCGATCTGGACATGGAAAAAATCAGGCTGACAGGGATCAGCATACCGGCGGAGAGCGAAAAGGAAGCGAAAAAATACTGCGAATCGATACTGAGGAGAGGGACGCTCGTGAAGATCGAGCCCGGCAAGGAGCAGAAAAAAGAAATCGCGGATATACCGGCCTACGTGTTCGTACCCGGCGGGAAGATGCTGAATGTCCTCCTTCTGGAGAAGGGTTACGCCGAGCCCGTAAAAAAGGAGATCAATAAAAAATATATGAGTCTATTCGTCGGAGCGGAGAAAAAGGAAACGCCCGAAGAAATCGAAATCATAGACGAAGAGAAGCAGCCCTGGCTGAGGTAACGAAGAAATCCTCGTGGGCGGAATTTACTCGATGACGGCCGACGGGGTCGAGGTCGTTAAGAGTTATTGAGGGCTTCGAGAGGAATAGACTCGTCGATCAAGAGTATGGGGATATGGTCCCTTATCGGATAAAGGTATTTACGGTCTACTTTTTGTATTAGCCCGCCGTCGATCTTTTCGGAAACCTTCTGCTTTGACCTGTTCATCACCTCTCCCTTCTCGATGAGCAGATTAATTTTTTCAATCAACTCGGGCTCGGCAAGCACCAGGTCCTGCTTCGTTTCGGGACAGGCGATTATATCGAGTAATTCCTTATCGATCATAGTCACTCCGGACAGTCGGATGCGGTTAAAATAAAATTTTACTAGTATCGAACGTCCGGTTCATTAGAATACATATATAGAGATCAAATGCAAAAGGAGTATTAAAACATGAATAAACTTTCCCTGATTTTACTGTTTTTTGCAGCTATTCTGATCGGCTCTGCAGTCAAAACAACCGCAGCGTCCGGAGCGGGCGGTGACGAAATAAAGATCGAAGCCGTCGCGAACTCCCCGGCTTTCCCCGGGGCAAGAGCACGGTTCGCTTCACTCAAAGACGGAGACGTGCTCAAAGACCCCAATGTCTCCGTCGTTGTAGATGTGGAGAACTTCGAGCTCGGAGTCCAGACCGATACCGAAAGGGCGAAGGAGATAATGAATTCCGCCCAGGGACAGCATGCCCATATAATACTGGATAACGATCCTTATTTAGCCGATTACGAATCGGGGAAACCGTTCGAAATAGGGACGCTCAACGAAGGCCCCCATACGCTCGTGGTATTTCCGAGCCGCTCCTATCACGAGAGCGTGAAATCCCCCGAGGCTGCGGACATCGTTAATTTCTATGTCGGGAAGAAAGAAGGGGAGTTCATGCTCGACAAATCGAAGCCGACTATTATCTACAGCAGGCCCAAGGGTAAATATGACGGACCCGGCGCCGATAAGGTAATGCTCGACTTTTATTTAAACAACGTCGAGCTCGGCCCGGACGGCTATAAAGCGAAATACACGATCAGGAAGAAGGATTCGACGGGAGAAGTCACGTCGATCATCCTTACCGACTGGGCTCCCACCTACGTGACCGGGCTTACGACGGGGGATTACGCAGTAAAGCTCGAGCTTCTGGATAAAGACGGGAACGTCGTCGAAGGCGCGTTTAACAATGCGGAAAGGGATATCAGCGTCGTCAGGGAATGAGCCGATTTGAGGTGGCGTATAACAAGCCCCCCTTTACGCGGACGAAATCTGTTAATCCGCTTCACCTCGGATTGAGGGTATTTATTCGCGGAACCACTCTTTATCATTCAAAATATAAAACTCCGGGTCGAACCGGAAGCCGCACATATAAAGCAGGCATGGGTTTACAAAATTTATTGCTGTGGAATAATTAATGTTCTTCTGACAGAAAAGATGAGGTGATAGCGATGTCTCAGAAATGCATGATAACCGGAAAAAGCCCTCTCGTGGGGAACAACGTTTCACACGCCAACAACAAGGTGAAACGCCGCCAGAACCCGAACCTCCAGTGGAAGCACGTCTATGTTTCCGAGCTCGACCGGAATGTCAGGATCAGGGTTTCGACGCGCGCCCTCCGGACGATTAACAAGAAGGGACTTTCCGCATTCCTCAAGGACAACGGGCTCACCATAAAGGACCTGCTTTAAATCCATATCAATCAATACTGGAATTCACACCGGTTCTGATTATATTTAATCTCAATGCAGATTAATTCACAAACCAGGCTGGACCGCTATATTTTCGAAGCGGTTACGAAGGCCGGGTCTCTATTAAACGACAGAAGGGCCTTAATCGGCCTCATAGGCTCGGCATCCGCCAAAATAGAATCAAGCAGCGGCAGGATCGCGTCCATAAAGAACGACCTTGCAACGGTCGTCGAGCTTCTCAAGGCCTGGGCACGCGGCGAGTACAGGGAAGTACCATGGAGTACTTTACTCCTCGGGACAGGGGCCGTCATTTACTTCGTAAACCCGTTCGACGCGATACCCGACATATTGCCCGCGGCGGGGCTTCTCGATGACGCAAGCGTGATAGGTTTCGTATTGGCGTCGGCGAAAAACGATATAGTGAAATTCAGGAATCATAAGACCGACGCAGCACATCCGGACACCCTGGATTAATCCCTGCGTAATCATTTACGGCCATCATTTAGCCCTCAAGGTGCTCGTACTGGTCTTTGAGGCTCTGAACGACTGTAGCGTCGGCAAGTGTCGTCGTATCACCGAGGACGGCCCCTTCGGCGATATTCTTGAGGAGCCTCCTCATAATCTTCCCGCTCCTCGTCTTCGGGAGCTCAGCCGTAAAGATTATTTCGTCCGGCTTCGCTAACGCGCCTATTTTCTTAGCCACATGGTTCCTCAGTTCTTCTATCATGTCCTTATCGTGCTTTGCACTCTTCTTAAGCGTGGTGAACGCGACTATGGCCTGTCCCTTGAGCTCGTCGTGCCTGCCTATTACGGCGGCCTCGGCGACCGAATGGTGATCGACGAGGGCGCTCTCCACTTCCATAGTGCTTATCCTGTGCCCCGCCACGTTCATCACGTCGTCCACGCGTCCGAGGAGCCAGAAGTAGCCGTCCTTGTCCCTCTTTGCCCCATCCCCCGTGAAATAGAGTCCGGGGAACCTGCTCCAGTACTGATCGACATAACGTTTCGGATCGCCGTATATCGTCCTCAGCATGGAGGGCCAGGGGTTCCTCAGCACGAGGTATCCCGCGCCTTCCTTAATCGTCTTCCCGTTTTCATCGACTATATCGGCCTGTATGCCGGGAAAGGGCTTTGTGGCCGAGCCCGGCTTTAATTTGGTGATGCCGGGCAGAGGGGTAATGAGTATCGACCCCGTCTCGGTCTGCCACCAGGTATCGACTACAGGACACTTGCTGTTGCCGATGTTGATGTAGTACCACATCCAGGCCTCAGGGTTTATCGGCTCGCCGACAGAACCCAGGAGGCGGAGCGAGCTGAGGTCGTATTTCTTCGGATACTCCTCGCCCCATCTCATGAACGTCCTTATCGCCGTAGGGGCGGTGTAGAAGATGTTCACACGGTATTTTTCCACTATTGCCCAGAACCTGCCGATGTCCGGATAGTCGGGTGCGCCCTCGTACATTAGCGAAGTGGCGCCGTTAGCAAGATGGCCGTAGATAATATAGCTATGGCCGGTCACCCACCCGATGTCCGCGGTGCACCAGTACGTGTCCTCCTCCTTCAAGTCGAACACCCACTTGGTAGTCGCGTAAACGCCGACCAGATAGCCTCCCGTCGTATGGACTATCCCCTTGGGCTTTCCGGTGGTCCCGCTCGTATAGAGCATGAAGAGCATGTCCTCGCTGTCCATCCTCTCGGGTTCGCAATAAGAGTGCGCCTTCTCCATAAGCTCGTGCCACCAGACGTCCCTTCCTTTTTTCATCTTGATTTCTGCTTTGTCTCCGACCCTTTTCACGACGACGACCTTTTCAATGCTCGGCGTGTCCGTGAGCGCGTCGTCCGAATTCTTTTTGAGGGGTACTATCCCTCCCCTTCTATACCCGCCGTCAGACGTAATGAGCACCCTCGCCTTGGAATCGTTTATCCTGTCCCTGAGGCTCTCCGCGCTGAACCCTCCGAATACGATGCTGTGGGGGGCGCCTATCCTCGCGCACGCGAGCATGGCGATTGCGAGCTCGGGGATCATCGGCAGGTATATCGTAATCCTGTCTCCCCTGTTGACGCCGAGCGCCTTGAGCACGTTAGCGAACTTATTTACCTCCCTGTAGAGCTCCCAGTATGTAAGAGTAACGCTCTCCCCCGATTCCGCCTCCCAGATTATCGCAGCCTTATTCTTCCTCGCCGTATTTATGTGCCTGTCGAGACAGTTGTATGAGACGTTCAGCTTCCCGCCGATAAACCACTTGGAATGAGGGACCTTCCACTTGAGCACTTTTCTCCATTTCTTGAACCAGTCGAGCTCTTTTGCGAAATTCGCCCAGAATTTTTCCCTGTCCCGGGCTGCTTTTTTATAAACAGACTCGTTCTTTACGTTGGCGTTCTTTCTCATTTTTTTGCCGGGTGTAAAGGTGCGGCCTTCGGTAAGCAAGTCCTCGATAGTTTTTTCGACGTCAGCCATATTGACCCCCTTAAGAGAAATACAAAGGCAGTAAGATACTCTATACTAACAAAATTCGGCGGGGATTTGAACAGTATTTTTTTATGGCGTGCCGCGAGGCTTTTCTTAATTCCCCGGCTTCACTCTCTTAATGCCCTTCATAATCAGAGCGATGAGGATAAAGGCCCCGGCGGTAAGGCAGAGGAGGAATCAAAGTCCCTCGCTTATTTCACAGTGTCGAAGGCGGGCGGCGGAAGGAGCGGCGGCTTTTCTTTCTGCGACGACTCGCGCTGGAACTCCATCTCGGAGACGAGTATGCTGGGCGCGACTGTCGAGACGGGGATGTAGCCGGACTCGGCCCCGCAGAACCCGTTGAATACCGCATAGTCATCCCCGGTCGCGATGATTTTATTCACCGTAACTATAGGCGTCCCGACGATCTCGATGTCCCTCACCGGGGTCTCCCGGCCGGTCTCGGGGTCGACCTTGTAAAGGACGAGCGGCGTGCCCCTGAAGGCCTGAAAGTTATACGAGGAGGTATTGGTCTCTCCGCCCCTCATGCTCTTTATGATCAGGCCGAAGGGTTTATTCTGACGCTTTACCTCTTCAATCAGAAGCGCCTTCAACTTGTCCTTCGGGTATTCGTTCGAGGACTCGATTATGGTATTGCTCATCCTCGCGACGGGCGCCTGCCCGTAGGACGCCCTCCCGTGGCCGTTTGATTTCCGGAACCCTTCGACAGGGGTCCGGGACATCAGGAAGCTCTTAAGTACGCCGTTTTCG
>Ga0184615_10002382_pt1 | contig 10084 bp, 10 predicted proteins | sample PLM4_65_coex_FD_133134 | JGI IMG/M metagenome (GOLD analysis project Ga0184615, IMG submission 133134) | Groundwater sediment microbial communities from an aquifer in East River, Colorado, USA - PLM4_65_coex | ecosystem: Environmental > Terrestrial > Soil > Riparian zone | place: USA: East... | reverse complement strand
CGCGCTGCTCTAGCGAAACGCGTCGGTCGCGGGCGAGATCGCGGCGGCGCTCGCGGACCGCGGATAGAATGCCGGACTCCTGGATGTCGCACGCTCTCCGCCCATCGCCGCCCAAGCTCGTCGCAGACGCCGCCTCACTCGCAACGCTCGTGCAGCTCTTGCGGGCGGAGGAGGTCATCGCGCTCGACACGGAGTCGAACTCGTTCCACGTGTACCGGGAGCGGGTCTGCCTGATCCAGCTCTCGACCCGGAGCGGGGACTTCGTCGTGGATCCGCTGACGGTCGATCCTTCGCCGCTCTCGGAGGTGCTCTGCGACGGGCGCGAGATCGTGCTGCACGGAGCGGACTACGACGTGCGCTGCCTGCGGCGGGAGTACGGCTGGCGCCTTCCGCGGCTGTTCGACACGATGGCCGCCGCTCGCAGGCTCGGGCGGACCGGGCTCGGCCTGTCCGCCCTGGTCGAGGCCCGCTTCGGGGTGCGGCTCTCCAAGACGTTCCAGCGGGCGGACTGGGGGCGGCGGCCGCTCTCGCACGAGCACCTCACCTACGCCGCGCTCGACACGCACTACCTGCTGCCGCTGTACGACGGCCTCGCGGGCGAGCTGGCACAGCGTGGCGCACTCGATGAGGCGCGGCGCGAGTTCGATCGCATCGCGTCGGCGGAGTTCCGCGAGCGGATCTTCGATCCGGAGGGGTGGCGCCGGCTGAAGGGCGCACGAGACCTCGACCTGGCGGGCCGGGCGGTGCTGCGCGCGCTCTGGGTCGCCCGCGAGGAGCAGGCGCGTGCGCTCGACCGCCCTCCGTTCAAGGTGCTCGCCGAGCAGACCATGCTCGAGCTGGCGCGCCAGCGTCCCACCGACGGCGAGGGGCTCTCCCTGATCCCCGGCGCCACGCCGTCGGTGCTGCGCAGGATGGGCGCAGCGGTGCGGACCGCGCTCGAGGCGGGCCGCGCACCGATTCCCCCCGACGAGACCGCGCTGTGATCATTCGCGGCGCGAGCGATCGCCGCCGCGCGCCCGAGCTCAGAATCCGATGCCGGGCGGAGCCGCCGCGACGGGCCGATCCGGGTTGATCGGGGGCGCCGCCTTGCCGGAGATCGCGCGGTAGGCGTCCCACTCGGCCATCACGACCTTCACGTACTGCCGCGTCTCGCGGTACGGGATGGACTCCACCCACGCGTCGAGCGGCAGGCCGCGCCGCGCCGAGGCCCACTCGGCCACGGGCGCGGGCCCGGCGTTGTACGCGGCGACGGCGAGGCCCGGCTCTCCGAAACGCGCGAGGAGGAGACCCAGGTAGTGCGCGCCGAGGGGGATGGCGGTCTCGGGATCGTGCAGCCGCGCGCCGACCCCGGCGGGCACGCCGAGGAGGGCCGCGAGCCGCTCCGCCGTCGCCGGCTTGAGCTGCAGGAGCCCCTCGGCCCCCGCCGCGCTGCGCGCGTCGGGACGGAAGCTCGATTCGCGGCGCATCACCGCGAGGATCAGCGCCGGGTCGACGCCGAATCGCCGTGCGGCGGGGACGAGCACGTCCGGGAGCGGCTCGGGGTAGAGCCAGCGCAGCGTCCGGCGCGTGGGCGCGAGGTGATCGCGGGCGAGGCGGAACGGCGTTTCCCAGTCGCCCGCGAACTCGGCGAGCTGCGCCACCAGCGGCGCCACGTCCCGCACGCGCGGGCTCCGCGCCAGCTCGCCGAGCTCCGCAAGCGCCTCGTGCCGCAGGCCGAGGGCGAGGAGCTCGACGGCCACCGAGAGCCGACCGGCAGCCCAGGGGCGCTGCACGTCCGGTAGCGGTCGCGCCGCCGCGGCCGCTGGACGTCGGGGTGTCTCCCCGAGCGCCGCGAGTCGGATCCGTGAGAGGAGCGCGTACCACCCGTTGCCGCCCTTCAGGACCGCCGCGCGGTAGAGCGCGCGCTGGGCGGCGCGTCCCCGCGCGACCCGGGCCCGCCAGTACAGCGCGGCGTCGGCGAGAGGCCCATGCGCGAGCCGCGCGAAGGCGCGATCCGCATCCTCGGTCCGGCCGAGCCGGTAGCGCGACCACGCAGCGAACCAGAGGGCGTCCTCCCTCCGGCGCGAATGCGGGTTCGCGTGCGCGAACGCCTCCAGCGCCTGGATGGCGCGTTCGTACGTCCCCGCGTCGTAGAACAGCCAGGCGGCGAGGAACGAGGACTCGTCGCCGACCTCGCGCTGGCGCCATTCGGGGAGACCGGGAATGGGCGCCCGACCGGCGCCGACGTCCGCGAAGAACCGGCTCGCCTCCTCGACCCGGCCGGCCCGCGCAGCCGCGCGACCGAGGACGAGGCGCGCACCGCGCTGCACCCCTTCGTCCCGGGCGCCGGACAGGGGGAGCGCCTGGCGCTCTGCGTCGCCATGCCGTCCCAGCGCGAGGAGCGCGAGCGCGCGCAGCACCGCCGCGCGCTCCGCGTCGGCCTCGGGCTCGTCCGCGCGCCCTGCCGCGTCCAGGGCGAGGAGCGCCTCTTCGGGCCGCCCGGCTGCGAGGAGGCGCTCGCTGCGCGTCACGTGGTCGGCTGCGGACTCCGGCGCGACCGGGCCTCCCGCGCTGCGCCAGCTCGCGAGCGCCTCGCCGGCGATGCGTGCCTCCGGACGCTCGGGCAGGTCCAGCCAGAGCGCGCGCAGGGTCGCGACGGCGAGCTCCTGCTGGCCGACGGCCCGCAGGCCCTGCGCGAGCGCGAGCCGCACCGGCGCCGCGGCGGCGCCATCGGGCGACGCGCGCAGCAGGGCCTCGAGCTGGGGAACGGCCTCGGCCGCGAGCCCCGCCGCCAGCAGGGCCTGCGCCTCTCGGAGGGCCGCGGCACGCGACACGACGAGGTCTCCGCGCGCGGCCTCGGCGAAGAGCCGGGCGGCGTGCGGCGCGTCTCCCGCCGCGAGGAGCGCCTCGGCGCGGGCGAAGGAGAGGTGGAGCCGGGCGGGGACGGCGCTGCCGAGCGCGACCTCGAGGGCCTCGGCGGCGTGCGCGGGATCCTCGAGCGCGAGGAGCGCGAGCCCGAGCGACGCGCTCGCCCGAGCGGCGGCGGCGCCATGGGGGCGCGCGCGCAGGGCGCGGCGGGCGGCGATCTCGGCGGTCGCGAAGTTGCGCTCGGACTGTGCCTGGGCCGCCTTTCCGAGCGACAGGAGCCAGTCGCAGAGCGGCTCCTGCGCGGCGGCGGCAGTGGGCGCGCCGGCCGCGAGCAGCGCGAGCGCCGCAACCAGGCCGGTGTAAGTGCATGCACGGACGGTCTTTTCGAGACCTGCAGCGCGCACCGCCTGCACTGGGAGTGCGGGGGTCTTGACTCGACTCACCGGGCAGCGCGATATAGCCCGCCAGCCGCTCGTTTGGCGGCTCGCCGGGCCTCGTAGAGGGGGGACGGCGGCGACCGGAGGGTGTCGCTTCGCGCCGTCGCGCAGCGCAGGGGGATGGGTCGACCATCCGGAGGAGTCCATCGTGCTCGCCAAGCCTAGCCCGACTGAGCTCACGGCGCCCATCAACCCCGATCGCGGGGTCGAGGGCCACCGGAACCTTTTCTGCACCTTCTACGACAGCTGCCTCGATGAGGCGGTGAAGAAGGGCTGGAACAGCTGGACCTGCACCCGGTGCGGCCTGCACGGTCTCCAGCCCGAGGTGGAAGGCGGCATCGAGAGCTACGCGACGCAGCGCCGCCTGATCTGATGGGCGGGGCGCCCGCGCCGGCCCGGAGCTCAGTCGGTGTAGACGACCGCGATCCACATCCGCCCTTTCCCGAAGCGCTTGCTGTCGCCGGACGCGACGCCGACGCCCACCCGTACGAACCGCCGATCGCGGAGGTTGGCCGAGCGTACGGCGTCCTCCGGTGCGCTGGCGACGAACACGTCCACCGCCGCGATCGATCGGCGCAGCGCGAGGGCACGGTCCCCCAGCCCATCGGCGTCGGTCTCGTCCCGCGCGCGCATCGCGCTCGCCGCGTCGCGCGCCAGCGCGTCCAGGGCGGGGTCCGAGGTGAGGGGGGCGAGCCCGAGCCGCGCCCGTTCGCGCCAGAGCGCCTCGCGTACACGCGCATCCGGGGTGAGACGGCTCGAGGCCCCATCGTCCGGCGGCTCGATGAACACCTCCGTCAGGTAGACGGCGCTGTCGCCCGACGCGAGACGTGCCCGCGCGATGCCGATGCCGGCCCGCGTCACCTCGCGCTGCAGCAGGCTCGAGAGGTGGGCAGGGCTCTCCTCGGCCACCGCGTGCGCATCGAGGGCGGTGGCGGCGCGAGCGACGTTCTCGAACACGCGCCGGTACGCCACGCCTCCCCGGCGCAGGCGAGCCCCCGCATCGCCCGAGCCCGGGACCCGGTGCGCCACGCGCCCTGCCGCTGCCATCGCCTCGCTGTGCCTCCGGGCGATGGCGGCGAGCTCCGGAGCCGCCGCGACAGGAGGGAGCGCGTGGCGCCTGCGGGTGGCGTTCACTGCGTCGAGCACCGCGGCCTCGGCGGTCGCCGCATCCGCCGACTCGGCGCGCGGCGCGGCCGCCGGCGGCGCGTCGAGCGGCGCTCCGCCGGATGCAACCATGACGATGGCGGCGACCTCCGGCCCGGAGTCGCCCTCGGCGACGACCTCGACCACGTGCCGCCCGGCCGCCGGGAACTCGACGGGGATGCGGAAGCTCCGCCCCGCCCCGGCGCCCGCCTCCACCACGTCTCCGGATGGACGGGTCACGAAGACGCGGGCGCGTGCGAGCGGCGGCGCGAGGGTGCCGGAGAGCACCGCGCGTGTCCCCGGCGCGACGTCGCGCGCGAACGGATCGAGGCGCACCTTTCGGTCCGAGATCAGGAGCACGATCCAGGCGCTGCCGTCGCGCTCGACCGCTCCGGCGCCGACGTCCGTCGCGACCGTTCGCGTGAGAGACCGCGCGATCGCGTCCGCCGCCTCGTCGGGAGCCGCGACCACGAGCACCGCTGCGGGCGAGGCGTCGCACGCGAGCGCGCGGGCGAGCGCGGCGCGAAGGCGCCCGCGGGAGATCGGGTCGGGATCGCCCGCTGCCGCGCGGGCGGCGAGCTCGCGCGCTGCGAGCACGAGCGCGCCCGAGGAGCGGGGGCGCGCTCCGGCGCGGCCGAGACGTGCGCGGGCGAGATCGAGAGCGCGCGCCTCGAGCGGGGACGGCGCGACGCGCGGCTCGGGCCCGTACACCCCCGGCGCCGCCATGTCCCCCGCGGCGGCGAGCGTCGCGAGGCCGACGAGCGCCACGGCCCGGTGTACGCGCATCACCGCTCCGCGGTGACGTGGACGTCGAGCCCGCGCGCGACCGTGTGCCCCATCCGCGCGTTCACGCGCTCGCACAGCGCCCCGGCGAGCGCCGTCACCTGCGCCGCCCACGCCTGCGTCCGGACCACCACCAGCAGCCGGCCCTCGCGGGTGACGCCGCGCATCGATGCCTCTCGCGCGAGGCGTGGCCCGCACGCCTCGGCGAACGCCGCGCGGAGCGCCACCGGCTCCGCTCCCGGAATTCCCGCGAGGGTGTCGACGAGCGTCGACGCGAGCGTGCGGCGGTGGCCTCGGGGTTTCATCCAGCGCGCGAACGTACGGGTGGGGCGAGGGACACGTCAAGCTGCCGCTGCGGCACTGCGCCGCGCCTGCGCCGCACGCCTTCGGGTGTGGTAGCGTCGCCGTCGAAGCACGCTTCCGCGCACATGGCTGCTGCACCGGCTCAGACGCTCGGCCAGGCCGAGACCGCGCGGCCGCATCCCGTCGAGGTCGCGCCTGCGGCTCAGCCGCGCGATGCGGCCGACGAGCGCGGCCGCATCAACCTGTCGTGGCTCGTGCAGCTCCACTGGTGGGGGATCCTCGGTCAGGCCGTCGTGGTGGTCGGGGCCGACGCGGTGAGCGGGATCGAGCTCCCCGTCGCGACGCTCGCAGCCCTGCTCGTCCTGGAGGTGGTCGGCAACTTCGTGCTCGGGGCGTGGGCGGCGCGCGTACGCGTGACCGACGCGGGGATCGCCGTCGTGATGCTCCTCGACGTCGTCGTCCTGACGGTCCTGCTCGACCTCACCGGCGGCGCGTCGAATCCGTTCGCCACGCTCTACCTCGTGAACGTCGCGCTCGCGGCGGTCCTGCTGTCGGCGCGGTGGTCGTGGGTGCTGACGGCCGCGAGCCTCCTCGCCTTCGGCGGCCTCTTCGTCCACGAGGCGCTCGTCGGACCGCACCACCACGTCCGCGTGCGGATGGACCACCGCTCCATGCTGGAGTCGCACCTCCACGGCCTGTGGATCGCCTGCGCGCTCACCGCCATCTTCGTGGTGTTCTTCGTGCAACGGGTGACGAGCGCGCTCGCCGAGCGCGAGCTCGAGCTGCGGCGGGCGCGCGCGCAGTCCGCGCGCCGCGAGAAGCTCGCGTCGCTCGCCACCCTCGCCGCTGGCGCCGCCCACGAGCTCGGGACCCCGCTCTCGACCATCGCGGTGGTCGCGAAGGAGATGGAGCGCGCGCTCGCGGGTACGGCGTCGAACGAGGTGCGGACCGATCTCCGCCTGATCCGGGATCAGCTGGCGCGGTGCCGCGAGATCCTCGACCGCATGGCCGCTCACGCGGGCGAGAACGTGGGCGAGGGGATCGCGCGGTTGAACGTGCAGGACTGGATCCGGACGGCGCTGGACGGGCTCTCCGAGCGCGACCGCGTCGTCGTCGAGCAGGTGGACTGCGCCGGGGTCGAGATCGTGGGGCCGCCGCGCGCCCTCGGCGACGCGCTGCGTGGGCTGCTCAAGAACGCGCTCCAGGCCTCCGGGCCGGGCCCGAACGTGATGCTCTGGGTGACGGCCAGCGGGGGGCGCGTCCGCGCCTCGGTACAGGACCGTGGACCGGGGATGCTTCCGGAGGTCCTCGCCCGCGTCGGGGAGCCGTTCTTCACCACGAAGGGACCCGGCGAGGGAATGGGACTCGGGCTCTTCCTGACGCGCGCGCTCGCGGAGCAGCTCGGGGGCGAATTTCACATCACCTCGCGTCCCGGATCCGGGACCGAGGCTTCGATCGATCTACCGGCGGCCGACGCCGGGGTGAGGAGCACGACATGACGAACGCCGAGGTGACCCGAGAGAGTCTTCCGAGCATCCTGCTCGTGGACGACGACGAGGTGCTGCGCGAGCGGCTCGCGACGGCGATCCGCGCGCGCGGGTACGAGGTCCGCACCGCCGGCAGCTCCGATGAGGCGCTGCGCGAGGTGGCGAAGGACTCGCCCGAGATGGCCGTCCTCGATCTCCGGATGCCCGGAGGCGGCGGTCTCGACCTGATGCGCGAGCTGAAGCGCCAGGACCCCGCGACGCGCGTCCTCATGCTGACCGGCTACGGGAGCATCGCGACCGCCGTCGAGGCGGTGCGCGAGGGCGCGGTCGGGTACCTGCCGAAGCCTGCCGACGCCGACGAGATCCTGGCGGCGCTCAACGGGACGAACACCGCGAAGGAGAAGGGGATCGAGACCCCATCGCTCGCCCGGGCCGAGTGGGAGCACATCCAGCGGGTCCTCTCCGACTGCGGGGGGAACATCTCGGAGGCGGCGCGCCGGCTCGGGATCCACCGGCGCTCCCTGCAGCGGAAGCTCCACAAGTATCCGCCGGCCCGCTGATCGCCCGCCCGGCGTGGCGAACCGTTTCGGCGTTACCAGGCTCAACCCTACGAGAGCGCCGCGGGCGACCCCGCGGCGCGGAGAGGGCTCGCCATGGGAACCCGGACCGTCGACATCACGAGCTCCAGCTTCAAGGAGGCCGTCGAGAGGGACGGGATCGTCCTCATCGACTGGTGGGCAGCATGGTGCGGCCCGTGCCGCGCGTTCGCTCCCACGTACGAGAAGGTCGCGGGGAGGCACGCCGACATCACGTTCGGCAAGATCGACACCGAGGCGAACCCCGAGCTGGCCGGCGCGTTCGACATCCGCTCCATCCCCACGCTGATGATCTTCCGGGACAAGGTCCTCCTGTACGCGCAGCCCGGCGCACCCCCCGAGGCGGCGCTCGAGGACCTCATCCGGCAGGTCCGCGCCCTCGACATGGACAAGGTCCGGGCGGAGATCGCCGCGCAGCCCGCGCCGCAGCGCACCCGCGAGCACGCGAGATGACGAGAGGCGGCCGGCCGCGGGCCGACCGCCTCCCATGTCATCTGCGGTCGCTGCTGCTAGTAGCCGCGCCCGGAGCTGCCGCCCGGAGAGCTGCTGCCTGGGGAGCTGCTGCCGGACGGGGTCGAGCCGGACGGGGTCGATGAGCCGCTCGGGGACTTCGAGCCGGAGCTGCTCGTCACGTCGATGCGGACCGGCTCGCCCGTGGCGTCGAAGCTCGCGCGAACCTGATCGCCCTCCTTGATGTCCGAGAGCGTCGCGGTCTTCCCGTCCTTCATCACCTGCGTCGTGTCGCTGACCTTGAGCCGCAGCGACAGCTCCTTCTTCGACTGATCGACCTTCTCGACCTTGCCGGTGATCTGCTGCTCGCCTGCTCCGCCCGCCGAGGCCGTCCCGCCGGCCGTCGCACCACCCGTCATGCCGGGCGCACCCGCGGACTCCTTGCTGCCCTGCGCCCCCGCCGGCAGCGCGATGAGCAGGCTGGCGATCCCCAGCCCCGCGACCATTCCCTTCCCGATCTTCATGTGATTACCCCCTCCACTGTTCCGTTGGAGACGGACCAGGCACACAGCCGTGGCGCGTCGTTTGGCTTCCATACGGTAGTCCTTGGCTCCGGACGTGACAGAGGGGGCGCAAAGGCGCGCGCGACGCCGTCAGAGCGGTCCTCGCCACCCCGCCCGGACGTGGCCCGGGCCCTCGCCGGGGCGAGCGGCCTGCCGACATCTCGAGCGAAGGCCCTGTCAGACCGACTTGCTACCTGAACGTGCGTGCAGCTATCGTCAGATCCGGAGGATTCCGCCGGCATGTCGCACCCAGGGCAGCGCCACCTCATCATCGCGCAGCTGCGCGACGAGATCTGCCGCATCGAGCACCGCCCCGGTCGCCGCGAAGGGGCGGTCGCGAGCGGCCTCGACGGCGTCGATGCCGTTCTCCCGAACGGAGGGTTCCCGCGCGGCGCCCTGTCGGAGCTCGGCGGAGGGCCCGCGAGCGGGAAGACGGCCGTGGCCCTGTCGCTGCTCGCAGCCATCGCCCCGGACGATCTCGTCGCGTGGGTCGATGGACGGGGGGAGCTCTACCCGCCCGCCGCGGCGTCCCGCGGATTAGACCTCGCCAGGCTCCTCGTCGTTCGTCCCACGCTCCCCACGCCCGGCGCTCCTCCGCCCGCGGGACAGGCGCCATGGCGGACGGCGCTCTGGGCGTCCGAGGCGCTCCTCGCCTCCGGAGCGTTCGCCGCGGTGGCGATGGACGTCGCCCTGCCGCGCTCGGTCGCGGGGGCCGACGGGATCGGACGGCGGCTCCAGGCAGCCGCCGAGCGCGGGGGTGCGATCGGCCTGTGGCTCGCCGCTCCGGAATGCCGGCTGCGCGTCCCGGCGGCGGTGCGGGTGGAGATCTCGATGCAGGACGGGCGGATCGTGGCGCGCCGCGCGACGGGGGCGCCGGTGCCGGCGGGCGGAGGCGGCCGTGCGGCGTGACGGCCCGCCGCGCACGGTCGCGCTCCTCGTGCCGGATCTTCCGCTGCAACGCGTGCTCCGCGCCCGCGAGCCGGGCCACGGCGGCGGGCGCCCGATCGCGGTGGTCGCGGACGGGCGCGTGCTGTGCCGCGACGCGGCGGCGGCCGCCGCGGGCGTCCGGATGGGGGCCGCGCTCGGCGAGGCGCTCGCCGCGTGCGGGCGGCTCGCCCATGTCCCGGCGGATCCAGCCGCGGACCGCGCCGCGCTGCGCGGCCTCGCCGAGGCGATGCTCGGGCTCGCCCCTGCGGTCGAGCTCTCGCCCCCCGACGTGCTCCTCCTCGACGCGAGCGCCGCCCATTTGCTCGCGTCCGATGCGCGGGAGGCGGAAGAGCTCCTCGCGCGGCGCGCCCTCGGCACGATGGCGGAGATGGGCTACGACGCCCGGGCGGCGGTCGCGACCGGTCGCGGGTCGGCCCGGGCCATCGTGCGGCACGCCGAGCGTCCGGTGGCCTGGGTCGCCCCCGGTGCCTCCGCGGCTGCGCTCGCCGGGCTCCCGGTCACGGCGCTGGGCCTTTCACCCGAGATCG
>Ga0184615_10002381_pt1 | contig 10086 bp, 5 predicted proteins | sample PLM4_65_coex_FD_133134 | JGI IMG/M metagenome (GOLD analysis project Ga0184615, IMG submission 133134) | Groundwater sediment microbial communities from an aquifer in East River, Colorado, USA - PLM4_65_coex | ecosystem: Environmental > Terrestrial > Soil > Riparian zone | place: USA: East... | reverse complement strand
CCGTTCCGCGCCCCTGCTCTCCAAGGCGTTCGTCGACGAGCATTTCGCCTTCCACGGCACGGCGCTCTCCGGCGCCACCCAGCTGCGCGACCGCTGGAAGCGCGCCGTCGACGCGACCAACGACGCGCTCGGCGAAGCCGTCGGCAAGCTCTACGTCGCGAAGTACTTCCCGCCTGAGGCCAAGGCAGAAGCGCAGCGAATGGTGCAGAACATCGTGACGGCGTTCGGCAAGCGGGTGGACACCCTGGAGTGGATGTCGCCGGCGACGCGTGCCAAAGCAAAGGCCAAGCTCGAAACGCTCTACGTCGGGATCGGCTATCCCGACCGCTGGCGCGACTACAGCAGCCTCGTCGTGGCGCGCGACGATGCCTTCGGCAACGCCGCGCGCTCGGCGGCCTTCGACTATCGCTCCGTCCTCGCCAAGCTGGCGCAGCCGGTGGACAAGACCGAGTGGTGGATGACGCCGCAGACGGTCAACGCGGTGAACCTGCCGCTGCAGAATGCGATGAACTTCCCCGCCGCCATCCTCCAGCCGCCGTTCTTCGATGCCCGAACCGATCCGGCGCAGAACTACGGCGGCATCGGCACCGTCATCGGCCACGAAATCAGCCACAGCTTCGACGACCAGGGCGCGCTCTTCGACGCCAGCGGGCGTCTCGCCAACTGGTGGACGGACGAGGACATGGCGCATTTCCAGGCCGCGGCCCAGCGCTTGAGGGCGCAGTACGACGCCTACGAGCCACTGCCGGGGAGCCGCGTCAACGGCAAGCTCACGCTGTCGGAGAACATCGCCGACGTCGCCGGGATTGCCGCCGCCTACGACGGCTATCGCGCGGTCTACGGCGGCAAGGAGGGTCCGCCTGCCCAGGGCTTCACCGGCGACCAGCGCTTCTTCCTCTCGTTCGGACAGATCTGGCGGTCCAAGGCGCGGCCCGAGGCACTGCGCAGCTCGCTGATGACCAACGGCCACGCACCGGGCGAGTTCCGTGCCGACACGGTGCGCAACGTCGACGCCTGGTACGCGGCGTTCGCCGTTCCAGCGGGCACCCGCCTCTACCTCGCCCCGGAGGCTCGCGTCCGGGTCTGGTGATGGGTGTTAACGTTGGCACATGATCCGCAGCATTTCTGTCACGTCGCTGACCACAGTCTTTCTGGCCATCCTCCTCCCGCCGGCGATGTCCGCTGCCGGAGCCGTGGTTCCCTTCATCGCGAACGACTATCCGCAGGCGCTCGCCCAGGCGCGCGCGCGGCATCTGCCGATCTTCCTGGAGGCCTGGGCTCCCTGGTGCCACACCTGCCGGTCGATGCAGGCTTACGTCTATACGGATGCGAAGCTCGCTCTCTTCGCCGATCGCTTCGTCTGGCTGGCCATCGATACGGAGAAGCCGGGCAATGCCGCGACGGTCGCCAAGTACCCGGTCGGAGCGTGGCCCTCCATGTACGTGATCGATCCGCAGCGCGAGACGGTAGCCTTGCGCTGGACGGGGAGCGCGACGATCGAGCAGCTCATCCGCTTCCTGGAGGAGGCGCGGACAACAGTGTCCGGCAGACGCCCGGCTCCAGGTGCCGCGGCGGCGGACGCGCTCGCCGTCGCACTCGAACGGGCGGACCAGCTCTATGGCGCCGCCGCCTGGGCAGACGCGGCGACCGCCTACGCGGCGGTCCTGGCGCGCTCTCCGGCCCAGTGGGCGCCGCTGCCGCGCATCGCCGACGCTTATCTCTTCGCCCTGCAGCAGGCCGATCGCGGTGCAGAGTGCGGGCGCGCGGCGCGGGAATGGCTCCCTCGGCTCGTCGGAACGCCCTCGTCGGCTTCAGTCGCGGCGGTCGGACTCGACTGCGCAGTCGGACTCGAAGCGGGCGCGCCGGGGCGCAGCGCGGCAATCGCCGACCTCGAACACGCCGCGCGCGCGGCGCTCGACGACCCCGGCCTGGGCCTTTCGGCCGACGATCGGTCGGGGATCTACATCTCGCTCATCGGTGCACGCGAGGACGCCAAGGACGAGGCCGGCAAGAAGCGCCTGGCCGGGGAGTGGATCGCGCTTCTCGAGAGCGCGGCGGCGAAGGCGGCGACGGCGGACGCCCGGGCGGTCTTCGATTCCCATCGCCTCTCCGCCTATCTGGAGATCGGCGAGCCACAGCGCGCGCTCGCCATGCTCGCGGCCTCGGAGCGCGATCTTCCCGGCGACTACAACCCGCCGGCGCGGCTCGCCGTGGCGTATCGCGAGATGAAAGACTACGCTCGCGCGCTCGCCGCCTCCGATCGCGCCCTGGCGAAAGCCTACGGCCCGCGCCGCCTCGGGATCCTGCGTACCCGCGCCAACATCCAGGCTGAAAGCGGCGATCGCACCGCCGCGCGCGCCACCCTCGAATCGGCGATCGCCGAGGCCCACGCGCTGCCGGCCGGCCAGGTCTCCGCGCGCACGTTGGGCGCGCTCCGTCAGGAGCTCGAGTCTCTCAGCGCGCCTGCGGCAGCCCCATAGCGGGAGCCCAGCGTCCGCCCAAGGGTGGCTCTGCCGGTGCGTCCGCAGGCGGGATGAGCCGATCCCTCAGCCGTCCGGATCGCCGCGCGCTGCAAGGACGAGATGCAGGGACGGCTTGCTTTCGGCAGCCACTATCGCGCGTCCTGAGTCTTCGTAGACAAGCTCGACCTCGAGATCGAGTGCTGCACTCGATGCCGAAGGCACGCAACGGAGCAGCGCTTCGGCAGGCAGCGGCTCGACATTCACTTCGAGCTGCCACAGCCTCGCCCGCTCTCCGAGCGCAGCAACACCTCGCAACAGAAGCCTGCGGTCTTCGACCTCAACGGAGGGAGACAGCACCGGCGCTCGGCGCACCTTCTCCCCGTGGCTGCCTGGCAATCCCACTGTGAGCAGCGGACAACGCACGTCGGTGGGTCGCGGAACCCCATCTCGCCGAGCCAGTCGAATCGCGCTGCGGAGACGCTCGAGGTCGAAGAGCGGCGCAGAGACCACGACGCGCACGTCGTCGTAGAGCTCGGCCAGCACGGGGTCCTGGATGCGGTTACTACCTGTCGCGAGACTGTCAAGGTAGCCCTCGGGAACGCGCCGACGAAAATGCCCGATCTGCCACGGCGGCTCGTAGGGCAGGCGCGCCAGAAACGGGTCCGAGAGCGCAAAAAGATCGACCAGAATCTGCTGTGGGTGAGCCCGATAACCCGGACGGCCGAGAATGCCGGCGACCCTCGGAGGACCCGGCGGCTCCACCATCGGCTTCGGCCAGCCGTCGCGCAGGAGATCCCGCAGCCACTGCGACCCTGGCGGATTGCCCTTCTCGTCCACGATGCCCGACTTGCCCGGGGCGCCCAGCCGCCAACCTGGGCGATGGTCGTGGCCGGTGAAGAGGGCCGTCTGCGGCCAGAAAACGCAAACGGCGAGGACGCCCGCCAGACTTACGCGTAAGGCCCGGTCGGGCAGCCGATCCATAGCAAGGACCAGCGCCACGGCCGTCGACGGGACCCAGAATCGACCCACCATGAAGTCGCCGCCAATCGCTGTCACATAGATCATGTGGAGCGCGGCGCCAATTCCGAGCGCCCGGCCGGGCGCCGCGCTTCGCAGCGCTGCAAAACCGCCGGCGAACAGGAGCGGTATCCAGAGCGGATCCCACAGCGCGGTCGTCCTGGCGTAGTGCAGACCCTGCAGGAAGAGCGCGGTTCGCGGCACGCCCGCACCCAACTTGGCGAGCGCCGTGTTCGGGAGCAGCGAACCGTAGTAGAGACACGAGAACAGGGACCAGGCGAGGAACGGCAGCAGACCCACCACAAGCTCGGCTCCGCAGCGGACCCGTCCCCAGGTCCAGCGCCGGGCCGCGAGGAGCGCGAGAACCGGCACGAGTAGCGGCCCATGGTCGTGTCTCGTCAACACAAGGGCAGAAGCCATCAGGAAGATGGGAGTCACTGAACCGCTGCTCCCGTCTGGGTTGCTCGCCTCCTGCATCAGGACGGCGCGTGCGAACAGGACGATCAGGAGAATCGACAACGGCGTCTCGAGGCCCGAGGACGAATAGTCCATGAGCACTCGCGAACCGAGCAACGAGCCCACACAGAGTAGTCCTCTCGCCGGCTGACCTGCGCACATTCGCCACAACAACAGCAGGGCGGCGGCGATGGCCAGCCAACTGAGGAGAAAGGCCGCCGCGGGAAGCGGCAGACCGGCCAGGCGCAGAGGAAGCAGCAAACCGAGCCAAAGAGGATGGGTAAACGCCAGGACCCGCTCGTTCTGATTGAACCGCAAGCCGTTGCCGACCAGCAGCTGCTCGATCGATCGGAAGGTGATGAAGGCGTCGTCGGTGATCCAGGCGTTACGAAACCAGATCCAGGAAAAAGCCACCAGGATCGCACCCCATCCGATCGCGTGGCGAATCTTCAAAGCTCGCCCGAGCCGGCGGAAGCCCGGTCCTCCGGGCGCTTCGGGTCATGGAACCTTCCCCTCCCCCGTTCCTCCGGCCTTCCTGCTTGCGAGATCGTCGCCATGAGCGCCGCCCAGATCAACGGCAGTCCAGGGACGCCGAACCGCGGCAGGAACTCGGTTGCGGCGGAATGGGCAAGGAACAGAGCCACCGGCACGGCAAGCAGGGCGAGCGGCAAGCAGCGCCCGCGTCGGATGGCCGTCGAAACAACCCCGACGACAGCACCAGCCAGGAGCAAGCCGAGACCGAAGGTCAAGTCGATCGGTGTGACCAGCTCCGGCGAACGCTCGGCGAAGAGCCCACGCCAGGCCACCGCGAAACCAGCGATCGCGTGATCGCCGGGCCGGCGGAGGAACTGTCCCAAGGCCTCCCGGCCCAAGGCCAGATCGACTGCGAGAGGATCCGCGGACGCGAGCCGCGCTGCGTTCCAACCGCGCAGCGAGCGCGTGAAGAAGTTCCCTTCGCCTTTCCACTGGTAGCGCGAGTAGCTGGCTGCGGGCCAGATTCGTTCGCCGGCGCGACGCGCCGACTCGAGCGGCGTCCACGCGAGCAGCGCCGGCAGGAGTCCCTCGCGCGCGATCTGCCGGTCGAGCTCGGCGCGGGTCCAGAGCACCTGTCCACCCCGGTCCGTGAGTACGAAGTGGCCGGTCGCGCGGGAGTTTCTCGCCATCCAGACGGCCATGGGGGTCAGCGCGAGGCAAGCGAACACCGCGGCCCTCGTGGCGCGCCGGCGTAAGGAGACGCTTCGCGGCACCATGAGGAGAACAAGCACACCCGCCGGGACGAGCGCGATTCCGGCGCCGCGCGCGAGTGGGCAGAAGCCGGTGGCCAGGCCGGCCAGCGCGATGGCTGCGCCTCCTCCCCGGGTCGCGGCGAAACCCAGACCGCAGCCGGCGAGCGTCACCAGCGCGGCGGCAAGCCCCTCCGAACCGGGCACCAGCGCCGCCTGTCGCAGCGCGGGGCTCGCCACGATGAGCACCGCCGCAGCCAGGCTCGCCGGTCCGCTCGCCCCAGCGTAGCGCGCTGCAAGGCCCCCGGCCAACGCCGTGGCTCCAAGCAGAAGCGCACCGAGGGCGGCGATGCCGCGCGCAGCCGCGCCGGTGGAAGCTGTCCACTCACTCTGCTCGTCCCCTGGGAGCGCCACCTGGGCGAGCCGCCAGTACGCCGCGAGAAGGAACGAATAGCCCGGCTCCCGGTAGGCGTCGCGCGGCGGAACCGCAATGGTCAACGAAGCGCGTGAGAAGACGCCGGCCCGAGCCAGATGAGCCGCCGCCTGAACGTAATCACGCTCGTCTCCCGTCGGGACCGCCCGCGGCGGTGAAAGCCAGAAGGAGGTCACCGCCGCGGCGCCACACGCCGCGATCACCAACCCGGGCAGGCTTCTTCGCACGACAGCGAGCCGCATGAAGCGGCAGCTTAGCCCACCGCCACCTGTGAGCCTCGAGAGTTTCAGGAGAGCAGGATCCGGATCGATCCTGGCTGGACTTCGAGCTCCGACGTTTCGGAGGCGAGTTGCGGCCGTACCGACGGTGGCGCGATACCTTCCTTCCCTTCGACGTAGGTGTCGAGAACGAGCTTCCAGGGAGCGCCGCCGGGGGCGCGGGGGATCGGGAACCGGGTGGTCCACTCCGTCGGGTTGAGAGCGAGGAGAATGGTCCGGCTCCCAGCGGCATCGCGCGTCATGAGGAGAGTTGGAGCACAACCGGCACCCTTGCCCTTGCCGTCTCCTCTGCCGGCGCTCCTTCCGGAGGTCGCGGCGCCCGCGGGATGAAAGGGCTCGATTTCGGACCACTCCGCGAAAGCGAGCGCCGCGAGCTCTCGGCGCAGGGCGATCAGGCGCCGGACGAGCCTCTCCAGAATTCCACTTGACGCGTTCCAGTCGATCCACGAGAGCTCGTTGTCCTGGCACCAGGCGTTGTTGTTGCCGCGCTGTGTCCGCCCGCGCTCGTCGCCGGCCAACAGCATCGGCGTGCCGCGGGAGAGCAGAAGCAGCGCGAGGAAGTTCGCGCTCCGACCGCGACGCCGCGCGAGCACGCGCGGGTCTTCCGTGGGACCCTCGACGCCGGAATTCGACGACAGATTGAACGTTGAGCCGTCGCGGTCCTCTTCTCCGTTCTCCAGATTCCGTTTGGATTCGTAGGAGACCAGATCCGCCAGCGGAAAGCCGTCGTGACAAGTGACGAAGTCGATCGGCGACGACCTCGTGTGCGGCGGCGGGAAGAGGTCCGGGCTGGCCCCGAGACGCAGTTGGAGGGTGCGCGACGCGACCGCATCGCCGCGCAGGAAGCGCCGCACGTCGTCGCGGAAGGCTCCGTTCCACTCCCGCCAGGGATGCGGGAAGCCCGCCGGCGGAGTGAAGCCGGTCACGTCCCAGGGCTCGGCGATCAACAGACGCTCCGCGAGCACCGGATCCGCCGCGATCTCGCCGGCGATCGGTGAGGTCGCGAGCTTCTCGCCGACGAGGCCGCGATAGAAGACCGCGCCGAGATCGAAGCGAAATCCGTCGACGCCGATCTCCTCCGCCCAGAACCGCAGCGACTCGAGAATCAACCGGCGCACGACCGGATGATTCGTGCTCACGGTGTTGCCGCAGCCGGTGACATCGACAGGCAGTCCCGTAGCCGGGTCGTGAAGGTAGTAGGCGTCCGCCGCAAGACCGCGGAACGAGTGCAGCGGAGCGGTCGAATCCCCAGCCCCTCCTGCAGTGTGGTTGTAGACCACGTCCACGACGACCTCGATCCCGGCGGTGTGCAGGGCGTCGATCATCGCCGTGAGCTCGCGTTGAGCAGCCCCCGGCGCTCGATCCTCGGCATAGGCGGCCTTCGGCGCGAAGAACGAGACCGGACTGTAGCCCCAGAAGTTCAGCAGTCTCTCCCCGGTGCGTGGATTCCTAAGGCGGTTCTCGGTCTCGTCGAACTCGAACAGCGGCAGGAGCTCGATCGTCGTCACGCCGAGCGCACGCAGGTACGGGATCTTCTCGATCAGACCGAGATACGTTCCGGGGTGAGCCACCCGCGACGAGGCGTGGCGGGTGAAGCCGCGCACGTGGAGCTCGTAGATCACCCGCTCCCCCTCCGCAACCTGCAGTCGCGGAGGACGCGTGCCACGCGATGGCGTCTCCTGAGCGGAAGAAAAGTAGCTCCGGTAGGGACGGAGAGAAACTCCAGTCGCCTCCCACGAGCGATCCCCCCAGACCTCTCCGCCGGTCAAGCAACGGGCATAGGGATCGATGATCTCTGGCCCGCCGCCGACGCGGTACGCATATTCGAAGCTGGCCGGCAGTCCACTGACTTCCTTCGACCAGCAGCTTTTCTCTTCTCCTTTGCCTGTCCGCTGCTCCAGCGCGAAGAGCTCGGTAAAGGGGGTGTGCACGGCCGCGACGTTGACCCACAGGTCAACCCGCTTCGCGTTCGGCGCGAAGAGCGTGAAGCGGTGACCGGTGGCGGTGCGCTGGACGCCGAGCCCATCGAGAGGGGTCGTGCCCGCCTCCCGTGCCGCCGCGCCAGCGGTGGCGCCGGCGATGGGAGCTTCGGCTTTACGGGTCCTCGTCAGGAGACCGTGCCGTCCTCGTGCACGGTCCAGACGTCACCGCCTAGCAGGAGCTTGTCGAGGGAACCGACGCCTTTGCGCTCGGTTTCGCTCTCGATCTGACCGACGACGCCCGATTCGAAGGACGGCAGGACGACCCGGCGAAGGACGCCCAGCGGCGTGGGAAAGCCCGGCGGTCCCATCTGGGCGATCATGAAGGCAATCGCGGGGTTCATCCGCGTCTCGTCCCAGACCAGGCAGTCGCCGGGACCGAAGCCGGCGGAAAACTCGATCACTTCGAGCTCCGTGCCGGAGAGGCGGATCCCCTTGTCCTTGCCCTTGCCGAAGACCAGGGGCTTACCCTGCTCGAGGTAGACCGCCGAGTCGTCGCGCGACTCCTTGTCGGTGATCGGGGCGAAGGCCTTGTCGTTGAAGATGTTGCAGTTCTGGTAGATCTCGACGAAGGCCGTGCCGCGGTGCGCTGCGGCGGCCTTCAGCGTCTCCTTGAGGTGCGTCTGGAAGATGTCGACCGAACGAGCCACGAACGTGGCCCCGGCTCCGATCGCGACCGAGAGCGCGTTGAACGGATAGTCGATCGAACCGAAAGGCGACGACTTGGTGCGCTTCCCGACCTCCGAGGTCGGAGAGTACTGGCCTTTCGTGAGACCGTAGATCCGGTTGTTGAACATCAGGATCTTGACGCCGACGTTGCGGCGCAGCGTGTGGATCAGATGATTGCCGCCGATCGAAAGCGCGTCGCCGTCGCCGGTCGCGATCCAGACTTCGAGATCCGGCCGGGTGATCTTGAGACCGGTTGCGACCGCAGGCGCGCGGCCGTGGATGCTGTGAAAGCCGTAGGTATTCATGTAGTACGGGAAGCGCGACGAACAGCCGATTCCGGAAACCACCACGAAGCGCTCGCGCGGGATGCCGAGCTCCGGAAAGACCGCCTGCACGGCGGAGAGAATCGCGTAGTCCCCGCACCCCGGGCACCACCGCACCTCCTGGTCGGTCTGAAAATCCTTCTTCGACAGCTTGGGAGTTTCGAGAATGGCCATCTTGGTCAGGCTCCCGTAACTTTCAGGACCTCGTGGATCTTTGCGAGGACCTCGAAGCGGTAGAACGGCTTGCCTTCGACTTTGTTGTAGCTGACGATGTCCTTCAAGTATTTCGCCCGCAGCAGGAGGGCGAGCTGGCCGAGGTTCATTTCGGGCAGAAGGACCTTCTCGAACCGCCCGAGGACCTCGCCCAGGTTCTTCGGGAACGGGTTCAAGTGGTGAAGGTGCGCACGGCTGACCTTGGCCCCCTGCCGGCGCGCCAGATTCACCGCGCCGGTGATCGCTCCCGAGGTCGAGCCCCAGCCGAGGACGAGAAGACGGCCTTCCGGCTCGCCGTGGACGACGAGGTCGGGGATCATGTCGGCGACCCGGGCCACTTTTTCCGCCCGCAGCCGGACCATGTGATCGTGGTTCTCCGGATCGTAGGAGATGTTGCCGGTACCGTCTTGCTTCTCGATGCCGCCGATACGGTGCTCGAGTCCGGGCGTGCCCGGGATCGCCCAGGGCCGCGCCAGGGTCGCGGCGTCACGCAGATAGGGCAGGAAACCCTCGGTGCGCGTGCGGAACTCGACGCCGAAGTCGGGCAGATCGGCGACTTCCGGGAGGCGCCAGGGCTCGGAGCCGTTGGCGATGTAGCCGTCGGAGAGCAGCACCACCGGCGTCATGTGGCGGACCGCGATCCGGCAGGCCTCGATGGCGCGAGCGAAGCAGTCGGCCGGCGAAGAGGCCGCGAGCACCGGCAGCGGCGACTCGTTGTTGCGACCGAACATCGCCTGCAGCAGGTCGGCCTGCTCGGTCTTCGTCGGCAGGCCCGTCGACGGTCCGCCGCGCTGGACGTCGATGACCACCAGCGGCAGCTCCACCATCACCGCGAGATTCATCGCCTCGCTCTTCAGGGCGAGCCCGGGACCAGAGGTCGAGGTGATGGCAAGAGCGCCCCCGAAGGCGGCTCCGATGGCCGCGCAGACGGCGGCGATCTCGTCCTCGGCCTGGAAAGTGGTGACGCCGAAGTTCTTGAACATCGCCAGCTCGTGCAGCAGGTCCGAGGCCGGCGTGATCGGGTAGGCGCCCT
>Ga0184615_10002378_pt1 | contig 10092 bp, 9 predicted proteins | sample PLM4_65_coex_FD_133134 | JGI IMG/M metagenome (GOLD analysis project Ga0184615, IMG submission 133134) | Groundwater sediment microbial communities from an aquifer in East River, Colorado, USA - PLM4_65_coex | ecosystem: Environmental > Terrestrial > Soil > Riparian zone | place: USA: East... | reverse complement strand
GCGCTGTTGACCGCGGCGATGCCTGACTTGAACGCGGCGATGCCGACTTCGGAGCCTGCCGGGGCGGTCTTCACCATCTTGTCGAGCGCCGTCACGACCTGCTTGTTGAACTCGGAAACCTGTACCTCGACGAGCTTGCCGATTTCCGCCTGGGTGGCGGTGGTGACGTCGTACACGCTCTTCGCGTAGGCCGTCGCCTTCTCGATAGTGGGCTGCGCCAGGGTGTCCTTCAGTGCGGTCAATTGCTGGACATCCTTGACTGCGGCGATCGCCTTGGCGTTTTCGATGGAATCGGCGAACGCGTTCTTGGCAGCCTTGAGCTGCAGATCCAGAATCTGTTCGGCGCCTTGGAGCGCTACGCCGACGAACTTCATTGCGATTTCCAGGTTGGCCTTATTGAGCGCCACCAATTGTTCGGGGGTCTGATACATTGAGATACTCCTATTAAAACATCACGTTAAACAGCGACCGGGTCGGTAATGCTGCGCTGCACAATTGGTATTATATGCCTTAAAACCGTGGTGTCAAGGTGGTTAGGAGGAATATTTATCGCGTCGCAACAAATCCCCATCCACTCCAGGCCTGCCACCACGGCAGGAACCAACGCAAAGTAAAACAACTCTTTATAATCAATTAAGTATTGGTACAAAGGCGAGGCCCTTCAGGACACGCGTGGGGCTTGGGCAGAGGATAGTCCCCCGAACATGGGCTCGCGGGGGGCAATCATTAGGAGGAAGACATGACGACCCTCTTCGGAAAGATCATACGGCGCGAAATCCCGGCTAACATTGTCTACGAAGATGAACTCTGCCTGGCGTTCCGGGACATCAACCCGCAGGCGCCCACGCACGTGCTGCTGGTCCCGAAGAAGGAGATCGACAGGCTCTCCAGCGCAACGGTCGAGGATCAGGCCCTGCTGGGCCACATGATGCTGGCCGCGGGCAAGGTGGCACGCCAGCTCGGCGCGGGCGACACGTTCCGCCTGGTCGTCAACAATGGGGCGGAGGCCGGTCAGAGCGTGTTTCATCTCCACCTGCACATCCTCGCCGGCCGAACGCTGCGCTGGCCGCCGGGATAGAGACGCGGCGCCGGATGCTGAGAGTTGAGAGTTGAGAGGTGAGAGCATTGCTGACTGCGACATAATAAACAGGAGGAGCAATCGATGATGAACGGAATCTGCTCGAGGGTGGCCGCTGTTGCGGCGCTCGGCTTCGCGGTCGCCGTGGGAAGCGCTGCGGCGCAGTCATATCCAGCCAAGCCAGTGCGGATCATCGTCCCGACCTCGCCGGGCGGCGGCAACGATTTCGTGGCCCGGCACGTGGGGCAAAAGCTCGGTGAACGGCTGGGACAGCAGTTCATCGTGGAGAACCGGCCGGGGGCAGGCGGAACCATCGGCACCGCCCTGGCGGCAAGGGCGGCACCGGACGGCTACACGCTGCTCCTCGGTTTCGTCGGGCAGCTCGCGATGGCCCCACATGTGGAGAAGGCCGGCTATGACCCGCTGAAGGATTTCGTCGGCGTCAGCCTGCTCGCGTCCTCCTACCACATACTCGGAGTGCATCCCTCGCTGCCGGTACGCTCGGTCAAGGAGCTGGTCGCGTTCGCCAAGGCCCGCCCGGGCGAGCTCAATTACGCCTCCGGCAACATCTGGACCCCCACGCACCTGGTGCCGGAGCTGTTCAAGTCGGCGACCGGCGTCGACATTGCCCCCATTCAATACAAGGGGTCGGGGCCGGCGGCAATCGGGGTCCTGACGGGGGAAGCTCAGGTGATCTTCGGCGGCGTCACGGCGCTGATGTCGCACGTGAACGCAAAGCGGATCGTGGCGCTGGCGGTCACGAGCCCCAAGCGCTCGCCGAACGCCCCGGACGTGCCAACCCTGGTGGAACTGGGCGTGCGCGGAGTGGAGGCGCCGTCGTGGTATTCGATCGTCGCGCCCGCTGCGTCCCCGACCGAGGTGGTCGGAAAGCTGCACGCTGAGATCGTCACCCTTGCCGCCCGTCCCGACTATCGCGAACCGCTCGAAAAGCAGGCGCTCGAGCCGACCACGACCACGCCGGCCGAGTTCGCGGTGTTTCTCAAGGCCGAGTACGACAAGTGGGGCAGGGTGATCCAGGCCCTCAAACTGCGATGAGGCGCCGGGGCACCCGAAGGATGAGGGATGAAGGATGAGGGTGAAGGCGCAAGGGTGCGCTGCAGTCAGACGGCTAGCCGCTCTGAATCGCGGTTTTTCCCTCATCCCTCATAAATCATCCCTCATCCCTAGGTTTCGAGCGGCAGCCGCACCGGCTTGCCGGTCGCTACCGCCCGCTCGATGGCGATGGTTGTCTCGAGATTGACGCGGGCCTGCTCCGGCGTGGTGTGCGCGGTCGGGTTGCCGGTGACGAGGTGGTCGAGCCACGCGCGAGTTTCGTTACCCAGCGATCCCCAGAAGTCCCCCAGCGCCCAGTCCCCGGCGCTGTTGCTGCCGAGAAACGCCAGCTCCAGGTTGTGCCCCGGCACGTAGGGGTGCGGGATGCCCTTCTCCGTGAAGAGCAGGTGTTCCTTGTGGTCGTCGTCGATCAGCATTGTGCCTTCGGTTCCCAGCAGCTCGACGCGGTCGGATTGTCCCTGGGTAGGGAATCTGGCCGGCAACGCGTAGCTGATGCCGAAATTCACCACCGCGCCATCGGCGAACGTCACGATCGCCCAGGTCGCGTCGTGCGCGCTGTAGCCGGCGTCCCGGAAAATGCCGTGCTGGCCGCGCGCCACGACTTCCACCGGCCGGTTGCCCTCCAGGAACCAGCACATGAGATCCACGTAATAGGTGAGCACGTCCAGCACCGGCGTGGCGTGGGGATCGCGCTTGAGGATGGCGAAAGTCTGCGCGCGCGAGTTGTAGACCCGCGCGAGTCCGCCGACCACCTTCCCGAGGCGGCCGTGGATCATCTGTTCCTTGGCGCGGAGAAAGCATTCCTTGTAGCGGCGGCTGTAGCCGATGCGCAGCTTGCCGCCGGTCGCCTTGAGCGTCCCGAGAATATCGTCGGCGTCCTTCAGCGTCAACGCGATTGGTTTTTCGCACAGCACAGGCTTGCCGAGTTCGAGCGCCCGGCGCACGGGCGCCGAGTGCTCGCCCTCGGGCGTCGACACGAACACGGCGTTCACTTCCGGCCGCTCGATCGCCTCGAAATTGCTACCGGTATGAAAATCCGCCCCGGCCAGGTCGGCGAGCGCCTTTGCGCGCTGCGGGTCGAGATCGGAAATGGCGAGGAACCCGACCGAGGGGTGCTTCGCGGCAAGGCGGGCCCGCAATGTACCGATGCGGCCGGCGCCGATGACCGCGACCCCCAGCTGCCTTGCTGCCTGTTTCATCGGTTTTGTCCTCGAGAAACGGGGATGGTATGGCCGTGCACGCCCGCGGTCCAGCCCGAGGGCGCGAGATGCTTTTCGGCAAACGCCAGCGCTTCGGTCTCGAGCGGCGTGGCAAGCGTGACGTTCCAGCGATTGAGCCAGCCGAGGAGCGCGATCACCGCCACGATCTCGGTGAGGGCATCCTCGCTGTAGTGCTTCCTCAGCTCGGCAAAATGGATTTCGGTCACGCGCGGCGGGCAGCTGCCTGCGGCGTGCGCGAGCTCGAGCGCGGCGCGCTCGGCCAGCGTGAACAGGGGGCTTTCCCTGAACCGGGCCAGCGCTTCCACTTTCCCGGTCGGCACTTTGCCGATGTGCGCCGCGTTCTCCGCGTTGTGCGCGGCGCAATACGCGTCGCCCGCGGCCATGCTCACGACGCAGGCGACCAGGAACTTGAGCGATCCGGGAACTTCACCTTCGTCCATCATCACCGCGGTGTGCAGTTCGCGGTAGGCGCGGAACACGCGCGGCTTGCGCACCATGGTGAGCCAGCTGTTGGGAGGGTAGCCTTTCGTGCTCTTCCAGCGTTCCATGGTATCGGCGACCTGCGCGAATTGCTCCGGCGCCGCGGGTGAAATGCGTGCCATGGCGTATTCCTCTGATTAATAGACGCGGTTCTGTGGCGCCTCGCCCTTGACCAGCACGCGTTCGACATTGGCCCACGCTTCACGAAAGAGGGTCGCGGAAGCCTGCGACGTCACGCCTGCAACGTGGGGCGTGAACAGCACGCGGTGGGCGGCATCGCCCTCGAGGGCGAGCAGCGGGTTGTCGGTATCGGGCGGCTCGACCGAGTAGACGTCCACCGCTGCGCCGCCGAGATGTCCGGAGTTGAGATGGGCGGCCAGCGCGACCTCGTTGACGATGCCGCCGCGGGAAGCCTGGATCAGCACGGCGCCCCGTTTCATCATGGAGAGCTGCTTGGACCCGATCATGCTGCGCGTTTGCGGCAGCAGCGGCATGTGCAGCGTGACGACATCCGCCGTCTTGAGCAGATCCTCGAACGGCAGGTAGCTTGCCCCGATCCTGGCGGCGTCCGCGTCGCGCGGCGTGGGGTCGAAATAGACGATGCGGGAGCCGAAACGGCGAAAGGCTTCCGCCACCGCGCACCCTATCGTGCCCAGGCCCACCACGCCGACGGTGAGCCCTTCCAGCCCTGGCAGGTTGTCGGCGACCATGCGGCCGCGGAAGGAAACGTAATTGGAGCCGCGGATCTCCTTGTCGGACCAGGTCAGACGCCGCAGCAGCACGATAGCGCAGCCGACGGCATACTCGGCCACTGCGCTGTTGCTGCCGCCCGGCACGTTGGCGACCGCGATGCCGAGCCTCTTCATAGCCGCCTCGTCAACCCGGTCCACGCCGGCGCCGGTCACCTGCAGCAGCTTGACCTGGCTGCCTTCGAACAGCGACCCGGGCAACTTGCCGCCGACCGCCGGTATGACCAGCGCGCGGGCGCCTTTGACGAGCGCGGTAAGCTCGGGGTCATCCGGCCTGCGGTAGGCAATCGTCAGCCCTGCCGGCGGCGTGACGCCGGCGCGGGTGAAATCCACTTCGGGACGGAGGCAAAGAACGTCGAAAGACATAGAATCCTCAAATCGGAGCCACAGAGAACACAGAGATCACAGAGAGAAGCGAATTATTTGCATGTCAGGCAGACACACATTCATTCAATAGGGGAACTATACTTTTTCTCCCCTTGTTGTTGCTGTTTTTGGTTTTCTCTGTGTCCTCTGTGCTCTCTGTGGCTATGTCTTGCTTGTCGCTTCTTGGGTGCGTTTGGAAATGTCGGAAACCGGGAAGAAGCACAGCAGCACCAGTGGCTCCTTGCCGGTGTTGCGCGTCACGTGCTTCTCTCCGGGCGGAATAAGGATGGTGTCGCCCGCTCTCAGGGCATGCTTTCCGCTGTCTGCCTCGGTGCACCCTTCGCCCGACATGACGTAGATGCACTCCTCGAAACCCTTGTGAAAATGCGGGCCGCGCGGCGTATCACCGGGCTTCGCCACCGGAATCTCGACCAGGCGCAGCGTGACAGCCTGCGAGCCCTTCTCGCCGGAAACGATCTCGAGCGATTTGCGCCCGGGCAGCCCCATGCTTTTCGCCTGCGCCCGGGTCAGGACTTTGGCCATTGTTAGGCTCCGCGCAAGCGCGCGCCAGCGCGTTTGCGCCTCGAAAGCGCCCGCGAAGGGCGGAGCAGGTTCCGTCGGCCGTGGCCGATGGATGCGACCCCGCAGCGGGATGCAGCGCCGCGATTGCCCGCGTGCTTACGTGCGCCTCCACGGTCGCATCCCCAGAATCGGGGCCCCTGCTCCACGTTTCGGCGCACCTTCTCCACTCGGGAGAAGGGCGGGGATGAGGGGAGAGCATCGCTATGCATAATCTCGATGCTCGTCAGCTTGCCACCTTGAGATGCTTGATCTCGGCGGTGCCGCCCTGCGCCTCGTCGAGCAGGCGGAAGATGTCGGTCGCTTCCTTCGCGATCGCGCCGGCGATGCCGTCGAGCATCGTCTTCGCCTTGTCCGCCGTCGCGTGCTCGGGGGCTCCGTACCATCCGGTCGGCGCGATGGTCCGGATGTCGCGCAGCACCGGTTGATACGAGCGCGTGCGGCGCAGCCTGTCCCACTTGCGGCCCTCCGAGTGGTCGGAGGAATAGTCGATGCGGTCGAGATGGACGAGGTCGGGCCGGCAGGCCAGCACGGCGAGCGCCTCGATCTCCCCGCCGTGCGTCAGCCCCCCGTAGTCTCGTCCGAACAGCTCTGCCGCGACGTAGCACGCCTGCACGGTGAGGACCGTCATGCCGTGATCGCGGTGAAGCTGCTCGGCGGCGATCGCGAGCGAGGGAATGTTGCCTTCGTGCCAGTTGAGCAGCAGCAGGTATTTCGCGCCGTGCTTCGCGGTCGAGACGCAGGTTTCCGTCACCACGCGCTGGTAGGTGTCGGGAGCGAGCGTGATGGTGGCCTCGAACGGCATGTGCATGGGGGTGACCCCGAGCGGGCCACCCGGCAGCACCAGGCCGTCCATGCGCTCCGCGACCGCGTGCGCGATGACGTTGGCGGCAAAGATGTCGGTGCCGGCCGGAAGGTGCGGCCCGTGCTGCTCGACGCTGCCCGCGGGCAGGATCACCAGCGGGTTTCTCTTCAACTGCGCGGCAATCTCGGGCTGCGTCAGGTCGACGAAGTAGCGGCTGGGAAGCATAAATTCAGTGAGTCGTGAATCGTGATTCGTGAGTCAAAATAGCCAAGAATCCGTAACCGGATATTTTTCGCTCTCCCCGCAACGGGGAGAGGCTAGGGTGAGCGGACGAATCACGAATCACCAATCACGGGTCTGGCCCGTCAGGCGGCGCGCGCTTGAGCGCTGATCCGGGAACGCGTCTCTTCCATGACATCCGCGATGCGCACGCACTGGCCTTTCCGGTCGATGGATTTCAGCGCCGCGTAGACCACCGCGACCGCGACGTTGCCATTGTATGCGGTGAGCTCTCCCGGCTTGCCGCTCGTGCAGCTCGCGGCGAACATCTCCAGTTCGGCGCGGAACATGTCGCTCTCGGGCAGGGGGATGGCCTCCCGCTTCGCCCAGCCGTCCTTGCCGCGCTGGATGTACAGGACAGAATTCAGGTGGAGCCGATGCGGAGTATCCCAGGTGCCGAAGTCGATCTCGTAGTGCATCAGGCCTTTGGATCCAAATACCCGCACCGCGAAGATGCCGGGGGAGGTCCAGCACGAGCCGACGTAGCCGACCTTGCCGTCGGCGAACTTCAGGAGCGTCATCGACTGATCGTCCACCTCCGCGCCCACGGGCGAGAGCTTGGACGCCATCGAGGAGACCTCGGCGATCTCGCCGCCCAGCAGGTGCAGCACATCGAACAAATGGATCGCGAGCTGGGAAAGCGGGCCGCCGGGGGCGCGGTCCTTGTACCAGCGCCAGGTCTGCGGCGTCAGCTCGAGCGCGCGCTCGTTGGAGAAATTGGCTTCCATGAAGGCGACGCGCCCCAACTCCCCGCCATCGATCTTTTCCTTGATGATGCGTATGCCTGCCATCAGCCGCGCGCTGTGGCCGACGGTAACGGTCACGCCGTACTGCTCTTCCAGGGAGGAGATCTTGAGGCCGTCTTCCAGCGTCTGGGCGATCGGCTTTTCGGTGTAGACGTGCTTGCCGGCCCTGGCGACCATCTCCGCCATCGGCAGGTGCTGCTCGTTGGGGACGGTCAGGATCACGCCCTTCAGCTCCGCGTTGGAGAGCATGGTCTTCATGTCGGGCACCGCCGGCACGCCCAGTTCCTTCTCGAACGCGAGGCGCTTGTCCTCGGAGCGGCTGTAGCCGGCGACGATTTTCAGCCTGTCGGAGTGCTGCGCGGCACGGGCCAGAACCTTGGCCCAGCGGCCGAGGCCGACGATGCCCAACTTGACGGGATATGAACTCATTGCGGGATGGTTGTTTTCTGTGAGTCTACGCAATTCTACATCGCCGTAATCCGGCTTGCGTGGTGTGGCGGCGGGAAGACGCGCACTCCGTAGTGCGGACCAAGGACGCTATTCGACCTTGAGGTTCGCAAGCCGGATGGCCTGGCCGAAGCGCCTGGTTTCCTCGTTGATGAGCCGGATGAATTCCGCGCCGGTGCTGGTGACGGGCTCGCCGCCCTGCGCCTCCATCAGCTTGCGCGTGGCGGGATCGTTGAGCGTGCGCGTGAGCGCGGCGTGGATCTTTTCCACGATCGGCTTGGGCGTTCTTCGCGGCGCCAGCAGCCCTGACCAGCCGGTCGAGACATAGCCGGGAACTCCGGCTTCGGCGATAGTCGGCAGCTCGGGAGTGAGCGGCGAGCGCTTCTCACCGCCGGTCGCCAGCGCCCGCAGGCGCCCGCCGCGGACATGCCCCATCACTGCGGGGCCGGGGGCGATCGTGAACTGCGATTCGTTGGACATCACCGCGATCAGCGACGCCCCGCCCTTGTACGGCACGTGCAGCACGTCGACGCCCGCCATGTGGGTGAAGAGCACGCCCGCGAGATGGCTCTGGAACCCCGCCCCGGCGTTCGACATGCGCAGCTTGCCCGGATTCGCCCTGGCGTAAGCAATGAGTTCCTTCACGCTCTTGAACGGCAGTCCGGTGTTCATCACCATGAGGTTCTGGGTGATCGCAAACAGCGAGATCGCCTCGAAGTCGTTGACCGGATGGTAATTGAGCCTGGCGTAGATCTGCGGCGCGATCACCTGCATGCCGGTCGAGCTGATGAGCAGGGTATGGCCGTCGGGCGCCGATTGCGATGCGATCTCCGCACCGATCGTGCCGCCGGCGCCGGCGCGATTGTCCGATACGATCTGCTGCCCCAGTTCCTCGCCAAACCGGGCGGCGAGCACCCGGCTCAGCGTATCCACCGAAGTGCCGGTCGTATTGGCGATGATGAGGCGGATCGGCCGGCTCGGGTAATTTGCCGCGGGGTCAGCAGCCGCGGCAAACAAGGGCAGCAGGCCGCACGCGGCGGCAATTGCCATCATGGAGGTCCGGAAACGGGGCGGGAACATGGCGGTCTTCATCACGATCCTCATCAGGCAGGGAGTTGTCTGGTCAAACCGAGTCGGCGCGTGATCCACGGCATCAGAACTTTCTCGGAAATCACGCTGCTGGGCCAATCCGGGGAACGGCCCATGTGCCCGCCCTGCGGGTTGACCCATGCTTCCTTGGCGTCGCCGTGCTCGAGCAGCAGATACAGATCGGCAATGGGAATCTGCGAGTCGCGGGCGCCGTTCACGACCAGCATCGGCGCCGAGGTGCGGTCGAGCACGCCGGCATCGAGCAGCGAGAAGCGCTGCGCGCGGGCAAGCATGTCTTCCAGATCCCGCGCGCCCAGCATCGAGCACTTCGCCTGCAGGTAATCGTAAAGATACTCGCCGGTGGCGAGCGACGCCCGGAGCCAGTCGGGCCGGAAGTAATGGTGGATCGGCCCGCCGTGCACGACCGACCCTCGCAATCGTTCGCGCTCGGTGATCGCAAGCTTGGCGGCCCAATAGCCGCTCCAGCTGCGGCCCTGCACGACGATGCGGCCCGCATCCACCTCGGGACGCTGCGCGAGGTAGTCGAGCGCGGCGGTGAAGATGCGGTCGCTATCGACGTCCGCCACGGCGTGGGGAGATTCTCCGGTGCCCGGAAGGTCTATCGCAAAAAGCGCGAGCCCATGATTCAGATAGCCGTCGGTGTGCGCGGCGACATCCTCTTTCCGCGAATCGAGACCAGCAATGCCGAACACGAGCGGGACAGGGCGCGCGCCCGGCGGCAGGCGCAGATAGGCGATGATGTCTTTGCCTTCGAACGGGATGCGGACAGTCTCGATGGGCGGATCGAGCAATCGCGCATAGGCGCGGAAAGCTTCCAGCGCGCGCCGCCGGGCGTGCTGTTTCGCCGGCGTGTTCTCCGTGGGCCAGCGCGCGAAGTGATGGAGCCGCCAGGCCTGCCAGTATCCGCGGACCGCCGCAGCGCGGTCTTTCGCTTCCAGCGACTGCGCCCGCGCCAGGTACCCGTCGGCGATTTGACCAAAAGCCAGCGACCATTCCTCCCGCTTGAGGCTCGTGATCTGCGAAAGCGCGGCGCGCGCATCCCCTGGTTCGATGCCGCCGAGCGGCGGCATGTTGTGATCGGCGCGCCGCTGGACTTCCTGTTTGAGCTGATCGAGGTTGCGCCCGCCGCCGGGAACCAGCAGCCCGGGGGATTCATTCG
>Ga0184615_10002377_pt1 | contig 10093 bp, 14 predicted proteins | sample PLM4_65_coex_FD_133134 | JGI IMG/M metagenome (GOLD analysis project Ga0184615, IMG submission 133134) | Groundwater sediment microbial communities from an aquifer in East River, Colorado, USA - PLM4_65_coex | ecosystem: Environmental > Terrestrial > Soil > Riparian zone | place: USA: East... | reverse complement strand
GCCGGCGCCGCTCTCGCTCAGAAGTCGAACCCGTGCGCCGCGAAGAACCCCTGCGCGGCGAAGTCCGCGAACCCCTGTGCGGCCAAGAACCCCTGCGCGGCCAAGAAAAACCCGTGCGCCGCGAAGAACCCCTGCGCGGCCAAGAATCCGTGCGCGGCGAAGAAGTAGGAGCTGCGACAAGGACCAGTGGCGAGCCGGGGGCCCAGCGCCTCCGGCTCGTGCAGCCCAAGGAGACCGGATGAGCCGTCTCATTGCTCGAGCAGTCATGCTGAGCGCGGTCCTCGCCGGCACGGTGGTGATTGCCGGTGTAGGACGCCCTTTCGCCGCCAACCCCTGCGCGGCCAAATCCGCCAATCCCTGCGCGGCCAAGAACCCGTGTGGGGCGAAGGCGGCGGCCGTGGTGAAGGATCCAGTCGCCGAGGCGGAGTCCAAGCAGTACAAGGAATGGAGAAAGGTCAACACCGCCCCCGTCCTCAGCGCCACCCACGGCAACCGATACGTCTTCACGTACCTCAACAAGACGGCCGAGCCGTCGGGACTACAGGGCAAGTTCCCGTTCCCCAAGGGCGCGGTGCTCGTCAAGGAATCGTTCGACGGACAGGATGGAAAGCCCGGGCCGAAAGGCCCGCTGTTCATCATGGAGAAGCGCGGTGAAGGTTACGACCGCGCCCACGCGAACTGGCACTACGCGGTGATCGAGCCCACCGGCGTTGTGTCGATGAGCGGGAGCGGCCACGAGCGCAGTCCGACACAGTTCTGCGCAGCGTGCCACACAATGGCAAAGGCCAATGACTACGTGTTCGGGAACGGGACGATCATGAAGGTCAAACCGACGGCGCTCGGGGCCCCGCCGAGCAACCCTTGCGCGCCCAAGAAGTAAGAGGCCGCCGTCGAGGGGATCCTTCGACGGCGGCCTCTTCCGGGCCACCACCTGGTGGCCGAGCACTACCGGGCGGCTACTTCACGCCGTGCTGTGCCTTGCCGGCGATCACGCAGACCCGGTAGGGCTGTCCGCAGAGTCAGTCGAAGCAAGTGTGCTCCTGGTTCGACGTGAACGAGAAATCCTGCCCGTGGCCACAGTAGACGCTCGGGATGTGCGATCCGGGCAAGGGCGCGTAGAGATAGAACGCCGGTCGCTGCGCCGCCTGGATCTTGCTTCCGCTCGGGAACGACGGCCTCGCTCCAGCGGCTTCGGCCGAGAAGGCCACGACCTCGTACGGCTTGAACTTGCCCTCCTTCACGGCCGCCGGCAGGGCCAGATTGAATGTGGCCTTATCCTTGCCAATCGTGCCCGCCTTGTAGTCCGCGCGCCCGAGGTGCAGGGCCTTCTTGCTATTCGTGTCGTAGAGCCAGGCATGCAGCTCGGGCCGGTCCGCCGGAAGCTTGAGGCCGACATACGTACCGCTGAAGCTGTTGGTCTCGGCGTTGTAGGCGATCGTACCGCGCGGGCTCCGGTCGCCCGGCTCGAACGTGTAGCCGTCGACAAGCCAGGCCCCCTGGAGCTCGACCACTTGCGCCGCCGCCGAGCCGCCGGACAGCAACACGCCGAACGCAGCGACGAGGACTGACACTGCAATGGGTCTTCGCATGGCTACCTCCTGAATGCTTAGAACCCCCGAAGGACGCGGACTATTCCCGCTGTGTCGTATCCAGGTCAGGAGGTTGGGACGGGGCCGCTTCCCGGGCGGCGACCCCGTCCCCGATCGGCGCAGTTATCGCGCCTGGAACTCGTTCGATCGGTCTGTGGATGCCTGGCTCGGGGCGAAGTTCCTCGGTGCTGGCCGTACGCCCGCGGCGGGCTGCTTCGCCGCACACGGGTTCTTGGCCGCACAGGGGTTCGTGGCCGCGCAGGGGTTGGCGGTCTTGGCCGCGCACGGATTCTTGGCGGCACACGGGTTGGCTTTCTGTGCGAGCACGCTGCTCGATACGAGCGTCAAGACACCGATCACGGCGACACCGGCCACGAATTCACGAACCATCGTCCTTCCTCCTTGGCAGCGGGTGGTGGAACGCAGAAAGGCCGCCGCGAGCTCGGAGCTCGACGACGGCCTCCTGCATGTCAGGTCAGCCACGACTCCGACAACGCCCCGGCTACATCGCCAGAGCTCTCAGCACTTCACGATCCATCTTCTCGATGACCTCCACGTCCACGACCCGACCGTCGCTGACGGTGACGATGAGCCGACCGAATCGGTGCGCCTTCACACGGGCCAGAGCGCCCAGCAGCAGCTCGGCCTCACGCTCCCCGATACCGCGCGAGGATGCGCTGCAGGATGTCGGCTCGTCCATTGCCGAAGCCATGGTTACCTCATGAACCCCGCTCACCCCTCTGCTATTCCGGACCGAGCTCGGCACGGCCAACGCGGACTATTCCCGCCGGACGGCGCGCGGCCCGGATGGAGCCGCCGACAGGGGCGTCCAGTCGCCGCCGTCGACTGGGCGCCTGGCGACCACGCCCTCGTGGGACAGGGCGATCACATGGCTGCCGGCCGGCTCAAACGTGAACGCTACCAGCGGCCCCCACCACTCGGGCGTGGAGCCGGCTGACCACCAGTGCCTTGCCATTACGTCTCCGGCGAAGATCCCCTCCTCGGTGGCGGCCATGACGACGTCTCGCACGCTCGGAACGAACGCGAGCCCGGCCGCTGGTTTCCGCAGGCCGTCCGGCGGTTGCTCCCAGCGGCGTCCGCCGTCGATGCTCACCGAGACGCCTGTGGCGGTGGCCGCGTAGAGCCTTTCGTGATCATTCGGGTTGACGGCCAGAGCTCGGACATCACCGAGGCTGCTCGCCGGCGCTAGACGCTGCCAGCGTCCTCCCGGAGCGTCGCGACTTAGAAGACCGTCGCCAACGGCCCAGACGTACACACGACCTGGCCGGCGAGGATCGAGTGCCAGGGCATGCAGGTCGTGTGACGGCAAGCCGCGAGAATCGTCCTTCCAGGTCCGGCCTTCGTCCGTGCTCACCACGAGCCCCTGGCCGTGAGTCGCGACACTGATGTGGCCGGTCGCCGCATCACGCACGAGGGCGTGCACGTCCTCATCGCTGAACCGGGGAGCGACGAGCTGCCAGGTCAGGCCGCGATCGAGACTGCGGAACAGGCCGAGATGAGTGCCAGCGAGGATCCAGCGAGTCTCAGGGGCGACCAGAATCGTGTGGAAGTGGCCGCCACCGGCGGCGACGAGGTGCGGGATAGGCGACGCGCGGGTCGATTCGCGCGCGGGCGGCCGAGCGGCTCCCGTGTGGCGCGTCGTGGCCGTGCACAGCGCCAACGGCGCCCGCCGTCAAGGCGATGGCGATCGTCGCCACGTAAACACACCGCCAATATCGAGGCGCCATCTCTCATTGATAAACCCACGCTACCGACCCTTCATTCCCGCGAGGAATGATCAGGCGGTCTGCCGGGTTTTCAGACACGACATGGTGCGTGTGGTCGCGTGGCTGACCCTTTTGGTTGCTGCGGCCGGTGCCGGCCCGGTGGAGGCGGAGACCGTAGGCCAGGTCTTCCGCCGAGTGAACGCCACCGTCGTGGTCATACGGACATGGGAGCGGGATATCGGTCAGCAGTCGGGCGCGTTCACGCCGACGGTGGCCGGCCTGGGTTCGGGAGTGGTAATCGACTCTCGCGGCCATGTCCTTACCGCAGCGCACGTCGTGCAGACGGTGGACGAGATCACCGTGGAGTTCCTGGACGGCCATGTCTCGCCGGCCCGCGTGATCGGGTCCGAACCGGAGGCCGACCTCGCCCTCCTCGAGCTCGAGACGCCTCCCTTTGGAATGCAGGTTGCCGGCCTCGGGGACTCGGATGCGGTCGAGGTCGGTGATCAGGCCTTCATCGTGGGGGCGCCCTACGGTATAGGCCACACACTCACCGTCGGCCATATCAGTGCACGGCACAAGCCGAACACCGTCTACAGCGGCATGTCGCTGGCGGAGTTCCTTCAGACCGATGCCGCGATCAACCATGGAAACTCGGGGGGCCCGATGTTCAGCCTGCGCGGCGAAATCGTCGGCATCGTCAGTCACATCATCTCGAAGTCCGGCGGCTTCGAGGGCTTGGGCTTCGTCGTGACGTCGAACTCGAGCTGAGGTATCGCGGGAGGGCATTCGACGTCGCGTCATTGATCCGCCCCTCGAGTCCGACCGCGAGCAACATCGACCTCGGTCCCTACCCGCAAGCCGACCCTGTTGCGGATGCAGGAGGGTCGCGCCGTGAGGCTGGCGCCAGCGGCTGGCGGTAGTACCAGCGATGCAGGCGCGCGGGCGGGACTCCGAGCGCGTACAGCAGGCGCAGCGTCCACATGAGCACGATCGTGCGCACGATACCCTCGTCCTCCCACTTACGCGCCGAGGTGGTGACACACAACCCCAGTGCGGCAAGCCGGCCGCACCGCTTCAGCCGGCGCGTGAGCTCCACGTCTTCCATCAGCGGGATGTCGGGGTAGCCGCCGAGCGCGTCGAAGACCGCTCGGCGCACGAAGATGCCCTGGTCCCCGGTCGAGATGCCCGTCAGGCGCGAGCGCCGGTTCATCAGCCACGCCGTCAGAACAAGGAGCAGGCGGCGGCTGTCCAGTTGCACGTCGAAGCGCCCGCCGACGGCGGCGGGGTCGCCGAGCGCGCCGAGGATCGCGGCTCCGGCCCCGGCGGGCAGCGACGTGTCCGCGTGCAGAAACAGGAGGATCTCGCCCTGGGCGGCGCGCGCGCCAGCGTTCATCTGACGGGCCCGGCCGCGTGGGCCCGACAGCCAGCGCACGGATGGCACGCGCGCGACGACCGCGCGGCTGTCGTCGTCGCTGCCGCCGTCCACCACGAGCACCTCGGCGCGGGGCTCGCGCACCACGAGGTCCGGCAGGAGGCGAGCCAGGTTGGCGGCCTCGTTGAGCGCGGGGATGACGATGGACAGGCGCGTCGCCATCACTCCGGGGCGAGGAACGCGAGGGCGTCGTACCAGGCGACGGCGCGCTCGCCCGTGTCGTCGGTGTCCGTCATCACGGCGACGCCGGCGATCGGCGGCGGCTCGTCCCCGAAGATCCGCCGGTAGTCGTCGACCACGTTGCGCGTTTCCGTGAGCCAGCGGCCCACCTCCGCCGCGCCGCTGCGGACAACGATCATCTTGGCGCGATCGGTGTAGGCGTTGTCGAGCGTCGTGCCGGGCGGCAGCTTGTTGTCCCAGATGTAGTTGAGCGCCGCGCGCGGCGGGTACGTCCCGTAGAGGAGCCGGTAGGCCCCGTACTTCGCTCGCTCCCACGCCGTCGCCTGGACGGGATCGTAGCGGAAGGCGACGTAGACCCGGGCGGGATAGTCGTCGCCCTCCTTCCTGCGCGCATCGCCCTTGACGAGGACGTTGCCGATCTTCCAGCGCCACGTCGGCCGCGGGTAGGCCCGGAGATCGAGATCGAGCGGGCGGTAGAGTGCGGAGGCGGCCGCCTCGCTCTCGGCCTTGAGCACCCAGCCCTCCCCGTCGCGCACCACGCTGTATCGCGTCAGGCGGGGGATCTTCCTGAAGGTCAGCGGCTCCCAGCCGGCGGGCAGCGCGTCCGGCTCGGCGGGCGCGGTGAAGCGGCCGACCTCCACGCGGTGCGAGCCGGCGCCGGCGACCGCGTGAACAATCAACGCGGCCGCGACCAGCCACGGCCCCGGGGACGACGCGCGCACGGCTATCGGCGCCAGGCGAGCCCGGCGCCGAACAGGCTCCTGACCACGTGCACGTCGGCAACCAGCGCCTGCTTGTGCCGGTCCCACGGCATCAGCGTGACGCGATCCGCCTGTCGAGGGCCGCCCGGGCCACGCGGGTGACGTACACGGTGACGGCCAGCGTCGCCAGAAAGCCGAGCGCGTACAGCGCCCACTCCCACGGCGTGCGGGCGCGGCCGCCCGCCGCCGCCGCGGCGACGTCACCGGCGAGGGAGCCGATGTAGGCGTAGAGCGCGATGCCGGGCATCATGCCGATCCACGAGGCGAGCACGTAGTGGCGCAGCGACACGCGCGTGAGGCCGAACGCGTAGTTGAGCAGCACGAACGGAAAGGCGGGCGACAGGCGCGTCAGCGCCACGATCTTCCACCCCTCGCGCGCCACCGCCTCGTCGATGGCTCCGAGCTTCGCGCTGCCGGCGACGCGCTTGGCCACCCAGCCCCGCGCCACGTACCGTCCCACCAGGAAGGCGGCGGTGGCGCCGAGCGTGGCGCCCACCGAGACGGCCAGAAACGCCCGCGCGACGCCGAACACGGCGCCGGCGCCGAGCGTGAGGACCAGGGCGGGCAGCAGGAGCACGGTGGCGGCGACGTAGAGAAGCACGAAGATCGCCAGGCCCCAGGGGCCGAGCCCGGTGATCCGGGCGAGCGCCCCCTGCAGCAGCGCATGGGTATCGAGCCCACGCCCGGCGACGACGACCGCCGTCACCGCGGCGACCAACAGGACGATCCGCCATCGTGACCGCGACCCCCTGGCGCTCACGCGAACCGATGTCGCTTCCATCGATATCCCGGCTCGACGATCGCCCCAGGGGTCCTCAGCGTGTCCAGCGCCCCCAGGGCGTCCATGAGGATGGTCCGCTGCTGCGCGGTGGCGAACGCTTCGCCCATCGGGTGCCCGAAGGGATACCGCAGATAGAGGGCCCGCGGCGGCCGCACCCGCCGGGTGATCTCCTTCTGCAGCGTGATGCCGATCGTCGGGACGCCGGCCGCCTCGATCGCCCGCTGCACCAGACCGACGGTCTGGTTGCAGAGCCCTCACGCCGGGGTGAGGACGACCGCCTCCGCCCCGTCGGCGCGCAACCGCCGTGCGACCTCCGGCGCCGTCGTCTCCATGAGCGTCCGCACGTGGGCGCCGTCGACGTGGCCCATGAACGAATAGACGCGCGGCGCCACACCGCCGACGTGCCCCGCCGCCTGCAGCTCGCGCAGCCGGTCCACGGGGAGGACCACGTTGAGATCGCGGTCAGCGGCGGAGTGGTCGTAGTACTTGTGGGTGATCATCACCTCGCCCCGCGGCGCGTCGACCGGGACGACACGAAAGCTGGGATCGCCGTCCGGGTCGGTCATGTCGAACGGGGGATCGGCCCGCCGGTGCACGCCGGCCGTGGTGACGAGCGCGATCACGGACTGCCGCACCGGCTTGCCCATGGGCGTCCACGGCACGGAGTCGGACTCGACGAACCGGCGTCGCCGCGCCCACGCCTCGCCCAGCCACGGCAGCCGCTTGAAGAGCTGCACAGCCACGCGGTTGCCAAGGTCACTGAGGATCATCTTCAGGAACCTCTAGAACTTCCCGCGCGCGCGTTCTTTGGCGGGCAGGTTCTCCAGACAGGTGGTCCACCATCCCGTGCGGATGGTCTCCGCGAACTCAGCGGGCAGCTGCTCGGCCTCCATCTCGCGCGCCAGCGTTTCGGCGTCGTAGTGGACCGGGACGAACTCCACCTCGAGGTCCGGCCCCGCCGTCAGGATCGTGTACCAGGCGTGGGTGGTCCCGTCGTTCTCGGGACGGCCGATGACGCCGACGTTCACGGCGTGGGCGCCGTCGCCAAGCGCGCGGTGCCACTTGATCCCCGTGTGCGTGCACAGCAGCACGTCGGCCGCCACCTCACGCAGGAACGTCGTCAGCAGCCCGGACGGTGTGCTCGACTCCCACAGGAACTCGTTGATGACGCGGGGCGAGCCGTGGCACATGAGCACGCGGTGTTCGCCGATCCGCACGCGGCGGTGGTGCGGCAGCGTGCCCAGCCAGGCGCGGTTGTCCGGGGACGTCCGCGAGAACGTGTACTCGTAGCTGATCCGGGCGAAGTGGTTGTCGCGGGGGTCGGTGTAGCCGCACCCGCAGTCGGTGCGCCCCGACGCCAGCGACTCGTCGTCGTTGCCCTGGAGCACGTGCACGTCCGCCTGCCGCAGCAGCGGGTACACTCGGTCGGGGTGAGGGCCGAACCCGCCGAGGTCGCCGAGGCAGAACACCGCGTCGGCGTCGCGGCGGCGGGCGTCCGCCAGCGTGGCCCGCAGGGCGAGCGCGTTATTGTAGACGCCGCCAAAGACGGCGATGCGCCGGTACTCGGTCACGCGTTCCGGCACGTCATGCCCGTCTGGTGACACGTGACGCAGGCCGGGTGGTAGAGGGGCGCCGGGCGGAAGGATACCTCCAGATCTCCGCCCGACAGGCGCGCGCCGGGCTGACCGGCGAGGATCGGGCAGGCGTAGACGCCGTCGGAGGCGATCACCCGGGTCTCCGCGCATTGCAGCTGGGTGCGCTCGAAGCCCTCCAGCGCCTCGTCCGTCAGACGATCACCGCTGGCACCCTCGAGGCGGCCGACGTCGAAGACAGGCAGGATCTTGACGCGGGGCTTGGTCACGCCCTGGGCCACGAGGAAGTCCCGGAAGCGCTGGTACATGCTGGTGGCGTCCCGGTGCTCGGCGGCGAGGATCTCGGTGGCCGTCACGATGGGCACGAGACCGCGGTCGTTGAGCAGGCGCACTGCTCGCACCGCCTTGGCCCACGCCCCCGGGCCGCGGATGCGGTCGTTGAGGTCGGCGTCCACGTCGTCGAGACTCACGCGGATCTCGAGCGAGTAGATGGCAGCGCGCGCCAGCGCGGCGAGCGCGTCCGCCATCGTCTCCGTAATGACCGTGCCGTTGGTCAGGACGGTGGTCGGCGCCGACGCCAGGCTCAGCCGGAGGAGCGCCAGGATGTCCTTGTGCAGGAACGGCTCGCCGCCGGTGAAGTAGATCTCCTTCACCCCGAGGCGCTCGGCGTCGGCGATCGCCCGCCGCGCCGTCTCACCGTCCAGGGGCTGGAGCCAGGGCTCCCGGGGGCCGCTCGCGTTCAGGCAGTGGGTGCACTCGAGGTTGCACCAGGTACCGGTCAGCTGGATCCAGAGCGCGGTGAGGCGCACGAAGGGCGCCTCTGGGGCGCCCGCCGTGTCCATCGTCAAGACCGGCAGCCCGACCTTCACTATGCGGTTCTCCTCTCCTCGCTCCTTGTGACAACGCCCTAGCCTAACCTCATCGGACCGCGATGATGTGACAGCCTTGTGAAGCAAGCTACGAGATGTAGTGTGCCCGAGCCGGGCCCCATCCTGACGAATCGGGCCCAGCGCCGCGGGTCAGTTCGCACCCGCTCCCTGCCGACCCATCTACCTGAAACGCCGCAGAACGCGGTCTTATTCCCGTTCAGGGGGCGGTCGGCACTGGGCTCCTTGCGCGACACTGGACTGAAATCGAGCCTGAGCTGGAATCTGTGCCCATGCGACCTCAGCAAACTCGGTGCGGGTGTCGCCCAGAGGCCGCAGGCACGTGCTCCCGGCCGCCCGCCCCGATGACCCCATCACGCCGCCGGCCGCAGGATGTGCGCGTCCCAGCGGTACGGCGCGCCACGGCGAGTCAGAGGCGGCGGAGCAGCCAGTCCGGAGGGAGGGCGATCGTCCAGGAGTTCAGGACGAGATAGTAGTTGGTGAAGACAAGGACGCCAACCACCACGAGCACCACCCCCGCGAAGCGCTCCACGATGGGGATGAACGGCCGGTAGCGCTTGAAGAACTTCAGGAACATGCCGAGGGCCGCCACGGAGAGCAGAAACGGCACGCCCAGCCCCGCCGAATACGCGGCGAGCAGCCCGACGCCCCGTTGCCCGGTGTCCGCCGTCCCCGCGAGCGACAGGATCGCCCCGAGAATCGGGCCCACGTACGGCGTCCAGCCGATGGCGAAGGTGAGGCCGACGATGAACGAGCCGACGTAGCCCGCTGGCTTCGCCCTGAGCTGCAGCTGCTGGGTGCGCCCGAAGATGCCGATGCGCAGCAGCCCAGCGATATAAAGGCCGCAGACCACGATGAGCACGCCCCCGATCCGCCGGATCCAGTCGCGGTAGTCGAGGAAAAACGCGCCGGCCGTGCTGAACGAGGCCCCGAGGGCGACGAAGACCACGGAAAAGCCGACAACGAAGGCGACGGCGTGCAGCATCACCTGGCTGCGAGCCGCTGACGTGAGATCGGTGCTCAGGTCCGACACCGACATACCGGTCACGAAGGAAAGGTAGGAAGGAAAGAGTGGCAGCACGCATGGCGAGAGAAACGAGAACAGCCGTGCGGTGAACGCCACGACGACCCCGACCGGTTC
>Ga0184615_10002375_pt1 | contig 10097 bp, 6 predicted proteins | sample PLM4_65_coex_FD_133134 | JGI IMG/M metagenome (GOLD analysis project Ga0184615, IMG submission 133134) | Groundwater sediment microbial communities from an aquifer in East River, Colorado, USA - PLM4_65_coex | ecosystem: Environmental > Terrestrial > Soil > Riparian zone | place: USA: East... | reverse complement strand
GCGGGCTCCTCCACGTATGGACCCTGGACCAGGCTCCCCGGGACGCGGTCCTCGCCTGCAATGCCGGCATGTTCGCCGGCGACGGGGCCTGGGGCTGGGTGGTGCACCAGGGAACCGAGTATCGCGCTCCCGGCGTGGGGCCGCTGGCCGCCGCGGTGGTCGTGGATAGCGCCGGCGCCTTGCGGCTGGTGGACGACCGAGAGGTCGAGCGGCTCCGGGCCGGCGGACTGGGGTCCGTCCGGGAGGCGTTCCAGTCCTACCCTGCATTGCTTTGGGAAGGCACGGTTCCCGAATTGCTCCGGGTACCCGGTGGTGAGATCAAGCTGCAGCATCGTGACGCCCGCCTCGCCCTTGGCGTCGACGCCGAGGGGCGCCTGCTCCTGGCGCTCACGCGGTTCGACGCCCTGGGCCCGAGCCTGGGCTCCGTGCCGTTCGGGTTGACCCTGCCGGAGATGGCGCTGGTGATGCGCGGTCTGGGCGCCCGGTCCGCGGTCGGCCTGGATGGCGGAATCTCGGCTCAGATGCTCCTGCGGGACGCGGGCGGCAAGGTCCACCGCTGGTCCGGAATGAGACCGGTGCCGCTGGGGTTGAGCGTGACGCCGATTCAAGCCCAACGGTGACAGCAGTGAACAGCAAACAGTGAACGGTGAACGGTTGGTGTGTCTCCCTCGGGAGGCACCGTTCACCGTTCACCGATTACCTCCCCGCAGTCAGTCAACCTCCACCTTCACGTCTGTCGCCGCGATTGTTGCCGGCGGCCCTGCTGTCTCCACGGTTCCGCGTCCCTCGGCTCGCACGACCTTCCCCGCCTCCACCGCGCTCGCGGTGCTCTCCAGCGAGAAGAGGTCCCCGGTCGGGTCCAACGTGGTCCCGGCCCCGAAACGGATCACCGTGCCGCCTGCCAGGGTCATCGTGCCGCCGGCGACGTCAACCGAGTTCACGCTCGCCTGGAACTCCACTGAACCGGTAGGCACGCCACCCGGGGTGCGTCGGCCCAGCCGGCTCTGGCTGGTGATCTCGAGTGGCAAGCCGAAGACCCTGAGGATAGCGAGCGGCGGCGGCGAGGCGATGGTCTCGAGATTCGCGTCGGCCACGAGCGCCTCGATCTTCGGATCGTCTGGCTGGTCGGCGATCCGGAGGTCGGCCGCGAGGAACGAGGCATCGTTGGGCGCCTGGGGTGACGCGGGCTGCTTCCGCCGCGCCTGGACCGGCGGCGATTGCCCGGCGTTGAGGGCGGCGCTGATCGCGGTCTCCCACTCGCTCCGGCTCACGCGGCTCCTGGTGGGCGTCCGAAAACGGGTGTTTCCATTGTAGGAGACCTTGAACCCGCCCAGGGCGAGGGTGACGATCCCCTGAGCCGGGTCGATCGCGGTCACTTCGCTCGCGATCTGCTCTTCCGCGTCATCCGGTTCCAGGTCCACTTCCCGGACCGTCAGGCTGCCGGAAACAAGCTTGATCTCGACCCGGTGCGCGCCGCTGCCTAACGTGCTGTCGAACTGAGGCAGACTCAGGACCTGAGAGAACTGGGTGGTCTCGACTGGACCGGTGGCGCCATCGGTGCTGCAGGCGGCGATGACGCCGAGCAGAGCGACCAGGCCGGTGGTGATGATGGTGGGGCGTCGCATGAAGAACTCCTTCGAGTTGGCCGTGAGCGAATCACTGGGGAATGGCCGCGACGAAGGCAGGATGGGTGCCGGCTGGCATATCGACGTATATCCGTTGCTGGTAGCGAGTTGCTGCGACGCTCGGAGCGACTCCCGTGCATCGTAGCGTTGCGGGAGACCTGTGTCGTTGCGATCGGACTGGCATAGGCTGAAGTTGCCCGCGGGCGTTCGGGACCTGGTGGTGCCTGCTGGTACCGGGTACTCCACTTCCCGTCGTGGGCTGCCAGGCGGTGAGCGGTCAGCACCGCTCCCATCACCTGCTTCCCGATCTGCCTCTCCCCAGCCGACCCCTCCCTCTTGCCGCCCATCGCCTCGTCTCCTAAGTCCATTCGCGGGAATGACTTGCATGGGTAGCCCGCGATTGCTTCCCAACCCCCGACCCGGGTATATTCCGCCGTTCTCCGGCCCAGCCTGGCCGCTCCCATTCTTCTCACATCTGGACCCGCATGACCGGCCCTTCACAGAACGAACGGATTCTGCCGCGTCTCATCGAAGAGGAGATGCAGCAGTCGTTCATCAACTACTCGATGAGCGTGATCGTCTCGCGGGCGCTGCCCGATGTGCGCGACGGTCTCAAGCCGGTGCACCGCCGGATCCTGTACGCGATGAACGAGCTGGGTCTGGTGCCCGGGCGTCCGTACAAGAAGTCGGCGACGGTGGTGGGCGATGTGCTGGGCAAGTATCACCCTCACGGCGACAGCTCGGTGTACGACGCCCTGGTGCGCATGGTGCAGGACTTCGCACTGCGCTACCCGCTCATCGACGGACAGGGGAACTTCGGCACGATCGACGATAACGCGGCCGCGTACCGGTACACCGAGGCGCGCCTTACGCCGATCGCGGTCACAATGCTGGAGGACATCGACAAGAACACCGTCAATCTCCAGACCAACTTCGATGACCGGCTGAAGGAGCCGACGGTCCTGCCGTCGATGGTGCCGAACCTGCTGATCAACGGTTCGAGCGGCATCGCGGTGGGGATGGCCACCAACATCCCGCCGCACAACCTGCGGGAGGTGGCCAAGGCGGTGCAGCACCTGATCGACACGCCCGACGCCACCATTGCCGACCTGGCCAAGCTCATCAAGGGCCCCGACTTCCCCACCGGCGCGTACATCTACGGCCGCCAGGGAATTCGGGAGGCCTACGAGACGGGCCGCGGCCGGATCCAGATGCGGGCCCGGGCGCAGATCGAGGAGCGGGAGACCGGGGGCAAGAGCCAGATTGTGGTGACCGAGCTGCCCTACCAGGTCAGCATCGAGCGGCTGCACGCCGCGATCGTGGAGCTGGTGACCCAGAAGCGGATCGAAGGCATCTCCGCCGCCCGCAACGAGAGCAGCAAGGACGGTGTGCGGCTGGTGATCGAGCTCAAGCGGGACGTGGTCCCGAACCTGGTGCTCAACCAGCTGTACAAGCACACCGCGATGCAGTCGACCTTCGGCGTGATCATGCTCGCTCTGGACCAGGGCGCGCCGAAGGTGATGAACCTGAAGCAGCTGCTGGAGCGGTTCGTCGAGCACCGGCACGAGGTGGTGGTCCGCCGCACCCAGTTCGATCTCGACGCGGCCCAGGCCCGGGAGCACATCCTCGAGGGGCTGAAGATCGCCGTCGACAATATCGACGAAGTGGTCGAGATCATCCGGAAGTCCAAGGATGTCCCGGAGGCCGACGCGCGGCTGCGCAAGCGTTTCAATCTCTCGGAGAAGCAGACCGACGCCATCCTCAACATGCGGCTGGCCAAGCTGACCGGTCTCGAGATCGAGAAGCTCGAGGCCGAGCTGGCCGAAGTCCGCGGCCTGATCAAGGAATTCAAGGCGCTCCTCGCCTCGAAGCCCAGGCGGATGGCGATCATCAAGAGTGAGCTGGACGAGGTGGCCAGGAAGTACGGTGACGAGCGCCGCACCGAGATCCTGGCCGACCAGGAGGACTTCTCGGTCGAGGACCTGATCGCCGAAGAGGACATGGTGATCACCATCTCGCACTCCGGTTACATCAAGCGGATCGCGGTGAGCACCTACCGGCGGCAGCGCCGCGGCGGCCGCGGGTCGGTCGGGGCGACCACCAAGGAAGAGGACTGGATCGAGCACCTCTTCATCGCCAGTACCCACGACTACCTGATGTTCTTCACCGACACCGGCCAGGTCTACTGGCTCAAGGTGCACGAGATTCCCCAGGGCGGGCGGGCCAGCCGGGGCAAGCCGGTGGTGAACTGTATCGCCATCAAGCCCGAGGAGCGGGTGTCGGCCACCGTGGCGGTCCGGGAGTTCGCCGCGGACAAGTTCCTGATGTTCGCCACCCGGAACGGGACGGTGAAGAAGACCAGCCTGGCCGAGTACGGGAACGTCCGGAGCACGGGCATCCGCGCGATCAATATCGAGGCCAGGGATGAGCTGATCGATGTCCAGCTCTGCGAGCCGGAGAGCGACATCGTGCTGGCCACCGCGGACGGCATGAGCATCCGCTTTCACCAGGGCGACGTGCGGGACATGGGCCGGGTCGCCACCGGGGTGAAGGGCATCGAGCTGGAGTCGGACGACCGGGTCATCGGCATGGTGGTGATCCGCCGGGACGCGACCCTGCTGGTGGTGAGCGAGAAGGGCTTCGGGAAGCGTTCCGAGCTGTCCGATTACCGGGTGCAGAAGCGGGGCGGCAAGGGCATCATCACCCTCAGGAAGACCGACAAGACCGGCGCCCTGGTGGCGCTGATGGAAGTGCAGCCGGAGGACGAACTGATGCTGATCACCAAGCATGGCGTCATCATCCGCCAGCCGGTGGAGGGCATCCGGGTCATCAGCCGAAACACCCAGGGGGTGAAGGTGATGAACCTCGACTCGGGTGACACGGTGGTCGACGTGGCGCGGGTGGTGAAGGAGGATGAGGAAGGGGTCGAGGAGGATGCGCCGGCGGAGGCAGCGGAGTGATGTCCAATACGTTCCGCGTTCCGCGTTCCTCGTTGGTCGGTACCATACGCCGAGGACTCAGCCTGAACAGGAGCGGAACGGGGAACGGGGAACGAGGAACGCAAAACTTGCCCCTGCCACTTTCCAGCGGTAGGTTCGCGGCGTGAACGTCCCTTCAGTGGCCGTGGCAAGCCCGGTTTCCCTCGACGCCATTCGGGCCGCCCAGCAGGCGCTTGCCGGCGTGGCCCTCCTGACCCCCATGGTCGAGGTCGCGGGCCGCCCGCTGTTCCTCAAGTGCGAGCACCTGCAGCCGATCGGGGCCTTCAAGATCCGCGGGGCATTCACCGCGATCGACCGTCTCGGCGCCGCGGGCCGGGCCGGGGGCGTCGTTACCAGCTCCAGCGGGAACCACGGCCAGGCGGTCGCATGGGCCGCGCATCGGTTCGGCATCCGGAGCGTGGTGGTGATGCCGGAGTCCGCTCCCGGCGTGAAGGTGGCCGGGGTGAAGCGGCATGGCGGCGAGGTGGTGTTTGCCGGACGATCCCGCTCGCCGGAGCAGCAGGCCCGGGCGGACCGATTCGCGGCCGAGGAAGGCCTGACGATGATCCCCCCGTTCGATCACCCCGACGTGATCGCCGGGCAGGGCACGGCGGGGCTCGAGATCCTCGACCAGGTGCCCACCGTCACCACCGTGCTGGTGCCGGTTGGCGGGGGCGGGCTTCTCTCGGGAATCACCGCCGCCATCAAGACGCTGCGGCCGTCGGTCGAGATCATCGGAGTGGAGCCGGCCGGCGCCCCCAAGCTGACCGCGGCGCTCGAGAGCGGGAAGCCGGTGGTGCTGGGGCCCACCGAGAGTGTGGCCGACGGGCTGCTGACCAGGTCGATCGGCGCGCTGCCCTGGGCGGTGATCCAGCCCCACGTCCATCGCGCGATCACCGTGACCGATGCGGAGATCGGGCAGGCGGTGCGCTGGCTGTTCGAGCATCAGGGACTGCGAGTGGAACCCTCGGGGGCCGTGACCGTCGCCGCGATCCTGGCCGGACGGATCGGCACCCCTGGCCCGACGGTGGCGGTGCTGAGCGGGGGGAATGTCGACCCCGAGGTCTTCCAGCGGCTGGTGACCGGATGAGTCTTGCGCCGAAAATCCTGGTGGCGGACGATGATCAGGCGCTGACTCGGACTCTGTCGTGGATCCTCAAGGAGAATGAATACGAGGTCGTGACCGTCACCAGCGGCGAGCACCTGCTCGACCGCCTGCGGGGCGACCAGTACGATCTCCTGCTGCTCGACATCATGATGCCGGGCGCCGACGGCCTCCAGCTCCTGGAGCGGGTGAAAGGAGATCCGGCGCTCCGCCATGTGCCGGTGCTGATGATCTCGTCGATGCCCCCGGAGGAAGCGACCGTGCGGGCGCTCGGCCTCGGGGCCGCCGATTTCATCTCCAAGCCATTCCGGGTGCGGGAGCTGCTGGCGCGGGTGAAGGCCCATCTCCGCGTGGGCCGGGAGCTGAACCAGGCGCGGGCCGAAGCGCGGACCCGCTCCGAGATGGTCGATATCCTCCAGGAGGTGACCGCCTCCCTCAAGCCGGAGGAGATCTACCACATCCTGGTCCGGCGGGTGGCGCGGGGGCTCAAGATCTCCAAGTGCTCCCTGATCTTCGCCACGCCGGGAGAAGAGGAAGCGACGGTGGTTGCATCCTACGAGAATCCGATGCTGCGGAATCTCCGGATCGGACTCAACCGCTATCCCGAGATCCGGCGGGCACTCGATACCCGGCAGACCGTGCTGGTGACCGATGTCGCCACCGATCCGCTCTATGCGGAGGCGCGCACGGAGTGGGAGGAAGAGGGCTGGCAGGTGCCGACCCGGTCGGCCATCGCCATTCCCTTCGTCATGAAGGACCAGCGGGCCGGCGTCTTCTTCCTCCGCACCACCGCGGAAGACACGCCGCTCAATCATTCCGATGTGGCCTTCGCCGAGCAGGTGATCAAGGCGGCCTCGCAGTCGCTGGACAAGGCGTACGATCTCGAGAGCGCGGTGCTGGGCCGGGAGCAGATGAAGGCGCTGGCCGAGACCGACCCGCTGACCGAGACCTACAATCGCCGGGCGCTGGCGGAGAAGCTGGTGCAGGAGATGGAGCGGGCCACCCGCTACAACACGACCCTGGCCTGCCTCATGGTGGATGTGGACAAATTCAAGCAGATCAATGACGCCCACGGCCACATGGTGGGCGACGGGGTGCTGCGGCAGCTGGGCGCGATCCTCAGGCGGGAGCAGCGTACCGTGGACATCGTGGCCCGCTACGGCGGCGAGGAGTTTGTGGTCCTCCTGCCGGAGACGGCGTCCAGCGGGGCGCGGATCTTCGCCGAGCGTATACTGAAGAAGGTCGCCGGCCAGAACTTCGGCGAGGGCGACCGGGCGGTTCACGTTACCATCAGCGTGGGGATCGCCTGCTATCCCCATGAGGGCGTCACCGACGGCGAGACTCTGCTGCAGCTCGCCGACCAGAACCTCTACAAGGCCAAGCTCGACGGCCGGAACCGGTACCGCGATTGAGCAGTCGCCGCTGTCCCCGGTGTAACCGGGTCTATTCCGATCCGGCCCGGTTCTGCCCCCAGGACGGGAGCCCGCTGGTCGAGGTCGCGGGCGGTGCGCCCGCGCCCTCGGCCGGCGCCGAGACCAGCGCGGGCCTCCGGACGCTGGTGCGGCAGGCGGCGCTCAAGCGCGGCCCGGGGATGGACAAGGCGAGCACGCTGACCAACCAGCTGCTGGATCAGCGCTACCAGGTGGGGAAACGGCTGGGCGAAGGAGGGATGTCCTACGTCTATCTGGCGAAGGACGTCACCACCAACGAAACCGTCGCCATCAAGGTCCTGACACCCAAGCTCAAGGAAGACAGGAGCTCGGTGGAGCGCCTGCGGCGCGAGGCCGGGCTGGCCATGCGCCTCGAGCATCCCAACGTCTGCAGGATCTTCCGGCTGGGAGAGACCGAGGACGGGCTCATCTACCTGGTGATGCCGTATCTCCCGGGTGAGCTGCTGTCGGATCGGGAGGTGCGGTCGGGCGCGCTGGCCGTCGACTTCGGGGTGCCGCTGCTGGTCCAGATGTGCCGCGGCCTGCAGCACGCGCACGACCTGCAGATCGTCCACCGCGATCTCAAACCGGAAAACGTGATGCTGGTGCCGGACGACAAGGGGCCCGGCGGGGTGCGGGCCGTGATCATGGACTTCGGCCTCGCCAAGGAACGGCGGCAGGAGCCCGAAGTCGCCAAGCTGACTGCCACCGGGATCGTGCTCGGCACCCCCGAGTTCATGAGCCCGGAACAGATTCGCGGCAAGGGCCTCGACGCCCGGAGCGATGTCTACGCTCTGGCGATCGTGGGATTCGAGATGTTCACCGGCCAGCTCCCGTTCCAGGGCCGGAGCGCCCAGGAGATGATGATCGCGCGGCTCCGGGGCAAGCCGAAGAGCCTCCGCGAGGTGAAGCCCGACCTGCCGCCCCGGCTGGAGCAGGTGCTCAACAAGGCGATGGCCCTGGACCCCGCCGATCGCCACGCCACCATGGCGGCGTTCGCCGAGGCGCTGGAGGGTGCGGAGGAGAGCGGAGTGTTCGCGAGGCTGTTCCGCAAGTAGCATTTTTGTCGGGGAGAGTCCGCAAACTGCTTTCCACAGATTGCACAGATTTGAACGGATTCGAACCTCCAGCACAATTTCGGTTCTGCTTCTTGAGCCTGTAGTCACTCCCTCTTGTTGTTGCCAGGACCAGCCAGACTTTCTATGCCTCGTAAAGCGGACTCCTGCTCAGCGCAAGCGTGAATCCGTTCCATCTGTGTCATCTGTGGAAGGCTGTGTACCAAACCGGCTTGAGCGGGGAGCGTGAGAAATGAGGAAAGGATCGATTTCGACTGTGATGGTCGCGATCAGCGGCCTGGTGGCGGGTGTGGGGGCCATGCTGGCGCTGCGCTCGCATGGGCGCCTGGGAGGCTACGACCCATCGCAGGTAACCACCCACGGTGAGTGGGTCAAATTCGCGAACGCAACGGGCGACTCGATCCGGGCCTACGTCGCCTATCCCGAGCGGAAGGACAAGGCGCCCGCGGTGATCGTGATCCACGAGATCTTCGGGCTCACCGACTGGGAGCCCACCGTCGCCGACCGGCTGGCCGGTGCGGGGTATGTCGCCATCGTTCCCGACCTGCTGTCCTCCCGGTTCGGGATGACACCGGCCACCACGGACTCGGGGCGAAAGCTGACGGGAGTGCTGGTACCGGCCGCCGTGACGGCGGACCTGGATGCGACCTACGCCTACCTCAACAGCCTGCCGGCGGTGAAGAAGGATGATGTCGGAACCATCGGGTTCTGCTGGGGTGGCGCGCAGAGTTTCCGGTATGCCACCACCAATCCCCGGCTCAAGGCCGCGGTGATCTGCTATGGCTCCGCCCCGGACAGCACCGCATTCCCCGGCATCAAGGCCAAGCTGCTCGGGGTGTACGGTGAGGAGGACGCGCGGATCAATGCGACCATCTCCAGCGTCGATCGGCAGCTCAAGGCGGAGAAGGTGAGCTACCGCTATGACATCTACGCCGGAACCGGCCACGGCTTCCTGAAGCCGGGGCGCAAGGGCTCGGATACACCGGCGGTGGAGCAGGCGTGGCAGAAGATCCTGGGGTTCTACAAGGAGACGCTCAAGTAGAGCCGGGCCGGAGTCGCGGGACTACGGATGCAACAGCTCGTGCAGTCCTGCGGTCTGGAGCAGGCGGGAGTAGCGGGGATCGATCGCGAGGCCGTGATAGTCGTAGTGGAGATCGGTCAGGATCCTCCGCAACCTCCCGGGCCGGCGGTGATAGGCCCGCTCCACCCAGTCCATGGCCTGAGTCCATTCGCCCAGCTCCGCCAGCACGACGATGATCCGGTCCGAGAGCTGGAAGCTCCCGGCCTTGTCCTGGAAAGGATCCTCCCTGTCCGCCAGGGCCAGGAGGTCGGTCAGCTCGGTACGGAGGTCGGCCTCCCTGGCGGCGGCCCAGCCCTCGCTCGCCACCCGGGCGTCGAGGGCGGCCATGCGTGCGGTCTCGCCCCGGGTGCCGAGCATCGCTCGCCGGGCCGCGAGCGCCTCATCATGCCGTCCAGCCCGGTGGCAGCTCATCTCCAGGCGCTCGCGCGCGGCGGCGTACCCCGGCCCGTGGCGCAACGCTTCGCGCAGCGGGCGGATGGCCTCATCGTAGCGGCCCATGGTCATCAGCACGTCGGCCAGACCCACCCACATGAACGGCGCCTTCGGGTCCAGCTCCACCGCGGCGCGCATCTCGGCGAGCGCCTCTTCCAGGCGTCCCGCGATCTTGAGCCAGGCGCCGTACAGCCGCCGGCCGGTGCCATGGTCGGGCGAGAGTTCCACACCCCGGCGAAGCTCCGCCCCACCCAGTTCGAACTCATCCTCCCAGTACAGGAACGACACGCCGATCGAGGTGTGGACTTCACCGAAGGTGTCGTCCAGCGCCAGCGCCTTCATCCGCATTTCCTTGGCTTTCTCCGAGGCG
>Ga0184615_10002374_pt1 | contig 10099 bp, 12 predicted proteins | sample PLM4_65_coex_FD_133134 | JGI IMG/M metagenome (GOLD analysis project Ga0184615, IMG submission 133134) | Groundwater sediment microbial communities from an aquifer in East River, Colorado, USA - PLM4_65_coex | ecosystem: Environmental > Terrestrial > Soil > Riparian zone | place: USA: East... | reverse complement strand
TCGCGGCTAGCAGGAACCGTAGCAAAGGTAATTCGCTAGAGCAGTAAATCTTTGTCGGGTAAGGCCGCACCCCTCCGACGATGTTTCCTCCGTGCCCGCCCCCGCAGTTGTGTTCGCAGAAGGGGAAAGCGGTCCAGTATTCGGCCCCGCCGTTCGGCGATAAGACTCCGATGCTCGCGACACTTTCGCTCTACCCTTTCCAACGCAGCACAACATAGTGAGGAAATACAATGAGCTACGGCGATGATAATGTGATCTCAGCCGATCTGTCCACTTCAGGCTTCGTGCCCGACTTGTGGATGGACGAAATTCAAGCCGCGCATAAAAAAAATGTGGTATTGGCCGCTCTCGTTCGCAAACTCAACGTGAAGGGCAAGCGCGGCGACAGCATCAAGCTCCCGAAACCGAGCCGCGGCAGTGCGTCGGCGAAGGCGGCCGATACGGTCGTGACGACCATTCAGGCGTCCAACGGTGCGAGCGTGACCATCAACCTCACGGCGCACTACGAGTACTCGCGCTTGATCGAGGACATCGCCGAGGTGCATGCCCTGGCGTCGATGCGCAAGTTCTACACCGACGATGCGGGCTACGCGATGGCCCTCATCAAGGACTCGACCATCTTCAACGCGGCGCGCACCCTGAACGGTGGCGATGGCGCGTCGACCTGGAACACGGGCGTGATCGCCGGTGACGGCACGACCGCCTTCGTGGATGCCGGCGGCAATGCGAACGCGACTGCGATCACCGATGCCGGCATTCGGCGCGCGATCCAGATCCTCGACGACAACGACATTCCGATGTCGGATCGTTTCCTCGTCCTTCCGCCGGTGGCTCGTCGGATCATGATGGGCTTGGCGCGGTTCACGGAACAAGCGTTCGTCGGCGACGGCAAGACCATCCGCAACGGCAAGCTGGGCGATGTGTACGGGGTGTCGGTCCACGTGACCAACAACTCCCCCGTGCCGACCTCGGCGACGACCGCCAAGGTGGGCTTGATGGCGCACCGCGATGCGCTGATCCTGGCCGAAGTGCTCGGCCCGCGCGTGCAGACGCAGTACAAGCAGGAGTACCTGGCGACGCTGCTTACCGCGGACACCATCTTTGGCGTGGCGGAAGCCTACGACAAGGGCGGCGTTGCGTTGGTGATGCCGGGCTAAGGGCCTGGAGTGATCGACGGGGGCGGCTAACCGGCCGCTCCCGATACTCCTTCCACACGAAAAGGAAACCCCATGTCCCGTCAATCCAGTCCTGCCGGTCTCGCCAACGAGGCGGCAACCCTCGGCGAACGGTTGATTGTCGTTGCGACCGAGGCGGCGATTTCGCTGACCCCGGAAGAGCACGCCGGTCGTATCGTTGTGCTCAACCTTGCCTCGACCGACGGCCAGGTGCTTACCCTGCCCAAGTCGACCGGCTCCGGCGACAAGTACACCGTTCTCAACAACGTCGTGCAGACGCAGACCATCGAGATCGAAGCTCTCGGTGCCGACGTCATCACCGGATCAGCCGACATGGTGCATACCACGGCGGTTGCGACGAGCGCGGAAGCCTTCCAGACGACCGCGACGTCCGACAAGCTGCAGTGGCTTGGCACCGACGGCACGACCGGCGGCAAGCGCGGCGATCGGTTCGAAGCGTGGGATATCGCAGCCGGCACTTGGCTCGTGAAAGTCACCTGCTTTACGACCGGCACGGTTGCGACTCCGTTCTCAGCCACGTAATTCGGCTTCGGGGTGCGCCGTAAGCACCCCACTGACCATAGGAGCGAACCTGTGATGAGTACTATTGACCTCGCCTTCAAACCGGGCGAGTTGTCGGTGTGCATCGGCATGCCGGCGAGTCGGGATCTTCCATTTCCGACTGCGATGTCCTTGGCGCGTACCGCGCATGCGTGCGGCGTCCGGGGAATCCCGCTGGACATCGAAGCGCTTGCAGGCTCATCCGTCATCACGACTGCCCGCTCGACCGTCGCGCACCGTTTCCTTCAAGGAAAGGCGTCGCGCCTCTTCTGGATCGATAGCGACATCGAGTGGGATGCCCAGGATTTCCTCCGCCTCTTGGCGCTCTCCTCCCGGCTGGATGTCGTTTGCGCGGCGTATCCGCTGAAGAGAGAGGGCCACACGGCATTCGTGATCCGGCACCCGGATGCGAAGACATTTGAGATGCACCCCTTGGGGTGTGTCAAGATAGAAGGAACCGGACTCGGCTTTACCGTCCTGACGCGCGAGGTAGTTGCGCGGATCGCCGCAGCGAAGCCTCGAGTGCGGAACGAGGCATCCGGCGAAACTCTGGCGGAGATGTTCCGCATCGACACAGAAGGCGGTGCAATCCGTGGCGAAGACATCGCGTTCTTCGCGGACATCCGGGCGGAGGGCTTCGAAGTGTGGCTCGACCCCACGATCAGCTTGGGGCATGTCGGGCAGAAGATTTTCCGCGGCGATGTCGTAAAGGCCCTGCGGCTGGAGCACGTCTATGCGAAAGCCTAGCGTGATGATCGGGATGCCGATCGGCAGCGGCTCCCTGCCTTGGCCGACGGCCGTCTCCCTTCTCGCCACCGTTCGGGTGCTCGACAGGGAAGGAATCAAGTTCAAGATCGAAGCGCCGACCGGCTGTTCGGTCGTGCAGTGGGCGCGGTCTTCCGTGGCGGAGGCGTTCCTGAAGAGCGACTTCACGCATCTCTTCTGGATCGACGCCGATATCGTCTGGTCGCCGGACGACTTCATCCGGATTCTCGGTTTCGGCGCCGTGCTCGGCGCGGTGGGCGCGACGTATCCGTTCAAGAAGTATCCGATCGGCTTTTTGGTCAACCTCGCGGGGGAGCCCGGGCAAGTTGAAGTGAATGGCCTCGGTTGCGTAAAAATCGAGAGTATGGGAATCGGCTTCACGCTCATTCAGCGGGAGATCATGGAGAAGGTGGCCGCAACGAAACCCATGATGCGCGATGACCTCAACGGCCAGGAGTATCGCGACATTTTCCGGGTTGACCGAACGCCGGATCGCGGCCCGCGCGGGGAAGACATTGCGTTTTTTGCGGATGTGCGCGCGGCCGGTTATGACGTTTGGCTTGACCCGAGCATCCAGCTCGGCCATATCGGCTCGGAGACTTTCCGGGGCGACCCGATCGAGGCTCTCGGCCTCTCAGCATTCGCAAGGGAGATCAAAACGTGAATTCCAGTTACGAGCGCGTTCTGCCCGGCCAAGTGGGCCAAGTGCTCGGTAATGGGGGTGCTGCGGGGGATGATCTCGACCGGCTCATCATCACCGTGACGGACGCCGCGACTGCTGCCGTGTCCATCAAGGACGGCGGGGGCAGCGCGATCTCGATCCTGCCGAACAGTCCAGGTGCGGGTGTCGGCCGGTATGTCGTTCCGATAGGCGTGTCGAGCCGATCCGGCCCGTGGCGGGTCACGGCGGGTCTCGGCTCAAACGTCGTCGCGATTGGGAGTTTCAGCCGGACGAACACCGCGGAGTACCTCTCGCTGCCCGGCACGGCGGGCGACTATGCGAGCACGCCGGATAGCGTGCCGGCATCGATCACCGGGGACATCGACATCAGGGTGAAGGTGGCGATGGCTGACTGGACACCCGCCGCGACTTCTACGCTGTTGAGCAAATGGCTCACCACAGGCAACCAGCGCGCGTACATGCTGCAAGTGCTTGCGGCCGGGACGCTGCGGTTGTCGTGGTCAGCAAACGGCACGGCGGTCCTCGCCAAGGACTCCACCGCCGCAGTCAGCGCGGCAGACTTGACCGGGAAGTGGGTACGCGCGACGCTCGATGTGGACAACGGCGCGGCCGGCAATGACGTGAAATTCTACGTGAGCGATGACGGAGTGGACTGGACGCAGCTCGGGACGACGGTGACGACGGCGACGGCCACAGCAATCTTTGATTCCACGGCACTGCTCAACATCAGCGGTTTTGATGCCGGCGTGTCAGAACTTACCGTCGGCAAGGTTTATTACGCCGAACTTCGGAACGGCCTCGGCGGCACGGTGGCTGCTAAGTTCGATCCCCGAGAGGGAGTTGCGACGGCCGTATCGTTCACCTCCGGCACGGGCGAAGTCTGGACGGTCAATCAGTCCGGCACCCCGCCGGCGGAACTCGTATAGCGTTTTTCAGAAAGGACCACCTATGAATTCTTCCTACGAAACCGTTGCAGCGAGCCAAACCGATCAGGCGATGGGCCCCGGCGGCGCCGCTGGCGATTACCTCGCCCGGCTCATCATCACTGTGGCGACTGCCGCGACGGCGGCTACCTCGATCAAGGATGGCGGTGGGTCGGCGATCTCGATCCTGCCGAACTCCCCTGGCGGCGGCGTCGGCGTTTATGTCGTCGAGATCAATGCTCGTAGCCGCGCGGGTGCGTGGAAGGTCACGACCGGCGCGGGCGCGACGGTTCTGGCGATCGGCAACTTCACGTAATGTCTTCCACAACGACACAAGGAGCGAACATGTCGCAAAAGTTCTATTTTCGGTGTACGACGAATCCCACGGCGAAACCTCTGGTCCTTGACTCGTACTGGGAGGCACAGGAAATGCGCAACCATCCGGACTACGAGCGCATCGACGAGTTCGGCGAGGTGATCGTCGACGAGGCCGATCAGGCGGAGCGCCCCATCCCGTTCGTCTCCGTGGCGCAAGCCACGAAGCGGGCGTAGTCTTAGCAGGAGGAGAGTAGCGTGGCAGGCTTTGGTGTCGATCGCGGTAGTGGCAGCAGCGCGGGTACTCCAGATCCGTCGATCTCGGAGGCGACGGTTGACGCCAAGGGAGATTTGATTGCGGGTATCGCCGACAATTCGGTTGCGCGCCTGGCGGTTGGGACCAACGAGCAGCGCCTTGTTGTGGACTCAGGCGAGACGGTGGGCCTGAAGTACGTCGCGGATACGACTAACTACGCGATCGCCGCGAAAGGCGATTTGTTGGCCGGCACGGCTGCTGATACGGTAGCTGCGCTCACCGCGGGTGCCAACGAAACGCGCCTTGTCGCAGACTCCGCGCAGGCAGCAGGCCTGAAGTATGTCGCTGACACGGTCAATTATGCGATCGCGGCGAAGGGCGATCTCCTCGCCGGCACGGCCGCCGATACCGTCGCTCGCCTTCCGGTAGGTACGAACGGGGATGTCCTGTCGGCAGACTCCGGCGAGACGACGGGAGTAAAGTGGCTAGCGCTTGGAGGCTTCACCACCGGCGACGTCAAGCTGACTCTCAAGACCACGGCCGATACCGGCTGGGTACTGATGAACGACGGCACTATCGGCAACGTGGCAAGCGGGGGGTCAACGCGCGCCAATGCTGATACTGAAGACCTGTTCGCGCTGCTGTGGACGAATACGGCGGATGCGCAGTGCGCGGTGAGCGGCGGCCGTGGTGCGAGTGCGGCGGCGGACTATGCCGCCGACAAGACAATCGCGCTGCCGAAAGCCCTGGGCCGCGCGCTGGCCACTTACGGTTCCGGTTCGGGCCTCACGGCTCGGGCGCTGGCGCTCGTTACCGGGGTAGAGACGCATCCCCTAGTCATCGGCGAATTGGCGGCGCACACACACGACACTAGTTATTCTATTAGCAACACACCCGGCGGTACCGCACAAGTAGACGCGAATGGCGGCGGCGTAATTGGCAGCATCACCAGCACTAGCACCTCAGTAGGCAGCGGCACGGCGCACCAAAACATGCAGCCGACGTTGTTCCTGAACACGATGATCAAGTTGTAATCGTGGCTTCTCTCCTCGATACCGAGCTGGTCAAATGGGCGGGCGTCGTCCTCGCCTTGCCGGTGGCTTACGTCTGGAAGCGGGCGGTCGGCTCTGTACAGAAAGAAGAGCTGACGTCCGCGATCGCGGCGATCAGCAAGAACCATGATGAGCATGCCGAGCAAGAACGCCAGCAGTTCGAAGGGATTTTTGATCGGCTCAACCACGTCGCGGAAGCCACGGCCCGCATTGAGGGCTACATTCAGGCGCAGGCTGAGCGGAGGCAGGACTAGATGGCTCTGAAGAGTTTAAGAGGCGCAGCGAAGGCGGCCGGGCTGCCTTATTCTGCGGTCTTTGCCCGGCTTAAGCGCGGGTGGCCGCGAGACCGGGCGCTATCCACTCCGTTGCGACAAGCGCGCTTCCCCGATGGTCCGCAGTATTTTCGACGGCGGAATCTGTGGAAAGCGCACGGGATGTTGCTAGAGGAGTATGAAGCTAGGCTAGCCGAACAAGGCGGTTGTTGCGCGATATGTCGGCGGCCGGAAAGCGCGAAATGGACACGCAAGTGGCGCAGCCGGATCGGATTTGTAGTAGATCATTGCCACAGAACGAACACGATTCGACGCATTCTTTGCCACTCGTGCAACGTGGGCTTAGGACTTTTTGCCGATGATCCCACTGTGCTCCGCACGGCTGCGGCATACCTAGAGGAATATCGTGGCGACGCACGGCAAGACATATCTTGACATTGTGAACCTTGTCCTTGCGCGCATGCGCGAGGCCACGGTCGCGACGGTCAGCGAGACCATATATTCGACGTTCATCAGCAAGCTGGTGAACCAGGTGAAGACCGAGATCGAGCAAGCGTTCTATTGGAACGCGCTGCGCGATACCTTCTCAGTGGACACTGTCGCCGGTACTACGTCGTACACCTTCACCGGCGCCGGGCCGGAAGCGGCCGTCATCAGCGGGTGGGACACGACATCCGGCCGCTTGATTGAGAGGGGCACGAATGCGCAGTTCGACGTCTGGTTCTTCGGCGTGCCGGCGGCGAGCGTTCAGACCGGCCCTCCGCGGTATTTCATTCCGGCGGGGATCTCCGCGGGTTACGATGCGAAGATCGACGTTTGGCCGAAGCCGGATGCGGTCTATGCGATGATGTTCAACGTCTACGTGGGGCAGGATGATCTGTCCGCCGGCACAGACGTCGCGCTGGTGCCGCAGAACGTGCTGATCGAGGAGACTCTCGCGCGAGCGATGATCGAGCGCGGCGACGAGATGGCGCCGAAACCCCAGCCGGGCGAGACGTTCGTCATGCGCGATCTTCTCGCGGCGGCGATTGCGCGCGAAGCCGGACACGATGATGACGAACTCGTGTGGGAGCCGCTGTAGTGGGTCAGATCAAGGGACTCTCCTTTCCGAAACCCGGGCAGTACGGCGTATCGACGCAAGACACGATTGCGGCGAACGATACCCCGAAGCTGCTCGGTTCACAGGCGTCTAACTGGGTCATCGACGCGACCGGCAAACTCTGCAGCCGGGAGGACTTCGTCCAGCAGACCTCGGGGTTTTCCGGCACGATTCACCAGATTTTCAACCACCGGAACAACGATGGCACCGACACGTTGCTGAGTGCTTCGGCCGGTGTCATCTACAGCGGGATTTCGACGCTCACATCGCGGTTCGATTATCGCGCGGGCTCGCAAATTGTCGATGTCGGCGGCGCAAAGACGGGTGCCACCGCCACGGGCCTCCTGAATGACGCGACGGTGTACACGTACAACATGGAGCCCGACGGTGACGGGAACGCGCAGACGATTTCCATCGTTGGGTCAGCGGCGCAGACCTACACGAACCTAGTCACTCAGATCAACAATGACATTACCGGCGCGACAGTGTCGATTGTCGGCGGCAACCTGAAGTTCATCAGCGCCACGACCGGAGCGTCGAGCAGCATCGCCCTGACCGCCGGCGGCGGTGGGGCGAACCTCTTCACCACACTGACCGGCTTCGTGGCGGTGCGGACAGCCTCCGCTGGCACCGCAGCGCAGGAGAACTGGCAGTTCGCCTCTCTCACCGGCAAAATCTTCGCCGCGCAGGCCGGGCAGGCGCTTACCTGCCTGAACGAGACGACGTTTGCTGTAGAATCAGTAGTAGCACAGCCTTGGACGTCGAGCCCCAATGTCGTTCTCGCTGCGGATGGCCGTCTCTGGGCCGCCGACGACGCCGCTGGCGGCAATTCCTACACTGTCTGGTGGTCGGCTTTGCTGGACGGGAAGACGTGGACCGGCGGCGACGCCGGGAACCTCGACGTGCGTAACGTGTGGCCCAGCGGCCAGGATACGATCGTTGCGCTGGCGTTCATGTCAGGGCGCCTTGTGATTCTCGGCCGCCGATCGATCCTGCTCTACACCCTGCCCGCGGATCACGATCCGTCGACGATGGAGCTGACGGATGTCATCAGCAACCTCGGCTGCCGGGCGCGCGACAGCGTTGTGATCGCGAACGGCGACCTGTACTTTCTGTCGGACGACGGTGTCTACAAGATCCCGAAACTCGCGCAGACCATCTCGCTGCTGCCGGTTCCGGTGAAGATCAGCAAGATGATCGCCGATGAAGTGCTCACTACGTACGCGGGCGAGACAATGACCCGAGTGCGCGGCGGCTACTACCCGAAGCAACGCTGGTACGTGCTGAACGCGCCGACCGCGAACAAGGTGTACTGTTTCCACGTCGACCGGGTGCTGCCCGATCCGATTACGGTGCCGGCGGTGACGAGCTGGACGAACACCGGAAACTCGTTCCGGGCCTTTGCGGTCGACAAGGACGGCAATTGGTACACGGGGATGACAGATGGCATCGGCAAGTTCACCGGATACACGTCGGACGGCGGGAACAGCGCCTACACCTTGGACTGGTTTACGTTGCACGACGACTTCCAGGATGAGACGCGGCTGAAGCACCTGAAGAGTTTCGCCGCGACGCTCGAGGCGACTTCCGGACAGACCGGGACGTTCAAGTGGCGGACGGATTACCTCGCGACCGTGAACTCCGTTTCCTTCACCTGTTCTTCGGGTGAGTTCAGCGATGGCATCGGGACGATCTCCGGCTCGATCGGACGCTCGTGCCAGGTCGCGATGTTTGGCTTCTCCTTCCCGGTGAGCGGCAGCAAGATCACTTTGAACTCGATGCGCATCTTTGCGCAGCCGGGCGCCACGAAGATCAAATGACAATTTTCCTAGGAAAAGTCTGTGTCAAGCACCCCGAACTGCAGGGTGAGCAACGCCCGGACGGGTATTGCCGCGGCTGTGCTCGCGGCAGCGGGCGCGCGAGTATGCGCAAACGGCGAGCAGAGAAACCGGAGCATATCCGCGAGATCAAGCGCGCGAGCTACTGTAAGCGGCTCGCGGATAACACAGCGGAGATGCGCAGAAAGGCTCGCGAGTACCGTCGAGCCTGGCGAAAGGCGAACCCGGAGAAGAACCGCGAGATCAGTCGCCGGCATGACGCTAAACGGTACGCGGACGACCTGGGGAAAGTGCTTGCACGCAATAAGAAATGGCGCGCAGAACACCCAGAGATAGCGCGCGAGAGCAACCGCAAGAGCAACCGCAAGTGGATTACGGCGAACCCTGAGATGCGAGGCGTGGCTAACGGGCGTCGCCGATCCCTCAGAGCGAAAGCTGCTGTTCCGCTCACTTGGCTCGACAAGTTCCGTATTCGAGAACTATACGAGATCGCCAAAGCACGGACGACGCAGACCGGCGTAGAGCACCACGTCGATCACGACCGCCCGTTGGTGCTCGGCGGACTGCATCACCCGGATAACCTAATGGTGGTCCCAGCGGCGATCAACCTCGCCAAAGGCGCACGGTACAACAGCACGATGGAGTTTCTCCTTAGCTAGGAACTGAAATGGCGCTTAACCCCCGAACGGGAATTTTTACATACGACACCGCGGACGTGGCGGCTGATCCGAACGCTGATTTTCTGGCCGAGATCGCGCCGTCTACGGCGACGAGTTTCGCGCCGACTCCGGCAGTGCCCAACGCTGCGATGCAGTGGGCGCAAGGCAAGGCGGATCTGCAGCCTGAGAGATGGGGGGATCAACGGCTGCCGATGATCTTGTACGGTGGGTTCGCGAGTCCCGGTGGTCAATCGCAGTCCAATCTCGGACGAAATTGGATCGACGATAACCTGGCGCAGATAGCGGCCAACGCGGGCTTGCCGGCGGACTTCGACTGGACGCCGTACCTCGCGCAAGCTGCGCAGGAGCATTACAACCGCTTTGGGCAATACTATGACGCTCAGACGTCGAACTACTCGGGCCCAGTTAACGCTGCCGTGCAAGCGGCCACGCGCGACTACCCTCAACTGCAGGAGATGGCGGGCCAAACCGCTCCCGGCTC
>Ga0184615_10002373_pt1 | contig 10102 bp, 7 predicted proteins | sample PLM4_65_coex_FD_133134 | JGI IMG/M metagenome (GOLD analysis project Ga0184615, IMG submission 133134) | Groundwater sediment microbial communities from an aquifer in East River, Colorado, USA - PLM4_65_coex | ecosystem: Environmental > Terrestrial > Soil > Riparian zone | place: USA: East... | reverse complement strand
CCACTTTTCCTTCCTGCTCCAGGGGCTGCCGGTCCGTCCCGCCGAGTGGTGGGACACGCACTGGATCGAAGACCGCCTGAAGCGCAAGCTCGGAGCGACGCTCCCCTTCGGCAGCCCGGCGCCCTGAAGCGGTTCCAGCGGACAACGAACAGACGACGAGCTGACGAATGCGCGAGCCGACCTTCCCCGACCTCCGGGCCTTTCTCGACCAGCTACGCCACGATCGCGACCTGGTCGAGATAACCTCGCCGGTCGATCCGCGCCTCGAGGTCGCCGAGATCCACCGCCGCGTCATCGCCGGGGGCGGGCCGGCGCTGCTCTTTTCCAACGTACGGGGCGCCGATTTCCCGCTCGTCACCAATCTCTACGGCACGCCGCGCCGCGCCGCGCTCGCCTTCGGCAGGCGACCGCAGCAGCTCATCGCGCGGCTCGCGCGGCTCGCCCAGGAGATCCTGCCGCCGACGCCGGCCAAGCTCTGGGGCGCCCGCGACCTCGCCGCCGCAGCGCTCCGCGTCGGCCTCAAGCACCGCCGGCACGGCCCGGTCACCGAGGTCGTCACCCGCGACGTGCGTCTCGACCGGCTGCCCGCCCTCACCTGCTGGCCCGAGGACGGCGGCTCGTTCATCACCCTGCCGCTGGTCTACACGGAGCACCCGGACGGGCACGGTTCGAATCTCGGGATGTACCGTCTCCAGATCCACGACCCGCGGACTACCGGCATGCACTGGCAGATCGGCAAAGGTGGCGGTTATCACTACGCGGTGGCGGAAGCGCGCGCCGCCGCGCTGCCGGCGACGGTCTACCTCGGCGGGCCGCCCGGACTGACGCTCGCCGCGATCGCCCCCTTGCCCGAGAACCTGCCGGAGCTGCTGCTCGCCTCGCTCATCACCGGCCAGCGCTTGGGGCTGCTCCGAGGAGCGGGAGTTCCCGACGGCCGGTCGCTGGTTGCCGCTGCTGAATTCGCCCTCATCGGCAAGGTCCCGCCGCGGATTCGGCGCCCGGAAGGACCGTTCGGGGATCACTACGGTTCCTACTCGCTGCGCCACGACTATCCGGTGTTTGAAGTCGAGTGGCTGGCGCGCCGCCGGGACGCGATCTTTCCCGCAACCGTCGTCGGCAAACCCCGGCAAGAGGACTTCTTTCTCGGCGACCTCCTGCAGGAGCTGCTGTCGCCGCTCTTCCCGCTGGTCATGCCGGCGGTCGAGTCGCTCTGGTCCTACGGCGAGACCGGCTTCCACGCACTCGCTGCCGCGGTGGTGCGCGAACGTTACGCACGCGAGGCGATGACGTCGGCCTTCCGCATCCTTGGCGAAGGGCAGCTCGCGCTCACCAAGTTCCTCTTCGTGACCGATTCGAGAGTTGACCTGCGCGATTTTGCCGCTCTCCTGACGCACGTCCTCGAACGGACGCATCCCGAGACCGATCTCTTCGTCTTCGCCGACCTGGCGATGGACACCCTCGACTACACCGGTCCCGAGGTCAATCGCGGTTCGAAAGGGGTCTGGCTGGGGCTCGGACCGGCGGTGCGCGAGCTGCCGCGCGAGTTCCGGCCGGCGGCAGCGCCGCCATCGGAGGTGACCGAAGTGCGCGTTTTCTCACCCGGCTGTCTGGTCGTCGGCGGACCGGCCTTCGCCGCTGACCCTGGAGCGGCCGACCGACTGGCCGCGCACCCGGCGTTCGCCGGCTGGCCTCTGCTGGTGCTCACCGACGAGCCCCGGCGCGCAGCGGCTAGCGCGATGAACTTCCTCTGGACGACCTTCACGCGCTTCGAGCCGGCGGCGGATCTGCATGCCGCGAACGTGCGCGTGACCAGGAATCACCTCGTGCGGAGGCCGCCGATCCTCATCGACGCCCGCCGCAAGCCGAGCTATCCGGCGGAGCTCTTCGCCGACGAGGAGACGGCGGCCACCGTTACCCAGCGCTGGCGCGAGTACTTTCCCGGAGGCGGCGTGGAAATGGGCGACTCCGGCCTCGCCCACCTCGATCCGCCGCGCTGAGGTAACGCTCTTGGGTTTTGGCGCCGTGAAAGCTATGATTCGCCGCGTCCGGTGAGCCCTCCCCGGGCTCGAACGGAATCCACTCCGCCATCCGACTCGATTCTGCGGGCGCTTGCCCGCCTGAAGGCAGGAAAAATGGACATTCAAAACGACATTCTCGGGACGCTCGGCAATACGCCTCTGGTCGCGCTGCGGCGCTACCACCCGAGCGGAGCGCTGCTCGCCGCCAAGCTCGAGTACTTCAATCCCGGGGCGAGCGTCAAGGACCGGATCGGCATCGAGATGATCCTGGCCGCCGAGCGCGCGGGCAAGTTGAAGCCCGGCATGACGGTCGTCGAGCCGACCTCGGGCAACACCGGCCTGGGGCTCGCGCTGGCCTGCATCCTGCGCGGCTACAAGCTGATCTGTACGGCGACGACGAAGATCTCGCAGGAGAAGATCGCGCTGCTCGAAGCGCACGGCGCGCGGGTCATCATCTGCCCGGTGGACGTCGCCGCCGACGACCCGCGCTCTTACTACAAGGTCGCCGAGCGGATCCGCGATGAAGAGGGCGCTTACCTCCCGAACCAGTATCACAACGCGGCGAACCCCGAGACGCACTACAAGACGACCGGTCCGGAGATCTGGCGGCAGACCGACGGCAAGGTCACCCACTGGGTGGCCGGCGTCGGCACCGGCGGCACGGTCTCCGGCGTGTCGCGCTATCTGAAAGAGCAGAATCCGGCGGTGCGCTGCATCGGCGTCGACCCGGTCGGTAGCGTCTACGCCTACTGGAACGAGCACGGTCACCTGCCGCCAGCCGAGGAGCTCGGTTTCTACCTCATCGAAGGCATCGGCCAGAGCTATATGCCCGACTCCTGCTGGCCGGAGACCATCGACGAGGTGATCACTGTCAGCGACCAGATCGCCTACGACGAGGTCTTTGCGCTGGCGCAGAGTGAAGCGATTTTCACCGGCTCCTCCGGCGGCGCCGCCGCCTGGGCGGCGCGCGAAGTCGCGCGCAAGCTCCCCGACGACGCGCTCGTCGTCACCCTCTTCCCCGACTCCGGCGAGCGCTACCTTTCGAAGCTCAATCCCGACTGGATGAAGGAGAAAGGCCTCCTCGGCGCCGACGAAGGGCTGTCCTAGGCCACTCGCGAAGTGGGAACAAATGCCCCAACGGGGGGCATGATGCCGGCGCAGCCGGCTTCGCGTCCCCGTCAGGGCGCGCGGTGAACGCTGGCCTCCCGCAGGAGCATTCCGAGATCGCGGAAGTCAGTCCTTTGCGCTCCCGCTTTCGCGTGTTTGACGTCCGACTTCAACCGCACCAGAAGCGGTCGCCTCTCACGCGCTCGGACAACGAAGGGAACGACGAGAGTGAACCTGGAATGCTCCAGAGTGAACACCTCATTCACAGCGCTGGACGGAACCTCGATTCCGACTTTGTCGCCAGCTCTCAGCCGGCCGACAAGCCGCAGTTCGTAGTGGCCCGAAGACAGAGCTTCCTCGAATCGAAGGACTGCGAGCTTGCGGTTCGTCCAACGGAAGGGCTGAAGCCTGCGATCGAACTCGAGGTCGGACCAGCCATCGGAACCGGTCTGTCGCGTCAGGTCCGCCCAATGTACCGAGGCGTCGCTCGCTGGCTTTGACCGAAGCTGCGCCAGGGCTGGGCACACTCGCTCCTCGAATCGTTGGGCCCACTCGTCGGTCTTGAATCGAATGAGCTCGAAGGCGCGGGTAGCTGGAGGGAAGAAACTCGCCTCGTATTCGCCGAGGAGTCCCATCTTCAAGGCGGAGATCTGGAGCCGCGAGGCCGGGGTATCCAATCCGCCCCACGGATTGAGCACGACCAGCTCTCGGGATGGCTCCGCTGTCGGCCGACACGCAGCCGCAGGCAGGGGCAGAGCAGATAGGCGCCGCAGAGTCTTCTGGAAGTAGGGTCCGAGCTCGGCAGGCAAGTAGCTCACTGCGCTTTTCTTCTCTCCTCCAGGCTCAAGTCCAGCGAAGATTCCACCGGCCGTCTTGGGCTCTTGAAAGAAAGAAATGCCGAGACTCAGCGCTCCGCAGGCCAACCACGGCGCCGCGAGAAGCCAGCCTCGGTAGCTGCAGGAGGCTCGTTCGTTCTCGGTTGCAAAGACGGACCAAAGACCCGCAGTCCAGATCCCAGCGATGAGGAGCGGATATCGCGGCCCGTGAAAAATCGGCAAACTCAGCCATCGAGAGCTCCCCCACAGGAGGCCGACGAACAAGGCCGAGGCCCACAGCCCGACTGCACTGCTGCTCGAAACCCTTCGCCGCAGGTCGGAGCGGCCCGCGAAGAGCGCTGAAAGTAACGTTCCCCAAGCCGCGATCACGAAGGCCCAGAGCCACGGATACGCCTCCACGAAGGATCCCGCGTCGCGCCCCAGAGGTAGCCAGAGCAAGAAAACGCGGAGCAGGTTGCCGACCGTCGGCGGTGTCATCCATTTCGGACCGGAGGTGGCGAGCGTACTGACCTGGGTCGAGAGCGACAGGAGCCACGGGCTCGCGCCGACGACCACCACGAGGTTCGCGAAGACCGCAACGAGGAGATGTCGCGGCGTGAGGTTGCCCGCCCGCAAGCGGGCGAAAAACCAGGCAACCATCAGCGCTGCGGCGGCGAGCCACGACAGGTTGTGAGACCAGGTCGCGAGCAGCATCGCCAGGATGTAAGAGAGCCAGATGGTTCGGCGCTCCGATCGGTTGCTGGACGGGTTTTCGAGGTCGAAGGTCAGCGCCAGGAGCGCGGCGGTCACTCCGAGAAGAGCGAATCCGTAGCTTCGGGCATCCTGGGTCAGCTGAACGACGCCAGGAGAGAGTCCCATCAATCCGGCGCCAAGCGCTGAGCGGCCCGGCGACGCGCGCCGGCGAAGGAATCCGAACGTCGCGGCGACGAGAAGCGCCCAAACAACGATGTTCAGGCTCCGCGCGAGGCCGATCGATTCATCGAGCCCAAAGTACGTGCCGGCTCTGATCCAGGTCCGGAGGCCTAGATAGTAGAGCGGCGGATGAAAGTCTTGCTTGGAGAGCTCGACAATGCTGGCAGCCTCTTTGGTCGCAAGCTCGAGCGAAAAGACCTCATCCATCCAGATCGAGCTCTCGAATCCAGCTCGGCGCAATTTCGCGAACAGGACGGCGACCAGCAACACCAGCATGAGCGCAGCAAGGGCCTTGTGGCGGTCGAACCGCGCTCTTGGTCCTTTCTCGCCGAGCGTCACAGTTCCCTTGCCTCTAGAGACCTACCTCCGGCCCTGCAGGTAGCAGCCCTGCAGGGCGTGGGCGAGTTGGGTCGCCCAGGCGACGAGTTGGCCGTCGGACCAGCCGCGCTTGCTCTTGCCGCCGGAGCCGGAGACGTAGAAGGTCGCGCTGAGCATCGCTTCGCAGTTCGACCAGGAGTCCGAGCTCCGCGCTTTGGCGCCGGCGCCGAAGCTCAGCAGGTAGTCGTCGTCCCCCGGCATGTAGGAGAGGATGCGTTCGGCCTCGTCGAGCACGCGCTCGCTTTTCTGGCGCACGAGCTCGTTGGTTTGGGCGACCTTCCAGGTCTCGTACTCGCGCTTCGTCTTCTCCCAACCCGCCGGATAGTCCTCGACCCGGCGCTTGTTCCAACCGGCGCGCTTCGCGGCAGCCTCGTCGTCGAAAAGGTCGAGCACCGCGGCGACCGCTGCCAGCGACCTGGCGGTGTCCTTGCGCACCTCGCGGGGCACTTCGAAGTTGAGCTGGACACGGCAGCGGCGCTGGTCGTGGAGCGTGAACGGACCGTCCTGAAACGAGAGGAGAAAGTGCTCTACCAGGGTCAGGTTGACGTCCAGCCCGGAGAGCGCGCCGACGTTCACGTTGTCGATCCGCACCAGCTCGCCCGTGCCGAAGCGGGCACCGGAGCCTCCCGCGAGGCGCCCGCCCACAACCCGCATGTCGGTGAAATGGTCGGTGCATTCCGAGATTACCGCGTCGCGGGTCAGAGCGAAGCGCCCGACCAGCTCGGCGCGCAGCTCGTCTTCGACGTCGGCGTGCGCGGCCATGGAAACGACTGCAAACAAGACTGCCCAAATCCAGCTCGTCCGTGACATGGAGCCCCCTTTCCTCCTATCTTCCCTCACGTGGTCTGGATTCGGATCGGGACAAGCGCAGATTTTCCACCCGGGAAGTTGCATGTGCGCCATCTGCTCGGTCGGCCGGTCGGCATCCGGCGACACGCCGACGGTGGAATCTCCGCCATGGAGCTCGCCTGCCGCCATCAGGGCGGCGATCTCTCGGCTGGGCAGCGCGCGGGCTCGATCGTGACCTGCCCCCGCCACGCCTGGCGCTACGACCTCGAAACCGGCGCCTGCCTGACCGAGCCCGGATTGCCGCTGCGGGCGCTGGCGATGAAGTCCGAGGGCGACAAACTCTACGTCGACCCGACCCCTCCGCCAGGCAAGTAGAGACATGCCGTTTGCGAGGCCACGCTTGGAGAGGCGCTGCGTTCCAAGAGAATACTTGACATGTCAATCATTTACTGATAGCTTTTCTCTATGGCGGCGAAAAGCAGAATCCAGCAGGAGATCCGGCAGACGAAGCCGTTCTCGACGCCGTTCGAAGAGGCCGGCGTCGCCCTCCTGCGGACCAGCGACCAGCTCCAGCGGCGGCTCGCCGCGACCGTCGAGCCGCGGGGCATCACGGTGCAGCAGTTCAACGTGCTGCGCATCCTGCGTGGTGCGCACCCCGAGGCGGTGCCGACGCTGGAGATCGCCACCCGCATGATCGAGCAGGCGCCGGGCATCACCCGCCTCCTCGACCGCCTCGAAATCAAGAAACTCATTCAGCGCGTGCGCTGCAAGAAGGACCGGCGCCGCGTGCTCTGCACCATCTCGGCGCCCGGGCTCGCGCTCCTCGCGGCGCTCGATCGGCCGATGCTCGAGGCGCTCCGCAACTGTTTCGAATCTCTGCCCGCAGGCAGAACGCGCCAGCTTATCCGGCTCCTCGACGATCTGCGCGAGGGGCTCCACGAAACTGAACCCTAGTCCACCGCAGCAAGAGGAGGTTTTCAGATGAAGAAAATACCCGCTGTCGCCGCAGCCGTTGCCATCTTGTCCACCCTGGCATTCGCCCCGCTCGCCGCCCAGGCCGCCACCACGTTCACCAGCGACAAGGCGCACACCCAAGTGACGTTCGTCGTCCGCCACATGATGTCGCAGGTGCGGGGTTCATTCGGCGACTTCAACGCCACCATCGTCAAGGACGACGCCAACCTCGCTGCCTCGTCGGTCGACTTCAAGATCCAGGCGGCGTCGGTCACCACCGCCAACGAGACGCGTGACAAGCACCTGCGGTCCGAGGATTTCTTCTCCGTCGAGAAGTTCCCGGAGATCACGTTCAAGAGCTCCAGGATCGAGAAGATCTCGGACACCGAGTACGCCGTCACCGGCGCGCTCTTCATGCGTGGCGTGACCAAAGTCATGACCCTGCCGGTGACCTTCCTCGGCGAGATGAAGGGAATGGACGGCAAGGCGCTCGCCGGCTATTCCATTACCACCAAGCTCAACCGCAAGGAGTTCGGGTTCAATTGGAACAAGACCCTCGACACCGGCGGACTCTTGCTTTCGGACGACGTCACGGTCGAGATCTCGATCGAAGCCAAGCAGACCTCCTGACGGGAGAGCCGATCCCCTGCTAGCATTTGGACGCCGGATCGCCCCGCGGTCCGGCGTCTTTCGTTTTCTTTCCGCTTCCCGGAGCCACCATGAAGAGAGCCCTCCTTGTCGCCGGCCTGCTGTTCTCGGTCACCCCTTTCGCCTTCGCGGCCTCGAAATCCGCCAAGAACGAACCGAAAAAGGACGAAGGACCGCTCTCGAGCGGGACCTTCGCCGGCTTAGCGCTGCGTTCCATCGGACCGGCGCTCACCTCCGGGCGAATCGCCGACCTTGCAATCGACCCCGCCGACGCGAAGGTCTGGTGGGTCGCCGCCGCTTCCGGGGGGGTCTGGAAGACGACCAACTCCGGCACCACATGGAGCCCGGTCTTCGACGGCGAAGCCTCGTACTCTATAGGCGCCCTCGCCATCGATCCGAAGAACCCCAACGTGGTCTGGGTCGGCACCGGCGAGAACAACAACCAGAGAAGCGTCGCTTACGGTGACGGCATCTACCGCACGCTCGACGGCGGCAAGTCCTGGAAGCGCATGGGGCTGGAGAAATCCGAGCACATCGGCAGGATCCTCGTCGATCCGCGCGACTCGCGCGTCGTCTGGGTCGCGGCTTACGGACCCCTCTGGAGCGCCGGAGGGGAACGCGGCGTCTACAGGACCATCGACGGCGGCGAGACCTGGACGCAAGTGTTCAAGGTCAGCGACGACACCGGCGTCGCCGACCTCCTCCTCGATCCGCGCGAGCCGGACACACTTTACGCGACCGCACACCAGCGCCGCCGCCACGTCTGGACTCTGGTGGGCGGCGGACCCGAGTCGGCGATCCACAAGACGACCGACGGCGGCAAGAGCTGGCGCAAGCTTGAAACGGGGCTGCCGAAGGGGGAGATGGGGAGGATCGGGCTCGCTCTGTCTCCCCAGAAACCGGACGTTCTCTACGCTGTCGTCGAGGCGGAAGAGGACCAGGGCGGTTTCTACCGCTCCACGAATCGTGGCGAGAGCTGGGAGAAGCGCTCCAAGCATTCGACGAGCGGCAATTACTACACTGAGATCTTCGCCGATCCGCACCAGTTCGATCGCGTCTACTCGATGGATACCTTCCTCCAAGTCTCCGACGACGGCGGAAGCAACTTCCGGGGGTTGGGGGAGAAGGCGAAGCACGTCGACAATCACGTCATCTGGATCGACCCCCGCGACGCCGATCACTATCTCGTAGGCAGCGATGGCGGCCTCTACGAGAGCTTCGACCGCGCCGCCACCTGGCGCTTCTTCGAGAACCTGCCGATCGCCCAGTTCTACCGCGTCGGCGTCGATTCCGCGCTCCCCTTTTACAACGTTTGCGGCGGCACCCAGGACAACTACTCGCTCTGCGGCCCGTCTCGCACCCGGCGGTTTCAGGGCCCGGCCAACGAGGACTGGGAGGTCACCCAAGGCGGCGACGGTTTCTGGACCGTTGTGGATCCGACCGATCCCAACCTCGTCTACGCCGAAGCACAGTACGGCGTGCTCACGCGCTTCGATCGCCGGAGCGGAGAAAACGTCGACATCCAGCCGCAGCCGGGCGCCGGAGAGCCACCGCTGCGCTGGAACTGGGACGCGCCGCTGGTGCTTTCACCGCATGCGCCCACCCGGCTGCTTTTCGCCGCCAACCGGCTCTTCGAGAGCAACGACCGCGGCGACAGCTGGCGGGCGATCTCGCCCGATCTCACCCGCCAGCTGGATCGCAACCAGCTCAAAGTCATGGGCCGGATCCAGCGCCCGGAGACGGTGGCCAAGAACGCCTCGACCTCGATCTACGGCAACATCGTCGCGCTCGCCGAGTCGCCCCTCGCCGAGGGCCTGCTCTACGTCGGCACCGACGACGGTCTGATCCAGGTCTCGGAAGACGGCGGAGCGAACTGGCGCCGCGGTGAGAGCTTCCCGGGCGTGCCCGAGCGCACCTATGTTTCCCGCCTCGCGGCTTCGCGTCACGACGGCGCGGCTGTCTACGCCGCCTTCGACAATCACAAGATGGGGGATTTCAAGCCGTACCTCCTCCGTAGCGGCGACCGCGGGCGGAGCTGGGTATCCATCGCCGGCGACCTGCCGGCGCGCGGCACGGTCTACGCCCTCGTGGAGGATCCCAAGGAGCCGAACCTCCTCTACGTCGGCACAGAGTTCGGGCTCTATTTCACCTTCGACGGCGGGAAGAAATGGATCCAGTTGAAAGGCGGCCTGCCGACGATCCAGGTGCACGATCTCGTGCTCCAGGAACAGGACGACGACTTGGTCCTCGCGACCTTTGGCCGCGGTTTCTACATTCTCGACGACCTCTCTGCATTGCGTGGACTTACCGCCGCTCGGCTCGAGGCCGAGGCCATTCTCTTCCCCGCTCCCAAAGCCCTTCTCTTCGTGCCCGGGTCCCGCATCGGCGACCGCGAAAAAGGATTCATGGGCGAGACCTATTTCACCGCTGCCAATCCGCCGTTCGGTGCGACCTTCACCT
>Ga0184615_10002372_pt1 | contig 10102 bp, 8 predicted proteins | sample PLM4_65_coex_FD_133134 | JGI IMG/M metagenome (GOLD analysis project Ga0184615, IMG submission 133134) | Groundwater sediment microbial communities from an aquifer in East River, Colorado, USA - PLM4_65_coex | ecosystem: Environmental > Terrestrial > Soil > Riparian zone | place: USA: East... | reverse complement strand
GCCTTGACGTGCAGCTTGACGGTGCCGTCGGTGATGTCCAGCGCGCGCGCGATCATCTTGTTGCTGGAGCCGTCGGCGATGCACCCGAGGATCTCCAGCTCGCGCGGCGTGAGCTCGGCGAAGGGCGCCGCCGGGCGCCGCGTTGCCGGGTGCGGCCCGGCATTGCTGCCCACCAGGCGCGCCAGGGTGCCCACCAGCTCGTGCGCCACGACGTTGTCGCCTTGCAGCACCGCTTCTAGCGCGGGCACCAGCTCCTCCGGCTCGATGTCCTTCAGCAGGTAGCCCTTCGCGCCGCCGCGCAGAGCCGCGCTCAGGTCGGCGTCCTCGCGGCTCATGGTGAGCATCACCACCGGCGCCTTGACGCCGCTCGCGCGCAGTTGCTTCAAGGTGTCGATGCCGGTCATGCCCGGCATCTTGACGTCGAGCAGGATGAGGTCGGCGGGCAGCTCGAGCGCGCGCCGCACGCCTTCCTCGCCCGAGCCGACCGAGGCCACCACCTGCACGCCGCGGCTCTGCAGCAGCTCCTCGATGCCCTTGCGCACCAGGGCGTGATCGTCGATCAGCAGCACCCGCATGTCAGCGTCGCGCCGCGGCGGCCGGCGCGCCCGCCGCCGGCGGCGCGGTGAACATCAGCACGATGCGCGTACCCTCGCCGGCCTCGCTCTCGATCACGATCTGGCCCTGCAGCCGCTCGGTGCGCTCGCGCATGATCGCAAGGCCCGCGTGCTCGCCCGGCAGGCCCTCGGCGCTGCCCGCCATGCCCAGGCCGTCGTCCTCGATCAGCACGGTGTACAGGTCATCCTCGTTGTTGAGCAGGATGCGCACGTTGCGCGCGCCGCTGTGCTTGCGGATGTTGGTGAGCGCCTCCTGGATGATGTAGAAGACCTGGATCTCCTGGGCCGGCGTGAGCGCCAGCGCCTGGCATTCGTTCTGGAAGAACACCGCGATGCCGGTTTCCCGGCCGAAGCGCTCGACCAGGCTGGCGATTGTCGGCACCAGACCGGCCTCGTCGATCTTCAGACGGTAGTTGGTGAGCAGCTCGCGCAGGTCGGCGTTCGCCTGCGTCATCGCGCGGCGCAGGCGGTTGGCTTCGTACTGGGCGGCGCCGAAGTCCTTGCGCGCCAGGGACTCGCCCAGAAGCTTGAGCTGCAGGCGCATGCCGATCAGCGACTGCGCCAGGGAATCGTGCAGCTCGTTGCCGATGATGTTGCGCTCCTCCATGATGGCGAGGCGGCGCGCCTCGCCTTCCAGGCGCGCCTTCTCGATGGCGAGGCCCAGGTGCCGGCCCACGCTGATCAGCAGGTCGGGCATGTCCTCGCCCATGGCCGCCAGCGGCCGGTCGAGGAACAGGTTGTAGACCCCGAGGATGCGGTCCTGGTACTGCACCGGAACCGCGACGAATTCCGTGCAGTCGCGCTCGAGCATCGGCCGGCCGATGAGCGCTGCGCAGGGCGCGGTGCCGGGCTGGATGCGCAGGCCGCCTTCGCTCGCGGCCCAGCCGCAGGGGCAGCCGCCCGCCGGCATCAGCCGGTCGCGCTCGGCCACTTCCGGGGCGAGCCCGCGGCTCGCGATGAGCCGGGTGTGGCCGTCCCCGGTGGCGAGCCGCACGCTCGCCGCGCGCGCGTCCACCAGCTCGATGAAGGTGTCGAGAAAACCGTCGAGCAGGTGCTCCAAGCTGCCGGGCTGGCTGAGGCCGGTCGCAATCGCGTACAGGATGTCGAGCGACTGGGTCTTGCGCGCAAGGCGCACCGCCTGCGTCTGCGCCTGCTTCGGGGAAATGGGCTCTGGCATGCCGCAATCCAGACTAACCGCATGCCGCAGCCGCGTCCAGCGCTGCGCCTTGGCAGCAGCTCGCCGCGAAATCAGCTCCGCAACGCGGCCAAGAAAAGGGTGGGCAATTCGGCCCCTTGCTTGACCCATAGCGTCCGCGCGGCGCAGCATCGGGCGGTGGAAATTTCGCTTCTCGGCCGATTCCAGGTCCTCGCCTCCGGGGCGAGGCTCGAGGACGAAGACATCCCCGGCCGCAAGGCGTCCGCGTTGCTGAAGCTTCTGGCGCTGGACCCCGATCACCGTCTGCCGCGCGATGTGGCGGTGGAGTTGCTGTGGCCGGATCTCGGCGCCGGCGCCGGCGCCGCGCAGCTGTACAAGGCCCTCCACCAGCTGCGCAAAGTCCTCCCGGCGGGCGAACGGGGGTCGGCAGCGGGCAAGTGGATCGCCGCCACCAAGAACCTCGTGAAGCTCGCGCCGCCCGACGGCCTGGTGACCGACATCGGCCTGTTCGAGCAGGCTGCGCGCGATGCCCTGGCCTCAAGACAGCCCGACGCGCTGGAGCGGGCGGCGACGCGTTACATCGGTGACCTGCTCCCCATGGATGTGCACGCACCGTGGGCCGAGGCCCCGCGCAACCGCCTCCGGCAGCTTTGTATCGACGTCCTGCTGGCGCTGGCCGAGGCCTACCGCAAGCGCGGCGACCTGGCCGCCGCCGCGCATACGTACCGCGCGGCGCTGGAGAAGGACGCCACGCTGGAGGCCGCGCACCGCGGCTTGATGGCGATCTACGCCCAGCAAGGGCAGCGCGACCGCGCACTGAAGCAGTACGGCGTTTGCCTCGACGTCCTTGCCGACGAGCTGGGCGTCGCGCCCTCGCAGGAGATGCGGACGCTGTATGACCGCATCGAGCGGCAGAAACCGGGCGTCGAAGCCACGGCCGGGCCGGTTCCGATGCAGCCGCCGATCCAGATGGCGCCGCTGGTCAACCGCGTGGCCGAATGCCGGGTCATCGACGAGTGCCTGGCGCAGGTGCGCGCCGGGCGGGGCGGGGTGCTGTTCGTCGAGGGACCGGCCGGTATCGGCAAGACGCGCCTGGTGCGGGAACTGACCGGCCGGGCGCAGCAACGCGGATTCCGCGCGCTGATAGGTGCGGCGTACGAAATGGAGGGGGCGCTCGCCTACGCGCCGTTCATCGACATCCTCGAGGCCGCGCTGCGCGAAAGCAGCGCAGACCAGGAGTTGATACCCGCCGAGATCGCCGGGACGCTTTCCAGCCGCATGCCGGACGCGCGCCCGGTGCCCAATTCCGACCCGCGCGCCGCGCAGACCTACTTGTTCGCCGCCATTGCCGAGTTCCTGCGGCGCCGCGCCCTGGCGACTCCCCTGGTCGTGGTGCTTGAAAATCTCCACGCGGCCGATCAGGGCTCGCGCGAGCTGTTTCACTTCCTCGCGCGGCGCTCGCGCGATGTGCCGCTGCTCCTGGTCGGCACGCGCCGCGATGAAGAAAGCGCGGCCGGCGCTGCCCCGGACAGGCTGCCGCACAGCGTCGGCGAAGCGCTGCCGGTCACGACAATCGCGCTCGGTCCCCTGGGTGCGGCCGACCACCATGAGCTGCTGCGGCAACAGGGCGGCGAGCGGTCGCTGACGCGCGAGTACAGCGACGAGATTTTCCGCCTTTCGGAGGGCAACCCGCTGTATACGCTGGAGCTGCACGCATTCCGCGGCCGGCCCCCGCCGGCCGGCGCGCCGCGCCCGCAACCCGCCGGGACGATTCCACCGTCATTGCGCGCCATCGTCCTTGAGCGGCTCGATGCGCTTTCGTCGCCCGCGCGCCGGCTCCTGACGATCGCGGCCGTCGCCGGCGAGGACGTAGCGTATCCGCTGCTGGAAGCGCTGTGGTCGGCCGGCGAACAGGCCAACGAGGACGCTGCCCGCCGCCTTCTCGACCTGCTCGATGAATTGATCGACGCGCGACTGCTGCACGAGCATGGCGTTCGCTACCGCTTTCGCCACGCGCTGCACCGGACCTTCGTCTATGAGTCCGCATCGGAAGCCAGGCGCCGCGAGCTTCATGCGCGGGTCGCGCGCAGCCTGGTCGAGATTGGCGAGCGGGAAGACGAACTGCCCGTAGAGAGCATCGCTTTCCATTACCAGATGGCCGGCGATGCCAGGCAGGCCGCGCACTTTCTGACGCTCGCCGGCCAGCGGGCGGCCTCGATGTACGCGCACGACGACGCCTTGCGCTGCTACCGCCGGGCGTTGGAAATGCTGGAGCCGGCCCGCGACGCCATGGTGAAGCGCATCTGCGGCAATCTCCACGCCCTGATCGGCGACACCAGCCGCGCGGCGGGCTACCTGGCGGAGAGCTTCGCGGCGTACGAACGCGCCCTGCCGTTGATCGACGATCTGGCGGTCAACGAGGCGGAACTCACCGAGCTGCACTGCAAGATCGCCCAGGTCGCTATCTTCACGACCGACATGCAGAAGGCTGGCCGGCATCTGGCGCAGGCGTGGCGCCATGCGGGCGATGACCCTCGCGTGCACGCGCGCCTGCACGTCCTGCGCGCGCTCTACCTGTGGCATTTCAACCGGCTGGAGGAAGCGGCCCAGTACGCGCACCGCGCGCTCGAGCTCGCCGAAGCGGCGCATGCCGCGGTGGAATCGGCCCAGGCCTGTGAAATCCTGGCCATGGCCTATCTGCCGCTGGGCCGCTGGCAGGAAGGGCTGCGCTACGAGAAGCAGCGCCTGCAGCACGGCCGCTGGTCGCCCGATCTGGTGGTGGCGACCGATGCCCATCTGTGCTTGTGGGAATACCACGTGCACGAAGACCGCATGATGGACCAGGCGACGACGTTCATGCGGGAAGTCTCCGCGGAGGCGGATCGCCTGGGCGATCTGCGTTGCGTGGCCATCTGCCAGTACGCGCTGGGGACGATCCAGTTGTGGCGCGGCGACAGCGCGAACGCCCTGGCGCACCTCGACGAGAGCCTCGCGCTGCACGACAAGGTCGGCTCCCCTGCCGGCATGGCATATGTGCTGGCGCGCCGTGCCGTCCTGCATACGCTGGCGAGCGCGACCGACCTCGGATGGCACTCCGTGCAGAAAGGCATCGAGCAGGCGGAGCGCGCTTCGATACGCAACCACTGCCTCCAGCGCCTGTACGGCGTCGGCATCTGGAACCGCCTGCAGGCGAAAGACGCCGGCCAGGTCCGCGCGCTGGTGGCGCGCAGCGAGGCGCTGCTCGCGGCCGGCGGGCCATGCACGGCCTGCAGCCTGGACCTGTATCCCTGGCTCGCGCTTTATTACTTCGAACGGGGTGAGACTGATCAGGTCGCGCACTGCGCCGAGAGCCTCGAGAGCCTCGCCGCCAAGACCGGAAACCCGGTCGGGGAGGCCTTCGCCGCCATTGTCCGTTGCGGCGCGGAACAGGCGCGGGGCAACTCCGAGGGCTTGCGCGACGCCCGCCACCTGGCGACCGACCTCATGCAGGCGTCGGTGCAGAAGGGCTCGACCTCGCCCATGACCTACCTCTTCGACCGCATGGCCGGCGCGCACTGAACGGAAGGTTTGCGGAAGACGACCGGAAGGGGCGGTCGCTATCGTGATGCCACCTTAACCGACAGGGAGATGCATCGTGAGTACAGCGACGGCTGCCAATCCAAACAAAGCGCTGTGGGAAAAGGGCGACTTCACTCGCATTGCGGCGAGCATGAGAGAGAGCGGAGAGGCCCTGGTCCAGGGGCTCGGAATCACCAAAGGACTCAAGGTTCTGGACCTCGGATGCGGCGATGGAACGACGGCATTGCCGGAGGCGAGACTCGGAGCGGACGTGCTCGGCGTCGATATCGCGAAGAACCTGGTCGAGGCCGGGAACAAGCGGGCAAAGGAGCAGGGCCTCGCGAACTGCAGGTTTCAGGAAGGCGATGCGTCCAACCTGCAGGAGCTGAAGGGCCACGCTTTCGACCTCGTCGTGAGCATCTTTGGAGCCATGTTCGCGCCGAAGCCGTTGGATGTGGCCAAGGAGATGGTGCGCGTGGCCCGGCCCGGAGGCCGGATTGTCATGGGAAACTGGATTCCCAATGATCCGACGTTGGTGGCACAGATTCTGAAAATCAGCTCCTCCTACTCGCCGCCGCCGGCGGAAGGGTTCATCAGCCCGATGACGTGGGGGATCGAGAACAACGTGATCGAGCGATTTGGCGGCGCGGGGGTTCCCAAAGAGAAGATCTCCTTCGTCCGGGACACGTATACCTTCAACTTTCCCGGCGCACCCTCGGACTTCGTCGCGGCATTCAGAAAATACTACGGGCCGACCATGAATGCATTCGAAGCCGCAGAAAAGAACGGTCGAGCGGATGACTTGACGAAGGACCTGGAAGCTCTGTTCAAGAGCCAGAACAAGAGTCCAAGCAAGGGCGCCACGTCCATTCCCGCAACCTTCTTGCGCGTCACGGTTGCACGTTGATGCGCACTTCAACCGACGCAGGAGGTGCATCGTGAGTACAGCGACTGCCGCCAAGGCGGGCCCGGACACCGCCCAGCTCGAGCAGATGGTGAAGGACATGTACCGGGACGTGGCCCGCAACCCGGCCGGCGAGTTCCATTTCGAGATGGGCCGCGCGCTCGCCGAGCGCTTGGGCTACCCCGCGCCCGATCTGGACCGCATTCCGGCGGCCGCGATCGAATCGTTCGCGGGAGTCGGCTACTACTTTCACCTCGCGAAGCTGAAGGCGGGCGAAAGCGTGATCGATCTGGGCAGCGGCTCCGGCACGGACAGCTTCGTGGCGGCGCTGCACGTCGGCCGCACGGGCAGGGTGCTCGGCGTCGACATGACCGACGAGCAGCTCGACAAGGCCGAGCGCCTGCGCGCCGCGGCGGGCTTCGAAAACCTCTCTTACCTGAAGGGCTACATCGAGCGCGTGCGCAGGGACGACGGCACGTTCGACGCCGTGATCAGCAACGGGGTGATCAACCTCGCGCCGGACAAGCAGCAGGTGTACAACGAGGCGGCGCGCCTGCTGCGGCGCGGCGGGCGGCTCGCGATCGCCGACATCGTCACCGAAGCCCAGCTTCCCGACGGCGTCACCGAGAAAGCCGCCTTGTGGGCCGCCTGCATCGGCGGCGCCATGCAGGTGGACCAGTACCTCGAGGCGATCCAGCGCGCGGGGCTCAAGCTCGAGACCATCCAGGACAACCCGCAATACCGGTTCATTTCCGACAGCGCCAAGGGTGCGGCCAGGAAGTACGGCGTGAAGAGCGTCTCGCTGCTCGCCGTCAAGCCCTAGCGGCGCCCCTTCAACTTCTGAGGAGGCAGCCGATGGAACAGGCGAGAATCCGCGAGTCGCTCGAACGCGCCAGCGACGCCCTCGCGAGAAACCCGGCCAGGGCGCGCAGCACGGCCGCGCCGCTCACGGCGAGGTTGATCGACGGACTCAAGTTCGAAGTCGAAGGCGCCGGCGGCGAAACCGTGCGCACCGACATGCCGCAGATGGTGGGCGGCGAGGGCAGCGCCCCCAACCCCGGCTGGCTGATGCGCGCGTCGCTCGCGGCGTGCACCGCGACGGTGATCGCCATGCGCGCCGCACGGCTCGGCGTGACGCTGACGCTCCTGGAGGTAGACGCCGAAAGCGACACCGACAACCGCCGCCTGCTGGGCCTCGACGACGCGGCGGCGTCGGTGCTTGCCCTGCGCCTGCATGTAAGGATCGGCGCGTACGGGGCGAGCGACGATGTCCTGCGCGAGATCGCGGCCTGGGGTGGCGCCCATTCGCCGGTCGCATGCACCATGCGCATGCCCCCGGCGATCTCGACCGAGGTGGAGATCGTGCTCGGGAAGTAAAGCCGATCGGTTAAGCTCCTGCCGATCATGCCCGCGCTGCGGCTGCCGAACGCCTCCGTCGAGGAACTCGCGAAGCGCGTCGCCGGCAGGCTCATGCAGCCCGGCGACGCGGACTACGACGAGGCGCGTCGCGTCTGGAACGGCATGATCGACAAGCGGCCCGCGCTCATCGCCCGCTGCGCAGGCGTCGACGACGTCAGGGCGGCGGTGGAATTCGCGCGCACGCATGAGCTACGGGTCGCGGTGCGCGGCGGCGGCCACAGCGTGGCGGGCCATGGGACTTGCGACGGCGGGCTGGTCGTAGACCTGTCGCTCATGCGAGCCGTGCGGGTCGATCCGGACAAGAGACTCGCTACGGTTCAGGCAGGCCTGAACTGGGGCGGCCTCGATCGCGCCACTCAAGCGCACGGCCTGGCCGTGACCGGGGGAATCGTGTCCGATACCGGGGTCGCGGGACTGGCCCTGGGCGGCGGCATCGGCTGGCTGATGCGCAGGCACGGTCTGACGGCGGACAACCTGGCGGGCGCCGAGCTGGTGACGGCCGAGGGCCGGCTGTTGCACGCGAGCGCGGAGCAGAACGCGGAACTGTTCTGGGGCCTGCAGCGCGGCGGCGGCAATTTCGGCGTCGTCACCGAGCTGCGTTTTCGCCTGCACCCGGTGGGACCGATCGTGCTCGCCGGGTGGGTGCTCCATCCGCAGGACAAGGCGACCGAGGTGCTTCGCTTTTGCCGCGACTACGCGGCCGCGGCGCCCGACGAGCTCACCACGATCGTCATCCTGCGCCGGCTGCCGCACCTGCCGAAGCTGCCGCCTTTTCTGCGCGGCATGCCGATCGTCGGGGTCGCCGTGTGCCATGCGGGCGTCATCGAGACGGGCGAGCGCGCGGTGCAGCCGCTGCGCGCGTTCGGTGCGCCGCTCGTGGACGGCATCAGCCTGAAGCCCTACGTCGAGCACCAGACCATGTTCGACGCCGCACAACCGCCGGGGCGCCGCAACTACTGGAAGACGTCGTATCTGCGCGAGCTCAGCGACGCGGCCATCGACGCGATCGTTGACAGCGCCCGGCGCATGACCTCGCCGCTGTCGCTCCTGGCGCTGTATCAGTTGGGCGGGGCGGCGAGGCTAGGCGAGGCCGCCTTCTGCCTCAACGTCGCGGCGACGTGGACGCAAGAGGCCGAGAACGAGCGGCATATCGCCTGGGCACGCGAGTCCTGGGCGGCGCTCGCGCCGCATTCGGCGGCGGGCGCCTATGTGAACTTTCTCGGCGAAGAGGGGCAGGAACGCACGCAGGCGGCCTATCGACACGACTATGCGCGCCTGGTCGCCTTGAAGAACACCTACGACCCGCGCAATTTCTTCCGTCTGAACCAGAACATCAAGCCGACCACCGCCAGCTAGCGCACCGGCGGCGGCGCCTTGTGCGACGGATCGTTCGGGTTGAGGAAGATGAAGCGCCACTCGCCGGGATTGATCTCTACGTAATCCAAGGTGGCGCCGGTCAGCAACTCGATGCTGCCGGAGGAGACCAGCAGCGTGATGTCGCCGGCGACCACCTGCGTGTCCCCGTCGGCCTTGTCGTCGAAGCCCATGCCGTACTCGACCGCGCCCTTGTCGTCCAGGCGCGCGGCGACGCGCAGGCAGATGCTGCCCGCGCCGGCTTGCTGCGCCGACTTGGCGATCTGCTCCGCGGCCTGCGGCGTGACGGTGATCACGGCTTCAGCCGGTGCTCCAGGCCCGCGGCCTGCGCATGCCGGCGATCTTGCAGGCCTGCTTCACGTAGCCGTAGGGGAAGAGCACGAACAGGTCGTTGCGCCCCGCCTTGCCCGCGCCCGTGTATTCGGCCAGATGCTTCATGACATGACGGGCGTCCGGCGCGATCTGGTGCTGCTCGTAGTACTCGCGCATGAACCGGATCACCCCCCAATGCTCCTCGGACAGGACGATGCGTTCCTGGCGCGCCAGCGCTTGGGCGACCTGCTCGTTCCAGTTGACCGGATCGACCAGGTAGCCTTCGTCGTCTACCGCCAGCGCTTGTCCCTCGACCTCAAGTGCCATGATTGCAGCTCCTCACGAAATCCACGAAGCGCCGCGCCCAGGGGTTGCCGGCGACATCGCGCAGGTGCGCGTACGAGGCGAGCAGGTTCTTGTGCACGATGCCGTCGTGCCGGCCGTCGATGCCGTAGCCGCGCTCCACTTCATAGGCGAATTCGACGCCGGGCGCGAGGTTCTCCACGCTCGAGTAGTGGAACTCGTGCGCGTGGATGAGCGGCGCTTGCGGCGCCTGCGGCCACGGGCCGCGCCCGGTCTCGCGCAGATGCACATAGCCGCGGCCGACGGGCCGGGCGTGCATGACGATATCCGCGGGAATCACGCCGACCATCCCGGCGCGCCGGCCGTTCCACTCGATGCCGCGCGCCAGGTACATCAGGCCGCCGCACTCGGCGTAGGCCGGCAGGCCGGATTCGATCGCGTCATGCAGCTCGCGGCGCAGGT
>Ga0184615_10002371_pt1 | contig 10102 bp, 11 predicted proteins | sample PLM4_65_coex_FD_133134 | JGI IMG/M metagenome (GOLD analysis project Ga0184615, IMG submission 133134) | Groundwater sediment microbial communities from an aquifer in East River, Colorado, USA - PLM4_65_coex | ecosystem: Environmental > Terrestrial > Soil > Riparian zone | place: USA: East... | reverse complement strand
GCGTGCTGCACGGCGGGGTGACCGCCGCCATCGCCGACGTCGCTGTAGGCGTGGCCATCACCAACCATTTCCACAGGAAGCGCCGGGCCACCACGACCGAACTGAAGATCAACTACTTCCTGCCCATCCGTGACGGAAAGATCATCGCCCGCTCGCACCTGATCCGCATCGGCAAGACTCTGGTGGTCGGGCGCGTGGACCTATTCGACTCCGAGAAGCGTTTGGCCGGCGCGGCCTTGGTCACCTACATGCTGCTATAGTGGAAATACCGCTCCCTCACGGTCGCGGCTCGTCCTGAACGTGTCCGGGGAGCCGCGACCGTTAGGGAGCGGTTGCATGGCACCAGTCGCTACTTCAACCCAAAGCAATACAGGGCATTTCGCGTTCGCAAGTAAATGCGCCCGTCGGCGATCGCCGGAGTGGCGTAGATCTCATCTTCCAAGTCGTTCACTGAGAGCATCTCCTGCTCGGGGCCGGCCTTGAGTACCGAAACCATGCCACTGCGGCTGGCAAAGAAGACTTTGCCGTCGGCGGCCACTGGCGAAGCGTAGTAGCTGTCCACAGCTCCGCGGAGCCGCCCCTGCTTCAGCACAGCCCCGGTTTCCGGATGGAACGTCGATAACACTCCGCCGTCGTTGATCATGTACAGGACATTCTGATAGAGCAGCGTGGTGGGAAGCTGGGGAACGGCACGCTGGTATTTCCAGCGCACGCTGGAGGCTGTGATGTCACCACTGCCACCCAAGCGGATGGCCAGCAAACCGTTTTCGGAGGCCATGGAAGCCCGGTAGATCTCCCACTCGCGCGCGTCCAGACCGCCGTCGTGGTTCAGATCCAGGTAGATGAAGTACTCCTTCAGCCGGCGATCCGCAGCGGCTTCCGCTTCCGAGATCCGCCCGTCTTTGTTCGCGTCATAACGGGCCAGTGCTTCGGCCAATGGCTCGATCTTCACCTGCCGCCCGGGTTCATTGTCGGGCATGTTGTAGCCGTTCACGTAGACGGTGTCGCCGCTCAAGACTGCCCCGGACTTCATTTCCGCGGGAAGTCCGCGGACCCACCACGTCTTCTCGCCGGTGTTGGCGGAGTAGGCGGTGAGTTGGAATGATGCCGGAGCCAGGATCAGGGCCGGGCCCTTGGACGGCCGATACAACACCGGAGTGGAATGGCCGCTGATGGCTTCCGGCCGCAGAGTCTGCCAGCGTTTGCGCCCGTCCTTTTTTCCGACCGCCAAAATGTAGGAGTCCGTGCCTTGGTCGCAGACCAGCACCACTTTGTCATCCACAAGAATGGGCGACGCGCCCATGCCATAGACGTTGTTGAACGGACCCAGCGGCGTGCGCCAGCGCTCCTTGCCGTCGGCGGTGTAGGAGAGCAGACCGAAATCGTTGAAGAAAACGTAGACGTCCTGACCGTCGGTCACTGGACTCGGTGAGGCCGGACTGTTGCGCTTGTCCAGCTTGTCATACCGAATCCGAGGCGCCTCGCGTTTCCACAGGACTTTGCCCGTGGCACGATCGAGGCAAAGCGTGAGCAACTTGTCGCCTTCGAAGGCGGTCAGGAAAATGCGATCCTCGGAAAGCACCGGCGAGGAGTGCCCGGGCGCCAGGTCCACTTTCCAGACGACGTTTTCACGTGGGCCAAACCTGGCCGGCAACCCTTTGGTCTCGGCCACCCCGGTGCCGTTGTGACCCCGAAAGCGCGGCCAGTCGGCCGCCTGCATCAAACCCAAACCCAAAACCAGAAACCCCAGGACTAGGCGCATGGAACCCGATTGTATCGACTCTGACTTCAAAAGTTGTGTTTTCTGGCAAACCGACGTTGCGACCCTATCCCGGACCGCGCAGGGAGAAGATGCGGTAGATGCTTTCGAAGATGCTTTGCCTGGCATCCCTCAGGACGCGCTGGCGGGCCTGAGCGTCAAGATGCTGGCGAACACTCTCCAACTCTACGCGCCGGCGGGCCAGCACTTCCGACAAGTGGCTGGCGATCTCCGGACGGCGGTTCAGGATGCTCTGGAACGCTTCGCGTTCCAGCCGGTAGCATTCGGAATCTTCCAGGGCAATAACCGTGGCGGAGCGCCGGTCGCCGGTCAGCAGCGCCATCTCTCCAAAAAAATCGGGCGCGGTTAAGGTGGCTACTTTTTCCTGAGGCCCGTTCCCGATTGCGACGTAAACCGCTGCCGAACCCTGGGCCAACAGGTATAGCCAATGGCCTTCCATCCCCTGCCGGGTCATGGCTTCGTCCTTGACGAAGGGAGCAAGACGCATGTGCGGGATCAGCTCGCGGCGTTCCGAATCGATCAGCGCGCGGAACAGTTCCTGGGACTCCAGCACTTCGAGCCGGCGCTGGGCCTCGCGGTCTTGCTTCAGGCCCGCCTTTTCCGGGTTGTGCTCCTCGACAAACATGGTCGCCGCGGGAATGGACATGGCGATAGCGGCTCGGGCCAGCGCAAAGTGGATGCGGACGCGCACCGTTGAGTCGGTCAACTCGTCAACAATCAGATCCGTAAGCCAGTAACGGACGGCATACTGACAGAAGCTCTCTTTGAAATCGCACAGCACGCAGTGAGGCGGCGGGTTCGTCGCCACGCCGCGTGTGGTCCCGGTCTGCAAGGCTTCGGTAACCACCTCGATCACCTGGGAGGGCGGGACGCGAAAATCCACGTTGAAGTAGATCCAGCGGCGCAATTGCACCGGTTGGCCGGTGCGCTTCCCCAGGACCGCGACCTGCTGTTTCATCAGCATGCTGTTGGGAATGATCACGGTCTCCCAGTTCCGGGTCTCGATGGCGGTATGCCGCCAGCGAATCTCCTTTACCCGGCCAATCGTTTGTTCGACCCGAATCCAGTCACCCACCTCGATACTGTTCTCGATCTGCAGAGCTACGCCCCCCATCAGGTTCCCCAGGCTGTCTTGGAGGCCGAAGGCTAACGCGGCGGTGAGAAACGCGGAGGTGGCCACAATGCTCGACAGGCTCAGGCCGAACCGGGCGAGCAGCCAGAAGGCCGCGGCCAGGTAGCCGGCCGCCACCAGCAGATCGCGCACGATCTCCTGCGGCCGGCGGCGCGACAGAAGCACATCGAACACGAACACGGACCCGGTGTTGACTAAGGCCATGGCCCCGACCAGAAAGGCCAGGACGTTGGCAATCTCCACCGTGCGCGGCAATGGGATCCGGAACAACAGGAAGGCAGCGCCGTGCAGCAACAGGCACCCGGCGAACAAGCGAATCGAGCCGATCAAGCGGACTTTCTGTGCCGGCGCGAGCTTCAGCAACACCCCGGTCAGCAGGAAATACCCCAAACTTACGTAGAGGATTTCCAGCGGGTCGGTCGCCAGGAGGGGCTGTCCCAAGTCTAAGCCCATGGTCCCGATTGTACCTGCTGTGGGATAATCGCGGCTCTCTTCCGATGAGTACTTTAGTCTTAGTCCGTCATGGCCAGGCCGCGGCCTCGGGCGTCCTCACCCCGCTAGGAGAGCAACAGGCTCGCCGATTGTTGGAGTACTGGCAGCGCAACAGCCACACGTTTGACTGTGCGTACACCGGCACGCTGGAACGGCAACGGCAGACGGCGGCGATTGCCGGATACCGTGGGGCGGAAGTGCTGCCGGAGTTGAACGAGTACGACGCCAGTGGATTCGTTGGAAAGTTGGCGACTCGCCTGGCCGCGGAGAGTGCGGAGTTTGCCGGACTGGTGCAGGCCTGGGAACTGGAACGCAGCAACCGCAATTTCCAGCGTGTATTCGAGGTTGTCGTGCGTGGTTGGGTGGAAGGCTCGCTGGCCGACCCAAACGTGGAGCCCTGGGCGGCGTTTTACGACCGGGTCAACCGGGCCCTGCGGCGACTGACCCAGGAAGGTCCCAGCCGGCAAGTCGCGGTGTTCACGTCCGGCGGCGTGATCGGCGTGATGGTGCAGGCGGTGCTCGGCGCACCGCAAACCACAGCCATCGAGTTGAACTGGCGTGTCCGTAACGGATCGCTCACGGGATTCTTGTTCAGCCAGGGGCGCGTCTCGCTGGACTATTTCAACGCAACTCCGCACCTGGAAGAGACAGAGATCAGCTACCGGTGAAGTTGACTGGAAAGGAGTTTGAAGCCGCTCGATTCGACGGCAGATTTCACGGCTGTTGCAGTAGAGTAGAATCGAGAGGTGATTTACGAATGGGACGCTCAGAAAGCTGCGGCAAACGCTCGGAAACACGGGGTTCCATTCACTGAGGCACTTACCGTGTTCCGCGATCCGCTGGCCATAACGTTCGATGACCCTGAGCACTCAGCCGTCGAGCGTCGCTTCATCACCATTGGCGCATCGGATCGGCATAGCATCCTGTTCGTCGCTCACGTGGATCGAGGACAGGATCGAGTCCGAATCATCAGTGCACGCAAAGCAACGCGCAGGGAGGCCCATGCCTATCAAGAATCACACGACTAGAGGGCGAGACGAACTCCGACCGGAATACGATCTGGCGAAACTACGGGGCGGAGTGCGTGGGAAGTATTACGAGCGAGCCACAGCAGGTACGACTCTGGTCCTGCTCGATCCGGACGTGGCCGCAGCGTTTCCGGATGGCGTCACTGTAAACCAAGCCCTGCGCGTACTTCTCCAAGCCGCCAAAGCTAATCTCGGGAATTCACAAGGACCTGGTAGCAAGCCAGCCCTGCAGCGAGCACAGGCGGGGCGAGTGAAGCGGCGAAGCTAAAGCGGCTCCGAAGCGGTCGCCGATGGAACCGACCGAGTCAGTTGGAGGAGAGATGATCACCGCAGAGGATTTGCGGGACCTGCGGACCGCCAGTGGGGACTATTCGGAGACGGAGGCGCTGAAGACCCAGTTCCGCACACTACGGACAGAACGAACGCCGTTCTTCCTGGCAGATGCGGAACTTGACCGGGTCTTCCATTGGAAGCTGCGCGGCCAGTACGAGCGACAGAAGGCACTGAGGGCGAAGACTCCGGATACCGTGTACCGCGCCGTCACCGAAGCGGTATTCAAAGTCGTTCAGCCTGACGTCGAGTACGAGAGCACCATCCGGCTGGGCTTGCTGACCGCGCTACCGGGCGTCGGAGTACCAGTCGCGTCGGCGATTCTCGCTCTGGTCGAACCGGACCGGTACTGCGTCATCGATTTCCGCGCGTGGCGCGCCATGTTCCCTGAGAAGAAGCGCGAGGCCTTCGGCATCAAGGAGTACCTGCGTTATCGCGGCGAAGTAGCACGCCTCGCCAAAGACCTCGGCTGGCTAGTGCAGGAAGTTGACTTGGCCATCTGGGAATACGACAGACGCCCCAGATGAGTGGCGCTGTGGAGCTGATCAGGAACGCCTTCAAGCAATTTCTTGCGTCTTTGCGCGAGACTCTTCCTACTCTAGCAAGTCGGGCTGCTCGGCGACGATCCGTTGGAAGAGCGGCTGGAACTGGAACCAGCCGGCCATCGGCGTGCCGACCTGCTGGCAGGTGAGCGCCGCTTCCTTGTCGCCGATGGGAATGGGCTTGCCCGCGGCTTCGGCCATGAGTTGGCACTGGCAAGTACGCTCCATGGTGATGAACCACCACACCGCTTCCTCGACGGTTTGTCCGACGGTCAGCAGGCCGTGATTGCGCAGGATCACCGCCTTCATCGCGCCCAAGGCTTGGGCGATACGCTGGCCTTCTGACGTCTCGTAAACCACTCCTGTGAAGTCGGCGAACAGAGCGTGGTCCCGGTAAAACGCACAGGAATCCTGGGTCAAGGGATCGAGCAGCCGGCCCAGCGAGGACCAGGTCCGTCCATAGGCGGAATGAGAGTGGGCCGCAGCCACGACATCCGGCCGGGCCTTGTGTACTTGGGAATGGATGGCGAACGCCGCGCCGTTCACTGGGTGCATGCCTTGCACAACCTTGCCGCTGTGGTTCACCAGGATCAGGTCGGACGCTTTGATCTTGCCGAAGTACATGCCAAAAGGATTCACCCAGAAATGATCGGGAAGTGCCGGGTCGCGGGCCGTGATGTGCCCGGCGACGCCTTCATCGAAACCGAAGCGCGCGAACAAGCGGAAGCCGGCGGCGAGGCGTTGTTTGCGATGCAAGCGCTCCTCTTCCACGCTCGCGAACGTCGGCGGATAAGGAATGTTCAGAGCCGGGGCGGTTGTGGTGGCCATACGTTCCTCACTTGGCGGTGGCGCCGCCGTCGACCACAAAGGTTTGTCCGGTGACGAAGGACGATTCCGGTGAGGCCAGGTAGAGGGCCAGGCCGGCGCATTCCTCGGGCAACCCGATACGCGGAATGGGTTGGGTCTTTTTCAACGCGGCGACGTGTTCTTCGTTCTTCCAAAAGTACTCGCTGAAATCGGTCTGGATCAGGCCGGGAGCCAGGGCGTTGACGCGAACGTTGTGGGGACCGAACTCGACCGCCCAGGTCCGGGTCATCATCAGCAGTCCGGCCTTGGTGAAGCTGTAGCACAAGCCTCCGGGCTGCGGACGTAGGCCCGCGATTGAGGCCACGTTGATGACCACTCCACCGCCGCGCTCGATCATCTTCGGAACGGTCAGCCGGACCAGGCGCAGACAAGCCAGGACGTTGACTTCCAGGGTCTTCATCAGCGCATCATCGGTCACTTGCAGCGCCGGGCCCTGGCCGATGTTGGTGCCGGAGTTGTTCACCAGGATGTCCACTGGGCCGACCTGCTTCTCGGTCTCACGGACCAGGTTCTCAAGTTGATCGGCCTTGCCTACGTGGCAGGCGATGGGCACGACTTTACCTGGCAGCGCGGAGAACTCCGCCACGGCCGCCTGAAGATTCTCGAGCTTGCGGCTGGCGATCACTACGTTGGCGCCGGCCTCGGCGAATCGCCGGGCGATGGCTTTGCCGATGCCCCGGCCTCCGCCGGTGATCAAGGCTACTTTCCCTTTCAGAATGAGATCAGTGCTCATAAGCTCATATAACCTAGCATCTTTTCTGCGATTTCCTCGCCGCGTTCTTCCTGCATGAAGTGGCCCGGACCTTCGATGACGTCGAAGGTGGCGCCAGGAATGAGTTTGGCCCACTTTTGGCCGACGGCCGGCGGGAACACCGGATCGTGGTCGGAGAACATGATATTCACCGGATCACGCCACTCCCGAAGGGCTTCGAAGCAGCGCTGTTGATCGGCGGCATTACCCTCGTCCGGTTGGGCATAAGGAATACACCAGGGAAAGCGCCGCGCGCCGGCCTTGTAGCGAGCATCCGGAAAGGGCGCGTCGTAAGCCGTTTCCACGCCTTCCAGATCGTGGCCGGTGGTCACCAGCGAGCGGCGAATCACTCGCCCGCAAGGCAGGTCGTGCTGGCTCATGGCATACGCCCGCCAATTGAGCAGTCCCTGGGTGTCGAGCCTTCCTGATACAGCCAAGTATTCAAGATCACCAGGCGGCGAAAGCGCTCGGGCATATCCACGGCTTGGCGCAGGCCGATGGGTCCGCCCCAGTCTTGCACTACCAGCGTGATCTGTTGCAGATCGAGGGTCTCGATGAGCGAGCGGATCGCCTCCACGTGGCGCTCAATGACGTACCAGTTGTCGTCCTCGACCTTGTCGCTCTTGACGAATCCGATGTAGTCAGGAGCGATCGCACGGTATCCGGCGGCGGTCAGCAGCGGGATCATCTTGCGATACAGGTAGCTCCAGGTGGGCTCGCCGTGCAACAGCAGGACCGGGGCGCCCGAGCCCTCGTCCACGTAGTGCATGCGCAGGCCCTGCCAGATGTGGTACTGCGGCGTAAAAGGATAGTCCGGCAAGAAGGCGAAGCGATCCTCCGGTGTGCGTAGAACGTTCATAGTGTCTCTGCCCCTTCTGTCCTCCGACTACATCTGTCCTCCACGAATATCTCACGAAGCCGAAACTTCTGGATCTTCCCGGAAGCCGTTTGCGGAAAGGCGTTCACGAACTCCACGTGCTTGGGGACTTTGAAGCGCGAGAGGCGCTGGCCGACAAACCTCCGCACCTCCTCGGCTTCCGCCGAGGCGCCGGACTTCAACCGGATGGCCACTGCGACGTCCTCTCCGAAAAAGGAATCAGGCACGCCGTAGACCGCGGCATCGCTGACGGCGGGGTGCGTCCGCAGCACTTCTTCGATTTCCTTGGGCGAAATGTTTTCCCCGCCGCGGATGATCAACTCCTTCAGCCGCCCGGTGATGCTGATGTAACCGTCCTGATCCATGGTGGCCAGGTCACCGGAGCGCAACCAGCCGTCCGGAGTGATCGCACGTGCGGTCGCCTCCGGGTCGCGGTAATAGCCTTTCATGATGTTGTAGCCCCGGGCCCACAACTCACCCTGCTTCCCTCGAGGCACTTCCTCGAGCGTCGCGGGATCAACGATCTTCACTTCGACGCCGGGCAAGGCCTTGCCCACGGTGTTCAGGCGCTTTTCCAGCGGCTGCGTCGCATCGGTCTGAGTGATCGCCGGGGAAGCCTCGGTGAGGCCGTATGCGATGGTCATCTCGGGAATGTGCATCTCGCCCATGACCCTTTGCATCAAGCTGACCGGACATAGCGCGCCAGCCATGATCCCGGTGCGCAGACTGGTCAGGTCGAAACGCGAGAATTCCGGGTGTTCCACCTCGGCCAGGAACATCGTGGGCACACCGTAGACCGCGGTGCAGCGTTCCTTGTGGATGGTCTGAAGGACCACCAGCGGGTCAAACGCCTCGACCAAGACCATGGTTGCCCCGTGTGTGAAGCAGCCCAGCACACCGATCACACAGCCAAAGCAGTGGAACAATGGAACCGGCACGCACACCCGGTCGGCGGGCGTGTAACTTAAGACGCTGCCCAGATCGTGACCGTTGTTGACGATGTTGCGATGGGTGAGCATTACCCCCTTGGGAAAGCCTGTGGTCCCAGAGGTGTATTGCATATTGATGACGTCGTCGAGCGCCTGCGGCTCGAAACTAACGTCACCAGGTCCCTGCTCGAGTTCAGAGAAAGAGCGCATCCCTTCAGGCGGCGGCCCCGGATCCAGGAAGAAGACATGGCGAAGATCGGGGAGCGGTGGGAGCGAACGGTAGATGCCGACATAATCCAAGTCGCGGAAGCCGGAAATCAGGAAGAGGGCATTGGCCTGTGACTGGCGGAGAAGGTACTCGATCTCTCCCGCCTTCAGCGCAGTATTGACGGTCACCAGGATGATGCCGGCCTTGGCCAGAGCGAACTGCAGCAGGACCCACTCTGGGCGGTTGGTGGCCCAAACGGCAGCACGGTCCCCCTTCTTGAGGCCGCAGGCCAGCAGAGCCCGCGCGCAGGATTCCGCGCGCTGCTCAAGCTCGGCGAACGTCCAGCGCACGCCTGAGGTGACCAAGGCTTCATGAGCGGGAAGATCGCGGGCCAGGAGGGAGAGTAGCTGGCCGACGGTTACGTCGCGATAAGGCATGGACGGCTCAATCCCTGCGCACCACCACCACGGTGATGTCGTCGTTTTGGGCGCGGCCGGCCGCGAAATTGCGCACTTCGAAAACCACCCGGTCGCGCACCTGCTCGGGAGTGCCCAGGGGCTGCGAAAGCACTTCGCACAGCCGTTCCTCGCCGAACATTTCATCGGCAGGGTTATAGGCCTCGGTGACCCCGTCGGTATACATCACCAACGTGGCCCCGGGCTCCAGGGTCACGGTGTTCTCTTTGTACTGGGCGAAGGGGAACATCCCGATAGGCAGACAATCCGAGGAGAGCGGCTGGATGTCGCCGTTGGGCTGCACCAGATATGGGGGATTGTGTCCGGCATTGACGAATACCAGCCGTCCGTCTGCTTCCAGCAGGCAGTAAAACAAAGTGGCGTACTTGTCGGGCGTAGACCTGTCACAAACGTACGCATTCACCCGCTGGGTCACTTTCTCCGGAGAGAGGCCCGTGTTGGCGGTGGCGTAGAAAACGCCTTGCAACATGGATGCCAGGAGCGCGGCGGTGATGCCCTTGCCGGAGACGTCGGCAATGACGATGCCCAGCCGCCCCTCACCCACGTCGATGACGTCGAAGTAGTCGCCGCCTACTTCCTGACAGGCCACGTTGTGCCCGGTCACCTGGTAGCAGCCGACCTGGGGGAACTTCCGGGGCAGCAATTCCTGTTGGATGGTGCGGGCAATATCCAGCTCGCGCTGCAGCTTCT
>Ga0184615_10002369_pt1 | contig 10110 bp, 9 predicted proteins | sample PLM4_65_coex_FD_133134 | JGI IMG/M metagenome (GOLD analysis project Ga0184615, IMG submission 133134) | Groundwater sediment microbial communities from an aquifer in East River, Colorado, USA - PLM4_65_coex | ecosystem: Environmental > Terrestrial > Soil > Riparian zone | place: USA: East... | reverse complement strand
GAGTCGGATCTCGAGAAGGAGGAACAGGAAGACGTCGAGAAGGAAGACGATGACGACGACGATGACGACGAGAAGGACGAGGACGAGGAGGACGAAGAGGAGCCTCCCCCTTCCGTCTAGTCGCATCGGCTAGGGAGTTCGTGGCCCGCCCCCTTAACCTCATTCCGAGGAGCGGGCCAACCGTTTCACTCGAAAGGTAGTTGAAAGACAATGCGAAAGATATTCGTGCTCGTCGCACTCCTGGCATTCGCCGCGTGCGATACCAACGTTTCCGGCCCCACTCCCGTCGCCGAACCCACTCCCACCCCCGTCGTCGCTGCCGCTCCCGCACCCACCCCGACTCCCGCCACCGTGGCACCTGTGCCCGCGCACACCTACGAGGCCACGCTGAATGACAACGGCGAGTTCTGTATCAAGAACACGGGAAACATCCCGAGGACGTTCTACGCGTACGCATACAAGGTCTTCACTGGAGGTGAGCAGTCACTCATCGACAAGCAGAAGGCCACGGTTGCTCCCGGTGATTCTTTCTGTGGGACGCTGCCCATGGAGGGCTGTCAGACGCAATTCGACCTGAGCGGCACCGACTCTCCCGCTGGGAAGATCAACGGCGGCGAGATCGCACACAAAATCGTCAAGAAGGACAAGCCATGCGTCATCGACTGCGTGGTCGGTGAGTGGTCGGGCTGGGGAGAAGTCAAGGAAGAGACTCAGTCCTGCACTGGGTCGCTGTGTCGATATCGCAAGATCCTCACGGCTCCCGCCTATGGTGGCAAGCAGTGTCCATCGCTGAAGGAGTGCAGGGAGTACGACAACACCTTTACCCCTCAGGCGAGTGTGTCCTGCGTCTACGACCAGCGTCATCTGGAGTATGACTGCAAGGCCACGTCCAGTGTCGGAGCCCACTTCTCATGGAATCCCGACTACGATCCCATCTTCACGGCCAACACGTGCAACGAGCAGGACAAGGAGAGCTTCAAGAAGTACAAGCTGACGTGGCAGGAAGGACTGGAGAAGCTCGACAAGGTGTACGTCACGGTCGATCCCTGCAATGCCTGTGGAAAGAACGTGACGGTGATGTTCGACGTGCAGTAGCACCTCGTACCTCGTGGTTGGCCCCTACCTCCCTCCGGGGGCCAATTAAGAGGTGCGAGATGATCGTAAGAAGCAAGCTGCGTCAATGGCTGTGTCTCATTACCACAGGGCATTGCGCACGCCGTCGGTATACCATGAGACATGTTGATCAAGGCTTCGTACACGTGAATGTTCTCATCATGTGCTCGATATGCGGAGCCACGATTAGCGATGCCATCAGTAGAGAAGCCTCAAATGACTGATATCATCATCGGTCTGCTCGCCTTCATCGGACTGGTCGACGTACTCGCTTGGCTCTCCAGGATTCTCTTCCCCGAATGGGCCAGATACGTAGATGAGAAGTTAAACAGAAAGGACAGATAATGCAGGACATTCTGATCATCCACCATCGCAACTGCTTCGACGGCATAGCTGCCGCTTGGGCAGCGTCTCTGTATTTTAGAGCGAGGTATCACGAAAAGGAAATCACTTTTCACGCCGCCGACTACGGCACTCCTCCACCAGACTGCACGGGAAAACACACCTACATCGTTGACTTCTCTTATCCCAGGGAAATCCTCGAGGAGATGCAGAAGAAGGCACATGCGCTCATGGTCCTCGATCATCACAAGACGGCACAGGAAGCTCTCAAGGGTTTCGAAGGTGCCATCTTCGACATGGACAGGAGCGGCGCCGGTATCACGTGGGATTGGTTCTTCTCCCGTGAGACACGTCCCTGGCTCATCGACTGCATCGAGGATCGAGACCTTTGGCGCTTCAAGCTTCCCAATACGAAGCGTCAGATGGCATACATTGCCACGCTCCCAATGAACGTGACATCGTATGACTTCCTCAGCTCCCTCAAACCAGACGAGGTAGCAAGGAAGGGTGATGCCATCCTTTCCTACATCACGAACTACGGGCACAAGGCCATTGAGCACGCAGTGATGCGTGAGATTGGTGGATACTCGTTCTGGGTCATCAACATATCCTACCAGAACTGCTCCGATCACCTCGACCTTCTCATGTCAGAGAAGGAATTCGACCGAGCTGCCTACTTCTTCCTCCACGGAAGCGGCCAGTGGCAATTTGGGATGCGCTCCCGTGGTGAATTCGACGTCTCCGAGATCGCCAAGCAGTATGGAGGTGGTGGTCACAAGAACGCCGCTGGATTCGTAGTGGACAAACTCCCCTGGGAAACACGATGAAAGAACTAGAGACAACACATATCCCCGTGCAGTTCCTTCTCGCTGACGACATCGAGATGACTCCATTCATCAAAGAGCTCTCGGATTCGATCAAGGAGAAGGGACTGTTAAACCCGATTACTGTTCAGGCTGTGAACACCAACTTGGACGAGCCTCGGTTCAAGATTGTTGCAGGGAAGAAAAGACTTCGAGCTCTCGTAGAGCTTGGCGTCGTTTCCGTCCCCTGCTGCATCACGACTGGGGATCCAACTGAGATTAAGCTCACAACCATCGAGGAGAATCTCCGCAGGAAGAATCTCGAATGGTGGGAGCTAGCTGAACTTGTCTCCGAATGGCATGCTCTCCGGCAGGAACAGCTCGGAAAGTCCGCTCCAACGAAAGGAAAGGAGAAGAGGGAAAGACCCGGATGGTCGATGCGTGATACAGCTGAGGAACTTCGTATCTCCCTCGGCTTCGTTTCTGAGGCGGTCATGCTCGACGCAGCGGTCAAGCGTGATCCTGGTCTGCGTGCAATCAAGGATCGGGATACCGCAGTCAGGCTGGTTCGCTCTGCTGTGAAGAGGATCGAGGCTGAGGTAAACGCTGAGGCACCCGTTGACTTCGCTGTCAACCAGATCTACAACGGGGCATCAGCCGACATCCTCAAGCAGTTCGAGCGGCACTCGTTCGATGCGTGCATCACTGATCCTCCGTGGCTCAAGTACATCGACGAGAAGCTAACGAGGGACGATGAGACTGTACCCGTCTTCTCTGAAGTCTACAGGGTACTTCGACCCGACTCGTTCCTCTACATGTTCGTCGGTTTCGAGGACTTCTACTCCTACCTGAAGAAGCTTCCACAGCTTGGGTTCTCTGTGTCGAAGACTCCTCTTCTGTGGATCAAGAAGGAACTCCGTGTTCATCCTGCGGTCTCCAGCACGGAGACAGGACTGGGTGAACCAACAGCCTACCTCCACGGCCAGCTCTTCTCCAAGGGCGCACGGGCCTGGGAGTACAGTCGAGACTTCGAGCTGATCCTTCTCGCAGTTAAGGGATCACCGGCGCTGGTCGAATCCGTACAACAATCCTCCATCAAAATCTGCCCCCCGCTCCCACCAGTCAAACTTACCCACCCAAACGAAAAGCCCACAGAACTGATTCGTATGCTTCTGGATGACTGCACCCACGAGGGCTCCATCGTTCTCGATCCATTCGCCGGGTCCGGTTCTACGCCAGACGCATGCAAAGAAACCGGGAGGCGATACATTGCGATCGAGAGAGACAGAACCTTCTACGAACAAATCAAGACTCGGCTCCGAAAGACCTAGCGAGATTTTCGCTTCAGAGCTAAGGGAAGTTTCAAAGGGAGAGGTATGTCTTATGGATGCTGGACAGTTACAGCGAGGCTGTGAGAAGCTTATCGAAGAGCTTCCGGAGTTTGAGGCAGCAGATGAACTGATGATCTCTGCCTCTCGTCATGCTGTGGGTTCTAACGTGTGGATCGCAGCCACACCGGAGGAGAGAACAGAGTTCAAGAGGGAAATCTACAGAGCCCTCAAGGCCATGGTAGGAGTCAAGCTCTCCGAGGATTCACTGATGAGGGAGGATCTCGAGGAGTTAAAGAAAGCCATCGCCATATTAGAATCGGACAATATCTATGGATACGTGGAGGAGTATCCAGGACTAGGCATAATGCTTGGTGATGCTGTCAGCCATATCAAGAAAGCCATGCAAAAATGAGCGCCAGGTACGTACCAGGATATGGCTCTTCCTCAGCAAAGCTCATCGTCTGTGGCGAAGCCCCTGGTAAACACGAGGAGGAAGAAGGTCGACCCTTCGTAGGACCCACTGGTCAGGAGACACGCACCATGATCCGAAATGGAGGCATGGCTCCTGAAGAGTGTTTCTTCATGAACGTCTTTCCTTATCGTCCTCCAGGGAACGACATAAGGAAGGCGGATCAGACGGGTCACACTATCGAGGAATGTATCCCCGATATGTGGGAAACGATCAAAGCCATCAAGCAGGCAGGAGGAGCAAACTGTGTTCTCGCTCTCGGAGCTCTGGCACTCAATGCTCTCACGGGGGAGACTGGCATCAAGAAGTGGCGCGGCTCGATTCTTCAGTCACTTTACCAGGGAACGAAGGTTGTTCCATCCATCCATCCAGCCAACCTCTTTGAACGCCGAGGCGAGAAGGGGATGTTCCCCTACTCCGCCAAGGTATACATCCAACTCGATATCAGGAGGGCAATTGAAGAGGCACAGACGCCGGAACTAGAACTTCCCCATCGTAACCTGCACTATGCCAAGCGTGCAATGGATGTGTACGACTTCATTGAACGTAAGAAAAAGCAGGGAAAGACAAAGATGGCCTCGGACATCGAGGCTTATCACTGCGTTCCTATGTGTGCCTCGGTCGCCTTTGATCGTCATGAGGCTATCTCCTTCCCCCTCCTACCACTCAAGCATTTCGGTGAACCATTCAACATGCCCATCTGGGAGATCACCGAAATCTGGAGGATGTACGATCGACTACTGAGAGAGATGGAGATCATAGGGCAGAACTGGAAATATGACGAAGAGAAGCTTAAGTGCATAGGCTTTAGGCCCAAGCTAAACATCTTCGCTGATACCTCTCTTCTCGCGAAGCTTGTCAATCCAGAGTTCCCCGCCTCCCTCGAATTCATGTCATCCATCTACACCAGAGAGCCTTACTACAAAGACGAATGGAGAGAGTTCGACCCGAAGAGAGACAGAGCTTCCAAGATTCTCATATACAACGCTCGAGACTCAGCCGTCACGTTCGAGTGTTATGAGGAACTCATCAAGGAAGCAGAAGAGATAGGTCTCACTAGTCTCTTCCACGAGTTCATCATGCCCCTCCATACCATGTACACAGAGATGGAAGAGATAGGCATGGAGATTGACTTCGAGCAGAGGGACAAGCTCTACGCGAAGTATACCGACGCTCAAATGAAAGCTGAGGATGAACTATTCTCCCTCATAGGTCATCCTATCAACTGTAACTCACCCAAGCAGGTGATGTTTCAACTGTACAACGAGCTTCATATACCTCGTCGAAAGAGTGCAGAGGAGGATGTACTCGTCCAGCTCTTAGCCAACGTCATCAAGGATGAGAGAAAGAAGCGGATCGTCAATCTCATCATTGATATACGTCGTATGAGGAATGCTAAGTCGAAGATAGCATTCAAGCCCGACTACGATGGTCGGCTTCGGACGGGATTCAGGATTGCAGGGACGGAGGCTGGTCGTACTTCGACGTCTGTCCTTCAGAAACCTGTTCGCCCTCATAAGATAGGACTATCCGGGCACTCTATCACGAAGCATGGTGAGTTCGGCGGAGACATTCGTTCGATGTTCCGTCCGACAACGTTGAAGACTGGGGATAAGCTAGTCTATATCAACGTTGACCTCTCCCAAGCAGAAGCACGTGTAGTCGCCCTTCTCTCCGAGGATACCGAACTCCTCTCGTGGTTCGAGCAGAAGATCGACGTCCATGCACGTACTGCGTCCTTTATCTTCGGTGGAGATGAAGTAAACTACTGCAAGACCAAGGAGCATCCAGACCCACCTGAGAGACACATAGGAAAGATAGGTCGTCACGCTTATGGATACGGCACGAGCGCTCGTAAACTCATGCTCGAGTCGAACACGCAGGCTCGACGATTCCACATCGACATCCAGATTAGTGAGTGGAGAGCTAAGAAGATCCTGGCCGTGCTCGATGAGAAGTGCCCGAATATCTCACAGGTCTTCTGGCCTGCAATCCGAGCAATCGCTCATGGGGATCGAACGATTCGGACTGCTCATGGACGCATACGTCAATTCCTCGGACGACTCAACGAGGATCTCTATCGAGAGATGTACTCGTACATTCCACAGGGAGATGTATCAGATCAGCTGAAGAGGGGGATGTTAGATCTGAAGCGGCTCTACTTCCCGAAGATCAGATACGTCATGGAAGCCCACGATGCTTTCACCGCCGAGATTCCCGAGGCGGCCTTTGCCGACGTTGCAGGGAGGTCTAGAGAACTACTCGAGCGGCCCATTGATTTCTCCGAATGCACTATCTCGAGGGGCTTGCTCGTTATCCCTTGTGATATAGAAATCGGAGAGAACTACAAGGACTTTAAGAAGTGGAAGGGACCCATCGCGGCTTAACATATGACCTGGCTCGACCAAGTGATGGAGGCGACAGCAGAGGCAGAAACGCCGAGGTCCTTTGTCAAGTGGGCTGCGATATCCGCGATCTCAGCAGTCGTAGCTGATCGGGTCTACCTGGATAAGTTCTACTACAAGCTCTACCCGAACATCTACGTCTTGCTCATTGCAGACTCTGGACTCAGGAAGGGTTTCGCAGCGGCTCTGTCTAAGACTTTGGTTACCCTAGTGGACGTCACACGGGTCATCTCAGGGAGGAACTCGATCCAAGCAATAGTTAAGGATCTATCGACAACGGTCACCCGACCAAAGAGAGCTCCCCTCACGAAGTCTCATGGCTTCATCGTATCGGGAGAACTCTCTACGACTTTCGTTGATGATCCTCATACCTTCACAATTCTTACCGATCTTCATGATGGACACTATCACCCTGAAGGATGGAAGAATACGTTGAAGGGTACGGGAGTTGAATCCTTAAAAGACGTCTGTCTCTGCATGCTCGGAGCAGTGAATCCTCCACTCTTCAAGGCGATGATATCTAAGAAAGATATCACTGGAGGCTTTATTGCGCGAACCATCATCGTACAAGAGACAAAAAGAGCGTTAAAGAACTCACTCGTTACAGCTCCAAAGAAGAAACTTGAGGTGGTTGAGCTAGTCGAGCACCTTAAAGTGATCTCTCAACTCGAAGGCCCGTTCAAGTGGGATCCCGAAGCTGCAATGGAATTTGATCGTTGGTATCAACACTTCGAGCCTGAGACGATGGGTGATGAGACAGGCACAGCCAACAGAATCCACGATCAGATATTGAAAGTTGCAATGCTCCTATCACTAGCGGAGGGTACAAGTCTTGTTCTTCGAAAGGAACACATCGACGGGGCAAAGGATCTACTTGTCCACGCCATCAGAGAAGCTGGAGGAATTGGTAAGGGCCAGGGCCTTAGCGACTTTGGTCCTAAGATCAAGATCGTTCTCGACGAGATCACGAAGGCAGAAGATCATAAGATCCTACGATCGGTTCTCCTCAAGAATTACTGGGGGGATTTCACGGCTGCGGAACTCGACATTATCGTTTCTACACTGGAGCAGTCAAAGGCTGTTCGAGTAGTCAAGCAGGGAAAAGATGAGGTGTACGTTGCGACGCAGCTTCTCCTCGACGATCTTGCAGCTTTTCAGAGACCTCTTGCTTAGGTGGAATCTTGTCTTAACGTTTGGCTTCCACAATGCCAGATGGTTCTTTCGGCTGTCGAAGGAACCTAATATCTGGTACTTCGCTATTGGCTATTGGGAAGGAAAAGGAAAGTGTCAGAAATAACATGTCCGAACTGTAAGGGTCCAGCCGTCACAATTCGAGTGCAGTATTCTTGCACAAACGATCACCGATGGGGGGATACTGTAGATAGAACTGTCTTTGACAAAATAGAGTCCAAGGCGAAGCCCTCGTCATCAGGGATGAAGATGCCCTTCGGAAAATACAAAGGTATCCCAATCGAAGATCTCGAAGTGGGATACCTCAGTTGGTGCTTGGGGAACCTGAGTGATCTACGTGATGAGCTCCGGATCGAGATGCAGAATCAACTGGACCTCAAGTCAGGCAAGGGAGTAGTCAGAGAAATGGTCAAGCGCGAAGGAACGAAGTTCACTTTCAGTAAGACCTAATACTGTTGTGGACCTCGAGCCCTCATTCGTGGACCTCCACCTCCAGGCATCCGAATGGGACCACGTGCTCGGCCGGGACGTCCGACCATGGCCATGCTGGGAGGAGGAGCAGACATCTCCCTCATCGCCCCTCCAAGGCCCATTCCAGGACTCATCCCCGGACGACCCGTGAAACCTCCCTGCCCCATTGCTCGACCAACGTTCCCGCCTATCGCACCCAAGTCAGGAGGTGCGACGGGAAGAGGAGGTGCAGGCGCCATGGGATCTCCCATCTGCTTCATGCTCCCCCAACCAGACAGAGCGGGTGCCTGCTCCATCATCCCCATGTCCGCGACTCCAGGGGGAGCAGGGGCGGGAGCAGGAGGTCGCACTCCCATTCCCGGTCGTCCAAACTGTCTCATTCCGAATGGCATTGTCGTTCCTTTCTGTTCAGGCTCTGAACAGGTTACTCTTCTAGTTCCTCTGACATCCTTCGAGACACTGGATAGCCGACCACAGGAATCTGTTTAGCTCCCCACTTCCGCGTGTACTTACCGGGGACCTGTCGGTTTTCGACGTCTTCCTTGACTTTTCCGACGTCTTTGATTACCGACCCAGTAGCCTCTGCAACGCTCGTCGCCACGGGACCAGCAAGTGCTTTCAAGCCAACCTCGGAGAGACTTCCCTCACTCTGCATCATGCGCTCGATCGCAAGCTGGAAGATACCTATCCCACCCCACAGAGCCATGTTCTGAAGCATCCGCTTAAGAGGGTGATTCCATGGGATCCTCTTGTTTCTAAGGACGTTCTCCCATTTGATCTCATCATCCCAATTGAGCTCTTGCTTATCTCCGAAGGCTTCTTGCCAGACCTTCTCTGTATCGTATTCTCCCTCCGTTACCGTCTGGCTGAGTACCTCTCTCAACCCTTCACGAATGGGATAGAGCACCTCAGCCATCGGCTGGATCAACGTAGGGGCGACTACGAGGAAGCGTGAGAGGGGACGAACGTTTCCCTTTCCTGCCTGAGCAAAGATGTCCTTGACGAAGAGTGCATGGCGGTACATGAAGCGCATGTATTGAGTTGCCAGCTTTCCAGGAGTCGAGGATGACCAACCAGGAACCTCCAAGTTCCCAGAGCGGAAGAGAGCCTTGTCCGAGAGAGCGGCTCCGACTCGTTCTGCGAAGTCAGGTGCGTCTTCGAGACTATCGAACCCGAGGGCTTTCAAGTCCTTCAATGCACCCTTACTTCCCTTCGCAGCATCCTCGACCATCATCTTTCCTACGGTATTCGCGTGGATACGAGTCCACTTGTCGATCGTAGGAATACCCCACATGAACTTCTGCAGGGAGCGGCTCTTGATTCCCTCCTGTGCTCCGTATGCACCCTGGACTATCTCCTGAGTGATATCAGGGACGAGAGCACGACTTCGGATTGCGTCGTAGACTTCATTCGGAGCGTCCTTGACTATTCTCTTCACAGCCAGGATGGACCGTCCAAGTCCACCATACAGAGCTGTATTTCCAACCTGGATTGGCTGGTAGAATGCTGCGAGTCCGAGGTCACTAAGTGCCTGCACGTGTCGAGCATGTCCTGCAAAGCGGTCGAACGATCCAGGATGTTCGCGTCCGAGTACCCTTCGGACATTCGTCATCAACCATTCAGCAGTTGTAGCATCGGACACGTGCTTCTTACCAAAGCGACGAAGGACCTCGAGTCTCTTGCCAAAGTGCTGAACCTCTGCGATACGACGATAAGCGCTAAGGAAGTATTCGTCGAGGACCTCAAGATCTCTACGGTAGTCTGCTCTCTTTCCCATTCGGGCTTTCTCTAGAGATGATTCCCGCATGTTCCAGTTCTTGTCGAGGTAGATGTTCTGGACTAGGTTGTCATCCCACCCTTCTGCAAACTTGTGGGGGAAGTAATTTTGTCTCTTGAGATCCTTGGCCTTTCTTACTCCAGCTGAGATGGCATCGGTCCAGGTCTGATCCAGCATGGCACGGTAATGGATAGCAGCCTGGCGCGCT
>Ga0184615_10002365_pt1 | contig 10118 bp, 19 predicted proteins | sample PLM4_65_coex_FD_133134 | JGI IMG/M metagenome (GOLD analysis project Ga0184615, IMG submission 133134) | Groundwater sediment microbial communities from an aquifer in East River, Colorado, USA - PLM4_65_coex | ecosystem: Environmental > Terrestrial > Soil > Riparian zone | place: USA: East... | reverse complement strand
TATAAGTAACTGCACGGTCTGGACGCCCGGCACGGCTGTTACCACAAGGAACGCCGCCATACCCCGCGCGTTGTATGCATCTGCCAGCGCGCTCGTTTGCGTTGACGCATATGCTCCCGCCGGGATCAACGTCTGGATTTGATTATTGCGCCATCTGTCCCACGTTGCGCCATTGTAACCCAAGAGGCCCGCCCCTACCATTGGCGTCGTCGGATTGGCCGCCCCGTCAGCCAATGCAGATGCTGTTGGTAATCCAGATACCAAAACGCGACCGGTTGCATCCAGCAACAGCGGTACGAGTTTTGAACTGGCGTCAATCCCATGCGCGAGTGTCATGGTTCATCCCGCGTCATTAGAGCGTAGCCGAAATAGCCGGGGAGTGTTCCCGCGCCTCTGCTTTGAGTAAGCAGGGTGAAGAAAATCGTACCTTGTGAAACGCTTGTAAGTACGCGCATGGAATGGGCTGATATGTCAATTTCGTTTTCACCGATCGTTGCCCGCACATATTTTCCGGTAGAAAAGTCCGCCACAACTTTTACTTGAGCCCATGAGTTCAAAACGGTTATTGTGGAGACGACTACTACTCCAGAGGGAGTATCAATTGTCCACTGATTAGTTGCCGGGCTGAAAGTGAGTTGAGCGCGGTAGATAGTGCCATTGTAGTTGTACTTGACTTCGAGCGTGTGCTTTGGAGGTGTTACACCCTTTACGAAAATCGCGCTTTCAATTCCAATGCGGTTAGATTGGCCCAAGTTCAACGAGCGCACCATAGCGGAAATTTGATCTACGGTTACTCCGGGGTCTGCCTTGACGAAATTGGGAGCGATAAACGCATAAACGCCAACATCGGCGGCTGAGGGTGACACTAACACATAGGGGGCTGTTGCGCCACTATCCGCGACCGGAAGCCAAGCGCCTATACCCTCCCCAAAATCGTCTTGAATAAGGACGCGCCCGCGCATGTCGAGTGAGGAGAAGCCCGCCTCCCGCGCTTGCACCTCTGCGGGGTCAATCAGCAAGCCTGCTACCTGATAGCCGGGTACGTCGTCATCCGGGCCGCTTCGCATTGGGTTACTCTGCTTCGATCCGCAACTGGCAAGTATGGCTGAAAGTATCGTCAGTATTATAACCCTGTATAGTGATCTCATAGGGAGGCCCCTCCAATCTTCGGCCAGCAAAAAATGAAACCTCTACTTGATCTGCCCTAATCCAACCTGAGCCGAGGGGGGCAAATTGAAACCCACGATCAATCAGCCGGATGGCCGCGAGGCCCGCGCGTTTAGGAAAGCGGATTGTGACCCGGCCCACGATGGGCAGGGTAGAGAGTATCCGGGTTTCCACCGGGGCTAACTGGCTGGTATTCCGGGGAATGGCAAGGTCAATCGTGGGCAGAAGCATTAGAGCCTCCCGCCTGTTGCCGCCGATAACCCGACTTGCGCCGCGCGTTGGACTACGCCGGATCTCAGCGCCATCCATAGCAAAGCAAATGCTACAAGGCCAGCTCCCGCAATGCCCCATGCCAAGCGTTTTACTCCGGCCTTTGGCACGGTGATATCACTGGGCTTGCCTCCCGGAAACAGCGCCGGGATTTTCGCAAGGGTGACAGTCTCTTTGCTCTCTGGAGCCTCGCCCGCCAATGCTGGAGCATACTTCGCCACAAGGCTTTTGATCGCCGGGGTTTGGAGTGGGGCAGACCATCCGGCTTTAGGGGCAGATGATAGTGACGGCCCGAGGTTGTACCCCTGTACCGCCGGGGTCGCAGAAACCGGGGACATTGGAAACGATGCCGGTAAGTTTTGGCCTTGTGTTTCCCCGGTCAAGAAGCCTAACACCTGTGCATACGTTTGGGCGTATCGGTTTCTGGAGGCAGAGCCGGGGACATTATAGCCCGCTGGCCTTTCGGCAAGGGCGATAGTTTCAACTGCCAAAGCCTCCCCGCTCAATCCCCTTCCCTTTGCCGCCTGATACGCATTTGCGATGCGAGGGGCCATAAGGCCAAACTGTAAGTTTGGATCATAGCGTTGCTCTACGCTATAGCCCGCGCCTACGCCGCGCGAGTGTAGTTGAAACAGGCCGATTGATTGGCCCGCGTCGCCCGTTGCTGTTGGGTTGCCGCCGCTCTCCGCCTGAATTGCCGCCAAAAAAATCTCTGGGGGTACGTTGTACTGCTGGCCGAACTGTTGAGCGAGGCCGAGCCATCGTAAAGCGCCGGGGGCGGATGGCCCGCGCGGGTTGGCCGGGACTGTGAAAGTCGCTGTTGCTGTTTTGCCGCGCCTGCCCATTGTGCGGGGAATTGTCGCCGTCCGAGTAGTCGTCGTCGCCGCCGTCGCCCGCGCACCTCGACGAGGCATCGTTCGGGGTTTCATCGTGGGAGTTGGCATCAGCGTTTCTTCATCGGGGCAGATGCTTTAGGCGGAGGCTTGAAACCACCTGCGCCTGAGGAAACCGGGGCTTTGGAAATCGGGGCAGATGCTTTAGCCGGAGGCTTGAAACCACCTGCACCTGAGGAAACCGGCGTTTTGGAAATCGGGGCAGATGCTTTAGCCGGAGGCTTGAAACCACCTGCGCCTGAGGAAACCGGCGTTTTGGAAACCGGGGCTGTTGCCGGGATGTTACTCACCGCTCGATTGATTGCGCCGGTAGCACTCTGCGCGGGGGGAGGAGCGCCCACAGGCCGCGAGGACGTTGTAGCGAGGACAATTCCCCGCGCTGCCGTTTGCGCGCGATTGACCGCTGCCGATCCGGCCCGCGCCGCCTCCGCTGCCGCCCGTTGACCGATTGGTGATGCGGCGGGGGCGGGAGTGGCGAGGTTGCCGGTCAACCCGGCCCGCTCTGCTACCCGTTGAGCCGGAGTGATTGGGGTCGCAATTGCGGTAGATGGCGCATGAGGCTTTATGGCTGTTGCCGCGCGAGGGCCAATGATGGGAGTCGCCGTTGACACTGAGCCAACCTCACTCACTGCCGGGGTCGCGACTAATCCGCCCACCTCCAGAGGCGGGAAAAAAGTCGGCAATTCAAACCCTCCCGGAGAAGCCTCAGTATAACCCGGAGGAACTGGGGGGGTTGACGTCTCTACGCCGGGGATACCCTGCGCCTGCCCTTGCAGGGAGGCTAGAAATGCCTGAAACGCCGCCGCTTGTTCCTCCATCTGTTGCCGAGCCATTTCATTGAACGCCGTCATATCTGGAGGTCCACCCGTAGGGGCTTGCGCCTGCCCGGTTTCATCGGGGAGTGTTCCTTCTCCGGTTGGCCGGGCTTGCCCCTTGCCGCCGCGCAGAAGTAGAACAAGCGCGATCAACCCGCCGCCGATGGCGATGATCGCAATTTTCGGGACTTTCTTTTTCGTGCCGGGGATTGTGATCTCACCCTTCATTGCGTCTGCCATTGCGACCTCCCAAGCGGTTCAGGTCAACGCGGATCACGTTCGGGTTTTGTGGAATTCCCGGCTTACCTGCCCTTGACATGACCGCGCCTCGGATGCGAAGCGATAGAGTAAATGCGTCATCCGTGCGCTTCGCTAAAACCGCTCCCGACTTGCCGACCATGCCTATTCCATTTGCAACCCGCCAAACCCGTGTAAGGCTTTGGGTCGGAAGAGGCGATAGCGGGAAGTTGTCGAGGCGTTGATAGTTCGGAAGCCAAGCCATGACTACCTCCCTTGCAGAGCCTTGACCGCTCCGATGTAAACACCGCCGAGGGAGCGCATAGCGGTAGAGAAACCATCCGCCCGTGACAGGATTAGGTAGACGAGGATGAGGGTCAACGTCACCTCTAAGATTGTGCCCATCGTATCAGACAGGCCAAGCGTTTTAGTAAACATGCTTTTACCTCCGCAATTCTGCTTGAATGAAAGCGGCAAACCGGCCCATGCCCTCAGCATTGAACACCAGATACATGATGAGGATTAGAGCCGCATACCTCCAAGCCCACGTTGAATTCCCTGAGCTGGAGAGTATTGCCGCTGGCAAGGCAATGATGATTAGCCCAAGCCCGAATTTTTCAAAGCCGATATCAGAGTACATCTATTTGCCTTTGCTCTTTAGGGCTTTGATTACCGCTTCCACTTTCCCGGTAGCGGCAACGTAAATCAAGACTAGACCGATCACCAATAGCGTCAAGGGTTCGAGCATAGCCGCCCTCCTCTAGAAGGTTTGGGTTACTTCTTCTTCATTCTGATGGCAACGAATGCCAACAGAATGATGAGCGCCGCGATGCCAATCGTCAAGGTGAAACCGTCCACCTTGAAGATAGGCCGCTTTAGAAAATCCCACATCATTCTCCTCCTCCGGCGTACTCCCACAGAAGGCGGAGCGCCACGAGTAACGCGATCATGCCAACCCAAAAGATGGCCGGGGTCTTTACACCCGCGCCTTCATTGGGCGGCCCGCTGGCCTCATCCGCTGGAGCGCCCACGCCGCCGCCGAGGGACAAGCCCAAAGGGGAGGGGCCATAGAGTTGCGAGGCGTTGATTGTGCCCATGCTGGCCTCCTCTACTGCGCGCCTTGTGGCGGGGCGAGGTTCACGAGTTGACGCTTGACCGTGTACAACGTCCCCGCCGCCGCGAACGTGATGACACTCACGATATCGGTAACGAGGTTGCTGTCAAACAGGTCGCGCGCCGAGCCATAGTTGCCGAGGCCAGACGTGCCGAGCATGTCAACCGGGATCACTCCGGCTAACCGCGTGCGCCCGCGAAAGCGCGAATACTCCATATCGAGAAAAGCCGGGGCCGCGTCGAGGAGATAATCAGACTGGTTGACGCGCACCTTTGCCACCGTGAAGTTGTCGGCAGGGGCTTGCGCGATGCCCGCTCCATGCAGGAGTTGAGCATAGATGTTACCGCGCGGCCATTGGTAGTTCACGTCTCCCGCCGCCGCCACTGACTGACTTTCCTCCGTGTAGGTTTGGAGGTAGTTCAACGGCGGCCAGTCCTCCGGGTTGACGGGCAGGGTGAAGAGTTCGAGGTAGGGGACAACCGTTGCCGTCACCGTCGCGCCGGTGGCAACGCTGGCATCCGCCTCGAATTCCACTTGAAGTTGCAAGGCCGTCATCTCGTTTTGTAGGGCGATCAACCCGAGCGGGTCTTTTGCGTTGAGCGCGATGGGGAAATACTTGTGGAGTACGAACGTCGTCGCCGTCACCGCATTGCGCGCGGTGCTTTGGTTGACGACATCATTGTACGTCTCCAGAAAATCCCGCAGGAGATAATCGTACCCCGGCCCGCTGATATCAATGATGCTCAGGCCGCTGTTAGCGATCAACCGGATGCGCCGGATGACCGAGGCCATGCCGAACGCATTGGGGGCAGAGAGCGTACCGGCAACCGCACCGGTGATGGCGAGGAAGAGGCCCGCGAGCAAGCCGGTTCGCGGGATGTCCCACGCCAGGGGGTTGACCGTTCCTTTGCTGAGGCTGGAGAGTTTCACGATCTTGCGCCGAGTGTTTTCAGGCCACATTCTGATTTTTCCTTTCGAGTAAGACGGCTACAGGCCGCGCTGTTGAGTGATGCGACTACTACGCCGCGTTGACCACATCCGATAGGCCCGGAATGGGCCATTTGTGAACGGCCCACTTCATCAACACGATGAAAGTTAGGGCCATGATGCCCACCGTCAACCATGAGGTTACGGAGGGTTTCACGTCCGCGAAGTCAAGTTTCATTGCGCCTCCAATTCTGAAAGGTACTGCGGTTCATCGTCTACTGCCCCCATATAGTAGAAGCCGTGCCTGTCTTTGATGGGCCTCATCACCTCCTCGCCCATGAATTCCGCCATCCGCCGCCGATCATCTGAAAGCGTTAGGCGGAACACGAAGTAATAGTCGGCCTCCGATAGGATGAAAAGCGGCAACCATGTAGGCCGTTGAGTCGCCGCCCATGCGCCAATGTTGAACTCCCTCCCCCTCGTCCAGATGGCCCGAAGCATTGCGCCGGGCCGTGCGCCGGGTTCGCTGAGTGTATAGGCCTCGTCAACGTAGATGGTCAGGTTTCCCGCCGCGAAGCATAAGCCGAAAACATCCTCCCAAAAAGTAACGTAGTCATCAGTGAGCGGGGCTGTCACGCGCGCCCGCATGGGGAGGCCTTTGAAAAGCGCCTTCTCTGTTTCCCTACTCCACTCCTCTAACCCCCATGCGGCCAACGTGCCTTTGCCGTCGAGGACAATCAGCCGTTTGATTGAGGCAGTTAGCCGCCGCATTAGAAACGTTTTTCCGCTTCCGGTTTTGCCGCAAGCAAACACGCGATCACTTGCCCGCAGGGATATTTTTGACATTGGCTAGGATGAGCGGATGGAATTCTGCCGGGATTTTGAGAGCCGTCAGGAGCGGCGGGATCTCGTCAACCTTGCCCGCTTGCGCCAATCCGATCACGCGCATTATCTCTAAGCCGAGCGCCGCAACATCGTCAGGTTTCATCGTGCTCACCGCCACTAGAGCAAGCGCCCGCATGGGGACAGGCAGACCGGAAGCGTTGATAGCCGTTACCATGTCGGCCCGGCTGATTTTCTGGAGGTCAATCATATTCGCGCTTCCTCAATCCCAACATTCTCCAATACGTCACGCGGAGGCGATGCGTCAATCCGGCTGTCGTCACGCTGGCCGCTGCCGTTTCCGGGATAGGCCGGGGTCGGCTGCGGAGTTTCAAAGACAGGTTGCCGTGTCTCATCTTCGCGCTTCCGCTTTTCCTGCTGGAGTGCATAGACCCGGCTACCATACGCAATGAAACCGAAAAGCAAAACGATGGGGTCTGCCCACCGGTCAATGATGTCTGCCGTCGCCGGTTCGAGCCGCGCAAGGATTCGCGTCAGGGGAGGGGTAATCATCTCCCGTTCCCCCTCGGTCATGCGCGCCTCGTCGCCAAACACCGAGGCTACAAGGCCGTCAAGCAAAACAACAAAGACGATGGCTGTCTGCGCCGAAGTCTTTTCGTTTTCTTTGGAAATTTGTTCGCGCGCCTTGCGCCGCCGATGATAAACGCCCGATGGCCCTACTGCCGGAGGCGCAACCGGGGCAACCTCCCCCACCTCTACAGTTGGCGCGGTTTCCGACTTGCCCGCGATATCAGCCGGTTGGGTTTCGGATTTGGGGGCTGTCGAGCCGGGGTCGGGGGTTTCTCCCCGGAGGACAGGGGATGCGGTTCGGGCGTTGGGGGTGGAACTGGAAACAGACGCGCCTCCAATTTTTCCAATCGGCTTCCCACCTTCTGTACTTCCTTTCTTATGCCTGCCCATTTCGCATCGTCGCTTTCTGCCGAGGTCGCCTCAGCCTCAATCGGTTTTTCTTCCGTGACCGCTTCCGGCTTTTCTTCGATCACCTCATCCGGCTTGTCGTCATCGTCCATGTAGACCTCCCTAATTGCCCAGTTGAAAGCGCGCACCCACGCCGAGCGCCACTACAAACACGTGAAGCGCATTGGCCGCGCTTGCGTTGTGTACCGAGCATTTGCGATCAACGCCCGGAATGATGATTGATTTGTTGTAGGGGACTTCTGCCGCACCAGAGGCCGGAACAAAGACGCCGGGGGCGATGCGGAAATTGTCGCCCAATGCCTGCGCCGCCGTTGTGATCCGCGCCCATGCCGCCCATGAATTCACGTCATGATCTGCGGAGGCCGTCGCCCGCGCGCCTGCTATCAGGTCAAATTCAAAAACGGTATAGGCGGGGACTTCGCCCTCTGTTGCCTCCAGCATCCATGCAATACGCCGGAGGAGCGCCAACCCCTCATTTTCTTTTGACTGGCGAATGGGGATTTCCAGACCCTCTTCGATTGGGATTACTGCTGGATAACCCCCCTGCCCCGCTAACGCTGGCTGTCGTTTCTTCGCCACAATCAACCGGGGAAGTTGCCGCGAGGCTGGAGTGGGTTCATTCGCCTCTGGGGTGAGTCCCTTTGGCCCACCGATCACGAGGGGCCGCTTTCCATTGTCTGCCATTCTACCTCCAAACAATTGGCCCGGAGATGCGCGCGCACCCCCGGGCCTTTCAAGGTTGTTGTCCATGTTTAGGGGCAGAGGGCCGGGGCAAGCCGCCGAAACCTACCCCGGCCCATGCCGCCTAGAGGAGGGGGCTACAGGTTCAGTTTAGCACACCTGTTCTATAGGTGTCAAGTGCCCTGTTTCGCTTGCTATAGGCATGGTTTTGAGTATATTGGAGGACAGGCAACTAACCTAGAGGAGGTCTTATGGCCCGCCGCGCTCCCTCCGGAACGTCTGCTGTTGCATCGCAATTTACAAAACTCGCCCACAGTTTAGGAAAATCTGAGGCCGCCCGCGCCTTTGGGGTGAGCCGAGGCACCATCAACCGCGTGCTCCGCGCTGAGGCACAAGGCCGCCTATCTGGAATTGTCACCACAAAACGCGGCCTCGCCGCATGGGAAAAGCGGGTTACTACCTCTAAGCCGGTTGCCCGCGAAATTAGAGCCGAGCGCCGCGAGTTATCCGCCGTCCGCCGAGAAACAAAATCGCGCGCCGCCGAAATCCTGAAAGACTATCGCCCAAAAGACATAGCCAAAGCATTAGAGAAAACAATAGGCGGCAAGCGAAGTTATCAGAAAGTCACCGCCGATCTAAAACGCATCCGCGAGGGCCGGGGGGATGCAGGCTTGCTGGAACAATTGAAAGAGGCGCAAGCACAACTAAAAAGCACCCTTCCCCACTCAATCCGCCTATCCGATGGGACTACCTTGCAAGTCTATCCCTCATCTGGATCACTCCCCGCCAATGCCGAAGTTCGCGCCCACATGATTCCGGCAGACGCAATTTCGGATTACGTCTTGAGCATGAAGGCTATCCCCAGAGGTTACTTTAGCCTTCTGGAAATTCACGACGAGCAAGGTGAATTGCTTGCTTACCATTTGGTTTTCTTTGGCGAAGAGGGCGCGAACGAAGAAGCGCCGGAAGATGACAGTCTTTCAAACTACCGGGAAGAAATGGAAGAGGGCGGTAATGGGGATTGGGAATGATACCCCAACTAATCGAAAAAGCGTTTCTTCGCCGGTTGCGGTTTCATCACATTTTAGTAGATGAATTGCCGCCGCCGTTTTGGTTTCAAGAAGATGTAACGTGCGGCAATTTTTCTATCATTGCCAACGCCTCAAAGGAAAGGTACTTGTGCCGCCCTCGTTGCATTGTCGTGAAGGAGACGCCGCTTTTCCCCATCCTTGAAAGCCCGACCACGATAGCCCGCGATTACTTGACCCTCAAGTATCATCACTCCCCGCGCGTTTTCCGGCAACAGGGATTAGATGCAATGGCGAACACCTCCCCACCCTTCCCCATCTACGCGGAGCCGTGCCGGTTTTTTGACGGCTACTATGTGGACATTCGCGCGGCCTATTTTAGCATCATGCTTCGCGCGGGTTGGAACGTGGACTACTGGCCGGAGAGAAAACGTATCGCGCGGGGTCGCCCGCCTGCCGACTTCCCATTTCCAAAACACTCAATCGCCCGCAACAGCCTAGTCAGCATGGGGCTGTTGTCGAAAGTTCTAAAATACTCCCCGTCGCGGGGGTTGTACTTCGCCCCAAAGTACAACACGCTTTTGAATTACCAGATTTACCGCCTCATCTCCGACGTTTTGCAATCACTCGCCGCCGAAGCCCTCCGGTTAGGTTGCGTTTACATCAACACAGACGGCTATATTTTCACTGCCCCACAACCCGCCGCCTACATGATGGAAGTCATCCGGGATTGGGGATTGACCGCCCGCCTCAAAGGTCAAGGGCCGGGGCGGGTTCGCGGGGTCGGATCGTATGAAGTCGGGGCAATGAAATCCAAGCGATGGGTCGGGCCGGATGCCAAAATCCGCGAGGTCCGAAAAATCCCGTATGCGAAATGGCTGCAATCACGGATGAGCCTATTCACTGCACTAACCACGATCACCGAGGAGGAACTATGTTGACTGCCCGCCTTTACTCTATTCGATGGGAAACCCCGCTCGATGAGCCGCTTCCAGATGGGAAACCGAGCGCCGCCGCCGCCCCAACTTGGCAAACACTCCAAACGGCTATGGCCGACATTGGCCGTAGGTTCCCACCCGGCGCTTTCCAATGGGTGAAACAGGCTATACCGGGGGACAGCCTCATCATGTTTTCAATTCAATCACAAGTCAGGATCACTTTGGAG
>Ga0184615_10002364_pt1 | contig 10121 bp, 7 predicted proteins | sample PLM4_65_coex_FD_133134 | JGI IMG/M metagenome (GOLD analysis project Ga0184615, IMG submission 133134) | Groundwater sediment microbial communities from an aquifer in East River, Colorado, USA - PLM4_65_coex | ecosystem: Environmental > Terrestrial > Soil > Riparian zone | place: USA: East... | reverse complement strand
GGGCGCATCCTCATCGCCGGCGAGCCCGGCAGCGACATCGTGCCGGCGCTCGCCCCGGCCGAGGGCGAGGTCGTGATCGACAAGCCAGGCAAGGGCGCGTTCTACGCGACGCAGTTGCAGGCGGCGTTGCAGTCACGCAACATCACCCACCTCGTCATCGCCGGCGTCACGACCGAAGTCTGCGTGCAGACTACGATGCGCGAAGCCAACGATCGCGGCTACGAATGCCTGCTGGTGGAGGACGCGACCGAAAGCTATTTCCCGGAATTCAAAGCGGCGACCTTGGCCATGGTGCGGGCCCAGGGTGCCATCGTCGGCTGGACCGCGACGTCGGCGCAGCTCATCGCCGCGCTCGATTCCGCGACGGGCTAGATCATCAAGCTCACATGGGCGCTGACGATGCGCCAGCCTTCAGGCAAGCGCACCCAGGTCTGGCTCTGGCGCCCGATGCGGGTGGAGTTCGCGCGGCGCGTTTCGATGTTGGTCACCGCGTAGTCGCGCCCGAACGTGACGATTTCCTGGCGCACGATCTCTCGTTCCACGTTGCCGGCGGGACGCGCGGCGCGGAACGCGGCGATCGCGGCATGGCCGTATAGGTTTTCGCTGGCGCCATAGCGCAGGGTCAGCTTGTCGTTCCAGAAATAATTGTCGAGCGCCGCGACGTCGTTCTCGACCAGAGCGCGCTCATAATCGGCGAACGCGGCCGATACCTCCGCCAACACCTCCGGAATGTTGATCTCCATCAGCCGGGCACCGGCCAGGACGCGACCACCCCTGCCCGCTCCAGCGCGGCGGAGACGCACAGCGCCAGGTCTTCGCGCCAGGGTGCTGCGATGATCTGGACTCCGATCGGCATGCCCGGCGCTTTGGGCAGCGGCGCCGCCACGACGGGCAGGCCGATGAACGAGATCGGCTGGGTGAACACGCCGAGATTGGCGCGCACCGGCATCTCCACCCCGGCCAGGGTCATCATCTTCTGGCCCAGCGCCGGCGCCGTGCAGGGCGCCGACGGCGCGATGATCACGTCGACATCGTCGAACAGGCGCGCGACCTGGTCGCGATACCAGCGGCGGAAGCGCTGCGCCTGCGCGTACCAGTGGCCCGGAATCATCAGCCCGGTGAAGAAGCGGTCGCGTGTCGCCGGATCGAAATCGTCCGGCCGTGCCTTGAGCCGCGCGGCGTGCAGGTTGGCGCCCTCGACCGCGGTGATGACGAAGCCGGCGGCGCGCGCCCGCGCCGCCTCCGGGATCGTGATGCGGCGTTTGATACCGAGCGCATCGGCGACGCGCGCCACCGCCTCGAACGCGACCGGCTCCGCGCCGCGCGCGAAGTAGTCGTCGGCAACGGCGAGGCGCAAACCCCCGATGCCGTCGTCGAGCGCGTCGCCGGCTGGTTCCATTTCGCGCGCGGATTGCGCCGGGTCGCTCGCATCCACGCCCTGCATCGCGTCGTAGGCGGCGGCGAGATCGGCCGTGGACAGCGCCAGCGGCCCCAAATGATCGAAGCTCGCCGCGAACAGGAAGGCGCCATTGCGCGACAGCCGGCCATAGGTCGGCTTCAGCCCGAACACGCCGCACATCGAGGACGGCACGCGGATCGAGCCGTTGGTGTCGGAGCCGAGCGCGATCGGCACCATCCCGGCGGCGACCGCGGCGCCGGAGCCGCCGGAGGAGCCGCCCGAGATGCGCGTCGGATCGTGCGGGTTGCGCGACGGGCCGTAATGCGCGTTCTCGCCGGTGAAGTCGTAGGCGTATTCGCCCATGTTGAGCGCGCCGACCAGGATCGCGCCCGCCGCTTCCATCTGGCGGACCAGGAACGCATCCCGCGCGGCCGGGGGACGGTCGAGATTGATCTTGGAGCCGGCGAGCGTCGGAATCCCCGCCACGTCGTAGAGATTTTTCACCGCGAACGGCACGCCCGCCAGCGGTCCCATGCGCTCGCCGCGGGCGCGCGCCGCATCCAGCCGGTCGGCCCGCGCGCGGGCGCGATCGTGCAGAATTGCGGTGAAGGCGTTGATCTCGGGGTTGCGGCGGTCGATCCGCGCCAGCGCGGCGTCGACCGACTCGCGGGCCGTGGCGAAGCCGTTCCTCATGGCCGGAACACCGGCCCGGCCTCCACGTCGTCGTCGAGCGGGAATTCGAGGAACAGCCGCGCCAGCGCGGCGGCGCCCTCCAAATTCTCGATGATGGCCGGCTTGTAGGCTTCCTTCACCTCGAGGCCGAGCAAAGCGGCGGCCTCCTCGAGATACGATGCGGCGTCGAATGGTTTGGCGGACATGGGTGTCTCCTTGCAAACCGCGTGCCAACCCAAAAGCGCGCAATTCCATCACTTTGGGCGTCAGGCCGGGTCGCGGCTGCCCGATTATTGGGCAATTTGCCGTGGAGGTGGCGGATAAATGGCGATTGGCGGCGGCACGAAACTTGCATACCAAAGGCGCGTGAAACCGAACCCGACCCGTATCGTCGAGGAGGTGCTGCGCCGCGTCGCCGCCCGCGGCGACGACCATGTCTGGATCGCCCGCGTCGGCGAGGCCGATCTTCGGCAGCGCGCGGCGACTCTCGAACGATTGGGCGCGGAGAATCGTCCTCTGTTCGGCGCGACCTTCGCGGTCAAGGACAACATCGACGTCGCCGGAATGCCGACCACCGCCGCTTGTCCCGACTTCGCCTACACCCCCGCGCGCTCCGCCGCGGTGGTGGATCGGCTGGAGGCGGCGGGCGCGATCCTGATCGGCAAGACCAACCTCGACCAGTTCGCAACCGGGCTCGTCGGCACGCGCTCGCCCTACGGCATTCCCGAGAACCCCCACGATGCCGCCTACATTCCAGGCGGGTCGAGCTCCGGTTCGGCGGTCGCCGTTGCGGCGCGCGTGGTCGATTTCGCGCTCGGCACGGACACCGCGGGCTCGGGACGCGTGCCGGCGGGATTCAACGCTATCGTCGGCATCAAACCGTCGATCGGGCTGATCCCGACCGATGGCGTGGTGCCCGCCTGCCGTTCGCTCGATTGCGTGTCCATCTTCGCGCCGACATTGGCCGACGGAATGCGCGTGCTCCAGGTCGCGGCCCAAGCGCCGGTCGGCGCAATGTCGGCGCCGGGGAGGTTCGATTTCGCGGTGCCGCGGGCCGACGCGTTGCGCTTTTTCGGCGATGCGGAGTACGAGCGCCTGTTCGTCGCGGCGGTCGCTCGGTTGGAATATCTCGGCGGACGCCGATGCGAAATCGACTACGCCCCCTTTGCCGAGGCCGCCGCCTGCTTGTACAGCGATGCCGGCGTGGCCGAGCGCGTCGCGGCGGTAGGCGAATTCCTGCGCGATCAGCCCGGCTCGGTGCTGCCGGTCACGCGCGCAATCATCGAGCGCGGCCGCAACGCCACGGGAGCCGACGTATACCGGATGCAGGAGCGGCTCGCGGCGCTGCGCGTCCGGGTGGCCGCCGTGCTCGCCGAATTCGACGTGCTGGCGCTGCCGACGGCGGGCACCATCTACCGCATTGCCGAGGTCGAAGCCGATCCCATCGCACTCAATACCAACCTCGGCTACTACACAAATTTCGTGAATCCGATGAACCTCGCGGCGATCGCGATCCCCGCCGGGTTCCGGCGCGATGGGCTGCCCTTCGGGATCACGTTCGTGGCGCCTTCCGGCCAGGAGGCACGGATCGCGAGCGTCGCACTCAAGTTCGAGCATGCGGGGTAGCCGTAAGAACGAAATTGGGATCGCCGAACAGTGCTACCAACGGACCATCTCGATCTAATGCTGACAAATCGCTACTCGACCTAGCTGGCCGGAAACGCGCGTACGCACGCCATGTCGTCCAGCGCGAACAAGACAAAGTCCGAGTTTTAGAGGTTCACGGAGGCCGAAACGACAGTAGCTTGATTCGTGATCGTTCGAACAAGCCGCCCGTTCCTCGGCAAGCTGCACAAGTGCAGGTACGCGTTCAGTCTCCCACGCTGGCGGTGGCCACCTCAGTTAAGCAAGGAAGAGATGGAGACCCACCTCTCGGCGCTCGGCGCTCGGCGCGCCGACAGGTCCCTTTCAACGTATGGAAGCCGAGTTAACCCGTTGACACCAATATTTAGCCGTGCAGCTCCGGGATGCCGTCGGAAGTTGATGCATTAATGGCGTGCGTCTCCGCCCAGCGGCGCATGTCCGCCACTTCGGACGCGCGCATCTTCGCCAGCGGGACGATTTGGGCGGCCCGAGCCTCGAAGTCCTCCATCTCGAGCTCTGCGTCAAGTGTATCCTTCTGCCTGCGATTGAAGGCGCGTATCAGCGCCTCATTGATCCAAGCGGCAAGCTCGGCGCCCGTATAGGCGACGTCCGGCCCGAGCGAGTCCGGCCCGGACAGCAATGCCAGGCGATCGAGATCGAAAGCCGCCGGATTCCGTCCTATTTGGCGGATGTGGATATCGAGAATCTCACGCCGCTCTCGAGTGTTCGGAAGGTCGACGAAAAAGATCTCGTCGAATCGGCCCTTTCGCAGCGTCTCCGGCGGAAGCTGCTCGATCTCGTTGGCGGTGGCAAAAACAAACACGGGCGCGGTTTTCTCCTGCATCCATGTCAGGAAGCTCGCGAGGACCCGTAGCGAGACGCCGCTGTCTCCGACATATCCACGGGCGCGTGGCAGACTCTTTTCTATCTCGTCGATCCAAAGGACACAGGGGGCGACGGCCTCACAAACCTGCATGGCTTCTCGCATCCGCTCCTCCGACGACCCGACCAGCGAGGAGTAGATTTTTCCCATATCGAGCCGAACCAATGGAAGACGCCAGGATGCGGCGACGCATTTCGCCGACCACGACTTGCCGCAGCCGGAAATGCCGGTCACCAGGACACCCTTCGGTGGGTCGATCCCGAATTTCCTACCCTGGGGCGAGAAGGCGGCGTCCCGGATCACCAGCCAGCTCTTCAGTGCATCGAGCCCGCCCACGTGGTCGAGCGTCAGGCTATGTGTATCGATGTACTCGAGGATGCCGCTCTTGCGGATAATCTGACGCTTCTGCTGGAATATCTTGTCGACATCGGCCTTGTTGAGGGCGCCGTCGTCGATGAGGGCGCGAGCGATAACATTGTCGATCTCGACCATCGTCAAGCCGATGCACGCCTCGACCAGCTCCTCGACAAAGTGCTCGTCGTTATCGATCTGCACGTGCTTGCTGTTGCGTACCTTGCCGACGAAGGCAGAGATGTGTCGTGCCACTTCGTCCCTCGACGGCAGGGGGAAGTCGAGAATCGTGACCTCCTTCTCCAGGTCGAGGGGAAGGTTGGCGCTGGGGGCTAACATGATGCAGTTGGCGGGCCATCCCTTCGTGCGGATGTCCATGGCGAAGTCACGAAGGCGTCGACGGTACACGGGATTTGCATTGCGATCGGTAAGATAGGGATAGGGATCGAGAAGAACGAAGACATAGCCGGTCGAACTGCGCTTGGGATCGACGCACCCTTTTTCGAAGATTTCGATGGCGCCGACCAAATCCGCCAGGGCGGCTTGCGACTTGGACGCCAGGCCACGAGGTGCGGGAAGATCGCCCGAGGAGAGATTGCCACCATCGCCCCTGAAGACACCGCGGGTGGTACTCCAGACGAAAACCTTGAGCTTCAGGTCCTGAGCGACCTTTTGAATGACCTGTAAAGCTCGATCCTCCTCTACGGTCTGCACGTGGATCAGCGGAAACCTGGCTCGGATGAGCTGGTTCAACTCGTCATGGAATTCAGTTACCGTTCGGGGCATCGAGATCTCCCTAAAGATCGGCTCGCGAGGCTCATCGGTTGCCAGGCTGCGGCGCCAAACGGGGACCAAGAGACGGTCCTACCGGGATGATCGCCGAAGTCGATGGCCGTTTTCAGGAAGATGAACCGGTGGTGTCCAAAGCAATGCCGCCGAGCGTCAGTTGCCAGAGGATCGACTTCCAACGCTTTCCTCCCGCGTTTGACGGTGGCGAGAATTTTGTCTGAATTTGCGGTCCAGACGAAGGGCTCTGGGTGGTCGTTGGTTACGTCCCGGGGCGTGGTGTAGGAGCGCGAGTAGATCGCCGAACTGCGGCGGCTTGGGTTGACGTGCCGGAACGGATTGGGAAGCCGCTCAAGATTGAAGCACAGAGCTGTTCGCCAAAGCCAGGCGGTCATGGCTGCGGTCAGGCAGGATAATAAAATTCGCCGCTCGCTAAGATCGTCAGGCCGGCGTCCACAACATCGGCGTTGAGTTGGGTTCGTCTCATAGCCATCAATTCGTCGCGTGCCGCGCTGAGCCCGAGTGCCGGTCGATACGGCCGATGCGAGCCCATCGCATCGATGATGTCGGCAACCGAGACAACTTGGGCCTCAAGGAGGATTTGGCCCCCCTTCAGACCGTCCGGATAGCCCGAACCGTCGAGCCGCTCGTGATGCTGACGCACTCCTGCGGCAACGGGCCAGGGAAATTCGACGTCGCGAAGAATCTCTGCGCCGCATGCAGGATGTTGGCGAACAATCGCCAGTTCGTGTTCGTCCAACTTCACCGGCTTAATGAGAATCTCCGTCGGCACGGCCAATTTGCCGATATCGTGAAGGATTCCGATGACACCGATTGCGTCGATCTGAGCCTCCGCGAGCCACAGTTCCTGACCGATTCGTCGGGCGAGGGCAGAGACGCTTTCGTCGTGGTGGGCCGTATAGTGGTCGCGCACATCGAGCGCCCGCGAGAGAACGGTAGCGGTATTGAGCCCGGCTCGTTTGAGAGCGATCACAATTCCACCTTTTGCTCAGAATGAAGTTGGGAATGAAAAGCCAATAATCTTCGGGCGATGAAAAACTGTCGTTTGTTTAATATGGGAGAGTTAATTTCTGGTAAACCGGTTGGCGCTCCAAGTCCAACGGACATGTTGCCGTTCATCGCGGTAGAGCCCGCCCACGCGATTGCTCCCGATGGAAGCGAGCCGCACCACTTCGCCCGTCGTCGCGGCACGCGGTCGAGCTCCGCGGCCAGGTGGTAGGCGCCTCAGGCGCCCGAGCGGTGCCCCGCGCTGCGCGTGGCGGGGAACCCCGCGCGGGCCGTGGTCCCCTGGCCCGGCGTGCTCTCGATCACGAGCTCGCCGCCGTGCAGCTTGGTGAGCCGAAGCGCGAGCGGTAGCCCGAGCCCGACGCCCTCGTTGCGCTTGGCGATCCCGCCGCTGACCTGACGGAACGGCTGAACGGCGAGCCTGAGCCCGTCTTCCGTCATGCCGCAGCCCCTGTCGCGCACCACGATCTCGATGCCGCCATCGGCGCGCAGGCCGGCGGTCACCGACACCTCGGCTCCGTTGGGGCTGAACTTCACGGCGTTCGACAACAAGTTCAACACGATCTGCTTGACCCGCAGCTCGTCGGCTACCAGCAGCGGCAGGTCCGGCGCGGCCCGGATGCACACCTGCACCTCTGCCTCCGTAGCTCGGCCGGCCACCAGCGTGGCGCACATGGCGAGCAGGTCCGGCACGTCGATGGGCTCTTCCTCCAGCACGACGCGGTCCGCCTCCACCTTCGCGAGATCGAGGATGTCGGTGATGATCTCGAGCAAATGCGTGCCCGCGTGCCGGATGTTGTTGGCGTATTCCCGGTAACGATCGGTGCCGATCGGGCCGAACATCTCGCCGGCGATGACGTCGGCGAAGCCGATAACGGCGTTGAGCGGCGTGCGCAGCTCGTGGCTCATGTTGGCGAGGAAGTCGGACTTGGCGCGGCTCGAGGCCTCCGCCATTTCCTTGGCCTCAACCAGGTCCTGCTCGGCCCGCTTGCGCGCCGTGATGTCGGTGTTGAGGATCACCGTGGTGCCGCTCTTCGTCCTGCGATGGCTCACCAAGAACCAGCGGCCGAGCGCATCGCGGAACTCGTTCGAGCCACTGGCCGTGCGCAACCATTTCAAGCGTCGCGCGACCTGTTCTTCGAGTTCGTCCGGTGCGACCGAAGCATTTCGGCCCAAGGCGTGGCGCATGAACCGCTCGAACGTAATACCCGGCTTCAGCACTTCCGCACGCGAAGGATTGTTCTGGAGAAACTTATCATTGGCGAAGACGAAGCGCTCATGCTGATCGAAAATCGCCAAGCCGTCCGAAATGTTGTCCGCGGCATCCGCGAGCAATGCGCGCGCCTGTGACAGCTTGTGGTTGGTCTGCACCCGATCGGTGATGTCGTGCACGATGACAAGTTGCGCATCCGCACCGTTGAACCGGAAACGTGTCGCCGACACCTCGGCCGGGTATTCGTTTCCATCGAGGCGGAGACGCCGGCGTCGCGAGAAACTCGCCCGCGACCGCCCATCGGCAATCAGCGCCATGCGCTCGCGCGTGGCAGCATGGTGCTTTGGATGGATAAAGTCGAAATTGCGGCGTCCGATGATTTCTTCAGCGCTGTTCGCGCCCAGCTGTTTCACACCCGCCGAATTGATGGCGACGACGTGGCCATCGATATGGACATAGGCGCAGTCGGTCAAAAGCTCCGCAAAGTGACTGTCCCAGCTCGGGCCAGTCTCGTGCGGACCGCGTGCGGGCGCAGTCGGGCCGAAGCGGGACTTGAGTTGACCGAGCTCGCGCCGCAGCGTTTCGTTCTCCGCCGCCAGATGCGCGGCCGGCTTGGCTTTCGGGGTCGGAGGCACGCCGGAGCACCCGTCTCTCGTGAAGGTGCAGTGTTGCCGTCAAACCGTTAAGCAAGGATTTACGCGTATATGCCCAGTACCGGGCTCAAAGGGCCTTCGAAATGCCGCGTTTCGACGATCCGAACCTTGTAGATCCGCTCCGCGATTTCACATGCAATCTTCGCTACAATCGTCGCGGCCGGCTGGTTCACAAGCTGGCGCACCAGCACGCTCGGCGACGGGCGTCGACCTTTTATTATTGTGCGGCGGAAAATAGAAGTGATCGGTTCCAATCACGAACCGGTCGGGAAACTCCCCGTACAAGGCGAGCCATTCCGGCCATTAATTCGAAGCAGGCCTGCAGTGAGAGGAGACGACCAACGAGCTGAAAATGATTGCCCTTGGGCTCGTGGACCCGCCGCTCCCGCCGGCGTAGAGCGACATCCGTTCTGATGGAATCGCTTTCCTCCCCCTGCAAGGGGGAGGACGAAGAAGTCACGTCAGCTTAAATGGATCGTGCTCTAGGAAAGCGGAATTAACTTCGATCCTTGCGACCTTACCCGCGAAGGCGCTTACCCGCCCTCACCCCAACATCTCAGGAATTTACCGGGCCAAGGTCGCGCGGCTCGAGGATGCTCTCAACGAGGAGGCAACGCGTGCCGAAGCCGGCGAGATCATACGCGCGTTGATCGAGCGGATCGTGATCCGCCCCACGGCCCGCAAGGGCGAGGTGACCGTCGAGCTGCGCGGCCGCCTGGTGGGGCTGTTGGGCCTCGCCGGCGCCGCCGACGAGGCCTCAACTCTCACTTTGGTGGTTGCGGGAGTAGGATTTGAACCTACGACCTTCAGGTTATGAGCCTGACGAGCTACCGGACTGCTCCATCCCGCGGCAATCGGTGCAATACGACATCGTGATTAGGTTGTGCGGCGGCGTTACGCGCGCCTTGCGTTTCGAAGACCTGGCGGCGACCTACTCTCCCGCGTCTTAAGACGAAGTACCATCGGCGCTGAGGATCTTCACGACCGAGTTCGGAATGGGATCGGGTGTTGCCCCCTCGCTATGACCACCAGGTCGTCGAAGCGCACGGCGTTTATCTGAATGCAATTGTCGTCGTTCATCGGGCTTGCCGCTGCGCATGAGGTTTTCATCGTCGTGCCGAGCACGACGGTGCGCGATCAAGCCAATCGAGCGATTAGTACCGGTTAGCTTCGTGCGTTGCCGCACTTCCACACCCGGCCTATCAACGTGGTGGTCTTCCACGGCTCTCAAGGGAGAAATGGTTTCGAGGGGGGCTTCCCGCTTAGATGCCTTCAGCGGTTATCCCGTCCGTACATAGCTACCCGGCGCTGCCGCTGGCGCGACAACCGGTACACCAGAGGTACGTCCACCCCGGTCCTCTCGTACTGAGGGCAGCTCCTCTCAATTCTCCTACAGCCACGGCAGATAGGGACCGAACTGTCTCACGACGTTCTAAACCCAGCTCACGTACCACTTTAATCGGCGAACAGCCGAACCCTTGGGACCTGCTCCAG
>Ga0184615_10002363_pt1 | contig 10124 bp, 7 predicted proteins | sample PLM4_65_coex_FD_133134 | JGI IMG/M metagenome (GOLD analysis project Ga0184615, IMG submission 133134) | Groundwater sediment microbial communities from an aquifer in East River, Colorado, USA - PLM4_65_coex | ecosystem: Environmental > Terrestrial > Soil > Riparian zone | place: USA: East... | reverse complement strand
AACGTCCTGGCGCACGCCCCGATGATGCGGGCCTTGAACCACGCCCATTACACTTTCTTCAAGAAGATCAGCCACACCGCGGATTCCCAGGACCAACGGCATCGCATGGTCCCTGGGTCTCGCCCGCTGCTCGCCGCCTACGATTCCGCCGAGCCCGACTACATCACCCCGATGCTCATCCGCCAGAACGCCGCGGCGCGAGCCCGCTATGAGCAGGCCATGGAGGAAGCCTGGAGCTGCAAGCAGAAGTTATTGGACCTGGGAGTGAAGCCGGAGTTCGCGCAGTACCTCTTGCCCAACGCGGTGGCCGTGCGGCTGGTGGAATCCGGTACGATCATCCATTTGATGCACAAATGGACCATGCGCACTTGCTTCAACGCCCAGGAGGAAATCTACTTTGCCTCCATGGAAGAGTTGCAGCAAGTGCGCGAAGTTCATCCGCGGCTGGCCCGCTACATGGGCCCGCCATGCGTGGTCCGCATCGGTAACGCCTATCCGGTTTGCACGGAAGGCAGCCACTTCTGCGGCGTCCGCGTATGGCAGTCGTTTCCAAACATCGAACGGCGGATTTAGCGCTGTGACCGCCAAGCTCGGTTGCTAATGGACTGTCTGCAAGGGGCCCGCCGTCACGAGCGAGCCGCGACGGTTACGGAGCGGGTGCTTCCCTGGAATATCCGCTCGCTCACGCTTGCGGCTTCCATCTCGTCCCGAAGCGCCTGGCGACAGAGCCGTGGTTGGGCAACGCCAACCGCTCCCGCACTCCAAGCGGGCCGGTTTCGCTGTTTGAGTGAATTCCCGATTCAGCGCATCCAGCGCCGTTATTTCTTGGCGGGCGCCTGCTTGGCGCGCTGCTGTTGCTCCTCGGTCCACGGCGGAACCACGCCGTTTGAGCGGGCATAGGCAATGGACTGCCCGAGGTGCTCATGCGAGTGGGTCACCAGGAGCAAAGCGGTCTCGCGATAGGTCTTGACGAAGGTAGGCCGTTCCAAGGGCTTGTCCAGGTCGGCTTCCGAGAGCTTGCTAACCGCCTCGATGGCGGTATCGTACGATTGCTTCAGCAACTCGATCACTTTGGCCTTCTCGGTGGTGGACTTCTCCAGGCCACGAACGTCGATCCCAGCAGGCGGCTGGCCCCCGATGAAACGGGAGATGCCGAAATTGCCGGTCGCCAGATGCAGGTAGACCTCTGCTACTGAACGGACTCCTTCACCCGGGCGCCAGGTGTACTTGTCGGCAGGCACCGCGCCGGCCAGCTTGACCATTTTGTCTTGTAGGGACTTCAACTCATTCACAGCCCAGTCTTTGGTGCCCTGGGCGGCCAGACCGCTCGCGAACATCATTACAGCCAGAACCAGACAAACAGAACTCTTTCGGAACATGGGTTGTCCTCACTCCAGAATTGGGATGGCTCTTTTGTATCACGGCCACCTCCCCAAACAGGCGGGATGCCGTGTAAAACGGTGTAGAATAGCTGGAGCGCGCCAGCAGCTCGGTGCTTCCTAGGGAAGTCGCCGGATTACGACCAGGAGATGCCATGAAGAACCGTACTGGCTGGCTGTTTGTCGTTCTATTCTTTTTTTCCTCCTGGGCCCAGGCCCAGTTCTCCTTTAGCATCGGCAATCAGCGCGTGTGTCCATCGTCATCGACTTTCGCGGGCACGTTTGTGCTCTCGAACTCGACGGCCAACGCCCAGACCATCACCGCTGGCACGACGATGAATTTCTTCTTCGACGCGCCGATCGCAGGGATGCCCACGTACGCTGGCCCCTCTCCTGCGCCGACGATCGGCGGTACGGGGAGCGTTGTGAATGTGACCTTCACTCAAGCGACGGTGTTAGCGGCGGGCGGGTCCATGACATTCGTGAATACCAAGTTGAACCTTGCGGGTCTGGCCGACGGGACGAGCATCACCATGGATGGCAGCGGCTTTGTGGCTACCGGCGGTGTCAACTCCGGCACCGTGGCTACCGTAGCACCGATCGTGGCCACTCCTTCGACCCTGAGCTTCACCTCGCCGCCGAACGTCGCAGCCTCGACCCAAACCGTGGCCCTATCGGGAAGTGGCGCGCAATTCCCGTACGCCGTGAACCCCACCACAGGCAGCGGCGGCGCTTGGCTGAGCGTAAGTCCCGCGAGCGGTCCGGGGACGCTGTTGAATGTCAGCGTGAACACAGGCGGCTTGTCGGAACAAAGCTATACCGGGTCGGTAGCCATTTCCGACTCGGTGGGTAACGCCTGCCAGACGATCCCTGTCACTTTGTCGGTTGCCGCTCAGCGCCTGGCCATCAGCGTAACGACCCTCACCTTCAACGCTCCAGCCGGCGCCTCTTTTGTTCCGGTCCAGCAGTTTACGATCGCCGCGAACAGCGGCACTTTGAACTGGACGGCCGAGGCGACAACCGTGTCCGGCGGTAACTGGCTGCTGACGACGTCCACGACGGGCGGCACGCCGGCGACGGTGAATGCCCAAGTATCGGTCATCGGATTAGCGAAGGGGACTTATCAAGGGGCCATCACCATCACCGCAGCAGGGGCCGCAAATTCGCCGCAACTCATCAATGTGACGTTGAACATAGCGGATCCCCCGGTGATCCAGGTCTCCGCCCCCACGTTAACGTTCAGCGCCCCGCAAGGCGGCGCTAACCCGTCGGCACAAACTTTTGCCGTGAATAACACCGGAGGAGGCGTGCTGAATTTCCAAGCCAGCGTGAGCACGGTGAACGGCGGTAACTGGCTCAGCGTTTCTCCGGCTTCCGGGACGGCCCCGGCTACGTTGACCGTGACTGCCAGTCTTACTCCTGGGGGAACGCCCCTGGCGGCCGGCACTTATACCGGTGCGGTGCAGATCAGCGCTGCCGGTGCGACCAATACTCCGCAGACCGTTCGCATTACACTTACGGTTACCAGCCCATCGAACGCGACGATTGTCTTGGGACCGAGTTCTCTGCGCTTCGTGACCAACCCAGGCGACGCATCTCCCACGGCGCAGACCTTTCAGATCACCAACACCGGAACATCAGGGTCCACACTGGGCTGGAGCGCCACCGCCAGCACCACCGACGGGCTGAACTGGCTGACGGTATTCCCGATCACAGGCGTGGCCCCTTCGACGCTGCAGGTTTCGGTGAATTCCAGCCGGCTGGCTGCGGGCACCTACACCGGCAGCATCAAGATCGACGCCACTGCCAACTCCAACGCCAGCAACACTCCGCAAACCCTCCAGGTGACTTTGGTGGTAGGCGCGCCGCTGGTCTCCGACGGAGGGATCGTAAACGGTGCGAGCTTCGCGGCGAACGCGGCGGTCGGACCAGGCGGCATCCTCTCGTTGTTCGGAACCAAGCTAGCTGCGTCGGCGGCCAGCGCCACCAGCCTGCCACTTCCGAGAATCTTGAATGGCGTGAAGGTGACCGTGAATGGGTCGGTGGACGCTCCGCTCTTCTATGTTTCGCCGACCCAGATCAATTTCCAGATGCCGGTGGAGGCTACCGGCACGTCTGCGAGCCTGGTCGTCACCAATGGCGGAATACAAGGCCCGGCAGCCACCGTCGCACTGACCGCTGAGGCTCCGGGTATTTTCACGACCGCCACCAGCGGGTCCGGGCAAGCGGCCGCCTTGAACGCGGACTTCACAGCCAACAGCAGCACCAACCCAGCCGCAGGCGGCACGACGGTGTCGCTGTTTGCCAGCGGGTTGGGGGCCACAGTTCCTCCGTACTTGACCGGCCAGACAGGTGCCACCAGCGAGCCGCTAAACCGCACCGTCCAGACGCCTACCGTGAACATCAACGGTGTCTCAGCCACGATTGGGTTCTCCGGTCTGGCGCCAGGCTTTGTCGGGCTTTATCAGGTGAACGCTACTGTGCCACCGGGTACGCCGGCGGGCGCGGCGGTGTTTGTAACGCTAACCATCAACGGCCGTGTCAGCAACACGGTCACCATCGCCGTGAAGTAGAGGACCGGCGAAAAGGCTTACGGCTTGTAGGACGAGTTGATGAAACCAACAACGTCCTTGTGCAGCTTTTCTCGCGACCTCTTGTCGATGTACATCATGTGTCCGGCTTCGTAATAAGCGAAGCTGACATTCTTGCGGACGGGCGGCTCCAGGCTCATGTGCGACACGGTGTGCTCGATGCCGTTGAAAGGCGTCGCCAGGTCATAGTAGCCCGCGACCACCAAGACCTTGAGCGTGCCCTGCTGGGTCATCGCCGAGCGCAGCGCTTCGCCGGCCTGCCCCGGCGTGCCTTGATCCCAGGGCCGGACGTTGCCGCTGGTCAGGTAATACGCCTCGCTGGTCCACTTCAGGTCGTGACGCACGTAGTCGCGGAACAAGGCGGCATAAGGCCCGGAGTAAGAAGCCTGGCTCGAATCGTACTCGTTCCGCTCGCCGGCGGCATCTTCATCGATGCCCAGAAAGCGGGAGTCCAACCGGCCCACAGTGCGCCGCTGGCTGCGCATCAGTTCCTTGAACCAGCGCTGCGGGCTCACTCGAAGATTCGCGTTTTCGATGAACTTGGGCGAGAGTCCGGTGAACCGGGCCAGGTTCCGCACCACCCTCTCATGCTCGCCGGGGGTCAACTGGTCGCCCTTCTCCAGGGCTGCCGCGTATTCGCCGTGAGCAAAGTCGCGCGCCTGCTGCGCAATTTGCTCCATGGTTAGCTTCTGCAGATCCGGCGGAAGCAGCTTGTGATACCAGGCCGAAGTGATGTACGTGGGCAGAAAGAAAATGGTCCGGTCGTCCGCTCCCCAGTTCCCGAATCCGACTGCGGATACCAGCACGATCCCGCTCAGATAGATCTGGTGACGTTGTTGGGCGGTTTGCGCTAGCTGCGCCGAGCGCGTGGTTCCATAGCTCTCCCCGATCAAGAACTTCGGCGATTGCCAGCGCCCATTGCGCGTCAGGAACTGGTAGATGAAATCGGCGAACCACTGGGCGTCCTGACTTACTCCGTAGAACTGCGCCAGGTTTTCGCCGGGCGCGGGACGGCTGAAGCCTGTCCCAATGGCGTCAACGAAGATCATGTCGGTGGCGTCCAGGAAGGAATCGGCGTTATCCACCACCGAATAAGGCGCGGGCATGCCACGGCCGTCGTCGGTGAGGACCACTCGCTTTGGACCCAGACCCATGTGCGTCCAGAACGACGCCGAGCCGGGCCCGCCGTTGTAAACGAACGACACTGGACGCTTGGCGGGATCAGCGCCGTCCTTGGTGTAGCTGACGAAGAACATCGTGGCTTTCGGCGTTCCGTCGTCGGCGCGGATCACGTAAGTGGCCGCGGTCGCCGTGTAATCCATCTGCACCCCGCCGAAACGGCCCTGGTGCTTGGTCACTACGGACTTCTCTTCGGGCGCGGGTCCGCGCGGCGCAGCCTGTGTGGTCTGGGCAGGAGTTTGTGCCGGAGCCGCTTGCTCAGCTCCCGGCCGTCCGCCGCGCCGCTGCTGTGGGTCCGGTTGGGCTACCACGGCGCACGCCGTAAGCAGGATGACCAGAAGGAACGTGCTGACATGTTTCATCACGAGGATCCCCTTTCACGCTGACCGGCGCATTATAGCCCGCCACACCCGGGTATTCACCCTGAAACCGAGATCAGCGGCGCGGTCAATAGCCACGGAGGACACGGAAGACACGGAACGCAATCAGCATTTCCGTGGCTTCCGTGTCCTCCGTGGCTGATTGCAGTTCCACCCTAGCCCTTAATCACGCCCATGGGCCGCAATCTGGCCACCTTGCGCGCCAGACCGGCGTTATGGACCACGTCGATGACCGCGTCGATATCTTTATACGCTTCAGGAACTTCTTCCAGGATTCCGTTGCGGGTTTCGCTGCGCACCAGGATGCCTTGGGCTTCGAGCGCTTGCCGGACACCTTCAACGTTGCGACCCTTCTTGGCCGCCGTACGACTGAGCATGCGTCCGGCGCCGTGGCACACGCTGCCGAAGCTCTCGCGCATCGCTCCTTCGGCACCGACAAGCACGTAGGACGCCGTCCCCATGCTACCGGGAATCAACACCGGCTGCCCCACGTGGCGGTAGCGGTCGGGGATTTCCGGGTGTCCGGCGGGGAAGGCCCGCGTGGCTCCCTTGCGATGCACCAGTAAGTCGCGTTCTTTCCTGTCCACAACGTAGCGTTCGCGCTTGGCGATGTTATGAGCGACATCGTAGATCACCCGCACGGCGGCCTCGCCGCCAAACACTTTCTGGATGGCTTTGCGTGTGAAGTGGGTGATCCCCTGGCGATTGGCCCAGGCGAAATTAGCCGATGCGTTCATAGCCCCGAGGTACGACTTCCCCTCCGGCGACTGGATGGGCACGCAGGCCAGTTGGCGGTCGGGAACTTCGATGTTGTACTTGCGCATCGCTGCGTTCATTTGGGCAACAAAGTCGGTGCACACCTGGTGGCCGAGCCCGCGAGATCCGGTGTGGATCAGAACTACTACTTGTCCTTCACTCAAACCCAAGGCTTCTGCAGCGGTGGGATCGAAGATCTGTTGGACGAACTGGATTTCCAGGAAGTGGTTGCCGCTTCCCAGCGTGCCTACTTGACCCTGTCCACGCTGCTTGGCGCGCTGGGAAACTTGCGTGGGATCCGCCTCGCGGATGGCTCCGCCGGATTCGGCGAAGCGGGCGTCTTCGCCTGTGCCGTAGCCGTGAGCGACCATCCATGGAGCGCCCTTGGCCAGGAGCTCGTCCAGGTCGCCGCTTCCCAGCTTGACGTCACCATGTCCGCCGACTCCGCAAGGTACGTCGCGGAAAACCTGGTCGACGAGTTCCTTTAACCGCGGTCGTACATCCGTCTCTGTCAGGGCGCAGCCGAGCAAGCGGACACCGCAATTGATGTCGAAGCCGACTCCGCCGGGAGAGACGACGCCGTGCTCGAAGTCCATGGCCGCCACACCGCCAATCGGGAAGCCGTAACCCTGGTGAATGTCAGGCATGGCCAGGGAACGTCCCACGATCCCTGGCAGGCAAGCGACGTTGAGGGCCTGTTCCAGCGAGAGGTCCTGGAGAATGGAGTCCAGCATCTCTTCGGTGGTGTAAATCAAGGCATCGGTATGCGTGCCGGGCCGGATGTGTCCTGGAATCAGCCAGCGATAGTCGTCGATCTTGCGGATCTGGCCTTTGTAGATCATATGTCCAGGTAGACCTCTGCCACCCACGCACCTCGGTCTTCTCGAACGGATAGCAAATGATAGGTGACGGCTTTGACGATGACGCGCAGAACATGGCGGGCGGGATCGCGCGGCTCGCCACGGGCCACTCCGGTGACGCGCGTTTCGGATATCTCGTGCACCTCGACGCGTCGCGGCAGCCAGCCTTCTCCGTCCACCAGCCAGAGCACTTCCTGGAGCCAGTTCAACAGCAGGCTCTCGCGGTCGGCGGCCTCGGCAACGAGCGGGCGGCTCTCCCGCGCGGTGACTGCCCCTGCGTCGAAGGCCACGTCGAGCAGACCCGCTGCGGCGTTCTCGAACAGCGCGGCCAGGCTCGGCCCGCGCGCCCGGACTCCGATGTCCGCGGTGTGCTCGAGGATCTCAAAAGGCGGGTGGCTCATGGGAGGATCTGCCAGCGGATCAGTTTCTGGGCGACGGCGTAAACATCCCGAGGGCTTCCCTCCCGGCGCCGTCCAAGCCACAGCACATAAACCAAGACGCGGTCGCCATGGACCTTGTAAACGATTCTATAGCGCTGGCCAGCCGCGCGAACACTGCGCATTCCGGTGAGTTCGTCGCCCAACGCCTTGCCTTGTTTCTCGGGCTCGTGGGCTAGCTGACTGATACGCTCTTCGAGTTTCCGCCGTTCCCTGCGGTCCCGGATCTCTCCCAGCGCCCGGAGTGCGAGCGGGGCCACAATCACCTGATAGGTCACGGCCGGAGCCTGCGCTTAGCCTGTTCCCAGGGGATGCCACGGCCAGCTTCGATATCCTTGATGCTTTGCTTCAACTGGGCCATCAGCTCCGCGTCTCCCAGGATCTCCATCGTCTCCATGATCGTCTCGTACAGGTCCCAATGCATCACCGCAAGCACTGGCTTGCCGCGCCGCGTGACGGTGAGCGTACCCGGGTGTCGCTCGAGTTGCTCCGGGAGTTGAGTGAGTTTCTTTCGCGCTTCGATCATGGGCAGGCTTCGAGTCATTCGGTACTCCTCTCGTACCTGTAAATGTACCACAATGCGTACGTGTTCAACCCGGGAGGAATCGCGATAGAATAAGAAGTTTCAGGCCCGGCCATGGAAACTGTCCGCGTAACCCTTCCCGATGGCAGCAGCCGCGAAGTCCCCAAGGGGACTCCGGTGGTGGAGGTGGTGCGCGCGATCGGGCCAAGGCTGGCCGAGGCTGCGGTCGTGGGCAACCTCAACGGTAACCTTGTGGAACTGGGCCGGCCGATCGAGCAGGACAGCACCCTCAAGGTCCTTACGGCCAAGGACCCCGACGCTTTGGAAGTCTATCGCCACTCGACTGCGCATTTGCTGGCCGCGGCGGTGCTGGAACTGTATCCGGAAACCAAGCTGGGAATCGGTCCGCCAACCGAAGAAGGGTTCTTTTACGACTTCCAGCGCGACGAGCGCTTCACTCCGGAAGACCTGCCCAAGATTGAAGCCAAGATGCAGGAGCTGGCGCAGAAGAACCTGCCGTACGATCGCCAGCTCATTCCCAAGCCGGAGGGTCTGAAGAAGTTCAAGGAAATGGGCGAGTTGATGAAGTGTGAGCTGATCGAGGAAAAGGCCGATGACGTTTTTTCCTGCTACACGCTGGGACCGAACTTCATCGACTTCTGCCGCGGACCGCACGTCCCTCACAGCGGGCGCCTGAAAGCCTTCAAGCTTTTGGACATCGCCGGAGCCTATTGGAAGGGTGACGAGAAGAACCATCAGATGCAGCGCATCTACGGCACCAGCTTCTTCACCCAGAAGGAACTGGATGAGCATCTGCGGCGGCTGGAAGAGGCCAAAGCCCGCGACCACCGCAAGCTGGGCCGCGAGCTGGACCTGTTCAGCGTCCAGGAGGAAGCCGGGCCCGGCCTGATCTTCTGGCATCCCAAAGGCGCGTTAGTGCGCAAGATCATGGAAGATTGGATGCGCGACGAGTATCTGCGCCGCGGCTATGACCTGGTGATCACCCCGCACCTGGCACGCTTGCAGTTGTGGATCACCTCCGGGCACGCCAATTTCTACAAGCAGAACATGTTCCCGCCTTGCGAACTGGAAGACGCCGAGTATCAGGTCAAGCCCATGAACTGCCCGGGCCACATTCTGATCTTCAAGGACCGTTTGCGCAGCTACCGTGATCTGCCGGTCCGCTTGGGCGAGTTGGGGACGGTGTATCGTTACGAGCGCAGCGGCGTGATGCACGGCTTGCTGCGAGTGCGGGGTTTCACTCAGGACGACGCCCACATTTTTTGCACTCCCGAGCAGATCAAGGACGAAGTAATCGGTTGCATCGACTTCGCCCAGGCGGTATTCAACACTTTCGGTTTCGGCACTCCCATGGTCGAGCTGTCAACTTGGGACGGCGGTGTAAGCGGGAAATACGACGGCACGGCCGACCAGTGGGCCTTGGCGGAGACCTCGCTGAAGGAAGCCATCGAGTCCCGCGGGCTGGAATACAAGATCATTCCGGACGAGGCTGCCTTCTATGGCCCGAAGATCGACGTCAAGCTCACCGACGCGATCGGGCGGAAGTGGCAGCTATCTACGGTGCAGTTTGACTTCACCTTGCCGCGGCGCTTTGGCCTCGAATACATCGCTGAAGACGGCAAGAAGCACCAGCCGCTGATGGTCCATCGGGCCTTGTACGGGTCGGTGGAACGGTTTTTCGCAATTCTGGTGGAGCACTACGCCGGAGCTTTCCCCCTATGGCTGGCTCCCCTGCAAGCGGTGGTCCTGCCGATCAGCGAACGCCACGTGGCTTACGCCCGGCAGGTGGTGGACCAGTTGCAGGCCGCCGGCCTGCGCGTCCGCATGGACGATCGCAACGAGAAGGTAAATCTGAAGATCCGCGAGCACCAGCTCCAAAAGACTCCTTACATGCTGGTGGTGGGTGATCGCGAGGCCCAGAACGCCTCCGTCAGCGTGCGCCATCGCAAGCACGGCGATGCCGGCGCCCGGAAGGTCGAGGAGTTCGTCCGCTGGGTT
>Ga0184615_10002362_pt1 | contig 10124 bp, 5 predicted proteins | sample PLM4_65_coex_FD_133134 | JGI IMG/M metagenome (GOLD analysis project Ga0184615, IMG submission 133134) | Groundwater sediment microbial communities from an aquifer in East River, Colorado, USA - PLM4_65_coex | ecosystem: Environmental > Terrestrial > Soil > Riparian zone | place: USA: East... | reverse complement strand
GCCCTAATCTGTGTGGCAAGATACTCGCAGACCAGCACGTCCGCCCCCTTCAAACCGCATTCGAAGATAAAGCCGACTTTGCTCATTCTCCACCCCCGGCGAGATTTCCCATGGTGTAGAGTTTGCCCGGAGCAAAGTCTGTAGCCCAGCGTTGCAGATTCTCATTGTCGGCGGGTCGCAAAAAGCGCGGTTGACCCTTGGCGTCTCGCTCTACCAGAACAAGATGTTCCAGCGTGAGCAGATCAAGCAAATATGGTGAATGGGTTGTCAAAATCACCTGCGTGGCGCCATCGAGCACGGCATTGCGGATTTCCTCAACAAGCAGGTGGATACTGCGTGGGTCCAGGCCGTTTTCGATTTCTTCCACAACAATCAGCGATGGCGGGTTGGGGTGACGGAGCAATGCCAGCAAGGCCAGAAGGCGCAGAGTCCCAGTAGAGAGCATCCAGCCGGGCACCTTGAAATCAGCCTCCGTTAATTGAAGCCAGGCTTTACGTTCAATCTCGGATGAAGTCAGTGAGGGCTGAATATCTTTGGCGTAGGGCAACACATATGCCATTGTTTCCACAATCCCGTCGAAGGCGTTTTGATCCTGACGCCGCAGATCGAGCAAAAAGTCGGCAATGTTTGAGCCATCACGCGCCAGCCGCACTCCGCCACCGGTACGCTGTTGAGGAACCGGCAGGCCCATTCGTTCCGGGCTTAATGTCAGAAACTGCCAGTCCAGAATATGACGAGACTCTTCCGCGAAATCTGGCATCGGAGCTGAAAGCAACGAGCGTCCGGGACCATAGGTTTGCATGGCGCCAATTTTGTCGCGCTCCAGCCAAGTTCCGTCAAGCAAAGAAATACGTTCTTGCGCAATGAACATCCGGTTCGCCGCCGGGTCGTTGTTTGCCGCCAGTTCGACGCGGCGGACTTTTCTGGGGCTCGTACCAATGGCCAACTCAAAGCTGATCGGATTGACCAGTTCTCCGCGCCGCTCTTTGGCCTCTTGCCCCTTGTGCCGTGCATGTTCAATTCCCAGCCAGCGCTGCATGGCAATATCCAAACCGTCACGGACAATGGTTTGATAGGTTTCCAGCGCCTCGATCAGGCTCGACTTACCGGCACCATTGTTGCCGATAAAAGCGGTGAGTGCACCAAGCCTAACCACTTTGCTGTCGACAATAGCCTTGAAATTACGGATACGCACGCTTTGTAGTCGTATGTTCTGTTTCATTTGAACAGACCTCTTTTGGGGATGTTCTCAATCATGCGGTTCAAATCATCAAATACGCCACGGATATTCCGTAACACCTCATCGTTTGTGTATCTGACCACAGCTAATTTCAATGATTCCAGTACCTTTGTCCGTTCTGCATCATATTCAACGGATTCCGCATGGCTATTGCCATCAATTTCAATGACCAGTTGAAGTTCAGAACAGTAGAAGTCTACAATATAGTTGTCAATCGGCTTTTGGCGAAGAAATTTGTAATCGGCGAACTGCCTCATGCGTAGGACTTCGTTCCAGATTTTGCTTTCAGCCTTTGTGGGATTTTTGCGGTTTTCACGGGCGCGGGCGGTGAGATCTTTGTTGTAGGGGAGAAAGGCAAAATCAACTGCAAACCCCTCCCCAGCCCTCCCCTTGTCAGGGGAGGGAGCCAAGCTTCCCCCCTGACCCCCCCCTGATAAGGGGGGTCGGGGGGGTTGGTGGATTGAGGGGGGTTGCTTTTGACTCACTTTATCAATCCTCTCTCAACATCGCGATAGGCGTTCTGCACTGCTATTTTAACCGGATCAGCTATCAGGGGGAATGTCGTCAGGATGTAAGCAAATTCTTCTTCCGTCAGCCCGTAAAGGTGGGCGATAAGGCCGTCCAGTTCGGCCCGCAGGCGAGTGCGTTCAATCTGGTTGGTTATGCCCTGTTTGTGACTGCCGATGCCTGCCTCTTTTGCCAGATCATCGAACTCCGGCGTGGTGCATATGAGGCGGGCGGCCCTCTCGACGATGGGGCGGAAGGCAGGGTCTTTTTCAGTCATGCGCGGGACGGGGAGTTGGTAGACGTAAAACATGTTACAGTGTGCATTGACTTTTTGACGAATCATAAAATCACAAGGGAAGCTGTTAAGCAAGGCTGTAACGGCAATTAATTCCTTACGAGACAAAGAGTGTGACAAATACAGCGTGTTGCCTGCAAAAATGTTCTTTGGCAAAACTGTTGCTATCATTGTCCTTTCATCAGTATTTCTGGCGATATCACGAAATGCTAGACGGTAATTTTGATACCCAATCTTCTGCCCTGTGTCATCACTGCGTTTTAACAAAGCTTGCCTTGCATCCTTTTCATCAATCCAATAACGTGGCTCTGCAAAGAGATGAGCAAATTGGTGAATCATTTTCCCTTCATAAAGCATCAACCTTCCTTGCTTTGACTCAAGCCTGAAAATTTTACTGTCATTTGTCATATGAAATTCATTGCAAAGAACAATGTTCCAAACTCCTTTGACATTTTCACCCAGCAATGGGAATTTAAGTAATTTTTCTGCAATATGAACATCAGTGTCCGTTTTGAATTCCATAAGAGACAGGGAATCAGGCGATAGTCGTCGGATCAGTTCAACCGAAATTGCCAGAGCACCTTCCTTCGGAAAACGCTCAAGTTCAGCCACCTCATGCCGCATGAAGGCAGTTGGGAAGGTTTCTGTCCTGCCGCCTTTCACGAACGTCAGCACTACGAACTTAAAGCGGCTATCCACTCCTTCGAATATTTCTTTCCGATTTTCGAAGCAAAACAGCCCCGTTATTTCCGATTCGGTGAACAGCATCTCTCGCAACTGCTTGGTTCCCAAGTCGCTGTAGATACCACCGGGGATGACAATGCCGCATTCCCCACCTCCATGGAGCAGGTTGAAACACTGCTCCACAAACAGCTTGTAGAGGTTGATATCGGAACCGGCTTTCTTGCCATTTACCACCGAAATCTGGTTCTTATACTGGCTGGAACCCCGGAAATAAAGACTGACATAAGGAAAAAGGTTCTGATACTCGATCCAGGCAGCGCGAATGTCCGCGTCCTTCATCAGCTTCGCCTGTTCTTTCTCAAAATCTTTTATGGTCATCTTGTTCTTGGTAACAAGCTCGGAATGGTCTTGGAAAAACTCTTTGGCATTGGGTTTGAAAATCTCCCACGGAGGATTGGTGATGATGGCATCGAAACCGCCACGCTTGTTCAGGATCTCGTCGAATTCATATCCCCAGTGGAAAGGATGCAGTGCCTCGATGTCTTTCAAGGTAAGAGCGCGCTTCTGCGGCTTCCCCTCCTTATTCTTGGACGCGTCCCAAGTAGCTTCCTCGAACTTGATCCCTAACGCGTTAAATTCTTCCAGAAGGATTTTATTGAGTGTTCCGATAGCCTCTTTCTTTTTCTCTTCAATGCTGTCCCGCATGGAGCGGAGGTCTTCAGCATATCCGGCGGTGTGGCGGTACAGGTCAATCAAACGATTTTTTTCTTCCAGTAAGCGGCTGAATTGCTCCGCTGTACGCTGATTCCTATACTCCTTTGTCAAATCCTTGCGCACCGTGCCGTTGAACGATCCGAAGTCAAGAGCCGGCGGCTCCGCGACCATACCACGATCTTGCTTCTTGATTGAGTCGTTGCTTAACGGCATGGCTGTAATCGCATCAAACTTTGCAGGATCAACATGGACCAGGCCGATCAACGAATTACCGGCCAGGATATTGAAGTCAACGTTCGGCAATGGTTCCAGATCATCGACATGTTGCGCAGCCGCTACCAGTGCCAGGAAGAGCCTCAGTTTTGCGATTTCCGTCGCCTCTTCCATGATATCAACCCCAAAGAGGTTGTCGGTGATGATTCTTTTCTTTATGAAATAGGCAATGGACTTGTGCTCTGACTTGACCTTACGAAGCCATTCTGTCAGCTTGCGATCACCCAGAAACTCTATCTTTCCGATGATTGCCGAATACAGATTGATCAGAGTCTTCATTGCAGCAACGAGGAAAGCCCCCGAGCCGCAAGCCGGATCAAGCAGACTCAGGTCCGGCAATATTTTATTTAATAGCTGGCGGCAGAGAGCTTCATCGAGATTGAGAAGCAGTTCGGCAATTGAATCGAATTTACAGGGCGCAAGTACGCCGGGGACTCCGGGAGTGTTGACCTTGTCGAGTATCAACTTGTAAATGGTTCGCTCGCAGAGGTATTCAGTAATCTCCGGGCGGGTGTAGTAAGCGCCGAACGCCTTCTGGTTGATGTACTTCTCGAATATGTAGCCGAGCACATCGGGGTTGATCTCGTCATCCTTCCCGCCGGGAGTGTCGTTCAGGTTCCATGAATAGCGCTGGAAAAGGCTGAATAGGTTTTCAAAAGCAATGTCCGGAATGTGAATAGCAGTGTTGCTTAACTCAATGGCATGGGGCAAGAAGAGGCCACCGTTCAGATATTTTATGGAGCCTAGCAGCTTCTTTGCTTCTGCGCTGCGCTCATGCTCGGGCTTGGCGAAACCTTCAAAGAAAAGCGCTTTCAGAAAGACGGAGAAGAAAACCCCTCCCGGCCTCCCCTTATCAGGGTCAAAAGGCAAACCCCTCCCCGCTCCCCTTGTCAGGGGAGTGCTTTCTATAGTCCCCCCCTGATAAGGGGGGCTAGGGGGGTTGTTTTTGCAAAACTCCAGTTTTTCATACAGGTAATTCTGGTTACCGCCATCCAGAAAGCCCTTTTTCTGCAGGAAGTAGATGAACATCAAACGGTTGAGAAGGACGGATGCATACCAGCGCCGCAGGCGGTCATCTTGAATTCCTTCGATCAGGTTGAGGAAATCAAGGCGTTGTTTGTCAAATTCACCAAAGAATTTCTTTGTAACCCGCTCAATGTCCAGTGCCTTCTTCAAGCGGGTTGCAACTTCTGTTACCGGCAGGCTGCCGGTTTCGTCCAGTTCAGAGATGTCCACCACCATGGCGCTCAACTTGCTCAAAAACAGGTCGCCCGGCTGGCCGTTTACATACAGGTGCTCACGGGGAAAGGTCTTTGTCCCTTCGCGCTTAACCCAGTACCAGAGGCTCTGGGTGCGGTTCTGATCGAGAAATATGAGCAGGTTTTCGTGATGGTGACGGGATATTTCCTTGTGCAGGGCCGCACGGGTCTTAGCATCCGGCATCCGTCCGTCTGTTGAACGGATTTCAAATATTACAACACCGGAGAGCTGGGCGATCTTAAGCCGCTCATAGATTACACCCTCGTGAACGAGCATAACGGCCTGTATGCCTGTAGGCTGCGACCACCCCAATTCTTCTATGAACAACAATTTAAAATCAAATTGCTGCAATAATTTGCGGGTTCTTTCTATATTGAGAACGGACACCTAGTAGCTCTCCTTATGGACCAACCCCAAGGAACATATTATTCGTGGTTCGAAACTTTGCTCTTCTTCATGGACAAGGCACAGCCGGTCCTCTTCCCGTAAGGCCATGACCAATTCGGCCAATGACTGGTCGGAAATTCCGCTACGCAACTGCCGGTTCAGGGTGTCGGTAGTCGTCTGGCGTAAAGGATGACGATATATTTCATCAATCGCTTTGGAGAGTGGCGGGGAATCGAAGAGAGTTCCCTTAACCGCTTCAGCATAGCGCTTCAGCCGCTCGTAGGTGCGGAAGCGTGCGCCTGATGGGCGTCCCAGCTGGCCGCCGACGCTCTTTTCCTCTGCAACAACTTGTTCGACACCCTTTTGCACCAGATCGTGATGATTTTCCTGACGAGTGAGAGCCAAGGTATCAGGCAAGCATTCCGCGGCTTTCAGGATGGCATATTGTGACTCGGTAACACTTTTACCTTGTGTGTCGATCCATGCCAGCGAATCATTACCCTCGGCCGTGCGCAGATAGACGAGGACGCCACCCTCCCCCTCGCCCCCTCCCATCAAGGGAGGGGGTATAATGGGGGCGCTCCCTCTCCCCTGGTGGGAGAGGGCAGGGGTGAGGGGGAACATCTTCGTCGAATAAACAACCGGCGGCAGGGCGGGAATTGTCTTTTGTAAACCGGGATCGGCGTTTATGGCATTCTTCCATATCTGCCATGCATATGAGGCCAGATCGACTTCGGTATCGGCATCTCCATCGAGAATCCCGGATTTTTCATGGTATAGGTCGATAACCGCTTGTCCGTCGCCATCTCCTTCGAAAAACGCCTCATCAGTTCCGACAACTTCGGCGTTTTCCTGGAGCCGCTGCCGTACTCGCGCCCGCAGTCTGATTATGCGTTCAACACCTTCAGCGGGAAGGAACGAATAACAGAGGATATTTTCCGCCTGCTGACCGATACGATCCACACGACCGGCCCTTTGGATCAGACGGATGATCGCCCAGGGAAGATCATAATTGACGATGACGGAACAATCTTGAAGGTTCTGCCCTTCGCTTAAGACATCCGTGGCAATCAGAACGCGCAGCTCTTCGCTTTGCGCTATACGGTCTCGTTTTCTATTGCTCACCGGGCTGAAACGCCACGAGAGAAGTGTCGGATCAGCCGATGCTCCGGTTGCTCCAGCCTGCCGCTCAATCCCTTGTGATTTCAACTGCGCTTCAAGATATCGGACCGTATCAGCAAACTGCGTAAAGATGAGTACCTTTTCCGATGGATGTCTTTGCGTGATAAGTTCCAGCAGTGCATTCAGCTTAGCATCCCTGGATGCAGCCCATGCACCGCATTTTTGCAGGACCAGCAAAAGCGCCGTGGCATCATTGGCAAGGTCTTTGGCAAGTGTTTTTACAAAAAGCGAGGGGCGTAGCCATTTGAAGCGTTTATTATAATGAACGGCGTACTCGGCGTAAATCTCCGCCGCCCGTTGCCGGAACTCCTCGTCGGTACAAGGTCCTGACGGCCCTTTGATCGTGCATTCTTCACCATTTTCTTCATCAAAAAGATCGGCAGTCACGCAGACATCATCAGCGTCCTCGTCGTAAGTGGCGGTGTCAAGAGATCCGGCGTCAAGGGTGCCAATGGGAATCGGCTCTCCCTGATCGATGGCGTGAAGGAAAACATAATTCCTTAAGATATGCCGCTCCAGGGAGAGAATAAATGCCTGTCCACTGCTTTCAAGACGCTTGAAGAGATTGGTTCGACAAAAACCCATCAGGCGTTTACCGGCTCGGGACAGGTCTTGCAACAGTTTCGATTCATGGGGTGTAGGCGACTCATGGGGTGAGGCGGCAACGTAGTTACCCAAACCGTAGCGTGGAAGCGAGAGGATGTTGATTGTATCCACAACATCCGGCGCATAGAGCCGCGCATATTGGTCTGTTGCATCTTTGTCATCGATTGTGAATTTAACCGTACAGGGTTTGCGTGTGGGGAAATATGAAAGGGTACCGTCTTCAAATGTAAGGAACCTTCGTCCCGTTTCCGGCTCGGTTTCAGCATAATTGTCCTGAATGAAGCTCCGTGTACGACGCACCATGTAAAGCCGCATCAATTCGCGCCAGTCATCGGTAAACTCGCTCTTTTCAAAAGCCGCCAGCGACCGGACCGGGCATTGATGGCGCCTTACGAATTCATCTTGGCCCAACTCCCGGATCATCCTTTCGGGACGGATACCGAGATCCTTGTCTTCCGGCACGAAAAGACGCAATTGATTGGAAAGATCCAGGTAGGTCTTGTTATAAGGGGTAGCGGAAAGCAGGATGCATTTACTCTCGTTTTCCTGAATGTATTCCTGAATTGCACGGTAGCGTTTGCCTTCACGATTTCGCAAGTTGTGGCTTTCATCGATCAGCACAAGGCGATAGCGCCGCAGATTCGGCAGTTCTCGTGTCGCCTGGCTTATTGACATAACTCTGGCCCGCATCCGGTACTGGTCCCGGTAGTCTTCCCACATAGGCACCAGATTTTTGGGGCAGATAATCAATGTTTCCAGGCCATGATCATCTTCAAAGATGCGAACCAGGGCAGTCGCCATAAGGGTCTTGCCGAGACCGACAACATCACCGATCAGGACTCCCCCACGCTTGTTGAGATGATGAGCTGCGATTTTCACCGCCGCTGTCTGAAATTCAAAAAGCCGCTTACCGAAATCACGGGGAATGCGGAATTCGGAAAGTCCCGCACGGGCCTCCTGGGAGAGATGGTAGGCCATCTTTAAGTAGATGTGATAGGGCGGGACCGGCTCTTCCCGTGCCCAGCTTTCATCGATGATCTGGGCCAGCTCAGAGGAAATATCTATGCACCATTTGTCTTTCCAGCGGTCCTCAAACCACGTGGCGAGCTTACGAGTGGCATCGTGGTCGAGTACGTCCACATTCAGTTCGCCCTGATTGGAAAGACCGGCAAGGGTCAGGTTACTGCTGCCGAGATAGCCCACGATGGGATTGATGGGATCGGGACGGAAAAGAAGATAGAGCTTTGCGTGTAGAGTGTGACGCAGGAAAAGCTTGACGACAACTTTTCCGGCTCTGATCTGAGCCGCAAGGCGACGCAGCCCGGCCTCATCCTCATTTGTGGGAATACCAATGGCGAGCTGTTCTCTGAACTCCTCCGCAAGTTTCTTCTTGAGGCGGATCGCAGTCTGGTTATCCATCCCTTCTTCGCGCTTCATAAGTGCAAATATATCCCGCAACTCTTCCTGCGGCAGCCTCTGCATCCCAACAAGGAGACGGCAGCAGTTACCATTCTCACCAGACCATTGCTCGACATATGAATCAAGTTTCTTCCAGCCGCGTAGGTTAAAATAGCCGACGCAGAAATCCGCACGGTCAGTAATGTTCAGAGTTTCCTGAAGCGCCGGGAGGAGCTTGAGGTCAATGTTGTCGAATATGCGGGGCATCTTGGCCATCCACTCTTACATCTGATGAAACCGCCGCATTATAACCGCATTTGCACATAATTTGCCATTAAATTATCCTGAGGTTTTCTGAAGAAAGCTATGCACTATCGCTAATTATAAAATCGCCGAAAAAAAAAGAGCGACCAGGGTCGCTCTTTCAGTTCTGCATATATTTATTTGATTATCATCTGGCTGCCTTGGCAGCCACCTGCATCCTGATCAGCGCCCTTTGCAGGGCAAACTCCATTTCTTTATACTCCTTGTCCTCTTGCGACACACTCTTCAGTCCTTCCTCTGCCCTGGCCTGGGCCCTCTTCGCCCGTTCCAGGTCTATCTCTTCGGCGCGTTCGGAGGAGTCCACGAGTACGGTTACCACGTCGTTCACCACTTCGAAATAGCCCGCATTCACCGCCAGGTGATAGGCAGCACCCCCCTTTTTGTAGGAAAGTTCGCCGATCTTGAGCGATGTAAGGAAAGGAGCATGACCGGGGAGAACGCCGAATTCACCCAGCGTGCCGGTTGCGATTATTTCATCCACTTCCTCCGACACCACTTTTCTCTGGGGTGTGACAAGCTCAAATTTAAGTTGTTCAGCCATATATAAAGTCCTTTTGGGCAAAAGGCGCCAGGCAAGTCGCAAAAGGTAAGGCTTGTTTAGCCTTTAGCCTTCAGCCTTCAGCCTTCAGCCTGTTTCTTTAAACCGCCAGCTTCTTCGCCTTTTCAAGCGCTTCCTCAATGGTGCCGACCATGTAGAACGCCTGCTCGGTAACATCATCGTGCTTCCCGGCAACGATCTCCTTGAAACCTCTGATGGTGTCTTCGAGTTCTACGTACTTGCCGGGTGTGCCGGTGAATGTCTCGGCAACATGGAACGGCTGGGAGAGGAATCTCTGGATCTTTCTGGCACGGGCAACGACCAGCTTGTCTTCCTCGGAGAGTTCGTCCATGCCGAGGATGGCGATGATGTCCTGGAGGTCCTTGTACTTCTGCAGAACGTACTGCACCGAACGGGCGACGGCATAGTGCTCTTCGCCGATAACAAGCGGATCGAGGATACGCGAGGTGGAGTCGAGCGGGTCAACGGCCGGGTAGATGCCTAACTCGGCGATCTGCCTGGAAAGAACCGTTGTCGCGTCAAGATGGGCAAAAGCGGTGGCAGGAGCCGGGTCGGTCAAATCGTCGGCGGGAACGTAGATCGCCTGCACTGAGGTGATAGAACCCTTGCTGGTAGTAGTGATCCGCTCCTGCAGCTCGCCCATTTCAGTGGCCAGGGTCGGCTGGTAGCCAACGGCGGAAGGGATGCGGCCGAGG
>Ga0184615_10002361_pt1 | contig 10125 bp, 9 predicted proteins | sample PLM4_65_coex_FD_133134 | JGI IMG/M metagenome (GOLD analysis project Ga0184615, IMG submission 133134) | Groundwater sediment microbial communities from an aquifer in East River, Colorado, USA - PLM4_65_coex | ecosystem: Environmental > Terrestrial > Soil > Riparian zone | place: USA: East... | reverse complement strand
GCCGAGCACTGCCCCGGGGCCGAGGTGCCGGTCATCGTGCACATCGAGCCGTTCGGGTGGGCCTGGACGCGGCAGCCCGCCGCGGGATCGCAGAAGGAGTCCATGCACGGACCGGGGTCGGCCGGGCACTGCACCGACGTACCGGCGAGGCACGTCGAGTTGCGGCAGGTCTCGGCGCCGTTGCAGACGTCGCCATCGCCGCAGACCATCGGCGTGCCCGCGACGCAGGCGTTGCTCACGCAGCGCTCGGCGCCGTTGCAGGCCTCGCCATCGCTGCACTGCGCGTCGCTACCGCAGGCGAAGCCGCGGCAGACGCCCGACTGGCAGACGTCGAAGCGCGTGCCGGCATTGCCGTCGCTGCAGGTCGTGCCGTCGGCGCGCGGCGCGCTCGACACGCACATGTGGCTCGAGCAGACGCGCGGGCCCGCGCACATGTCGGTCGAAGCCGCGCAGTCGGTGTCGACCTCGCACTGACCCGGCGTGCCCGCGCAGCTTCCGCTGGCCGTGCAGACGTCGTCGAAGGTGGTCGCGTTGCCGTCGCTGCAGGTCGTGCCGCGCATCGGCGCGGGGTCGAACGTGCATCCGGTCGCGCCGCAGGTGTCGCGCGTGCACGGGTTGCCGTCGTTGCAGCCGGTGGTCAGGCAGGCCTGCGGCGGCGTGCAGACGCCGGCGGCGCACTGGCCGGGAACGCCCGAGGTCGACGAGCAGGTCGAGCCTTCGGGGTGGAGCTGAACGCGGCAGCCGGCCGCTGGATCGCAGAACGCGTCGAAGCACGGCCCGTCGTCGGTCGGGCACTGCATGGCCGTGCCGGCGACGCACGCCGAAGCGCGACAGGTCTCGGTGCCGTTGCAGACGTCGCCGTCGCCGCACACCATCGGCGTGCCGGCGACACAGGAGCGGCTCACGCAGCGCTCGCTGCCGTTGCATGCCTCGCCGTCGCCGCACTGCGCGTCGCTTCCGCACGCGTAGCCGCGGCAGACGCCCGCTTCGCAGATGTCGAAGCGCGTGGTCGCGTTGCCGTCGCTGCAGGTCGTGCCATCGGCGCGCGGCGCGCCCGCGACGCACATGTGGCCCGAGCAGACCTGCGGACCGGCGCAGACGTTGGTCGATGCCGGGCAGTCGGCGTCGACCTCGCACTGGCCCGGCGTGCCGGCGCAGCTTCCGCTGGCCGTGCAGACGTCGTCGAAGGTGGTCGCGTTGCCGTCGTTGCAGGTCGTTCCGCGCAGCGGTGCGGGGTCGAAGGTGCAGCCCGTCGCGCCGCAGGTGTCGCGCGTGCAGGGGTTGTCGTCGTTGCAGCCGGTGGTCAGGCAGGCTTGCACGGCCGGCAGGACGATCTCGTTCGAGAACGACGACTCCTGTCCGACCGCGTCGTAGGACTTCATGGAGATGTACACGTCGTCCGCCGCCTCGAGGCCCGTCAGGGAGTAGCTCGCGGCGCCGCTCTGAATCGGCGGGATGAAGTTCACGTTGTCGCGCCAATCGGCGTACGACATCGAGTTCGCGCTCACGTAGACGTGGAAGCCGATCACACGCGCATCGGAGGGGGGAATGAAGCGCAGGTTGTGGCTGCGCAGCTGCGCATGGGCAGGCGCTGCAATGAAGAGGGCCAGGAACAGCAGCGGCGGGAGCAGACGCTTCATCATCGCCGACATGGATCGGCGGCTCAGAGGCCTACAGCGTGACGCCCCTCACCCGAACACACCGTTTCGCAGGTGAGCGCGAGAAGACCGGCCCGACCCGGGGATCTGCCCGGGAAGCTGCGCGCGCCGGTGGGTGCGGCTCAGGGCTCTATGTCGCGAAGCTCGCGCTCGAGCTGAGCGGTCATCTCCCGGGAAAGGCGCGGCGCGGGCGCCGGACGCGCCACCGCGCGGCGCAGCACCAGCGCGAGCACGACCGCGCCCACGGCGAGGATCAGGATGGGCAGCGCCAGACCGAGCGTGGAGCGCGGGACGCCGATCACGACCGCGCCAAAGCGTTCCTCGATGCGGGAGCGGATCGACTCCAGGGGCTCGCCCGCGCGCAGCGCCGCGCGAATCTCGTCGCGCACGGCTCCGGCATCCGGGCTCGGGCAGTCCGCCAAGGTCCGCCCCGGGCAATACGGGCTCATCAGCTCCCGCGACAGCTCGTGCGCCACGCGGGCGCGATCGATCTCCGGGTCGTCCTTCGCGAACACCGTGGCCGCGGGCACGGCCGCGAGCAAGCAGGTCACGAGCGCGAGCGCGGCGATTCTCACGGCGGCGAGGATAGCAGCGCTGCGGGGCCGGGTCAGACCAGGGGCGAAGGCGACCCGCTGTCGGAGAGGACCACCTCGACGTGAAACACGCCCGTGTAGTCCTCGAAGGGCACGGCGACGCCGCGCGCGCCGCGCACGCGCAGGTCGGCCTTCGGCGTGGTGACGACGGTCGGCAGGGCGATCTCGACCAGCCCGAGCGCGGAGAGCGCGGTCTTCACGTTGCCAGCCAGCATGTTGGTGATCTCACCGACGGCGTCGCGGATCTCGTCCTCCGAGGTCACCTCACCGACGTCCACGCCGATCAGGCGCGCGGTGAAGTCGGTGGCCTGCTGGCGCGAGACGTGGATCGAGACGTAGCCGGCGAAGTCGCCGGCCATGCCGATGAAGCCGATCACCTCGCTCTGCTTGAACGGCGTCGGATCGTCGATCGCCTCGAGCGGCGAGAGCTCCGTGCCGAGCATGGTCGAGAACACGCTGTGCGTGGCGTTGCGGATGATCTCTGCGAGCTCGAGTGGCGCCATCTTGAGTCTTCTCGACCCCGGGCGGACGAGCCTGAAGCGCCGCGCGCGGATCAAGCGGCCCATTGCCGGGGCCGAAGAGCAGCCATGGGTAGGGTTCTGGTCGTGGACGACTCCGCGACGATGCGCAAGATCATCGTCAAGGGCCTCCGTGACGCCGGCTTCAGCGACTGCGAGTTCACTGAGGCCGCGGACGGCGCGAGCGCGCTCGAGGCGCTGCGCAAGACCCAATTCGACCTGGTGCTCTCCGACATCAACATGCCGGGAATGGACGGGCTGTCCCTCGTGCGCAACGCTCGCGAAGACGCCGCCATCTCTCCCGACCTGCCGATCGTCATGATCACGACCGAAGGCGGGCTCGAGAAGGTCGAGCAAGCCCTCGCCGCCGGCGCCACCGACTACCTGCGCAAACCGTTCTCGACCGAGCAGCTGCAGGAGAAGATCACCGCGCTGCTGCGCTGAGGTCCGGGCCGCCCCGACATCGGCCCGCGGGCCGATGTCCCGCGGTAGGCCGGGAGCCTCTTTGGTAAGGTAGGGGCTCACAGACTCCTGGAGGCCAGACCTTGCCCATCGATCCCCGCGCCCCGCTCGATCCCCAGGTCAAGGTGCTGTTCGACATGATGGGCGCCGGCCGCGAGACGCGCGTGCTCGAGCCCGGCCCGATGCGGGAAGGCCTCGGCGCACTCGGTCCGCTGCTCGTCGCGGGCGCACCGGCGGTCTCGGCCGAGAAGGAGCTCCAGATTCCCGGCCCCGCGGGCAAGCTGCGGCTTCGGGTGTTCTGGCCCGGCGACCCGGCGCGCGGGCCCTATCCCGTGATCGTCTACTTCCACGGCGGCGGCTACGTCGTGATGAGCCCCGAGACGCACGAGAAGCTGACGAAGCAGCTCTGTGTCGGGACGGGCGCGGTCGTGGTGAGCGTCGACTACCGGATGGCGCCCGAGAACCGCTACCCCGCGCCGCTCGACGACTGCCTCGCGGCCTTCCGCTGGGTGCGCGCGAACGCGCGCGAGGTCGGCGGAGATCCCGCGCGGATCGCCGCGGGCGGTGACTCCGCCGGCGGGAACGCGGCCGCGGCGGTGGCGCTGCGCTTGATCGCGGCGGGCGAGGCGCCGCCGACGGCGCTGCTGCTGCTCTGCCCCTGGACCGACATGGCGCTCGACACGGACTCGATGCGGAAGTTCGGACCCGACGACGGCGTGCTCGACACCGACATCATGACGTGGTTCCGCGACTGCTACGTCCGGCCCGGGGACTGGGGCGATCCGTTCGCGAGCCCGCTGCGCGGCGACCTCTCGAAGTTCCCGCCGACGTTCGTGCTCGTGGGGGCGATCGACCCGCTGCTCGACGACGGCGTGCAGTTCGCGAAGAAGCTCGAGAAGGCGGGGCGCAAGGTCGTGCTGCAGTCGCACGCCGGGATGCCGCACGACTTCATCCTCTTTCCGGGCATCGACGAGAGCGAGCGCGCCATCGCCGGCATCTGCCGCTTCGCGAAGTCCGCGCTCGGCGGCTAGGAGTCCGAGGTGCCCGATCGACCCTGGATCTTCCGCACGTACTCGGGTCATTCGAACCCGCGCGCGTCGAACGAGCTCTACCGGCGAAACCTCGCCAAGGGTCAGACGGGCCTCTCGATCGCGTTCGATCTGCCGACGCAGACCGGCTACGACGCGGACCATCCGCTCGCGGCGGGAGAGGTCGGGAAGGTCGGCGTGCCGATCGGCTCGATCACCGACATGGAGCAGCTCTTCGAGGGCATCCCGCTCGACCGGATGAACACGTCGATGACGATCAACGCGACGGCCGCGTGGCTGCTCGCGCTCTACGTCGCCGTGGCCGAGCGGCGCGGCGTCGCGCGCGGAGAGCTGCAGGGCACGACGCAGAACGACATCGTGAAGGAGTACCTGTCGCGCGGGACGTACGTCTTCCCGCCGCGGCCCTCGCTCGATCTGACGCGCCAGACGATCGAATGGACCGTGGACCAGGTCCCGAAATGGAATCCGGTCAACATCTGCTCGTACCACCTGCAGGAGGTCGGCGCGACGCCGGTGCAGGAGATCGCTTTCGCGCTCGCGAACGCCATGGCGGTGCTCGATTCCATCCGCGTGCCGCGCGAGAAGCTCGGTCCCGTATTCGGGCGCATCTCCTTCTTCTGCAACGCCGGCATCCGCTTCATCGAGGAGATCTGCAAGCTGCGTGCGTTCACGCGCATGTGGGAGCGGATCGGACTCGAGCGCTACGGAGTCACCGACGAGAACCAGCGCCGCTTCCGCTACGGCGTGCAGGTGAACTCGCTCGGCCTCACCGAGGCGCAGCCGGAGAACAACGTGCCGCGCATCGCGCTCGAGGCGCTCGGGGTGACACTCTCGCGTGACGCCCGATGCCGCGCGCTGCAGCTCCCGGCCTGGAACGAGGCGCTCGGTCTGCCGCGGCCGTGGGATCAGCAGTGGTCGCTGCGCATCCAGCAGATCCTCGCGTACGAGACCGACATCCTCGACTATCCGGACATCTTCGAGGGCTCGGTCGTGATCGAGAAGAGGACGGCCGAGATCGAGGCGGCGGCGTGGGCCGAGATCGCGCGCATCGAGGAGCAGGGCGGCGCGATCGCCGCGGTCGAGTCGGGCTACATGAAGCGCGCGCTGGTCGAGTCGAACGCGCGCCGCGTCGCGCAGATCGAATCCGGCGAGCGCGTCGTCGTGGGCGTGAACAGGTTCAGCGAGGGCGAGCCTTCGCCGCTCGTGCAGGGCGCGAGCTCGATCCTGTCGGTCGATGAGTCCATGGGCCGCGAGCAGATCGAGCGCCTGCGCGCGCACCGCGCGAGCCGGAGCAAGTCGGAGGTCGAGGCGGCGCTGCGCGGCTTGCGCGACGCGCTGGCCGCCGGACAGAACGTGATGGAGCCCTCGGTGCGCTGCGCGCACGCCGGCGTCACGACCGGCGAGTGGGCCGACGCGCTGCGCGCGATCTACGGCGAGTACCGCGCGCCGACGGGCGTCGACTCCGCCGTGGCGCCGCGCTCCAACGCCGTGCAGATCGCGGAGCTCCGCAAGCGGGTCGATGAGGTCAGCGCGACGCTCGGCCGGCGCCTGAAGCTGCTGGTCGGCAAGCCGGGACTCGACGGCCACTCGAGCGGTGCGGAGCAGATCGCGATCTTCGCGCGCGATGCGGGCCTCGAGGTCGTCTATCAGGGAATCCGCATGACCACCGACGAGATCGTGAACGCCGCGCTCCAGGAAGGCGTGCATCTCATCGGTCTCTCGATCCTGTCGGGCTCCCACCTCTCGCTCGCGCCCGAGATCGCGCGCCGCGCGCGCGTGCCGGTGATCGTCGGCGGGATCATCCCCGACGAGGACGCCGCGAAGCTCAAAGCCGACGGCGTGGCCGCCGTCTACACGCCGCGCGACTACGACGTACTGCGCATCCTGCGCGAGATGGTCGAGATCGCCGCCGCGGCGCATGGCGCCGGCTGATCCGAGTCTCGACGCGCTCGTGCGCGGCGTGCGCGCGGGCGAGGCGGCGGCGATCGCCGACGCGCTGGCGCGCGTCGAGGACACGCGGCCCGAGACGCTCGACTCCCAGCGCGCGCTCGTCGGGCGGCTCGAGGCGCAGACGCCGCGCGAGCACGCGGTCGTCGGAATCACGGGCCCGCCCGGCGCGGGCAAGTCGACGTTGTCCGGCGTGCTGATCGAGGGCTGGCTCGCGCAGGGCAAGGGCGTGGGCATGGTCGCGGTCGATCCGACCAGCCGCCGCTCCGGCGGCGCGCTGCTCGGCGACCGCGCGCGGCTGCGCTTCCGGCCGGACGAGCGCGTGTTCGTGCGCTCGATGGCGGCGCGCGATCAGCTCGGCGGGCTCGCGCCGGCGACGCGCGCGGCCGTCGTCGTGCTGCGCGCGGCCTTCGAGTGGGTGCTGGTCGAGACGGTGGGCGTCGGCCAGAGCGAGATCGACGTCGAGACGGTCGCGGAGACGGTCGTGCTCGTGCTCCAGCCCGGCTCGGGCGACACACTTCAGTTCATGAAGGCGGGCATCCTCGAGATCCCCGACGTGCTGGTCGTGCACAAGTGGGACCTCGGAGCGCAGGCGATGCGAACGCACGCGGACCTCTCGAGCTGGCTGCGGCTCGCGACGCTCGCGCCCGGGACGTGGCGGCCGCCGGTGATCGGCGCGAGCAGCGTGAGCCGCGAGGGAGTCGCCGAGGTCGCGGCCGCGATCGCGCGCCACCGCGAGCACCTGGCGCACGGCGAGCTCGAGACGCGCCGCGCGCGCGCGCGTGTGGCGTGGGCGATGGAGCTCTTCACGCGCCGTTACGGAAGCAACGGCCTCGAGCGCGCGGGCGGAAGCAGCGCGGCGGAAGCGACGATCGCCGCCACGCCGGGCTCCGCGCTCGACGCCTTCAGCGCTCTCGCCACTCGAGCAGGGTTTTCCGCGTAGCGGCGTCGAGCTCGAGCAGCGCCAGCAACGAGTCGTAGCCGGTGAGCGCCTGGACGGGAACACGCGCGGCCGCGAAGCGCGCCGCCGCCTTGGGGAAGCCGTAGCTCACGATCGCTTGCACGCCGAGGACCACCCCGCCCTCTTCGCGCAGCGCCTCGACCGCGGCCAGCGCGCTGCCGCCGAACGAGACGAGGTCCTCGATCAGCACGACCCGCTCGCCGTGAAGCGGACGCCCTTCGACGCGCTTCCCCTTGCCGTGCTCCTTCGCCGCGCCGCGCACGTAGACCATCGGCAGGTCGAGCAAGCTCGCGACCCAGGCCGCGTGCGGAATGCCCGCGGTCGCGGTTCCCGCGATCACCTGCACGTCGGGATGTGACCTTCGGATCGAGTCCGCCAGACCCGCGGCGATCTGCGCGCGCACCTCGGGGTAGGACATCACCACGCGGTTGTCGCAGTAGATCGGCGCGCGCTCCCCCGACGCCCAGGTGAACCAGCTCGCGGGATCGGGACGCAATTCGATCGCGCCGATCGAGATGAGCAGCTTCGCGTAGTCCTCGGCCGTCATCGCTCGCGCCCGATCCACTGGGGCTCCTCCACGTCCGCGCGCCGGTTCACCACGCGCGCCATCACGAAGAGCAGGTCGGAGAGCCGGTTCAAGTAGCGCACCAGAACGGCCCCGACCCGCTCGCGCTCGCCGAGCGAGATCAGACTTCGCTCCGCGCGGCGACACACCGTGCGTCCCAGGTGGAGCAGCGCCGCGCCCTTCGCGCCGCCGGGCAGGATGAAGTTCCGCAGCGGCGTGAGCTCGGTCTCGAGCGAGTCGATCCAGCCCTCGAGCTCCACGACGTCGGGCTCGCTGACCCGCGGCACGCCCTTGCCCGGCTTCGCGCCTTCCTCGGCCTGGGGCGTGGCCAGCTCCCCGCCGAGATCGAAGAGCGACGACTGGATCGTCCGCAGCTTCGCGCGCAGGTCATCGTGCGGGATCTCGGTTGCGGCCACGCCGAGCACCGAGTTGAGCTCGTCGACCTCGCCATACGCACAGACCCGCGGCGCGCTCTTCTTCACGCGCTCGCCCCCGAAGAGCGACGTCTCGCCCGTGTCACCGCCCTTCGTGTAGATCTTCATCAGGGGGGATCTTACTGAACTTCGCTCGCCCTCGGCTCGCTGCGCGCGGCTGCGCTCGGGACGGCCACGTCTGATCGTACTTCGCTCGCCTTCGGCTCGCTGCGCGCGGCTGCGGCGCTTGCCGGCTGCGCTCGGGACGGCCCTCGCTTCGCCGGTCTAGCAACCACCTGGTTCGGAATGGGTTGCTTCGCCCGACTCGGTTCGGTGTCGGGGTTGCGCGGGGGTTGCCGTGAGGCGCCTCACGAGCTGAGGCGCCGCGCCGTCCGAAGGGGCTTGCGACAGCGGAGGCCCCATGAAGGCATTGTATCTGTGGCCGGATCATCCGGCTCTCTCGATCCTCGTGCTCTGGGTCGGGAGCGTCGTGTTCCTGTGGGCGGCGCGCGAGCCGATGTTGACCTTGCTGCGCAGCCTCGGGCAGTTCCTCTCGGAGGGCTGCGACGCCCTGGCGCGTGGCTGTGACTCGGCCGCGCAGGAGCTGTGCAAGCGTGCACGCGGCGCGTTGCTCGCGGCGGGAAGGCTCGACGCGCAGGGCAAGCTGGGCCGCGAGATCCAACGCGTCGACGGCGCTTTCGCCGAGCGGCTCGGACAGTACTCGGGCCTGCAGCGCCGGCTCGATGACCTCCTGGTGAAGCTCGAGGACGACTACGAGCATTGCGCCGAGACGCCGCCCGAAGTGCCGGGTTGGTCGGCGACCGTGCAGTCGATCGCGAAGATCCCGACGCCGGGCGACGCGAACGTGCAGAAGGTGCTGGAGAGCATCCGCGAGTCGTCCGAGGAGGCGGCCGAGCGCGCGCTGCGCCAGCACCGCGACGATACCTCCCGGCGACACAAGCTGCTCGGCGCGATGGCCTCGTGCTGGAAGGACGTGCGCGACCTGATGGCACGCATGCGCGAGGTCGTGGGGCACGCGATCGAGAGCACGCAGCGCATCCAGGGCTACGTCGAGGAGTACGAGAAGGTCTCGAAGGGCGAGGACCTCGCGGCGCGCGCGCTCACGTTCTCGGCGACCAAGCTGTTCGTGGTTTCCACGCTCGTGCTGGGCGTTGCGCTCGGTGGCGCGTTCGTGAACTTCCAGCTGATCGCGCTGCCGATGTCCGAGCTCGTGCCCGCGGGTGCGCGTCTCGGCGGGGTGCCGGTGGCGACGGTCTCGGCGCTCGTGATCGTTCTGATGGAGACGGCGCTGGGCATCTTCGCGATGGACATGCTCGGCGTTACCGACCTGTTCCCGAAGCTTCACACCGTGCCCGCGTCGCGGCGACGCATGCTGCTCGGGCTGTCGCTCGCGGGGCTGTTCTTCCTGGCGGCGGTCGAGAGCTCGCTCGCGGTGCTGCGCGAGTCGATCGCGGAGGCCGACGCGGCACTCAAGCTCTCGCTCGCGGGTGAGGAGGCGCGGCTGGTCACGCAGGCTTCGAGCTCGCAAATCCCCGTGGTCGGCCAGGCGGTACTCGGCTTCGTGCTGCCGTGGATCCTCGCGATGGTGGCGATCCCTCTCGAGATGCTGCTCGACAGCGGGCGGCACGTGCTCTCGGCGGCCGTCGTGCTCCTGCTGCAGGGCCTGGCCTGTCTCGGCCGCGCAGGCTCACACTCCGCGAGCGCGCTCGCGAAGATGCTCACCAGCCTCTACGAGGTCTACATCAGCATTCCCGTGCGCATCGAGAACGCCCTGCGCGGCCGCGAGCAGCCGATCGTGCGCGACACCCGCGTGAAGCGCGGCGAGGAATCGAGGCCGTCATGGTCGTGACGCGTATCGCCAGCGTGCTCGCCGCGGCCGCGGCGCTCGCGCTGGCCGGCTGCTCCGACGGTGGCGGCTACCAGCAAGCAGTCGCGGTG
>Ga0184615_10002358_pt1 | contig 10129 bp, 8 predicted proteins | sample PLM4_65_coex_FD_133134 | JGI IMG/M metagenome (GOLD analysis project Ga0184615, IMG submission 133134) | Groundwater sediment microbial communities from an aquifer in East River, Colorado, USA - PLM4_65_coex | ecosystem: Environmental > Terrestrial > Soil > Riparian zone | place: USA: East... | reverse complement strand
GGCGAGGCGGTCGCGCTTCTCGGGCCGAACGGTTCCGGGAAGACGACGACGTTGAAGGGCGCCGCGGGCCTCATCCGTCCGACGTCGGGCCGCGTCCGGATCGGCGAGCCCCCGCGCGACGCGAGCCTGCCCGCCGCGCGCCGGGCGATCTCCTACCTCCCCCAGAAGGTCGCCTTTCCGGAGGCGCTCACCGGACGGGAGGTCCTCGAGTTCTACCGCGCTCTGCGCGGCGTGGCAGCCGAGCGCGTCCCGGAAGTCCTCAAGTTCGCATCCTTGAACGGCTCGTCGAACCGGGGCATCGCGTCTTACTCAGGAGGCATGGTGCAGCGGCTCGGCCTCGCGGTCGCCCTGCTGCCCGACGCGCCCGTCCTTCTGCTCGACGAGCCGACGGCGGCGCTCGATCCCGACGGTCTGTGCGCCTTCTACGGCTTCGTCGAGAAACGCCGCGCGGAAGGACACACGGTCCTCTTCACGTCGCACCAGCTCGGCGACGTCGAGCGCCTCGCGGACCGCCTGCTGCTGCTCGTCGAGGGACGTCTCGTAGCGTCGCTCACCCAGGGGGAGCTCGCCGAGCGGCTCGCCGAGAGAGGAGTGATGCGACTTCGTCTCGACCGGGCAGTCCCCGACCTTCTCGGAAAAATCCGGCGGGTGGCTCCCGGCGTGACGTGGGCCGGCGGGGAGCTCGTCGTTCCCGGGCCCGCGAAGGACCGCCCGTACGTTCTCGATCTGGTTCGATCGAGCGGCGCCGCGATCGTGAACCTCGTCGCAAGCGAGGGACGGTTGGACGTCCTCTACCGGGAGCTCGTCGCGGAGGAGCGGCGGTGACGCTCCGCTCGTCCCCGGTCGTGCTCTGCGCCCGGCAGGAGCTCCTGCTCGCCGCCCGATCCCGGTGGACCCAGATCTTCGCGGCGGTGTTCGGCGCGCTCGCTCTGGCCGTCGCGGCATCGGGATACGTCCTTTCGGGCGGCGGAGGATTCGAGGATTACGCCCGCACCGCGACGTCGCTTGCGAGCCTCGTGATCCTCCTCGTTCCGGTCACCGCGCTCGTGATCGGCATCCTCGCGCTTTCTTCCGACCGGGGCGCGACGGAGATTCTCTTCTCGCAGCCGGTCTCGAGGCGGGCGATCCTTTTCGGCCGCCTGCTCGGGCTCTTCGTCGCGCTGGCGGCGGCCCAGGCGATCGGGCTCGGCGGGGCGGGTGTCGTCATCTTCTGGCGCGCGGGGTCATCCGGCCTTTCCGCGTACGGAATACTGTTTGCCGGGGCGCTCGCCGCGACCGCCATCTTCCTCGGCATTGCAGCCTTTCTTGCTTCGGGAGGGCCCGTGCGGCGCTCCCGCGCCCTCGCGATCGCTCTCATCGTCTGGTTCGGGACCGTGGTTCTCTTCGACGTCGTAGTCCTCGCGGTGGCGACGCTGCTCCGGTCCGGTCCGGCCTCCCGCCTCCTGATGACGGCGGTGCTCGTCAACCCGGCCGACGCCGTGCGCACCGCGACGCTCCTCGGAATTCACGGGACGACCGCCTTCGGCGCCGCGTCCCTCGCTCTCCTCCGCTTCACCCGCGGCCCGGTCGGAGCGGCCCTGCTCCTCGCTGCTTCCACGCTGTTCTGGATCCTGGCTCCCCTCGCCCTCGCAGTTCGCCGCATCGAGCGCGCCGACCTCTGACCACGGTGACCGGACTCTTCCGACGGTCGGCGCCGCTTCTCCTGCTCGTGCTGGTCGGCTGCGGAGACCGGCCGCTCCGGCCCGAGCCCGTCCCGGTCGGCCGCGTCGCCTGTTCGCGCTGCGGAATGCTCGTCTCGCGTGAAGCGCAGTCGGCCGAATGGATCGCGGCCGGCGAGGAGCCGCGTTTCTACGACGACATCGGCTGTCTCGCCACCGACCGCTGGACCGCTCCCGGACGGAGCGCCCGATTCGTCCACGTCGGCCGGACGTGGTCTCCCGCCGAGACCTGCTTCTATGCGCGCCCGCCGGACGCGTCGACTCCGATGGGCTACGGCGCCGCAGCCTTCGCAACCCGGGAAGAGGCGGCGTCGCGCGACCGCGAAGGCCGGGCGCGGAGCTGGCAGGAGCTCGTGCGAGATCTTCGCGCGTCGGCGCCCGGAGGCGGGCGATGAGCGGCTTTGGCGGAGTGATCCATCTGCATCATTCCGGCTGCGCTCGGGAGAGGCCACACTTCACGCACAAGTTGGTCCGCCAACGAATGACGAGGCGCGGGAAGCGCAAAGAGAGCGTCGAAGGAACTCTCAAAGAGCCCTTTTTGTCGAGAGGCGAGGTGTCGCGCCTCTTCGGTGTTTCGAGTTCGACCGTGACCCGGTGGGCGCGGCTCGGGTTGCTGCTCGCCGTTCGAACTCCCGGCGGGCACTACCGTTTTCCGGCCGAAGAGACGCTCAAGGCGGCCGCGCGCGCGTCGGCCGGCGAGCCTTCCCGGCTCGACTGAGGGATCCGGTCCTCTGAAATACGGCATGATGGACGGGGGTGTACCGCGCATGAGAGAAGCCGAACCGACCGGCGGAGCGAAGATCGAACACGAGCGGCTCCGGCAGGAGCTCGAGAAAGCCACCACCCTCGGCGGCGAGACCGCCGAGGCCGCCCGGGAGGTCCTGAAAGTCCTGGTGCCGCACATGCTTCTCGAGGAGGAGTTCGCGATTCCGCCCTTGAAGCTCCTGCCCCGCCTCGCGCGGGGCGAGTTCTCCTCCGACATGGAAAAGCTACTCCCGACGACCGAGATGATGAAGGCCGAGCTCCCGCGGATGCTGAACGAGCACGAGCTCATCGTCGAGGCGCTCCGCCGTCTTCTCCAGGCGGCGTTGAAGGAGCGGCACGAGGGTTACGCCGGATTCGCGCAGAAGTTGATTCTGCACGCCCAGCAGGAGGAGGAGGTGTTCTACCCCGCCTCCATCCTCGTAGGCGAGTACATCAAGCTGCGCCTCGGCCGACGTTAGATCCGGACGACTCGCTCGCCGCCCGGAGCTCCGCTTCGGCGCCCGCTTCTTTCGGGACGAACACCCGCTGATGCGAACGCATCACGGCGGAGCCGCACGCCGGTCCTAACTTTCTCGTCATGGCCGACGAACGCTGGATCACGGTCGACGGCAACGAGGCCGTCGCTTCGGTAGCTCACCGCCTCTCGGAAGTCATCGCGATCTACCCGATCACGCCCTCCTCGGCGATGGGCGAGCTCGCGGACGAATGGTCGGCCGCGGGCCGGCGCAACGTGTGGGGCGCCATTCCCCAGGTCGTCGAAATGCAGTCGGAGGGCGGCGCGGCCGGCGCGGTTCACGGCGCCCTCCAGGCCGGAGCGCTCGCGACGACCTTCACGGCCTCGCAGGGCCTCCTCCTGATGATCCCGAACATGTACAAGATCGCGGGCGAACTGACGCCGTTCGCGATGCACGTGGCCGCCCGGACCCTCGCGACGCACGCACTCTCGATCTTCGGGGACCACTCGGACGTGATGGCGTGCCGCCAGACGGGGTTCGCGCTGCTCGCGTCCGGATCGGTACAGGAAGCGCAGGACATGGCGGCGATCGCGCATGCCGTCACGCTCGACTCCCGCATCCCGTTCCTGCACTTCTTCGATGGTTTCCGCACCTCGCACGAGGTGGCGAAAATCGAGCGGCTCACCGACTCCGACCTGCGCGCGCTCGTTTCCGACGAACGCATCGCGGAGCACCGCGCGCGCGCGCTGACGCCGGACCGACCGGTCGTGCGGGGCACGGCGCAGAACCCCGACGTCTTCTTCCAGGCCCGCGAAGCGTGCAGCCCCTTCTTTGCCGCCTGTCCGGAGAAGGTCCGCGATGCGATGGACCGTTTCGCCTCGATCACGGGACGGCGGTACCGCCTCTTCGACTACGTCGGACATCCCGAGGCCGAGCGCGTGATCGTCGTGATGGGGTCGGCCGCCGAGGTCGTGCACGAGACCGTCGAGTGGATGGTGGCGCGCGGCGAGCGCGTCGGCGTGCTCAAGGTTCGGCTCTTCCGTCCGTTCTCCGTTCCCGAATTCGTCGCGGCGCTACCGGTGACGGCCCGCAAGATCGCGGTCCTCGACCGGACGAAAGAGCCGGGCGCGATCGGCGAGCCGCTCTATCAGGACGTCGTCACCGCGCTCGCCGAGGCGCGGGATGAGGGCCTGCGCGCCGGCGGATTCGGGTCGATGGTCGTCGGCGGCCGCTACGGCCTCTCTTCCAAGGAATTCCACCCCGGCATGGTGCGCGCCGTCTTCGACGAGCTCTGGTCGCTGCGGCCGAAGAACCATTTCACGGTCGGCATCCACGACGACGTGTCGGGGAGCTCGCTTCCGTTCGACAACGGCTTCGACATCGAGCCGCCGTCGGTCGTGCGCGGCGTCTTCTTCGGGCTCGGCTCGGACGGCACCGTCAGCGCGAACAAGAACTCGATCAAGATCATCGGGGAGACCACGGAGGGCGCCGCGCAGGGCTACTTCGTGTACGACTCGAAGAAATCCGGAGCGATCACGATCTCGCATCTGCGCTTCGGCCCCGCGCCGATCCGCTCGTCCTATCTGGTGAGGAAGGCCCAGTTCGTCGCGTGTCACCGATTCGGCCTGCTCGACCGCTACGACGTTCTCGGCTACGCCGCCGAAGGTGCCGATGTCCTGTTGAACTGCCCCGACGGCGCCGACCGGGCGTGGACGCACCTTCCCCGCGAAGTCCAACAGCAGATCGTGGAGAAGGGGTTGCAGGTATACGCCATCGACGCCGACCGCGTCGCACGGGAGGCGGGGCTCGCCGGCCGCATCAACACGATCATGCAGACGTGCTTCTTCGCGATCACCGGCATCCTGCCGCGCGAAGAGGCGATCCGTCGCATCAAAAAGTCGATCGAGAAGAGCTACGGGAAGAAGGGCGCCGAGGTCCTCGCGAAAAACCTCGCGGCCGTGGACCGGGCTATCGAGAACCTCGTCCGCGTCGACATTCCGGCAGCGGCCGACGCCGCGCGGCACATGCCGTTCCCCGTGCCCGACGACGCCCCGGACTTCGTCCGTCGCGTGACGGCGGCCATCATCGCCGGGCACGGCGACGAGCTCCCCGTGTCCGCTTTCCTGCCCGACGGAGAGTGGCCGTCCGGCACGAGCAAGTACGAAAAGCGCAACATCGCCGACGAGATCCCGGTGTGGGATCCGTCGCTCTGCATCCAGTGCAACAAGTGCGCGCTCGTCTGCCCGCACGCGGCCATCCGGGCGAAGGTCTACGAGCCCGCGCTCCTCGACGGAGCGCCGGAGGCGTTTCTCTCCGACACGTTCCGGGGACTCGACTTCAAGGACTGGAAGTACACGATCCAGGTCGCGCCCGAGGACTGCACGGGCTGCTCGCTCTGCGTCGTCTTCTGCCCCGCCCACGACAAGAAGGACAAGAGCCGCAAATCCCTCCGGATGGAGCCGCAGCCTCCGCTGCTCGACGTCGAGCGGAAGAACTTCGAGTTCTTCGAGCGGCTGCCGGAGGTGGACCGATCCCGTCTGCGGGTCGTCGACGCCAAGGGCTCGCAGTTCTTCCAGCCGCTCTTCGAGTACTCCGGCGCGTGCTCGGGCTGCGGAGAGACGCCTTACGTCAAGCTCCTGACGCAGCTCTTCGGCGACCGCGTCTTGATCGCGAACGCGACCGGTTGCAGCTCGATCTACGGCGGCAACCTTCCGACCACGCCGTACACGACGAACCGCGAAGGGCGCGGGCCCGCCTGGGCGAACTCGCTCTTCGAGGACAACGCGGAGTTCGGGCTCGGCTTCCGCCTCGCCGTCGACGGACGCGAAGAGAGGGTCCGGAACCTCGTGGCCCGCTTCCCCGACGTGCTCGCTCCGGGTCTCGTGGACGAGATCCTCGAGTCGCCGCAGAGGACGGAGGCGGAGATCGCCGCTCAGCGCGACCGCGTCCAAAAACTCCGCACCGAGCTCGCGCGGCTGCCGGGCCGCGAGTCGCGCCAGCTCGAAGCCGACGCCGACGCGCTCGTGAAGAAGAGCGTCTGGATCGTCGGAGGAGACGGCTGGGCGTACGACATCGGCTTCGGAGGGCTCGACCACGTCCTCGCGAGCGGCCGCAACGTAAACGTCCTCGTTCTCGACAGCGAGGTGTATTCGAATACCGGCGGGCAGCAGTCGAAGGCGACGCCGCTCGGTGCCACCGCGAAGTTCGCCGCGGCCGGGAAGGAGACGGGAAAGAAGGACCTCGGGTTGATGGCGATGACCTACGGCAACGTCTACGTCGCCCGCATCGCCTTCGGCGCCAAGGACCACCAGACGGTGAAGGCGCTCCTCGAGGCGGAGTCCTATCCGGGGCCGTCGCTCGTCATCGCTTACGCACACTGCATCGCGCACGGCTACGACATGGCCGACGGCACGAACCAGCAGAAGCTCGCCGTCGATTCCGGCACGTGGCCGCTCTACCGCTTCGATCCGCGCCGGATCGCGCAGGGCGAGCCGCCGCTCCAGCTCGACTCGCCGCCTCCGAAGATCCGGATCGAGGAGTACATGCGAAACGAGAACCGCTTCCGGATGCTGGAACAACTCGGCGAGGAGCGGTGGCGGAGCCTGGTCGACGCGGCGCAGAAGGAGGTCGACCGGCGCTCGGCCCTTTACCAGAAGCTTGCCGCGCTCTCCCCCGCGACGTGGGGAGTCGCGGAGACCCCGAGAGAGGAACCGAAGACCGCGGAGGTGACCCGATGATCCGAGTCGAAGATTTCACGGAGCTGCCGGTCGGACTGATGGTCCCGATGGAAGGCAAAGTCGAGCGCTGCCCCCGCTGTGGCCGCAACGGGATCGAAGAGCACCCGAGCGCAGATATCCCCTTCTTCCTCCACGTACAGGCGTCGGAGATCCTCCCCGACGGGATGCGCGACGAAGCGCTCGACTGCTGCTCGCTCGCCCCGCGGACGAACTGACCGGCCTCACGCCGGACGGCGGGAGAAATAGAGCGGCAGCCGGCGGGTGAGGAGGAGCCGCGTCTCGCGGAGGGCGAGCTCGACGGCGACGGCCGCGAGAGACGCGAGAGGCGCGAACCGGTGGCGGCCGGGGATCGGCCACACGAGATCGTTCTTCTGGAACCGCGCGGCCGCGGAAGGGCTCGATGCCCCCTGCCGCGCTTTCCCGAGCGCCGCCTCGCGCTCCGCGCCCGGCGGGAGTCGAAGCGCCTCGTCGATCGACGCGATCGCTCTCTCGCTCGCGTCGATCGCGGCGATTGCTGCGGCGCAGGACGGCTCGTCGATCTGACCCCACTCGGACTTCAGGCGCGTCAGACGCCGCAGCGCCTCGTAGGTGGCCGCGACGATCTCGTCCCGCGTCATCCAGTCGGTCTCGTAGCTCAACATCTCCTTCCAGCTCGGCGCAGTCAGAGCAACGCGATACTCGTCGAGGGTGTGGAACCGGACGCGGTATCCGGAGCGTTCCGCCTCCTCGTAGGCAACGCTGCCGGGGTCGAGGAACGGAGCGAGCGGCGCCACGAAGAACGAGAGCCTCCGGTCGCCATGAAAGGTCTCGAAAAGAGATCGGCAGAAATCCACGCAGCCGACGGCGTCCTCGTAGCTCTGCCCCGGAAGGCCCACCAGGAAGAAGAGGTCCACCCTTCCCGCGCCGTTCTCGAGGGCCCGGCGGACCGTCCGCTCGATGGCTTCGTCGGGGCAGTCGAAGCGGCGGTTCAAGGCGCGGATGCGCTCGAGGTGCGACTCGAGGGTGATCTCCAGGCTCCAGCGCGGCAAGGCCGCGCCGACGCGGGCGAGATAGTCGTCGCCGACCGGCGAGAACAGCTCGATCACGATCTCGTTACGAGGGCGTTCCCGGGCGAGGAGCTCGAGAACCTTTTCCGTCCACGCGCGCCCCGCCTGACGAAGGTCGTGAATGAGGAAGATCGGCCCGCGGCTGAACCTCCCGATGTTGTGGACGTCCTTGACCAGGGCCTCGGGAGACCGGAACGCCGGCCCCGGACGGTTGCAGATCGTCCGGTAGGCCGGACGGGAGCCGCCGCAGACCGCGCACGCCATCGAACAGCCGCGGGAGGTGAGAAGGCCCGTGATGGGGTACTCGAGCCAGCCGGTGAAGGGGACGACGTCCGCGAGGCTGCGGTATTTGAAAACCGAGCGGATCGCGTAGAAGACGTCCGGGACCGCGGGGCCGTCGAGGCGGGCCGGCGCATAGGTCAGCGGGTTCGCGATGACGTCGCCCCCCCGCTTCCACGTCAGGTTGGGGATCTTCGCGAGCTCTCCACCGAGCTGCAGCGTGCGGACGAGCTGCAGCATCGGCTCCTCCGTCGAGTCGCCCCGCAGGACGAAGTCGACGAACGGCGACCGGATCAGCTCGTCGTGAAAATAAGATGCGGACAGGCCTCCGAACACGACCGGCGTTTCGGGATGGTGCTGCTTGACGATCCGGGCGAGCTCGAGCGCCCCGTGCGCGTGGGGCAGCCAGTGCAGGCCGATGCCGAAGACCGCCGGATCGAGACGCGCGATCGCGGCCTCCGCGTCGTAGTCGGGCTCCGAAACCATCCGGTGCGCGACGTTGACGATCCGGACGTTGTGGCCGTGCTCCTCGAGGTGGCTCGCGATCGACGTCAGCCCGATCGGGTACATCTCGAACGCGGGCGAGGAGAAGATGACGTCGCTGATCGGGCCGTACTCGGAACGCGTCCTGCGGAAGTCGTACACGCTCGGCGGATGCAGAAGGACGAGGTCGGTTCCGAAGAGGCGCATTCCGTTCGATTTCCTCCGACGTGTTCGGAGGAACGATTATCGCCGGATGCCTGCGGAACTACTCGGCCCGCAGGGCCTCGAGGGGGTCGAGGCGCGCCGCGCGGCGGGCCGGAAGAACGCCGCCGGCGAGCCCGACCGCGAGGCTGACGAGAAGCGCGGCCGCGACGAAACCCGGCGCGACGTGGATCGAAACTACGGGAACCGCCCACCGAACGACGGCGCCGATCCCGATCCCGGCGAGGACGCCGAGCGCGCCGCCCGCGACCGACAGCAGCGCGGCTTCCAGCAGAAACAGCCGGGCGATCTGCGCCGGCGTGGCTCCGATCGCCTTGACGAGCCCGATCTCCGCGGTGCGCTCCCCGACGGCGATCCACATCATCGTCAGGATCCCGATCGCTCCGACGACGAGCGAGATCCCTCCGATTCCTCCGACGGCCAGAGTCACGACCTTCATCACGCGGTTCAGGACGTCGAGCGCCTCCGTCTGCGTCGAGACGGTAAAATCCTCTTCTCCGCCGTGGCGGCGCATGAGCTCTCTGCGCACGCCCTCCTTCACGCGGTCGGACGGCGTGTGAAGCGAAAAGAGAAGGTCGATCTCGAGGAGCTCCTCCGTGTTGAAGAGGCTGCGCGCGCTGGCCACCGGAATGTACGCCGTGTCGTCCATGTCGAAGCCGAACAGCTGACCCTTCGGCGCCATCACCCCGATGACGACGAACCGCCGGCCGGCGATCCGGACGCGCTCGCCGAGCGCGTTCGCGTCACCGAACAGCTCGTGTTTCAGCTTCGGGCCGAGCACCGCCAGCGGCGCCGCCCGGCGAGGATCGCCCGGCGGGAGAAACCGGCCCTGACGAACCGGGAACTTCCAGACCGCCGGCACTTCCGACGTCACTCCGTAGACGAAGACGCTGCGGCCGCGCTCACCCGCCTCGACGCGCGCGGAGCCCCAGGCGACGGGCACGACGCGCTCGACGCCCGGAACGCGCCGCAGCGCCTCCGAGTCCTCGATCGTCAGCTTGCGCACGGTCCCGCCGACCGACCCGGGGATGCCCGTCGTCGTCGTCTTCCCGCGATGGATCGCCATCACGTTCGTGCCGAACTGGGAGAACTCGGCGACGAGCGAGCGACGCGTTCCCTCGCCGAGCGACGTCAGCAGGATGACCGAAGCGATGCCGATCACGATGCCGAGCATGGTCAACGACGAGCGGAGCAGATGCGCCGCGATCGAGCCCCAGGCGAGCTTCCAGAAATCGCGCACGGCTCACCGCCTCGCGAGCGCCGCGATCGGCTCGAGGCGCGCGGCGCGCCGCGCGGGCAGCACGCCGAAGAGAAGGCCGACGCCGAGCGCGAGGCCGACGGCCGCCGGAATCGCCCACTCCGGCGCGCGCACGGGAAAGCTCGGGTACAAGGCGCGCAGCAGCCAGGCACTCGCCGACGCGGCG
>Ga0184615_10002357_pt1 | contig 10132 bp, 12 predicted proteins | sample PLM4_65_coex_FD_133134 | JGI IMG/M metagenome (GOLD analysis project Ga0184615, IMG submission 133134) | Groundwater sediment microbial communities from an aquifer in East River, Colorado, USA - PLM4_65_coex | ecosystem: Environmental > Terrestrial > Soil > Riparian zone | place: USA: East... | reverse complement strand
GACCGGAGTATCGAACTGTTCCGAAATGCCGAAGGCGAGCTTGGTGAAATCCTTGCATTCCTGGGAATCGGCAGGCTCCAGCATCGGTACCTTGGCAAACTTGGCGTAGTTGCGGTTGTCCTGCTCATTCTGTGAGGAGTGCATTTCCGGATCGTCGGCGCTGACCAGAACCAGCCCCCCCTTAACACCGGTATAGGACAGTGTGAAGAGCGGGTCGGCAGCCACGTTGATCCCCACATGTTTCATCGTGACCAGCGAGCGGCCGCCGCCGAAACAAGCGCCTATCCCGACCTCAAGCGCGACCTTTTCGTTCGGCGCCCAGGAAGCGTCGATTCCCTCATACTGGATGATATTTTCCAGGATTTCGGTTGAGGGTGTACCGGGGTAGGCGCTGGCCACCTTTACCCCTGCCTCGAATGCGCCGCGGGCGATTGCCTCGTTGCCGGAAAGAATCTCTTTCATAATGACCGCTTTTCATCGAAAAAATAAGGGGCTTATTCCCCCTAAAAGTGCCCAGAATATACAGAAAGATGCAGTTCAAGTCAATAGCAATGTAAAACATGGTTTTGAGATTATTCCTTGCTCTGACTTGACAAATGGAGATTATCGGCTATCTATTCTGGTACAAAATGAAATTTTCAGGGAGGATCCAATGAAAGTGATTGCCATAATGATGCTCATGCTTGGCGCAATGATCGCAACTACTCTGGCAGCGGAGGAACCGTCGGAAGAACGGGGCAAGGAGCTTTTTGAAAGTGTTAAATTGGGTACGAACGGCAAAAGCTGCGCGACGTGCCATCCGGGTGGGAGAAAACTGGAGTGGGCCGCTACCTATGAGGACGAGAAACTGGCGGCAATTATCAATTCCTGTATTAGTAAATCACTTAAGGGGAAACCGTTTCCCACTGATGCCGACAGTATGAAATCCATGCTGATGTACATAAAAACCTTTGCCGGGCCCGGCAGGTAAAACTACCCACAATAAAGGGATTCAGCGTCTGCTGGGTCCCTTTTATACTGTTATTTCAGTCTGCCAGTAACAATCCTTCAAGCAGACCGAAGTCGCTTACCTTAAGCCGGCTGAAACCGAAGGATTTCATGGTGTTGATAGTAATCAGGGCACCAGCGATTATCAAATCTTCCCTCCCCTTTTCCAGCCCCTTTATCTTAAGACGTTCTGCTGGACTCAAGGGAAGGAGGGTAGCATAGATATCTTCTATTTCAGCCAACGACAAGATATGGTTATTGACTCGACGGTAGTCATAATCGGTCATTTCCAGGTTTATGGCGGCAAGGGTCGTCGCTGTTCCTGCAGTGCCGACAAGGGTTGCTTTGGCGACATCCTCCAAAAAGCCCAGCCGCTTTATCTTTCCCTTCAGCAGGGCGAGTTCTCTACAAATCTTTTCATTCATCGCTTCGCAGGTGACTTTGCCCTCGGTAAGCCTGACCACACCAAGAGGCAGGCTTTGGGTGAATAACGGCTCGTCTCCGTGAGAAAGCGTGTATTCCGTACTGCCACCACCCACATCAAAAACTAGAAAATCCCCGGTCTTGTCATCGATGTTGCCAAGCACTCCCCGAAGCGTATAGAGCGCCTCCTGTTCTCCATTGATAATCTCGAGCCGGATGCCGGTTTCCCGAAAAACCCGCTCGCAAAAAATGGTGCCGTTGACTGCATCTCGTACAGCACTTGTTGCTACAGCCTTGACTCTGCTGACTCCATGACGCCAAATTTCATCGGCAAAATCACGCAAAGCCACAATCGATCTTTCTGCGGCTTCTGTTGAAATCCCCTTGCCACGGGAAAACCCGCCACCGAGCCTGGTAATATGTCTCTTTAGGAGGATTGGGTTTATGGAATCATCACAGCCCCTGTGAACGATTAACAAACGTGCCGAGTTTGTTCCAAGATCAATTGAAGCTGTGGGTTTGGTCATTGAAGTTCCTTCTCAGTGGCGATTATGTTAAAGGAAAACTGGGCAATTTTAGCAAATGACGCAATAATATCACCGTAAACCAATCCCGCCACTATTGTGCATTTGCCGCTGTGAAGCCGCTTGGTATGGTTACGCTGTAACGTGTCGTACGCTTTGTTTATCGCATCGAGGACATTCCTGGCATTACTTGCTGTTGAAACAGATGCTGACTCCGCGCAGAGAGAATTGACTGCTAACACGACAATTTCCGCGACTTGTGCGGCAAAGGTCTTGATTTCTGCCATGGCGGTCCCTGAAAACCGGAGTTTTTCTTCCTTCTTGCGGCGCATGTATTCCATAACCGCTTCGCTTTGATCGCCCATATGCTCCAGTTCATTAATAATCTGGAGCATTGTCGGGATTTCAATAGCATTCTCCGCTGATACCGGCTGCCTGGAAAGAGTAATCAAAAAACTCGAGATATCCCGCTGTAAAACATCAAGCAGCTCTTCCTTCTGTTTAATGCGCAGGGCACTTCGCGCGTTATAGCTGTGAAACTGTTCTACCATTTCGTGGAACATGGAACCGGCCACCTCAGCCATCCGCTTCATCTCGCTACGGGCCTGGATAAACGCAATGGAGGGGGTATTGACAACCCGCATATCGATGAATTTGGGGCGGGGCTCAATATCAATATCACCTTCCCTGCCGGGAAGAATTACCGTTGCGGACCTGGCAAAAAAACCGATTAGGGGGAGAAAAAAGGTCGCGCTCAGGATGCTGAAAACTGTGTGGGCATTGGCCAAATGTCGTGCAACATATGGTTTTGTCATAGAAGATAGGGGCGCAGCGCCGAATATGTTGAGGTTTTGGACGGTAAAATCAACCTCTCCCGGTGAAAAAAACTGAACCATACGGAGAAATAGTGGGAAAGAGATTAAGACCAGTGCAATGGCAACGCAGTTGATGATTATATAAATCAGAGCGGTCCGTTTTGCCGCCAGGGTGCCGTTAATGGCGGCAATGACGGCAATTAGTGAGCTCCCAAGCCCCTCGCCGATAACCATGGCAACAGCGGAATCAAAATGTAACAGGCCGCTGCTGGCAAGGGCGATGACAATGCCGATGGCAGCACTGCTCGACTGGATAAGGAATGAGAGTAAAGCACCCAGAAGTACAGCCATAATACGCCAGGACAAAAACTGCTGGTGGATTCCGTTAAATAAGGTACTTTGCTTCAACGGGGCAAAGCTGACTTCCATGATGTGCAGTCCAAAGAAGACAAGTCCGGCGCCGAGCATCAGCGTTCCCACATTTACCCATCTTCTTCTGCTGCTGAAGCATCTTAGGATTACACCGACAAAAATTGACGGCAAAGAGAAAAAGGAAATTTTAAATGCGATGAGTTGGATTGCAAGGGTGGTGCCGATGCCGACTCCGAGAAGAACGCCCAAAGACTGGTATAGGGAAAGGAGCCCGGCGTTTACAAACCCTACAACAAGAATGGATGCAGCGCTACCGGACTGGAGTAATGAGGCAAGACAGCTCCCCATGAGAGCTGCGGTCAGGCGGTTACCGGTGATTTTCTCTAAAGAGTTTCTGAGACGCTCACCAGCCAGTTTCTGAAGCCCCTCGGACATGAATTTCATGCCGAGAATAAAGAGGCCCAGACCTCCAAGTGCCTCCATGAGAAAAGAGAGAGGCATGGGAGTTATTCTCCTCTATTATTTTTCAATCTTGAAGGGGAAAACGAAATCAGGCTCAGCAGATTTTGCCGTTCCTTTTTTGTAAAAAAGTACTTTGACAGCTTTTTTTACGGCGAGATCAATCTTGAAATAGACAAGACCTGAAACCTTTGCTTTCGGGATAATGGTTCCGGCAACTATGGCTTTTGTGTAAATATCCTGAGGATACACTTCATAGAAGTAAGGGAGTTGTGAATTGAAGGTATTGTAAAACGAAGATTTTTCATAATCTTCCAGATAGTAAAAACCAACGTACGGATAGGGTATCAAATAATAGGAATCTCTGGAAATTATTTCTTTTACCTTTTCAGGTGTCAAAGGAAAATATTGGATTCCCTCATTGTCAATAAGGAGAAAAGATTCCGTGTCCAGTGAAAATTCACTATTGGTCTGGTTGTCTATTAGCACAGAAAATGCGGAGACACTTCCTTCAAGATTATAGTTGTAAAGTTGCGTTTCGGCGCTTCCAACTGTCATAGAAATACCACCTTTTGACAGTGTCTGTGAATTATCCTTTTGATTTACGCTCCCTGATTCAACTGGTACAGGTATGACCTTGAGCGCGCATCCGGCAACAATGAATATCGATAGTACAACAAAATATCTTAGCTTTATCATGTCTTTATCCTCACAGATTCACGGGATTATACCAATTCCAAATCAAGGCGCTATCTTCGTTGGCTCGTCTTCGGCTCCTCAACGTACAGTTGTACGCCTTCATCGCCTCAATCCTCGCCGCCTTGATTTCATCCTTGATTTGAAATTGGGATTACATGTTGCCATCAGATTAAATTTTAATTTCGGAAAAATCGTAGGGATAGAGCACTATACGCACGGATTTACGATTACCCTTAGTTACAATATCATCTTGGACCGTAAGGTACAAGTCCAGTTCCAGATTATGCTTTAGCCGCAGATACCGTTCCACTTCTTTTGCAAGAGACAGAGACTTCTTGACCTTTTCATCCCTGCTACTGGCTGCAAAGTTTCCCTCAATTCTGACAGCCTTGCCCTTCCCCGATTTTTTCAGTTTGGGCACCAGTGCATCCAGACTGCGCATCGCAGAACTGTCGGCGCTCAAACTGCTGTAACGAAAAATTATCTCTCCAATCAGTTCACATCCTTTTGGTAGAGCCTGCCTGCCGCCTTGCGCATTACTCAATCCGTACCAGCAGAACAACAGAGCAATGCAGAAACAACCAAGCTGTTTCATCATTTTCCCTTTGAAACGAGAAAGAGGATTTCAAAGCGGCGGTTCATCCTTCTCCCCTCAGTGGTTACATTGTCAGCAATCAGCTTTGATTTACCCATTCCTTTCACAAAAACACGGGATGGGTCTACCCCTTCCTGTAATATCAGATAACTTGCAACTGCAATTGCACGCTTGATTGACAGGTCCATATTATAATTTACTGAGCCGAGGCTGTCAGTATGGCCATCTATGCGTAAATATATCCATTTCTTATCACTACGCGTCTGCTCGGCTACTTCGGATAAAGCTTTTTTAACTTCATTTGACAACTCGGCTTGATTAAACCCAAACATTATATCCGGGAATCTAAACTTCCGGTAAACCGTCATTTTTTCCGGGAGTTGTGCCGTCTTGGCAGTGGATATTTCAACAGTATCCCCCATAACCTCAATCCCGTAAAGAGGAGTCACCCCTTCAAGGCTCGATTCATCCGCAGGAATTAAGTCGGTAACAATTTCAGTCTTTGGCTGAACAGGAACTTCGCTTTCTATGCGGGTCATCTTTATTTCTTGCGGTAACAGAGGTAAAACAACAGGGGAAGTAACCGGTTGAGACGGGATTACTATCTGACCGTATGGCTTTATAACTATTTCCTCTTTGTCTGGTTCAACCGGGACTTCAATTTTACTGGCAGCCACTATTGGCGCGGAAGTTTTTATTAACGAAGTTAGCGGAATAATTTTGACAGGCTTTACCGTTTCCCTCTTTTTCCCCTTATCGTCACCCTCAGATGCAAGCGTCGGAACTGTTTTAATATAGGTACCAATACCCTGGCAGGTCGAGAAGCCGACAAGTGCCCGCCAATCAGGACTTGCAGAGGTAAGACCAATGCCGCCGGCTAAATTAAGGGTGAGGTGCGGTGAAATGTAATATTGTAATCCCAGAGATCCTTCGACGGGGTAATTTGAAACACTGTTGCTAAAAGGATTTGCTGCACTCTTGCCGAAAAGCTCAAGAATAACTTTTGTTCTGGGTGAAGCCATATATTCCAGGCCTCCTCCATAGAGCAGTTCGTTGTCTGAAACAGTTTTGTCTCCAGAATTGAGGTAGCCACCGTACAGATGAATACCGATTCTATCAGTCTTGACAGAAGCTACAAGTCGTCCCCCCACATCAAGAATTCCATCCAGTGCGGGGTCTTCAGAAACGTGCCTGTTAACAAACATATCAGCTGCAAGCTTTAGGTTGGAATCTCGTTTACCGAGAAATCGGATTTTGGTTCCTACATCAGCTGTACCCCTGCCGGAATGATCTTCTTGACCATTGAAAAGCAGGTTGGGATAGGTGGCATATGCTTCCCAGAAGGAGCCAATGCCCATGGTCAGAGTTGCCGGCAGGACAATTGAGTTCTGATTGGATGATTTGCTTATATTGCCCCAGATGCCGACACAAATATTCCCTGAATCTAATGTATCGGCTGTGGGAACATTGAGGAGACCAGTAACGCCGGTTTGGGTAGGATTAGCGAATACCAGCGTGGCATGTGTGGCTATCGATAGAACCAAGAATATAATAGTTTTCATGATTGTTCTAATGGATATGGCAAGGTCTCGGATAAGAGGCTGCTAAATTGATCAAAAAATAGAGAATGTGCTACAGTAAACCAATTGAACCGTTAAGTCCAGAGAGATAAACAACCGAGTTGTCAGTCTGTAACCTTTTCTTTGAGTTCCTTGCCGACTTTGAAGAAAGGAAGTTTTTTTGATTTTACAGAGATAGATTCTCCAGTTTTTGGGTTTCTTCCGGTATAGGGCTGGTATTCCTTTACGACAAAACTGCCGAAACCCCTTATTTCGATACGATTACCCGTCAACAATGCATTTGTCATCGCTTCAAAAATGGTATTGATTATCTCTTCAGCTTTTTTGTACGTGAGCCCTTTTTTTACGGCCAACGCTTCTATCAGCTCCGATTTATTCATATCTCATCCCTCCGACAGAGATTTTTCGCTCTATTGATTAGAGTTACTCAACAACACGATTTCAGGTAACGTTTGGCAATATACGCAACCTCGTCGCCCCGACCATGCTTTTCCAGTAATGAAACAAGTTTCTCAGCCGCTCCACGAGCCACAGACGGTAATGATAGCGCCTCTGACCAATTCTCAATGGCTTTGTCATCATCTCCGGTTAGCAGGTAAACATCACCCAATAGTAGCCGAGCCTGGTCAGACAACAAGCCGTGCTCTATCATATGATTGAGAACGGGAATCGCCTCATGGAAACGAGCGGTATCGGATAATAACTGAACTAACCCCAAATAACAAAGCGAATTGGACGCGTTCAGGTTGATCGCCTGACGAAGCAATTTCTCACAGCTGAGGAACTCTCCGCGGCGATGCTCAATTAAGGCCAACTCATAAAGATAAATGTCATTTTCATCTTCAGTCAATAACTCTTCTAAAAGCAGGGCAGCATTGGCATCATCTCCGTCGTGGATGAGCACATAACTGTATGCAAATTTCTCTCCCAAAGCGGCATAACGTTCAGTCAGAGGGGCAGGCAGGGTATGAATAAGGAGATCAAACCTGTCCTCCATGGAGAGTTGGTCGTCAACACCATGGCTATTTTCTGAAAGTTTATCTGATGTTGTTTTACAGCCAAAGCAACTCACATTATTATTAGTTAAGTTGTCAGAATTATTTGGATAAGTGAGATTCCCCAGAAAATTTTCGGCCTTTTCCCGAATGTTTACGTCATCTGCCAGTTCAATGACAAGATTGAGATGCTCTTCAGCTTTACGCAGGTCGCCACAGTTTATTGCACGCTCTGCCTCATGGAGATTTAACTCAGCGAGTTTATTGTTGACAGTGATTAATCTATCTTGCAAAAGAATCATGTCAGTTTTGGCGGCACCATTTGTTGTGTCGATTTTTTCCAGTGCCTCGCCGAAAGAATACTTGGCATCTGCAAACCTTCCCTCGAGCAGATAAGTTTCCCCCTGCTCCAGGTAGTAACGATAATTTTTTTGAAATAATTTAGTGAAAAACATGGCCATTTCTCTCTGTTAAGGATAAATTCATGCCGGTCTAAGTAGCGTAACACTCTCTATATGATAGGTTTGAGGAAACATGTCAAGCGGCCGGCATTTAACGACTTCGAAATTATGCTTTTTCAGTATGCCGATATCTCGCGCCAGGGTAGCAGGGTCACAGGAAACGTAGAGTATTGATTTCGGCTTCAGTGCGTGAATCTGGTTGACCACTTCTGCTGCACCGCTCCTCGGAGGATCCAGTACCACCACGTCATAATCTTCTCCGGCAGCGACACGTTTCTTTAGCTCCAATGCCGCATCAGCACGATGAAAAACTGCATTTGTCAGATTATTGAGTTCACCGTTACGCTTTGCATCGATAATTGACGGCTCATATCCTTCCAATCCCACCACTCTCTTTGCACAACCGGCCAATGGAATGGAAAAGTTACCATTTCCGCAGTATAAGTCCAGTACTTTCTCTTTCCCGGTCAATTCGGCCCAGCTCCGGACCAATTCGATCAAGTGCCGGTTTTGCCGATAATTTACCTGAGAAAACCCCCCTTTACTGAATGATAATCTTGCTGCTGAAATCCCGGGAAGTTCGTTGTCTGCTATCCGATAAGAGAGGTTTTCAATGCCGAACACCTTAATCAGTGATGGCTTGCTGCCACTCTGGATGAACATCCCGTCGGCCAGAGTGTCCCTATGTTCAAGAAGGTATGCTGAGAGCTGAGCGGGAGAGGAACCTTTATAATGTATTATTACTATGGTTTTGCCGTCGTCCCCTGAGGACACATCAACTTGAGATATTTTGTCAGGCTCGGGGGAATTATTCAGCAACTGGCAAAGCTCAGCGATAATTTTGTTAATTTCCGGCTGAACAATTGCACAAGTTACGGGTATATCGACAATACAATGTGACTTGGTCCGAAAGAAGCCTATATGTACTGCTCCGGCTATATAGCTGACTTTCAGCTGGATTCTTGATCGGTAAGCGAATGGTTCCGGTGCCGGGACAATTGGCAGAATATGCTCACGCTCCACCCGGGCGATTCGCCACAGGAGTTCGGCAATAATTTCCTCTTTCTCAGCGAGTTGTGCCGGGTATGCCAGGTGCTGCCAGTTGCATCCGCCGCATATGCCAAAAACCGGACATGGTGGTACTACACGGAAGAGTGAAGGCTCAAGCAGTTCAATCAGTTCGCCCTCAATGTATGAACGTTTGTCAGCTGTCACCCGGATCCTGGCTCTATCCCCGGGAGCTGCAAAGGGAACAAAACACGCCTTCCCCTCCACGCGACCAAAACCGGCTCCGCCATAGGAAAGCTTGTCGATGGTTACTACTACGTCACTCATGGAGATTCTGTGCGTGCGTCGGACACCTGACCCGTTTGTTTTTGCATATTTCAGAGAGACTCAATTTCTTGGGGAAAGCTGAAGCGGATAAATAAGGCAATGAATGTTTCTTAAAATAAGCAATGAGGTTTTCTGTCACCGCTGAAACTTCAGCCGACGGAACCGCCATCTGCTCAACTTGCCGGTCATGACCGATTGTATCCCCATGAACGCACCTGGCTTCATTGAAAAGTGCCATGTCTGCGAAATATTCCGGTAACAACCTGACTTCACAACAGATTTTAAGGATTACCCGATAGTAATCTCCATAATAGCAGCGGGTATTATCAAAGATACGAACTGTCAGGCCATTTTCAAGCGATGCTTCCCAAAGAAGAATATTCACGATATAGCACTATCCCTTTGACTAATAAAGTGGCGTTTTGCTACTGAAAATAATATGCTTTCAGTTGTCTTGTAAAGTTTTTTCTTAAAACAAGAAGTTATAGGTGACGAATGCTGAAGAATCCTGCAAATCCGGCTTGCTTTTTTACATAATAGTTTGTAAAGTATCAGGTTGTTGAGAGGATAAAGTACACTATACTTTGCTAGGAGTGAAAATGAGTAAAGAAGAAGCAATTGAAGTTGAAGGTACGGTCATCGAACCCCTTCCCAATGCAATGTTCAAGGTTAAGCTGGAAAACGACCACGTTGTACTCGCTCATATTTCCGGAAAGATGCGAAAATATTTCATTAAAATTCTTCCCGGCGACAAGGTCACCGTAGAACTTTCCCCTTATGATCTTACCAGAGGCCGCATAACATATCGCGCTAAGTAGACCCGCCTTGTGCTGATCACTTTCAAAACAGAATAATCTTGTGAAACGAACTGCTACGCTTTGTGCTGG
>Ga0184615_10002356_pt1 | contig 10133 bp, 9 predicted proteins | sample PLM4_65_coex_FD_133134 | JGI IMG/M metagenome (GOLD analysis project Ga0184615, IMG submission 133134) | Groundwater sediment microbial communities from an aquifer in East River, Colorado, USA - PLM4_65_coex | ecosystem: Environmental > Terrestrial > Soil > Riparian zone | place: USA: East... | reverse complement strand
GGGCGGCAGCGGCGCCCTCGGTGTTGTGACAAGTGCGGCAAGCCCTACCTCCGGCGCAATCTGGCGATCGGATGGACGAGGCGGAACGTCGGCCACCGCGACGGGTGGGTGCGCGAAGAGATGCGGACGTGTATGCGCTGCACGAGTACGGAGCAGGCCCAGCGGATGCTCGTGATGGTCTCGGTCGGCCGCGCCGTCGAACCCGTGAAGGTCTCGCGCGTCGCGCTCAAGCGATGATCGCGTGGCAGCGGACGCTGCTCGCGTGGTCCTTCCTTGCTTATTCGTTGTCGCACAATAATCTGCCGTCGGTCGAGCGCGGCCCCGTTGTGGTCGGGCCATTCGGGGATAAGATCATGTGCGAACAGGCGATGGCCCAGTGGCGAGCGGACTCGAAACAGCATCGGGCGATTGGATGTTGGTCCCCGGTCCAGACCCCGTGGACGCCGAGCCATTGATGTGCGCGTCCCTCGGCTTCATTGTTCTATTGATGCTCTCCTGTAGCGTCGGGGGTCTACTGCTCGGGGTTTGGCTTATGCTAGAGTTGACCCCTGATGGCTATGGACGACTGGTACGGGCGCTAGCGAGGGGTCATCGCACGGGGTGAGGGGTGATGCCGAAGTGGAGGGCGAAATACTTTGACTTGATAGCGGCCCAGCGCGCGGACGTCCGTGTGCATACGGAGCGGTTTGTCGAGGTTATTGTCGAGGCGCCCACCGAGCCGTCAGCGAAACGCGCCGTAGATCACGCCTTGCCGGGGGTCATCAAGCGCGTCGTTTACAGTGGGGAGTTCATCCTGTACGGCATCACGCAAATTTCGGAGTAGGAGGCAGAGCATGCCGGATGCTCAGAAACCGTTGCTCTGTTGTCTCGGGTGGCATGAGGACACCGTCAACTGGGAGGTTGAGCCGCGCATACTGGGTCGTCGTGAGTCGGCAACTGGGTTTGTGTCAGAGCGCGTGCAGCGGGCAATGGTGTGCGTCCAATGTGGAAGAACAACATGGCGACGTTGGACGTACTGGACGGCGTGGGAAAAAAGAAAGTAGAGTAAGTGGACGAGGAGCCGGTTCGGCGTTACCTGAACATCGACGGCATCCGGTATCTGCCGAAGCCGGGCCCTGTTCCGCCGCTGGAGCACCCGTTGCGTCTCGTGCCACTGGATCAGCCTCCACCGAGGTACTTCGGGGGGTCTGAGGACGGACACGAAATGATGGGTATGCCGCTCAGGGCTGCCCAAACCGGCAACGACGTGATCGCGCAGGTCATGCCGGGCGGAACAGTGGAGATGAGGCCCGGCGTCATGACTCCCCCGGAGAGACTCCCCATCAGGGTTGACCGCTATGAAATGGAGTCTCGTATTCTTTCTGTGTCTGACCGGATCACCGTGATCTTAGAGGCCGCCAAGCGGCGTGATTTGTGGCTGTTGGAGTCAGTGGTGGGTTTCCTCTTCGTTATCGTTTTGCTCTACCTCTTCCACTAAAAGAATTCCCTTGTAGGGCCTCCACGCCATGTGATAGCGTCCCCGTAGTACGAACCGACCTTGGTGTGCAAGCCGGGCCGGGCTCTGGGCGATCGTCGCCCCTACGCCCGGCCCCTTGTTTTTTGCAGGACAACGCAGTGGAGGGGCCATGCCGGACAACGATCGCCCTCGCCGTCCTCGCCGCCGTGCCCTCACCGAACCTCGTCAAGCTCGCGATCGCCAACTCGCTGCGCCTCGCCCTGCACGCTCCACCGGTACGGGCGGCGATACCGGCGCCGTGGGCTCAACGGCCTTGGTGCCGGGTGGCGGTGGAGGCATCTCGACGCCGGGTTTCATGCAGCCGGATGGACCTCGGCCACGCGCGACCGAAACGCCGGGGACATCCGTGCCGCGTTCGTATCGGTCCGACCTGATCGCGCCGCGCAAATCGATCAAGGGCAAGCCCCTCGAACTGGGGGTCACCGGGACCGTCGTCTCGGGCGGCCTCATCCTCTCCGACCCGAACGTCGAACTTCAATTCCCACGGTCCATCGCGATCTACGACAAGATGCGGCGCACCGACGGACAGGTCAAAGCCTCGTTGTTGGCCATCACGCTGCCGATCCTGTCGCTCGACTGGGACATTGAGCCCTACAAAGAGACGCAGGATGAGGGGGGGAAACTCGGGACGCCGACGCCCGAGGACTTGGAGATCGCGAAGTTCGTCAAGACGGACCTGCTCGAAGGCTTGACGACGTCGTGGAAGCACATCCTCCGACAACTCTTAGGGCATCTCTGGGCAGGGTTCTGGGTGATTGAGCCGGTGTATGAAACCCGCGACGACGGCAAGGTTCACCTTCGCAAACTGGGCTCGCGCCTGCCATCCTCCGTGTTCCGGTGGAAAATCGCGCGCGATGGTGGATTGCAGGCGATCATCCAGCGCGCCGTCAACCCGGAGACGGGCATGACGGAACTCATCGAGATCAACGCCGAAGACCTCGTGGTCTTTACGCATGAGCGGGAAGGCGCGGATTGGTCCGGCATCTCCGTGCTACGGTCCGCCTACAAGCACTTCTACATGAAGGACTGGCTTTATCGCTTGGGCGTTATCAACGTCGAGCGCGGCGGAGGGTTCCCGGTCATCACGCTCCCGGAAGAGGCGGTGGACAACGATCTGCAAGCCGCCCATGACGTCGGAGAGTCCTTGCACATGCACGAGCGGGCCTACGTCATCGAGCCGCCGGGCTGGAAGTTCCGGCTGGAATCCGGTTCGACGCGCATCGGCGACGTCATGACGCAGGTCGAGCATCACGACCAGAAGATCAGTGCGAACATCCTCGCGCAGTTCATGGACTTGGGCTCGTCGTCCTCCGGGTCGCGCGCGCTCGGCGGCGAATTCATCGACATCTTCCTCATGGCGGAAGAAGCCGTGATCTTCAACATCGAAGATACCGTCAACAACTACCTCATCAAGCGGTGGTTGGATTACAACTGGACGATCAAAGAGGGCCGGGGCTATCCGAAGCTGAAAGCCCAGAACATCCGGGGCTTCAACGTGCGTCGGATGGGCGCGATCCTCCGTATGCTCGCGGACGGCAAGCTGGTGACGCCGGACGAGCCGTTGGAGGCGTTCCTGCGCAACACGATGGGCCTGCCGGAAGCCGACCCTGACTCACGTCGCGACATGGCGCCAGCGCTGCCGCCGGGTCTGGGAGGGCCCGGCAATGGAAACCCTTTCGCTCCGGCGAACACGGGCAAGGGGGGCCCGCAGCTTCCCAAGAGCGACCAGCCGGGGACAGAGAAGCCCTCGGTACCGGGGAAGACGGAGGGGCCCAATCCAGCGATTGAAGCCTCGCGCGGGGATGGGGCCGACAAGGGAGAGAAGACGACGGCCGCGCTCTCCGAACACAATCTGGGCAACGTCCAGATTCCTGTTCCGGCCTCCGTCGCAGACGCGGTGCGGAAGTGGCAGGGGGCATTGGCACCGGACGTCTTCATGGATGGGCCGAAAGCGATCGAAGCCGATCCGCACATCACGATCAAGTACGGCCTCTCAACGGTCAACGGGCAAGAGGTACAGAACGCGCTCAAGGGCATTCGCGCGATCAAGGTCACGCTGGGTGCGATGCGCGTCTTCGAGCAGCCCGATCAGGACGTCGTGGCCGTCGCGGTGGACAGCCCGGACCTTGTGAAGGCGAACACGCAGATCAGTAAGACCGTGTCGTGGGAGGATGCGTTCTCGCAGGCGTATATCCCCCACATGACCGTGGCCTACGTGAAGAGGGGGCAGGGCCAGCAGTTCGTGAATGACGAAACGTTCAAGGGCATGAAGTGGACCGCTGATGAGGTCGCTTTCAAGGCGAAGGCCGATCTCGGGGAGCACGTCATCACGCTGTCGCGTCCGCACTACATCAGTCTCGCGGAGAAGAAGCCGGACCTCACCAACCGGCCGTTCTTCTATCGCCGCCCGCTGACCGCGCTGGAGCGCACGGTCAATTTTGCGGAGATCGATGCGAAACAGAAAGCCGCGACCAAGGATATCCTGAACCGGATCAAGCCGATCTTGCAGCAACAGGCGGACGCGCTGGCGACCCTCGTCGCGGCCAAGCCTGATCCGGCGCCCGGTGCCAAGCGCCTCGACGGAGTGACCCAGATCAAAGTCCCGATGGTCGGCAAGATGGCGGGCGTTATCAAGGGCATCCTCAAGGAGGTCTACGACTACGGCCGCGTGCAGGTGCGCCGCGAACTCCAGCGGCAGGCCGACGTCCGGGGCGGTAAAGCGCGCGTGACGCTCGACGAGCGGCTGGAGTGCCAACGGAAACTCGCGGAAAATTTCAACGCCGAGGACGACGCGTTCGACTACTTCGGGGCCAAGGCGGACGTGCTCTCGGAGCGCTATGCGAACAAACTCAAGGACGCGGCCGTGTCCGCCAAACTCAAGGCCGTGCGATCGGGGAAGTCCGAAGAGGACGAGCACTCGTACATCACGGACGCGTTGCTCGCGCTCTCGGGGGTGTCGGCCGTGACGATGTTCTTCCAGTCGGTCGCGGAAGCCTTCGGAATCGGCCGCCGCATGGAAGCCTCCGCGCTTGGGCGCGCGATCGTGGACACCGAAGGGCAGGATACGGACCCGGACCGTTCCGGCGTGACGTTGCCGAACGGCACCGTGATCGAGAACGCCCAGTACTCTGCCGTCATGGACGACAACACGTGCGGACCCTGCTCGGACAAGGACGGGACGATCGGCTCGCCAGACGACCCGGAGATGCAGGTACCCAACCCCGATTGCATCGGGGAGCAGTACGGCAACACCTGTCGGTGCGTGCTCATCTATCAACTCGCGAACTAGGAGGCTTTCATGACTCTCGAAGGCTTGATCTATCTCATCATTCAGGTGGCGATCTTCGCCCTCGTCGCCTACGTCATTCTCTGGGCGACCAAGAAACTCCTCGCGGCGTTCCACATCGCGGACCCGTGGAACACGGTCGCCCTCGTCGTGGTCGTGCTCTTGATTATGTTGATCGGGCTCTCGTGGTTCGGGTACTTGCCCCGTGGCGGAACGGTCCTGCACCGGTAAGCAATGCTCCTCAACGGCTCTGGTGGAGTGTCCGCGCGGCCGATCGCCCGCGCGATCGGCCAGTTACATTTCTGGCGCGATCGCGGGCGGGGCTATATCGAGACGGTGCGCCCGTGGCTCCAAGCGGCCTTCGTGGGGACAGCGGCCGTCAAGTATCTGGGCCTCTCGACCCAGAATGCCATTGCCTTCGGGATCGGGCTCCTTGTGGTCGTGGAGGTCTTGTCTGTGCTCTTTGGCCTCCTCGACCACAGGCGCGGCGTGATTGAGGCGCACAACCAACTGGCGATCGATACGAACCCGTACTCGCGGGAGACCTTGCGGCTCTTTCGCCTGATCGAGGCGGAGCTTCGGTGGCAGCGGTTGCACGTGGTCATGCGCGACAAACAACAGGAGGGATCGCCTCGGTCATGATCTTGACCGTCTACGAGACGCGCCCGGAGGAGCGGCCGACGCTGGTACAGGTCGGCACGGTCACGATCGGTGCGTATGGCGTCTTGTCCGTCGAGACCGAGGATGAAGGGTTGCAGGTCTTGATCGCCTCACTGGAGGTCACGACCGACATGCGGGGCACGCCGATCCCGCCGATGGACCCGCACTATCCCGAAGCCGTCGCCGACTCCATCGGCCGCCAGTCCCAGTGGGTCTACACGGCGGAGTTGGCGGCATGACCAAGTGGGACGTTGCGCTCATGCAGCGGGAACTCTACAGCCCCGATCAACCGCGCGTGCCTGCGGGTGATCCGTCTGGCGGCCAGTTCGCCCCGGCGGGGGGTGGAGGCGGCCCACAGCCCGGCCCCACCGAAATAGTCGAGAAGGTCAAGAATGCAGCGGCGCACGTCGCGGTCGGGCTCGGGCTCATGGGACTAGCTGCGCTTCTCCGCACGGGCGTGGTCGTCGCGCGCGTTGTTCACGCTGGACCGGGGGGTCCGAAGATGGAGCCGCCGGTCCCCGTGACGCCTTCGTGGAATCTTCTGGGCAGGACTCCGACAGTGGAGGAAAAGGGCGACTGGAACCTCATCACGGCCAATCTCGAAATGTATTGGAAAAAGATGGGGCCCGAGTGGGAGCCCTCGTGGATCGATCGGGCTTCTGGCACGCGCAAGTGGGAGCCGTCGGTCCAGCAGGTGCAGGACTGGGCGGAGGTGGTCAAGGCCGACTGGAAGTTGAAGAACCAGTTCGGTAAGACCGAAGAAGCGAAAAAGACAATGCAGACGGTAGCCCAGACGTTGCAGGCCCAAGGGTTCACGCCTGAGCAGACCGTCAAGATCACGAATGCACTGGGAATGAAGGGCAAGCTGTTCTCCACCGATACCGTCCATCGGGGTGTTGTGGGGCAAGGACTCACCACGGTGAGTGCGGGCCCCGCTGCCACAGGCAAACTCGTAACCCGACAGTGGAAAGAGCGTTACATTCTTGATCCGGTGGCCTCCGAGAGAGCGGAGAAGGTTGAGGTGAGCGTCCGGCAAGGACTCGCGGCTATCCCGGCCTCGCACTGGGCACTCATGACCGAGACGCAGGTAGAGAAAACGCGGCCAGACTACCCAAGTGAAGTGCGCATCTCGAAGCCGAGTCTCGTAGGGGTTGCAATCCGGGACGATGTGGAGAGTGACCAGTACTTTGTCTCAAATCCAACTGTCGCGGGGTACTACACGCCATCGGACACGAGAGAGATTGCAACCTTGAAGGGCCAAGGCGCGCCGGGGGCTATCATGGTCGCGTCGCAACGGGTCAACGCGAACTACGCTGGGGTGCTTGCAGCCCACGAGGTCGGGCATGCGTTCCACGCGAAGCTCAAAGACCTGCGCGCGCCCAGCAACGTCATCTACGAGAGCGCCGTGCCCAATCAGGTCACGCAGTACGGCATGAAAAACAAGGAGGAGGCGTTCGCGGAAGCCTACTCCATGTACATGTCGCCGACGGGTCGCGCCTACATGCAGATCAAGTACCCGCAGACTCACGAGTACATGCGTCGCGTGTTCGAGTCCCCTCGCGAGCAGTGGTTGCTGGCGGGAGAAATCCTCAAGAAGAACCCCAAGGGTGGCTACGACGTCTGGCGTTTCGGCAAGAAAGTCGATCTCTCGTCGGACCCTAGTCGGTACCCGGAGCGTCCCGCCGTGCCCTTGAGGGATGAGGGCGGTGCCGCGCCCCTGCGGATCGCCGCGCACGAGGTCTATCCGTGGGACGCCGCGATGATCGCGCTCGCCGACGATGACGTCGCGGCGATCCTGACGCCGAGTGGCCGGGTCTTTGCGCTCTACAGCCCCGATCAGCCTCGGGATGAGCAGGGTATGTGGACCGTCGGGGGGAGTGGCCCATCGTTCGGACCCGATATCCAGAAAGCCGCGCAGGTAGCCGCGACGGCCATAATCGAAGGGGGAAGGCAAGAGGCCGAGCGCTTGACGACGATCTGGAAGAAGCAGAAGTTTTCGATCGGCACGAAGCAAGTGGAGCAGATCGCCGCATTTGGTGAGGCGAATGCCGCGAGAGTGGCAGTACAGAACGCGGCGATTCCATTGCTTTCACAGAGAGCGAGCATCCCGATCGTGCGCGATATCCCCATGCGTTGGGGTCAGTCGGCGAATCATCACGAGAGCGAGTTGGTCAAGGTGGGAGCGTTCGATGTTTTTGGGGGTGGCCGGATGTATGACGTCACGAAAGGGGCTGTCATCGATACCCCCAAGGCTGTGGCGGGCGTCGCTGCGTATGCGTTGGACAAGGTAGGAACTGCACCGCGCACGCTAAACCCGGAACAGCAGACAGCGATCCGACGGGACATGGGGACGTTTGTGAAAGTCCAGTACGTCGTCACGCAAGCTCGGCTCAAGGCGCAGGGCATCCCGGACATGGTCACGCTCTATCGGGGCGTGGATGAAGGCTCGGAGGCGTGGAAGGCAGGTGATACCGTGAATCTCGAACTCGGTACGGTCTCGTCGTTCTCTGACACACCAGACGTCGCGAACGGATTTGGACCTCGCACGGTAAAAATCAGTGTCCCGCGCTCTGCGATCTTCGCGAACTGGCGCACGGGGATGGGCCTCAAGGAGGAGGGGGAGTGGTTGGTCCTCGGCGACACGAAACCCGTGCATGCGACCGTGATCCGTTCTGTCCCCAACGCGGCGTTCCCGTTCAAGACCAAGGATGACGTATGAGCCACCCAGATCGGCTCGCGGCGGTGACGTTGACGCTCCAGCAGCACGCGCTGCTCGATGTTATTCGGCAACGCCGAGAGTTAGCGGGAGACTGGGATGAGTCCAAGCATCCGCGTGAGGGTGCTGGGACACCGGAAGGTGGTCGGTTTGCGCCCGCTGGCGGCGGCGGGGAGGGAGCGTCACAGCCCGGTCCAGCGCCGCAGGCCGATGCCGCCGTCCGCACGCTCCCGGCTTCGATGGGGTTCGAGCGGAAAGACCTGCCGCAAATTCGGAGTTTCCATCAGGAGGAATTCAAGGACTGGGTGCGGGCACAGGGCATCGCGGTCACGAACGAGAACGTTCCGGTCGCGAGCTTGACCCCGGCGCAGCGGCACTACAACCAGACCGAAGTCTCAAAGCTGACGTCGGTAGACCTGTACAAACCATTGATGATTTCGTCGGACAACGTCTTGCTCGACGGCCATCATCGGTGGGTGCGGCAGATGCAGGACGATCCCGCCCAGTCTGTCCCGGTCGTGCGGATCGGCCAGACGGCCACGGAAGCGCTCGCGACGATGCGGGCCTTCCCGAAGGTGGAGGTCCGGGACATCTCAGCAGCACCGCCGCCAGCGCCCGCTCCCGCATTGGCGTCGTTTTCTCCACATACGCCCACCGACGAGACCCTTCCCGGCGCCCGGCCGTTGACGCCGCTTGGAGTCTCGCCGAGCCCGGAGACGCTGGCGTGGTTGGAAAAGATCGAGCAAAACCTAGACGTCGCGAAGGCGCTGGAAATGGAAAAGACTGGGACGCAGACCGTGTCGATCTACACCGACAAGAATGGGCGCTATACCCCCGAGCGGCAAGCCGTGCATCTTGCGATCGCGGAAAAGATGCTCAAGCCGACGGCCGCTGTGCCGGTGGGCCCCTCGCCGGTCGCGGTCCTGATGATCGGCAAGGGTGGCGCAGGGAAGACGACGACGTTGAAGAGCATTCTGCCCGATCAGTCGAAGTTCGACGAGATCAGCGCGGACGACGCGAAAGAGCAACTGCCGGACTACACCGGCTACAACAGTGGATTGGTTCACGAAGAGTCCACGAACGTCGCGGAGAACATCGCGCTCGGGCTATCCATAGATCGGCGCCACAACTTCATTTTTGACGCGACGGGCAAGACCTCCAGTAAGTACGAGGGCTACGTGCGGAAGCTCGTCGCCTTGGGGTATCAGGTCGTGGCCGTCCATGTGGACGTGCCCACGGCGGTCTCGGCGGAGCGGGTGGTGTCTCGGTTCTTGGGGATGAAAACCGCTAGAGAAAATGATCCGTCCAAGCCGCCGCCACGGTTTAGTAATCCGCGTCGGGTTTTGTTTGACACCGACGGGAAACCGAGCCTAACATATAGCAACCTCAAGGCGCAGGGTCTCCTGACTCGCGCGATGGAGTTTGATAACAGTGGACCACCCGGTACCACACGAAAAGTCGAAGACGTCGAGTACCCGCATCGCGCCACTGTCTCCGCTCCCGGACGCGACGACGCAGCCCGAGGAGCACACGGAGGCCGTGATCGACCGGACGCTGGATCGCGCCTTGCGGAGGGTGGGACGCAATCTCCCGCCGCTGCAACCGAGCGACCTGTTTGGCTCGACCACGCCTTCCACGGAGCCTCCAGCCTTTCCGACGTAGAACGTCTCGCCGCCCAGCCGCCTGACCCCGCGCAGGACGGGAAGTTCCAGCGCGACGAGACGTTGCCCGAGCCGTCCACGCCCTGCAAGCCCGTCACGACCTCGAAGGGCCACATCTGCACCACGAAGGGTCACGGGTTCCACCGCGTCTACCCGCCTGACCGTCGTTTCCCAGTGACCAATTCAACAGGGGGCGGGTCTGCATCTGAGCACGCTCTGTTCGATCCTGACCAACCTCGCGACGAGCAAGGCCAGTGGACCATTGGGGGTGGAGGCAGTGGCGCCGGGACCGTC
>Ga0184615_10002354_pt1 | contig 10135 bp, 9 predicted proteins | sample PLM4_65_coex_FD_133134 | JGI IMG/M metagenome (GOLD analysis project Ga0184615, IMG submission 133134) | Groundwater sediment microbial communities from an aquifer in East River, Colorado, USA - PLM4_65_coex | ecosystem: Environmental > Terrestrial > Soil > Riparian zone | place: USA: East... | reverse complement strand
GTGGAGCTCGTCCACATCGGTCCGGAGCTGGTCGAGGATCCGCCGTCCCGCCGCGGTGATCCGGTAGTGGATGTGCAATTTCCAGAGCGCGAGGCGGATCTCGCGGTCCACCGGATCCGGCATGATCGGTTACCGTGCACGATTGGCGTAAATGGGCGAGCCGACGATGCTATTCCACGTACCCGAGAGAGCGGAGCCGCTCGACCTCGGCGTCGCTGCCGATCACCTTCAGTTGGGCGATCGCCTGGGCGATGTCGGCGTCCTCCGGGAAGCGCTTCGCACCGGCGTCGAGCACGCTGATCGCGCCGGTGGCGTCGCCTGCCTCCTTCACCTGGCCCGCCGTCTGTACGTAGAGCGGGCCGGTGACCTGGGCGGACCAGGCCGCACCCAGACGGTCGAGCCGGGCCAGGACCTCGGGCGTCTTCCCGCCGCGCGCCTCGCCCTCCAGCGCGGCGAGCTCGAGGCGCCAGGCAATCGATCCCTCCGCGCCAGCAGCCAGCCCCCGGGTCGCTGCGGCCGCGGCCTCGGCGTAGTCGCCCGCCGCCAGATGCCCGCGGGCCTTCTCGAGCTGGTCCGCCGGACCGGCACCGCAGGCGACCAGCATCCAGAGAAGCGCCAGGACTGCCGTGCGCGACATGGGAACCCTCCGAGGCCGACTGAGGAGGGGGAGTACCCCAGGCCGCCTACCCTGTCACATGCGGGGCTCCCGTCCCTCAGGCCGGCGTTACAATCTCAGCTTCGCGCTTGCCCCCCAGGGCGAGTCGTTGATGGTTGCTGAATCGCGTCCCTTCCGCAGCTTCCGCGCCCGGCGGCGACTGCTCGTCGCGGCGGCCCTCGGGTTCGGGACCGGACTGGGACTCGCCCTCGCGGCGCCCGCGGCCCACGCCTACATCGGCCCCGGTGCTGGCTTCGCCTTCGTGGGCGCGACGCTCGTGATGCTCACCACCCTGCTGCTCGTCGTCTTCACGCTGCTGACCTGGCCGTTCACCCTTCTCTACCGCGCGATCCGAATCGGCAACCCCTACAAGCGGGCGATCGCGCCTCGGGTCGTCGTCCTCGGCCTCGACGGCATGGATCCGGGCCTCGCGCTCAAGCTCATGCGCCAGGGGCGCCTCCCGAACTTCCAGAAGCTCGCCGAGAAAGGCGTCTTCCGGCCGCTGGATACGTCGAATCCCTCCATCTCGCCCGTCGCCTGGTCCACCTTCGCGACCGGCGTCGACCCGAGCCGGCACGCCATCTACGACTTCCTGACCCGCGATCCCTGCACGTACGGGCCGATGCTCTCGTCCACGGACATCCGGGCCGCGAAGCGGGTGGCGAACATCGGGCGCTACGTGGTGCCGCTCGAGAAGCCGCGGATCAAGCTGCTCCAGAAGTCCCAGGCGTTCTGGAAGCTGCTCGGCGACCGGTACATCTTCAGCATCATCCAGCGCGTCCCGATCACGTTCCCGCCCGTGCCCTTCCGGGGGCTCCTGCTCAGCGGAATGTGCGTGCCCGACCTGCGCGGGAGCCAAGGCACCTTCAGCTTCTTCAGCACGAAGCAGGACGTGCACGGCCACACGGTCCACACGGGCGGCGAGCAGACCGTCCTGCGCCGGGCGGGAAACCGCATCCGCACGCGCATCGTCGGCCCGGAAAACAGCATGCTGCGTTCCGGGGGCCGCATGACGCTTCCGATGACGATCCTCGTGGCGGACGACCGCCAGCACGTCCGCATCGAGATCGACGGCAGCGAGCCCTTCGAGCTCCCGCTCCGCACCTACTCGCCGTGGATCAAGCTCGCGTTCCGACCGGGCCTGGGGGTGAAGGTCCACGGCATCGCGCGTTTCTACCTGAACTCCGTCGAGCCCGAGGTCAATCTCTACATGACGCCGATCCACATCGACCCGGAGAATCCGGCGATGCCGATCAGCCATCCGCAGATCTACTCGGTGTATCTCGCCAAGATGCAGGGGGCCTTCGCGACGCTCGGACTGGCCGAGGACACCTGGGCGCTCAACGAGCGCGTGATCGACGAGAAGGCCTTCTTCGAGCAGGCGATGGCGATCTACGAAGAGCGCGAGCGCATGTTCCTGGATGCCCTGACCCAGACGAAGAAGGGCCTCGTCACCACCGTCTTCGACACGACCGACCGTGTGCAGCACATGTTCTACCGCTACCTCGACCCGACCCACCCGGCGAACGCCGGGAAGGACACGACCGAGTGGGCAGACGCCATCCCGCGGGTCTACGAGCGGCTCGACGCGCTGCTGGGGAAGATCTGGAGCGAGATCGAACGGACCGACACCGTGTTCATGGTCATCAGCGACCACGGCTTCACGAACTTCCGGCGCTGCGTGAACCTGAACACGTGGCTCCAGGAGAACGGCTACCTGGCGCTGAAGGAGGGCCATGAGACGAGCGGCGACTGGTTCGAGCACGTCGACTGGTCGCGCACCCGGGCCTTCTCCCTCGGGCTCACCGGCATGTTCATCAACCGCAAGGGGCGCGAGGCCAGCGGGATCGTCGCCGAGGGCGAGGAGTACCGGAGCCTCGTGGAGGAGATCGCTTCGAAGCTCGAGGCGCTGGTGGACCCGCAGACGGGGCTGCGCGCCATCCGCAAGGTGCGCGCGACTCACGAGACCTTCGAGGGTCCCTACCGATTCGACGCGCCCGATCTTCTGATCGGCTACGAGGGTGGTTACCGGAGCTCGTGGGAGTGTGCGACGGGCGCCGTCACCCGGAGCGTCTTCAGCGACAACACCCGGAGCTGGTCGGGCGACCACTGCGTCGATCCCGACATCGTGCCGGGCGTCTTCTTCTGCAACCGCCGCATCGCCACGGAGCGGCCGCGCCTGCTCGACATCCCCGTGAGCGTGGTCGAGCTCTTCGGCCAGAAGCGTGCCCGCTACATGCAGGGCGAGATGATCTTTGCCCGCGACGCGGCGGTCGCGGGCTCGTTCGATCCGAAGCTCCTCGACCAGTCGGGGGCGGCCCCCGGAGCCCGTGCCGGGCGCGAGCAGGACGCAGCGTGAGGCTCCGCGCCGTCGCGCTGCTGCTGCTGGCTCTCGCACTGGCCGCGTGTGGCCCGGAGCCCCGGCCGCCCGCTCGCCCGGGGCTCTTCGTGCTGGGCGTCGACGGCCTCGACCCCGTGATCCTCGATCGCCTGATGGCGGAGGGGACGATGCCCCACTTCGCGGAGCTCGCCCGAGAGGGCAGCTACCAACGCCTCGGCACCTCCAACCCGCCCCAGAGCCCCGTGGCCTGGTCGAACTTCGTGACGGGCCGGGACCCGGGCGGGCACGGCGTCTTCGACTTCGTCCACCGCGATCCGGCTAGCTACCTGCCGATCTCGTCGGCCACCCCACCCGTGGAGGATCCCGGCACCGCCCTGGATTTCTTCGGCTGGGTGATCCCGCTCTCGACGCCCGAGATCGTCAACACCCGGAGCGGGATCCCCTGGTGGGACGTGCTCGTGGCGCACGGCGTCGACACCGAGGTGTACCGGATCCCCGGCAACTACCCGGTGCCCGCGAGCGACGCCAAGGTCCTGGCCGGCATGGGAACCGTCGACATGCGCGGCGGTTACGGCACCTACACCCTGCTGGCGGATCGCCCCGTGAAAGCCGACGACCCGAAGGGCGACATCCAGGTGGTGAGCGTCCAGGACTTCGACCTCGACGGCACGCCCGACACGGTCGAGGCAACCCTCAAGGGACCGCCCGATCTCTTCCATCTCCGCCCCGGCCAGATCCCCGGTCCGGGCGACTACCTGGGCACGCGCCTGACGGTGCACCTCGATCCCGAGTCCGACACCGCCGTGGTGAAGGCGGGCTCCGAGGTCGCTCTCCTCCGGGAAGGCGAGTGGTCCGATTGGGTCGAGGTGGGATTCGACGTGCTGCCCTTCGGGCTCATGACGCTCCAGGGCGCCGTCCGCTTCTTCGCGATGGAGCTCCGGCCGGAGTTCAAGCTCTACGCCTCCGCGGTGAACCTCTCCGCCGCGAGTCCGCCGCAGGTCTTCACCAGCCCCGACGACTGGGTGGAGCAGCTCTACGCCACGCTGGGCCAGTTCTACACCGTGGGCATGCCCGAGGAAACCAGCGCGCTTCGCGACGGCGTCTTCAGCGACGACGACTACGTGAGGCAGGTGGCGCTGGTGCAGAAGGACTCGCGCGCCATGCTCGAGCTCGCGCTCGATCGGTTCGCGCCTGGGGACGCGACGTTCGTCTATCTCTCGGACATCGACCTGCAGTGCCACATGCTGTGGCGCCACGCGGATCCGAAGCACCCGGGTCTCGGCCATCCGGCGCGCGACCCCGAGGTCGCCACCGCCCATGCCCACGACATCGAGCGGCTCTACCGGGACGTGGATGCGGCGCTGGGTCGCGTGCGCGAGCGCCTGCCCGAGGGAACGCGCCTGATCGTGATGAGCGACCACGGGTTCCAGACTTACACCAGAAAGTTCCACCTGAACGCCTGGCTCCGCGACCAAGGCTACCTGGTGCTGAAGGACGGCAAGCGGACGGGACGGGTCGGGCTCGAGGACGTCGACTGGTCGCGATCGCGTGCCTATGGCATCGGGTTCAATGGGCTCTACCTGAATCTTGCCGGCCGCGAGTCGCAGGGCATCGTTCAGCCGGAGGAGTCGGGAGCGTTCCTCGAGGAAATCGGCGCGAAGCTCGAAGCCGAGCGCGACCCGAAAAACGGCGTGCCCGTCGTCCTGCGCGCCTATCCCGCCGCGGAGGTGTTCCACGGCGAGCGCGTCTCGGAGGCTCCGGACCTCGTCGTGGGCTACAACCAGGGCTACGCGGGGTCCGATCCCTCTACCCTCGGCGAGATCACCGAGTCTGTGCTCGAGGACAACAGGTCGCGGTGGTCGGGGAACCACCTGATCGACCCGCGTCTGGTGCCCGGCGTCCTGCTGGTCAACGGGCCGATCGCCAGCGGAGAGCACGACCTCACGGACGTCACGGTGTCGATCCTGGACCACTACGGGCTGCCCCCGGCGCAGGGCATGGTGGGCACGTCGTTCCTGCGAGCCGGTGACCAGGCCCGGCGATCGCCTTCCCCGGGCCCGCTGGGCCCAGAAGGCTGAGGGAGGATCCCATGTTCGGTGGAAGGACCGTCAAGGTGAAGCTCGACCGCGACCTCGTCGACAAGCTCCGGAAGGTGGCCGACGTCGCCGGCTACGCGACGGTGGACGAGTTCGTGACGCACGTCCTCGAGAAGGAGATGCTGCACTTCGAGGGCGTGAAGGACGACAAGGACATGCGCGACCGCCTCAAGGGGCTCGGCTACATCAGCTGACGCATGCAGACCTGGAACGACCTCTCGAGCGCGCTCTTCGACCTGCTGCTGGCACCTTTCGGGCACGGCGCGGCCTGGTTCGACTTGCTGCTCTGGCCGTTGCTGGCGGGTGTGCTGGCGCTCGTCGTGTACAAGCACCTGAGCAACCAGAAGGGTATCGAGCGCGCCAAGAGACGCATCGCGGGCCACCTCTACGAGATCCGGCTATTCCGACACGACCCCCTCGTCGTGCTCGCCTCGACCGGCAAGATCTTCTTCCGGAACGGCATCTATCTGGGACACAACCTCGTGCCTCTGGCCGTGCTCCTCGTACCCATGCTGGCGGTGCTGGCCCAGCTCGAGGCGAACTACGCCTTCGATCCCGTCCCGGTCGGCTCCGTCGATCTGCTCGAGGTCCGGCTCGATCCAAAGGCGGGCGTTTCGCCGCGCGAGGTGCGGCTCGAGTTGCCCGAGGGCGTCGCCCTCGACGCGCCGCCCGTCCGCACCGCGGACGGCGAAATCTTCTGGCGCCTGCGCGCCGAGGCCCCCGGCGACCACGTGCTCTCCCTCCGGTTGGGAAGCGAGACGCTCACGAAGACGTGGGCAGTCGGCGGCGATCACCGCAAGGTCCCGGTCAAGCGCACCAAGAGGTGGGAGGCCTTCCTATATCCCGGCGAGCCCGCCCTGAGCCCCGGCTCCGCGGTCGACAGCATCGCCCTCGCCTACCCGGAACGCGATCTCCGCTTCCTGCCCGGCGGCGAGCTCGGAATTCTCGCGATCTTCTTCGGGCTCTCGCTCGTCGCGGGCTTTGCCTTGAAGAACCGCTTCGGCGTCACCCTGTAGCTTGCGGAGAGAGCCGCCGTGGCCGACCCCATTCGCAGCTGGCTCCGGCGACGCAGACACGGGACGCCGGTCTACGTGGTCTCGGGACTGCCCCGCTCGGGCACCTCGATGATGATGCGCATGCTGGAGGCGGGCGGGATCAAGCCCTTCGTCGACGGCACGCGCAGGGCGGACATCGATAATCCCGAGGGCTACTACGAGTACGAGCGCGTCAAGAATCTCGAGAACGAGCCGGACAAGAGCTGGGTGCGGGGGGCGCGCGGGCATGCGCTCAAGGTCATCTCCTTCCTGCTGCGCCACCTGCCCGACGACAACACCTACCGCGTCATCTACATGCGCCGGCACCTCGACGAGGTGCTCCGGAGCCAGGACAAGATGCTCGACCGGCTCGGCAATCCGGCGTCGGGTGCGTTGCTCGAGGCCACCAAGGAGGCCTACCGCAACGACATCGTGACCGCCCGGCTCTTCGCGCGGAAGCAGCCGAACATGGAGATGATCGAGGTTCACTACGGCGAGACCGTCGCTGACCCGTTGGCTGCAGCACGGACGGTGAACGCGTTCCTCGGCGGACACCTCGACGAAGCGGCCATGGTTGCCGCCGTGAAGGAGCACCTGTATCGGAACCGCGCCTGAGCGTGCGCGGGACGGACCGCCGCCCGACGGATGGGACCGGAGATGCCCCCCACCGCAGTTAGGTACATAAGCGCGTATTCTTGCACTCGACTGTAATCTCCTCTAGGCTGCCGGCATGCGAAGGGCGGAGGCTGCGATGCCCGCTTCCCGCGAGCCGGAAGCGCTCACCCGGCGCGAGCGCCGCAAGCTCGAGGTGCGCGCGCGGCTGCTGGCGGCGGCCGAGGCGCTCTTCGACCAGCACGGCATCGCGGCGACCAGGATCTCGGAGATCTGCGAGCGCGCCGACGTCGCGCAGAAGACCTTCTTCAACCACTTCGCGACCAAGCAGGACCTGCTGCGCGCGCTTGCCGGGAGCTTCCTCGAGGAGCTGCTGGTCGACGTCGAGGAGGCCCGCAAGCGGCCCGGCAGCACGCCGGAGCGTCTCGCGGCGTTCTTCGCCTGCATCGCCGAGAACGCGCTCCAGGCCGGCCCGATGCGCCGGGAGCTGCTCACCGAGATCATCCACGTGAGCCAGGCGCAGCGCAGCGGATCCGTGAACGCCCGCGCGCTGCGCGACGCCTTCGGCGCGCTGGTCGCGGACGGGCTGGCGGCGGGCGACGTCTCGCGCGCCCACTCGCGCGAGACGCTCACGGACATGGTCCTGGGGGCCTTCTACGTGCTGATGTTCAACTGGGCCCACCTGGAGGGATACGCGCTCCGGCGTCAGGCCCTCGCGGCGGCGCGCTTTCTGGGGGACGCGATGGCGGCGTCCCCGGTGCGGAGGCGACGATGAGCTCGCGCGAAAGACACCACACCGAGCTTCCGATTCCGAACGGCTGGTTCGCGGTGGCCTTCAGCAAGGATCTGGTAGCGGGCGAGGTCAAGCGGATCCGCTACTTCGACGAGGAGCTGGTGCTCTTCCGCACCCGCTCGGGCCAGGCGCGGGTGCTCGACGCCTACTGCGCGCACCTGGGCGCCCATCTCGGGGAAGGCGGCCGGGTGATGGGCGAGAACCTGCGCTGCCCCTTCCACGGGTGGCAGTACGACGGGGCCGGCACCTGCGTCGAGATCCCCTACTGCAAGAAGATCCCGCCGCTTGCGCGCGTCCAGAGCTGGGAGGTGCAGGAGTGCAATTCGCTGGTGTTCGTCTGGCACCACGCCGAGCGCAAGCCGCCCTCGTGGTCCGTTCCCTTGATGCCCGAGCTCGCGCACCCGGATTGGAGCGAGCCGCGCAGCTTCGAGCTGAAGGTCGCCGTCCACATGCAGGAGATGCACGAGAACAACAACGATCCGGTGCATGTCCAGTTCGTGCACGGAAATCTCCAGGTGCCTCCCTCCGAGATCCGATACGGCGAAGGCGGGCGCTACATGCGGATGGTGAGCTACAGCCAGACTGCGACGCCGCTCGGCAGCTTCGACACCTCCCTCGAGCGCGACTCCTGGGGCCTCGGCCTCACGGCGGTGCGCATCTGCGGGATCCCGGGCGCAGGGCTGCTGATGTACGCGTCCACCTCGCCGGTCGACCGCTCGCACACGCACTCGCGCTGGCTCTTCACCGTCACGAAGAATCTCGCCGACGTCGCGGGCGAGCAGTTCATCCAGGATCTCTCGGCGGGCGTGCTCCAGGACCTGCGGATCTGGGAGAACAAGGTGCACCGCGCGAACCCGGTGCTCTGTGAAGCGGACCAATACCTGGGCGAGTTCCGCAAGTGGGCCCGCCAGTTCTATTCGGATCCGAGCTGAAGGAGTCCTGCGATGGATCGCTACCTCGTGATCTCCTCCGACTGCCACGCCGGGCTCCCGCCCGAGCGCTACCGCGAATACCTGGATCCGAAGTACCGCGAGACCTTCGACGTCGCCCTCCCGATCCAGCTCGAGGAGACCCGCAAGGCGGCGGCGAAATTCCTGGTCGCCGACATCAACGAGGAGTGGCGCAAGGGCCGCGACCGGGCGCTCTCGGGCGCCTGGGACCACGACGAGCGCGTGCGCGTGATGGACGGGGACGGAATCGCGGGAGAGGTGCTCTTCCCGGACGGCATCACCGAGATGAACATGCCGCCCTTCGGCGCCGGCATCTCGCTGCCAACGGATCCGCCGGTGGTGGCAGAGCTTCAGTGGGCCGGCGCGCGCGCCCACAACCGCTGGCTGGCGGAGTTCTGCCAGATGGCCCCGGAACGAAGAGCGGGCGTCGCGATCGCGCCGATCTGCTGGGACGTGGGCGAAGCGGTGAAGGAGATCCACTGGGCCAAGCGAAACGGCCTGCGCGGAATCCTGATCCCCTCGCGCTGGGGCAAGCTCGACGCCTACCACCATCCCAAGTACGAGCCGATCTGGGCTGCCTGCGAGGAGCTCGACCTGGTCGTGCACCTGCACTCGGGCGCGGCCCCGATGGAGGACTACGCCGATCACCTCGGCATGATGGGCATCTACATCACCGAGGTGGTCTGGTGGTCCGTGCGTCCGCTCTGGTTCCTGATCTGGGGGGGAGTCTTCGAGCGCCATCCGCGGCTCAAGCTCGCGATCACCGAATCCACCACGATCTGGGCGCCGGAGGCGATGGCGCTGATGGACCAGCGCTACTCCGAGACGCACTTCAGCGCCAAGCTCGGCGATTACCGCAGCCACCTCTCGATGAAGCCGAGCGACTACTTCCGCCGGAACGTCTTCCTCGGCGCCTCCTGCATGCCGCGGCGCGAAGTCGAAATGCGCCACGCCATCGGCCTCGGAAACATCATGTGGGGCTCGGACTACCCGCATCCCGAGGGCACCTGGCCCGAGACGCGGCCCCAGCTGCTCGCGAACTTCCGCGGCGTTCCGGAGCCCGAGCTGACGGCGATCCTGGGGGCCAACGCCGCGCGGGTCTACGGCTTCGACGAGGGCAAGCTCGCGCCGCTGGTCGCTCGCATCGGCCCCGAAAAGTCCGCATTCCGCGGCTGATCGCTCCGGAGGAAGCATGGCCCGACTTCGCTGGGTGAAATCGCTCGAGCAGGTGGGGCGCGACGCCGAGCGCACTCCCGAGTTCCTCTCGAGCACGGTGCGCTCGCTGCGCGTGGTCTACGAGACCAGCCCGGCGCTGGCCGCCGCGGTGGTCCCGAAGCCGCTCGCCCCCGCGGCGCGACCGGAGGTCTGCGCGACCTTCTCGCACGTCGCGATGCACATCACGCCGGAGCTCACGCTCGAGATCGGCTCTGCGGTCTTCGGCGTGCGCGCGACCTACGACGGTGTCGAAGGGATCTGGCTGCTCACGATGCCGATGACGAGTGAGCAGGCCGTGATCGGCGGCCGCGAGAGCTATGGCGAGCCGAAGAAGATCGCGCAGATCGCGTTCGAACGGAAAGCCGAGCAGGTCTCCGCCGCCGTCACGCGCATGGGAATTCCGTATCTCGCCGCGCAGGGGCGGCTGCACGAGGCGCTC
>Ga0184615_10002353_pt1 | contig 10136 bp, 6 predicted proteins | sample PLM4_65_coex_FD_133134 | JGI IMG/M metagenome (GOLD analysis project Ga0184615, IMG submission 133134) | Groundwater sediment microbial communities from an aquifer in East River, Colorado, USA - PLM4_65_coex | ecosystem: Environmental > Terrestrial > Soil > Riparian zone | place: USA: East... | reverse complement strand
CCCGTCGGTCCCGATCGACGCGGCCGTGATGGAGCGCAGCCGGCGCGTCGCGACGCTGCCGGTGCGCTTCCGATGGAGCGACGTCGGGACCTGGGCCTCGCTCGCCGAAGAGCTGGGCGTCGGACCCGGCCGCAGCCGGGTGATCGCCGGAGAGCTCGTCTTCGACGAGCCCGGAGGGAACCTCGTCTGGGGTCGGCGGCGTCCGATTGCATTGCTGGGGGTTTCGGGGCTGGCGGTGATCGATACGCCGGATGCCCTGCTCGTGGCCCATCTGGGGCGCAGCTCCGACGTGCGCCGGATCGTCGCTGCGCTAAAGGCCAGGGGGCGCGCGGACGTCACGTAGACTCGGGAGAAAGGAGGGGGCATGTCCGCCATGCAACGGAGCCGAGAGGCCCTCGAATCGCTCCGCACGATTCCGCTGTTCGCGGAGGTCAGCGATACGGACCTCGAGGCGATCGCGTTGCTCCTGATCGAACGGCGCTTTCCCAAGCACAAGACGATCGTCGAGGAGGGGCTCCCCGGCGACTACATGTACGTGATCCGCGAGGGCCAGGTGAAGGTGACCAAGCTCTCGGGCGACGGACGGGAGAAGATCCTCGAGCTGTTCGGGCCGGGCTCCTTCTTCGGTGAAATGTCGCTGCTCGACAATTCCCCGCGTTCCGCGAGCGTGAAGACGCTCGCGGAGACGCGCATCCTCGCGCTCTCGCGCAGCGACTTCCTGGGCGTACTGCGGCGCAGCCCCGACATCGCCATGGCCGTGATCAAGGAGCTCACGCGCCGCGTGCGCCAGGTGGACGAGCACGCGAGCTCGCTCTCGTTCCAGCGCGTGAAGCAGCGCACGCAGGGCCTGCTCCTGCGCCTGGCGAAGGACGACACCCTCGAGGGCGATTGGCGAACCACGCCCGCGCTCACGCACCAGCAGATCGCCGACATGGTCGGCACCTCGCGCGAGACCGTGACCCGCGTGGTGAAGGGTCTGAAGGAGCAGGGCTGGCTCCGGCAGGAGGGCAAGAAGTACCTGGTGCCCGCCGCCGAAGAAGCCTGAGAGCGCCGAGGCGAGCCCGGCGGAGCTCAGCAAGGTCTGATCTTGAGCCGCCCTCCGGTTACGCCGATGTAACTGCGCATGCAGGCGACGGCGCATCGGTTCGAGGAGTGGATCCTCGGCTCGCTGACCTCGGGGATCGTCGCGATCGACCAGGACGGATGCCTGGTCACGCTCAACGCCGGGGCGCAGCGCATCCTCGGCTGCCCGCGGGGGGAGCCCGACGCGGCGATCGGCCGCGACTGCCGCGAGGTGCTGCGCACCCAACCCGCGGTGGCCCACCTGCTGCTCGACACGCTCGACGGACGCGCGCCCCTCTCGCGCGCCGAGCTCGTGCTCGACGGCGACGCCGGGCGGCTGCCGAGCACGATCGGCTTCACGCTCGCGCCGGTGCGCGACGGCTCCGGCCGGGTCTGCGGCGCGGCGATCCTCTTTCGCGACCTCACGCCCTTCGAACGCGGCGACGAGCAGGAACGGCTGCGCGAGCGACTCGCTGCGCTCGGGCAGATGGCCGCGGGAATGGCGCACGAGATCCGCAACCCGCTCGCGAGCATGGAGGTGCTCGCGGGCCTGCTGAAGCGTCGCCTCGAGGACCGGCCCGAAGAGCTCGCGCTGCTCACGCAGCTGATGAGCGAGATGCGCGCGGTGGCGGAATCGATCTCCGCGAGCCTCGAGTTCGTGCGGCCGGTTTCGCTCGCGCGCCGCCCGGTCGATGCCCGGGAGCTGGTCGAGGAATCGCTGCGCATCGCGACCCAGCGCGTGAAATTCGAGGGCGAGGTCGAGCGCCGCTACGCGCCGGAGCTGCCCGAGCTTCACGTCGACCCCGAGCTCCTGCGCGGCGTCGTGACCAATCTGATCCTGAACGCCCTGGAGGCGATGAGCGCGCAGCAGCGGCCCCCGCGGCTCTTGCTCAGCGTCCAGACGCGGCTGTCGGATCCCCCGGCGCGCTCGGTGCGGGTCGGCGCCGATGGCCGCGCCGCCGCGTCGCAGGTGGGGGCGGTGCGCGAAATCGCGATCGCCGTGTCCGATACGGGGCCCGGCGTTCCCGAGGAGCTGCGCGAGAAGATCTTCTACCCGTTCTTCACCACCAAGGAGCGGGGCTCGGGGGTGGGGCTCGCGCTCGCCCAGAAATTCGTCGCGAGCCACGGCGGTGTCCTCGAGCTCGAGAGCGTGCGCGGCGTGGGCGCGACCTTCCGCGTGCGCCTTCCCGTGTCGGGGGGAGCCGGCGCATGAACGCACCCCCGGGCGTCCGGATCCTGGTGGTCGAGGACAACGACTCGCTGCGCGGCGGCGTGGCGTTCGCGCTGCGCGCGACCGGAAGCGACGTCGAGGAGGCGGCCAGCGGCGAGGAGGCGCTCTCGCGGATCCACGACAGCAGCCGCGACGCCTTCGACGTCGTCCTCACCGACATGCGTCTGCCGGGCGCGGATGGGCTGGCCGTGTTGCGTGCGGCGCGCGAGCGCGATCCCCGCACGAGCGTGCTGCTGATGACCGCCTACGGATCGATCGAGACCGCCGTCGAGGCCATGCGGTCCGGGGCCTTCGACTTCGTGCAGAAGCCCGTCGACCTGGAACAGATCGAGCTGCGGGTGGCACGCGCCGTCGAGCATCGCCGGCTGCTGGCCGAGGTCACGGAGCTGCGCGCGGAGCGGGCCGCGCGGCGCGCCGCCGAGGTGATCGTCGGCGACAGCCCTGCGCTGCGCGCGGCCGTCGACCTCGCGTTGCGCGTGGCGCCGACGCGCTCGACGGTGCTGATCACCGGCGAGACGGGTACCGGCAAGGAGCTGATCGCGAGCCTGATCCACCGCTCCTCTCCCCGTGCCGAGGGACCGCTCGTGAAGGTGAACTGCGCGGCGCTCCCCGAGACGCTGCTCGAGTCGGAGCTCTTCGGGCACGAACGCGGCGCCTTCACCGGCGCCGATCGCCAGCGCATCGGCCGTTTCGAGCAGGCGAGCGGCGGCACGCTCTTCCTCGACGAAGTGGGCGATATGTCCCCTGCGACGCAGGCGAAGCTCCTGCGCGTGCTGCAGGACCAGGAGTTCCAGCGTCTGGGGGGGACCCGCGTACTGCGCACCGACGCCCGCCTGGTGTCGGCGACGAACCAGGACCTGGCTGCGCGCATGCGCGAGGGGTCGTTCCGCGAGGATCTCTTCTTCCGCTTGAATGTGATCCGCATCCAGCTGCCGCCGTTGCGGGAGCGCCCGGACGACCTGCTCGCGCTCGCCCACCACTTCCTGCGCTGCTTCACCCGCGAGACCGGGCGCCCGGTACGCGGCTTCACCGACGAGGCGCTGGCGCGCATCCGCAGCCATGCCTGGCCCGGCAACGTGCGCGAGCTGCACAACACGCTCGAGCGCGGGGTGTTGCTGGCGGAAGGGCCCCGGATCGACGCCGCGGATCTCGCGCTGCCGTCCGCTGCCGACGCGCAGCGCGGGGTGGGCTGGCGGCCGGACCTGCCGCCCGGTGGGATGTCCCTGCGCGAGCTGGAGCGGGAGTTCGTGCTGGAGGCGTTGCGGCGCAGCCGATTCCTGCAAAAGGACGCCGCCAAGCTGCTCGGCATCAGCCGCCGCAAGCTCAACTACATGATCCGGCGCATGGGCATCACCCACGCGGGATGGCGGCGGAACCGTCCGCCGGAGCACGCCACGCCGGGGGGCGGCCGCCCCGGGACGTCTCGAACCTAGGGCGCCCCTTGATTCCGCCGCCGCTTGCATGAACCTTACCCGCCCGGCTCGACCTCGGGTCCGCAACTCCGACCGGCCTGGGAACTCGAAAACCTCACGGGGTGTCTTCATGTCCATGCGTTTGCTCACGCTTCGAGTCTTGACCCTCGCCCTGCTGCTGGCCGGGGCCGTGGCTTGCCAGTCGGACGAGGCAAAGCTCGCCGACCACATGGCCCGCGGGGACGAGTACACGGAGCAGAAGAAGCAGGCGGAGTCGATCATCGAGTACAAGAGCGTGCTCCAGATCGACCCCAACCACGCCCCGGCCCACTACGCGCTCGCCAAGGCCTACCTGCGCAACAACCAGCCCCGGGAGGGTTTCTGGGAGCTGCGCGAGACGGTCCGGCTGGATCCGGCGAACCTGGAGGCGAGGGTCTCGTTCGCGCAGCTCGCGGTGCTCGCGGGCGAGCCCGAGGAGGCTCTCGCGCAGAGCGAGGCGGTGGTCGCCGCCGACCCGAAGAACGTCGCGGGCTACGTGATGAAGGGTCAGGCGCTCCAGGTGCTCAAGCGCGAGGACGAGGCTCTCCAGGCGTTCGAGAAGGCGGTCGAGGTCGCTCCCGAGGACCCCGGTGCCCTCCGCGTGCTCGCGATGAGCTACGAAGCCAGGAAGGACTTCGAGCGTGCCCTGGCGGTACACGAGAAGCTCCTCGCGGTCGCGCCGCTCATGAACCACTACGCGGAGTACGGGCGTTTCCTGTCCCGCGCCTACCGGGGCGAGCGCAACCAGGATTCGGAGGCGGCGTTCCGCAAGGCGATCGAGGTCGCCAAGCCCGAGGAGATGCCCGACGCCTACGCGGCGCTCGCCAACTTCTACTACCTCCGCGATCGCTTCGACGAGGTCGTGAAGCTGCTCGAGGAAGGAATCGCGAAGAAGGAAGACTCGCTCGAGCTGATCTACCTGCTCGCGCGCTTCTATTCCGCGCGCGGCGACGAGACCAAGGCGCGTGAGCTGATCGAGCAGGCCACCAGGGCGAAGCCCGACGACCCGAAGCCCTTCCTGATCCTGTCGGCCTATCGCGCACGGCAGAACGACGCCGAGGGCGCGCTGGCCGCCGCCGAGCAGGCGCTGGTCGTCGCGCCGGACGACGAGAGCTCGCGTCTGCGCAAGGCGGAGCTCCTGGTCGAGATCGGCTTCAAGAACAACGACACCACGAAGATTGCGGACGGTCGAAAGATCATCGACGACATCCTCGCCAAAGAGCCCACCAACCCCGGGGCGCTCTTCATCCAGGCGAAGATCGATCTCGCCTCCGGGAAGACCGACGAGGCGATCACCGAGATTCGCACGGCGATCAGTGCCAAGCCGAATTGGGCCGAGGCGTACTTCGTGCTCGGCACCGCGCTCGCGAGCAAGGGCGACACCGCCGCGGCTCGCAACGAGCTCGCGCGGGCCCTCGAGATCGACGCCAATCTCTATCAGGCGCAGCAGGTGCTCGCGAAGGTGCATGCGGCGCTCGGTGAGAACGAGTATGCGATCGAGGCGGGACGCCGCTACCTGCTGCAGCAGCCGGGCAGCCTCGAGATGCGGCTGCTGGTCGCGCAGAGCCTGGTGCGGCTCGGCAAGCACCAGGAGGCGAAGCGCGAGCTCTACCAGATCGACGAATCCAAGCGCGGCGCCGAGGGCAACTACGCGCTGGGCCGCGTCCATCTCGGGCTCGGCGAGTACAAAGAGGCGCGCAAGTACCTCGAGCTCGCCGACGCGGCTGCGCCGCGCAATCCCGACATCCTGACGAACCTGCTGACCCTGGATGGTCTCGAGAAGCGGCTGCCCGACTCGGTCGCGCGCATCGATGCGGCGATCGCAGCCGATCCGGGGAACGCCAAGCTCCAGCAGCTCGGCGGCATCCTGGCGGAAATGACGGGTCGCACCGCGGACGCCGAGGCGATGTACAAGAAGTCGATCGAGCTCGATCCGGCCGACCTGACCGGCTACGAGCGGCTCGCGCGCTTCTACTCGGCGACGGGACGCCTGGAAGAGACGGTCAAGACCTACGAGAAGGCGGTGGAGGTTCACCCGGACCAGGCGAACGTGCACCACTTCCTCGGTGTGCTCTACGAGCTCGGCGGTCAGCGCGAGCTCGCGCAGCGGCGCTACGAAGACGCGATCCGGCTCGACCCGAAGCTCAGTGAAGCCAAGAACAACCTCGCGTATCTGTTCGCCGAGACCGGCCAGAATCTCGATCGCGCGCTCGATCTCGCCCAGGAGGCGAAGACGCAGCTACCCGAGAACGCGAGCGTGGCCGACACGCTCGGCTGGGTGATGCACAAGCGCGGCATGCACTCGGCGGCGATCAGCTACCTGAAAGAGGCCGAGGCGGGCACCGACCCGAACGACGCCAGCATCGGCATCGTTCGCTACCACCTGGCGCTGGCCTACGACGCGAACGGAGAGACCGACGCCGCGCGCGACGCGCTCACGCGCGCCATGGCGGGACTCGAGAAGCAGCTCCAAGCCGCGCGTGCCAAGGGGGCGCCCCCCCCCGAGCCGCCCTGGGCCGCCGACGTCCGCGCCATGCTCGAACGCCTGAACGCCAAGGGGTGACGCAAGCGGGCGCCAGCCCGCGCGCAGCCGGCTTTCGGGTCCCGGCGCGGGGCGGCCCGCGCCACCCGGACGACGCTCGGCTTCGCCTCGCTGCGCGGCCGCCTCGGAAGGCGGCCTTGCATTCCCCGCATCAAGACTTCACCCCCATCGGCCGATACGGCTCGCGGTTTCTTGCGCCCTGCCGGCGGGTGGCCCTGCGTGCCTTCCCGAGGGGGCGAAGGGACCGCTGTCGAACGCGGGCCTGCAGGGAGGGTGCGATGAAGATCTCGAAGCGTGTGAGTCTCGGTGCAGTGCTGCTGGCGCTGGCCTTCGCCGCGGCTGCCCCGGCCGTCGAGCCGGTTGCCGAAGCTACGGCTCCGGCCGCAGAGCCGGCCGTAGAAGCGACGGCCCCGGCCGCGGAGCCGGCTGCCGAAGCAACGGCTTCCCCCGCCGAGCCGGCCGCGGAAGCAACGGCTCCGGCTGTCGAGCCTGCCGGGGAAGCGACCCCCACGGCCACCGCCCCCGCCACGTCGGAAGACGTCCAGCCCACGGTTGCCGAAGGCGTCGTGGCTCCGCCCGCTCCGCAGGCGGCAGGCTCCGAAGACCCCCATCCAGCTCCAGCGCTCGGCGCGGCCGGCTTCGACGCCGAGGGTCGTCCGGGCCGGGTCCATCTGGTGGTGCGCGGCGACACCCTCTGGGACATCAGCGAGGCCTACCTCGGGACGCCCTGGGTCTGGCCGTCGATCTGGAAGGACAATCAGGCCATCCAGAATCCGCACCTGATCCGCCCGGGCGACCACATCTGGATCACGCCCAGCGAGATGCGCCGCGTGACGCCGGAGGAAGCAGCAGCCCTGCTCGCCGGCCAGCCGGCGGCGCCCGAGCCGGAGTCCGAAGCGGCCGCCGAGCCGGCTGCGCCGCCGCCCCCGCTCGCCGCTCCGGAGCCGGAGGCGCGCCACGCGATGCGCGTGAGCGCCCAGGATGGTGTCGGCCTGGTGACGCCCGACGAGCTCGAGGCGGCGGGCAGCATCGTCAGCGCCATACCCAGCCGTGTGATGCTCAGCCAGGGCGACGGTGTCTTCGTGGGCCTGCCGGAGGGCGACACGCAGACGGGCAACCAGTACACGATCTTCCGGGTCCGCGAGGAGGTCGTCGATCCCGATTCGGGCCGCCTGCTCGGCCACCACGTGGAGATCCTCGGCTGGTTGGAGATCGAGCGGCCGCATCCCGAGTCGGCGCGCGCGGTGATCCGCGAGTCCTTCGGCGAGATCGAGATCGGCGACCGCCTGATGCCGCGCACGCCGGTGCCGGCGGAGATCGCCGTGCAGGCGAGCCCCGGCGACGTCGACGGCAAGATCAGCTTCTTCGCCAACAAGCGCACCGTGATGGCTACCGCGGACTTCGTCTACCTGAACCGCGGCGCCCTCGACGGGCTCGAGGTCGGGAGCCCCCTCGAGGTCTACCGCGAGTCGTTCCTGGCCAACGAGACGACGCGCGACGAGCGCGTGCGTGTGCCGGAGCGCGTGGTCGCACAGCTGCTCGTGGTGAAGGCCGAGCCGATGACCTCGGTGGCTTTCGTCACGCACACCGACGAGGAGCTCGAGCTGGGCGATCGCTTCCGCGGAGCCCAGCAGTAGCCGCCCGCCCTCGCACGAGCTATCCAGGGAGTTCCCCGGTCCCGGGGAGCTCCCGCCGTGTCTCCGCCCGCCCTGCTCGACCCCGCGGATCCCGCGGACGCGCTCGCGCTGCGACCCTGGCTCGCCCTGCAGAGCGCGCTCTGCTTCCGGCCCGATCTCGCCGTCACCCTCCTGCACGAGCACGGCGACCCCGAGCGTGCGCTGCGCGCGAGTGGCGCTCCTCCCGTTCGCGCCTGCGAGCTCGAGGCATCGCTGGCAACCCTGCGCCGCGTGCGCGCCGTGGGGCTGCCTCTTTCATCTCGCGCGTATCCGCCCCGCCTGGCGCGATACCCGGACGCCGCCCCTCTCCTGCTCGTGCAGGGCGACCCGTCGGCGCTGGTGGCTCCGGGCATCGCGATCGTGGGATCGCGCGCAGCCACGCAGCACGGGCTGGCGCTCGCGCGCCACTTCGCGGCCGCCCTCGCGCGCGCCGGCTTGGTCGTGATCTCGGGCCTCGCACGCGGAATCGACGCGGCGGCGCACGCGGGCGCCCTGGATGCCGGGGGGCGAACCGTTGCGGTGCAGGCCTGCGGTCCGGATCTCGTGTATCCGGCGGTGCACCGCCGCCTCGCGAACCGGATCGCGTCGCAGGGAGCGCGGGTGACGGAGTTCCCGCCCGGGACGCCGCCGCGGCCTGGGCACTTCCCGCTTCGCAACCGTCTGATCAGCGGTCTCGCCGAGGCGCTGCTCGTGATCGAGGCGCGTGAGCGGAGCGGCACGCTGGTGACCACGGGACACGCGGCGGCGCAGGGCCTCGACGTCTTCGCGCTGCCCGGCCCTGTGGGCGTGGCGGCCTGCGCCGGCTCGAATCGACTGCTGCGCGACGGGGTGCACGTCGCGCTCGAACCGGAGGATGTGCTCGGCGTGCTGCGCCTGGGAGGTCTGCGGCTCGAGCCGCTTCTGGAAGCGCCGGTGGTCGCGTCGGCGGCCCCCCGCGCGAGCCTGCTGGGCGCGGCGATCCTGGCTGCGCTCGAGCGCGCTCCCGCCGGCCGCGACGAGCTCGCGCACCGGCTCGCTCGCGCCCCCCAGGAGCTGGCGCTCGAGATCCTCGAGCTCGAGCTCGCCGGTCGGATCCGCGAGGAGCGCGATGGAAGATTTCGCGTCGTGTCGCCGCGTGAAACGCGTGAGCTATGATCGCGCGCTCCGCGCAGAGGGAACATGTCGGAGCAGCCGGAGCAGCCGGACCAACCGGGGCGGGCGGGGCCGCACGTCGTCGTCGTCGGAGCCGGGCTCGCCGGCTGCGAGGCGGCCTGGCAGGTCGCGCGGCGCGGGCTCGACGTGGTCCTTCACGAGATGAAGCCCGAGCGCATCTCCCCAGCGCATTCCTCGCCCGACTTCGCGGAGCTCGTGTGCAGCAACTCACTGCGCGCGTGCGGCTTGGGCAACGCGGTGGGCCTGCTCAAAGAAGAGATGCGCCGCCTCGGGTCGCTCGTGATCGCGGCCGCCGATGAGACCGCGGTGCCGGCCGGCAAGGCCCTGGCCGTCGACCGGGTCGCCTTCGCGAGGCGCATCACCGAGGCGATCGAAACGCATCCCCGGATCCGCGTGGTGCGCGGCGTGGTGGAGCGGATCCCCGACGCCGAGCGCGTGATCCTCGCCACCGGCCCCCTCACGGCGCCCGGCCTCGCGCGCGACCTGCGCGAGGTGCTGGGCGACGAGTACCTGTATTTCTACGATGCCATCTCGCCGATCGTGTACGCCGACTCGATCGACCACGAGATCGCATTCCGCGCCTCGCGCTACGACGAGGGCGAGGGCGACTACCTGAATCTGCCGCTCTCCGAGGCGGAGTATTTCAGCTTCGTCGAGGCGTTGCTCGCCGCCGAGACCGTGCCCTTGCACCGCTTCGAGGCATCCCTCTACTTCGAGGGCTGTCTCCCGATCGAAGAGATGGCGCGCCGCGGTCCAAAGACCCTCGCCTTCGGGCCGATGAAGCCGGTCGGAATCCGCGATCCCCGCACGGGAGCACGCCCGTTCGCCGTGGTACAACTCCGGCAGGAGGACAAGCGCGGCGTCCTCTACAACCTGGTCGGCTTCCAGACCAAGCTCCGCGTCGGCGAACAGCAGCGCGTCCTGCGGTCGCTGCCGGGGCTCCAGGGGGCGGTCTTCGCGCGCCACGGGTCGGTGCATCGCAACACCTACATCAACGCTCCGAAGTGTCTGCTCCCGACGCT
>Ga0184615_10002352_pt1 | contig 10142 bp, 6 predicted proteins | sample PLM4_65_coex_FD_133134 | JGI IMG/M metagenome (GOLD analysis project Ga0184615, IMG submission 133134) | Groundwater sediment microbial communities from an aquifer in East River, Colorado, USA - PLM4_65_coex | ecosystem: Environmental > Terrestrial > Soil > Riparian zone | place: USA: East... | reverse complement strand
GCACTCACATGCTTCGACGCCCGGCTCCTCGACCACCGCGCGCAGCCAATCGGGGCGCTCGAGCGTACAGACGCTGATCGGGCGCTCGAGGCCGGAGAGATGCGCCGCCTGGCGCGCGAACGAGGTCGCGTAGTCGGGCGGGCGCACGTCGGCGGCGAGCTCGACGAGCGCGAACGGGTCGGGGGGTGCCTCGGCGTTGGGGTCGGGCATGGGGATCTGCGGCGTCCCGGGCCGCGCGCTCCCGCCCGCGAGCCCTGGTCCATCGCGCAGGATCGCGCCGCGCACGAGCTTCGGCCGCGCGCCCGCGCAAAGCAGCGCGATGTACGCGCCGATCCCGCGGCCGACCAGCGTCGCCGCGCCAATGTGTTCGAGCGCCGCGTCGACGTCGCCCATCAGGATCTCGCTCGTGTAGCCGCCGCCGCGCGGCACGGTCGAGTCGCCGTGCCCCGTGAAGTCGAGCGCGAAGACCGGCCCGGGCCAGCTCGCGAGCTCGGCCGGGACGCGCGCGGGTGAGCGCTCGCCAAGCCCGTGCAGGAGCATGAGTGCGGGGCCGTCGCCGCCGCGCAGCGCGTGCAGCGCGAGCTCCACCTTATTGTGTCGGAGCTTTACCGGATTGACTTCGCTCGGCTGCGCCTCGCTGCGCGCGCCGCGCTGCGGCGCTTGCCCCTGCGGCTCGGGGCGCCCCTCGCCGCGGGGACTGGCGTCGCTCGGCTGCGGCTCGGGGCGGCCCTCGTCGCGGGGACTGGCCTCGCTCGGCTGCGGCTCGGGGCGGCGCTCGCCGCGGGTCACGACAGGAACTCGAGCACGAGATCCGCGACGCGGCGCGGATGCTCGATGTGCACGAAGTGACCGGAGTCCTCGAACGCGACGATGCGCGTGTCGCGCGGCATGTAGGGCACCAGGAAGTCCGGCGTCGTACCCCAGCCCATCTCCTCTTCGATCAGGCCGAGGATCGCGAGCAACGGCACCGGGAAGCCGCGCATGCGCTCGAGCGACCAGTCCGGGCGCCACGGACCGAAGCCGCCGAAGCGCATCGACGGATCGATCTTCCAGCGCCAGCCGTCCCCGTCGCGGCGCGCGCCGATCGTCACCAGGTAGCGCAGCCACTCGCGCGACAGGCGCGGATTCATGCGACCGCGCCGCTCGGCGAGCTCGTCGAGCGTGCCCGGCTTGCGCGCGAGCGTGCCGGCGCGCCGCCGCCAGTCGAGCCAGCTCGAGAGCTCGCTGTCGAGCAGCTTCGTGCGCTCGCGATCCGCCACGTCGGGGTGTCGCCACTTGCCGGGCATCCCGTCGAGATTCGCGAAGCGCGTGACGCGATGCGGGCGCGCTTCGGTGAGCTGCATGCAGACGCCGCCGCCCTTCGAGTGACCGACGATCGGCATGGCCGCGTGGCCGACCGAGTCCATCACCACCAGCGCGTCGCGCAGGTCGGCTTGCCAGGAGTAGAGCGGCGCGTGGTCCGAGTCGCCGTGGCCGCGGTGATCCCAGGAGACGACGCGCCAGCCGCCGTCCGCGAGCAGCGGCGCGAACCCGTCGAAGGTGCCGGCGAAGTCGAAGCCGCCGTGGGCGAGCAGGAGCGGCTTTGCGCTGGCGTCGCCCCATTCGTACACGGCGATGCCGACGCCGTGCGCATCGACGCGGCGCGTGCGATCGGGTCGGCGCGCGCCCGGATAGCTGACGGCTGCTTCGCTCATTCGCTCTGCGCTAGACGGCGAAGCGCCAGCTGTCTCCGTCGCGCACGATCCTGCCCGCCGTCGGGGTCGCGAAGTGCGTGCCGATCACCAGGTAGCCCGCGGACGACCAGCGCGCGATCGCGCTGCGCCGCGTCTCGCGGCCCTTCTCCTGGTTCCAGTCGAAGTTCGACGCCCACTCGGGCTTCGCGATCTGCGAGGGGTGGTGCATCATGTCGCCGGTGATCACGGCGTCCTCGCCAGCGGACGAGATGCGCATGCTGACGTGTCCCGGTGTATGGCCGTGCGTCGGCTCGAGCCAGACTTCTGGGGTCAGCTTGTGGTCGGCCTCGACGAGGTCCGCGAGCCCCGCGTCGATGATCGGCTTCACCGAATCGGACATGATCGGCTCTTCGGGATTCTCGGGCTCGCTGCGCCAGTAGTCCCACTCCTTGCGGCCGATCAGGTAGCGGGCCTGCGGAAATGTCGGTACCCAGCGGCCGTTCATGAACATCGTGTTCCAACCGACGTGATCGACGTGCAGGTGCGTGCAGACCACCGTGTCGATCGACTCGCGCGGATGACCGGCGTCGGCGAGCTGCTGCAGGAACGGCCCCGTGCGCATGTTCCAGTCCGGGATCGCGCGCTTCTTGTCGTTGCCCAGGCACGTGTCGACCAGGATCTTCCGGCCCTGCGACTCGACGACGAGCGCGTGGATGCTCATCAGCAGGAGCCCGTCCGGGGTCGCGAAGCGCGGCACGAGCCACGGGATCTTCGCCACGTTCTCCGGCACGGCATCGGGCAGGACGAACGTGCCGGGCGTCGGCAGCTCCACCTCGACGACCCGCGTAACCGTGACGTTCCCGATCTTCCAATGCATCGCTGCCTCCCCGACTCGAGTCCGGCGATCATACCGCGCGTTGTAGACTGGCGTCTCTCCAGGGAGGCACGCGTGTATCGCCGGTCGCCGTTCATCTGGACCGAGAAGCAGCCGATCGATCCGGGCGGCGTCTTCCGCTTGTTCGCCGGCCGGCCGAAGGCGCGCGAGGAGCAGCCGAACCGCTTCTTCCTGTTCCGCCGGCAGGTGGATCTGCCGAGTGCCCCGACGCTTTCGCGGCTCGAGCTCACGGTCGACGGACGCTACCAGCTCTTCGTCAATTCCGAGCGCGTCGGCCGTGGACCCGCGCGCTGCGATCCGCTTCACCAGCGCGTCGATGCGCACGATCTCGCGCCCTATCTGAACGCGGGCGAGAACGTCATTGCGCTCCTGATCCGGGTCTACGGAATCGACACGGCCTGGTATCAGCGCGTGCGCGGGCTCTGGCAGCCGGTCTTCGGCGACGGCGCGCTGTACGTCGACGGCTGGGCGCACTGCGGGACCGAGCGCGTCGAGATCACGAGCGACGCGCGCTGGCGCTGCCTCGAGTCGGCGGCGTGGCTTCGCGACACCCCGCGCGTGAACTGGGGCCTGCCGCAGATCGAGGTGCACGACGCCCGCGCGCTCGCGCCCGACTGGATGCGCCCGGGCTTCGACGATTCCGCCTGGGACCACGCGCGCGTTCTGACGGCGGGCGGCGGACCGCCGGACACCTTCTTTGGCGGCATGAAGAGCGAGCCGTTCCCGACGCTGCTGGAGCGCGGCATTCCCGCGCTCGCCGAGAGCCCGCTCGCGCCGCTGCGCGTCGTGCGCTGGTACGGCGTCGAGCCGAAGCCCGAGCTCGCGGTCGACAAGCGGCTCTACGCGGAGCCGCTCGTGGCCTTGCCGCCCGGCCTGGTCGAGAACGGCTCGGCGCTGCTCGACCCCGACGCGAGCGCGACGACCGTGCGCACGAGCGCCGTGCACGACGTCTCGGTCTTGCTCGACTTCGGCCGCATCCACACCGGCTATCCGTTCATCGAGCTCGAGGCGCGCGGCGGCGAGGTGCTCGAGCTCGCAGCCGCGGAGGGCATCCCGGGGGAATGGCAGCCGGGCGGACCGACGGAGCCGCCGCGCCTCGACGCCGCGCTCGGCCACGGGGCACACATCGCGGTGTACACCGCGCGGCCAGGCGTGCAGCGCTTCGAGCACTTCGAGTGGACGGCCGTGCGCTGGCTGCAGCTCGCGGTGCGAAACGCGCCGGAGGGCGTGCGCATTCGCCACGTCGGCGCGCTCTCGACGCTCTACCCGGCCGAACGCCGCGGCGCGTTCGAGTGCTCCGACCCGTTCCTGAACGAGCTCTGGCGGGTCGGGCGCACGACGCTCGAGCTGTGCATGCACGACGGCTGGGAGGACTGCCCCGGCCGCGAGCAGCGCCAATGGCTCGGCGATGCGACGGTGGAGATGCTCGTCGCACAGGCCGCGTTCGGGCCGAGCGCGAATGCGCTCAATCGGAAGTTCCTCGAGCAGGCCGCCGAGAGCCAGCGCTCCGACGGCCTCACGCAGATGTTCGCGCCGGGCGACCACGGCGTGGACGGGCTGTTGATTCCCGACTGGACGCTGCAGTGGATCCTGAACGCGGAGCTTCACTGGCTCTACACCGGCGACCTCGACACGGTCGAGCGCATCTTTCCCGCGATCGAGCGCGCGCTGGCCTGGTTCGAGCACCACGTCGATGCGCACGGGCTGGTCGCGAACCTGCCGTACTGGCACTTCATGGACTGGGCGGCGGTCGGCCGCGCGGGCGAGGCCGCCGCGCTGAACGCCCAGCTCGTCGGCTGTCTGCGCGCGGCCGCGCGGCTCGCGCGCGCGCTCGAGTCCGCGCGCGCCGCCCGACGCTATGAGGCGCTCGCCGGACGCATCGCGGCCGCGCTCGCCGAGCGCCACTGGGACGAACACCGCGGCGTGTACGTGGACTGCGTGGATCCGGCGACCGGTACGCAGGATGCGCGCGTCTCGCAGCACGCGAACGCCGCGCTGATTCTCTGGGACGTCGCGCCGCGCGAGCGCTGGGCGAGCATGGTGCGGTACATCGCGGACCCGGCGCGGATCAAGTTCACGGCCGCGCCGCCGATCGCGCCCACGGGCGAGCCGTTCGACGCCGCGCACGACGTCGTGCTCGCCAACACCTTCTACAGTCACTTCGTGTATCGCGCGCTCGCGAAGGCCGGCCGCTTCGACGCGGTGCTGCGGCTCGTGCGCGAGCGCTACGGCGACATGCTCGCGCGCGGCGCGACGACGCTCTGGGAGAGCTTCGCGCCCACCGCGAGCCTGTGTCACGGCTTCTCGGCGACGCCGGTCTATCAGCTGTCGACGGAGGTGCTCGGCGTCGAGCCGCTCGAGCCGGGCTTCGCGCGCTTCCGCTTCGCGCCAAACCCCGCCGATCTGACCTTCGCGCGCGGCGTGTTCCCGACGGTCGCGGGCGATATTGGCGTGGACTGGACGCGTCGTGGCGAGGCGATCGAGGTCGCGCTCGAGATTCCGCCGCGCACGCGCGCCGTGCTCGTCGATCCCGCCGGCTTCGCCTTCCCGGCCCGCGAGCGCGAGCTCGGCCCCGGCAAGCACCGGCTCGAGCTGCGCGTCGCACACGAATAGACCGGCCGGCGCCGCTTCCCTCACCGGCCGGTCCGCGTGTACGGTCAGACGATGTGCGAGAGGTCCTCACGCAGGACGAGAAGCTCGCGCGCGGCCGACTCGATCGCGCAAAGACCCGTGCGACTGATCAGCCCGCCCTCGGCGGCGCCGAAAGCCTGAGTCAGCAGCTCGGCAGGGGAGGCCATCGCATCGAGCTGCTCCGGATGGTCCAGCGCGACCGCCGTCGCGTACTCGCGCAGGTTCCCGAAGTACGGCTGCAGCGTCACGAAGCGGCGCGGATCGTCCGTCTTCGGAATCGCCTCGGCGTACCTGCGCAGGAACTCCTCCAGGCTCTCGCCCCCGCCGGGTATAGCCTGCAGCCGGGTCAGCATGACGAATGCGCGCGGGCGACCGGGAGGCGCCGGATAGGAGAGCTCCGGGCGGTCTCGCAGCACATGGAGACGACCGCCCGAGACGCACTCGAGCCAGGACTGGAGCGGCTCGTTGCCCTTTCTCTCGCCGAAGAGGCGTCGGAACAGCTGATCGCCCGGCTCGATCTTCGCCTGCGCGGCGAAGCTCTCGCTCTGCATCACGATCTGGACGACCCCGAACGGGCCGATCGCGGTGGTGCAGGTCGTCCAGGCGCCGGTCTTCGTGTCGTTCCGGGCGGCTTCGGCTACGCTCGCCAGGAGCTTCTCGAAGTCGCGCAGCTTCTCGCTCCGGATCGCGCTCTCGTTGACACTGAAAAGTGGCATCGCTTCTTCTCCATCGGACTTGGGTTTGCACAACGAACCCTGGAATCCCGGAGAGACGCACAGGAGGACGAGCGGGGCGGCGGCCCGGCACCATCGTCCCAGGAGGCCCGAGCGACGGGCAGCCCTGCGAAGCCGGATGCTCGCATGGCCTCCTCCCGGAGACTTCGGCGTCATATCACCGGGGCTCGTGGCCGACAATCCTTCGATGGGCTTTCGCTCCGAGCCGCAGAGCTGCGATCATGCCGGCGTGCGATCGCTCGTCTGCGCCACGCTCGTCGTCGCCACGCTCGCCGTGTTCGCGCCCGTGCGCGCGCTGCCGTTTCTCCGCTACGACGACGAGCAGTACGTGACCGCGAACCCGCCCGTGCAAGCGGGGCTGACCGCCGAGAGCGTGCGCTGGGCGTTCACGAGCTTTCACGCGAGCAACTGGCATCCGCTGACCTGGCTCTCCCACATGGCGGACGTGGAGCTCTTCGGCGCGGGTGCGGCGGGGCCGCACGTCGTGAATGCGCTTCTCCACGCCGGGAACGCCTGTCTCGTGTTCCTCTGGCTTGCGGGCCTCACCGGCTCCGTCTGGCGCAGCGCGGCGGTCGCGGCGCTCTTCGCGCTCCACCCGCAGCGCGTCGAGTCGGTGGCGTGGATCGCGGAGCGCAAGGATCTGCTCTGCGCCTGCTTCGCGCTGCTCTCGCTGCTCGCGTGGACGCACTTCGCGAAGCGGGGCTCGCGCGCGGCCTATGGCGTCGCACTCGCCTGCATGGCGCTCGGCTTGCTCGCCAAGCCGATGCTCGTGTCGCTGCCGCTGCTGCTCGTCGTGCTCGACTTCTGGCCGCTTCGCCGCGGTCTGCGCATCGCCGAGAAGCTGCCGTTCGCGGCGCTCGCGGTCGCGTCGTCGCTGGTGACGCTGGCCGCGCAGGTGGACGCGATCGCGCCGAGCCTCGCGCTCTCGGAACGGCTCGCGAACCCGATCGTGGGGCTCGCGGCGCAGCTCGGCCTCGCGTTCTGGCCGGTCGACCTCGCGGTTCTGTACCCGCAGCCGCTCGTGCGGTCGCTCGCCAGCGTCGCCGCCGCCGGAGCGGTCGTGGCTGCGTCCGCCGCGCTCGCGCTCGCGCTGTGGCGGCGCGCGCCGTACGTGACCGCCGGCCTGGCCTGGTTCGCGATCGCGCTGGGTCCGACGCTCGGCGTCGTGCAGGTCGGCTTCCAGTCGACCGCGGATCGCTACAGCTACCTGCCACAGATCGGCGTATGGCTCGCGCTGGTCTGGGCGGTGGCGGAGCTGCGCGTGCCGCGCCGGCTTTCGGCGGCGGCGCTGGCCGCAGTGCTGGTCGCCTTTGCCGTGCTCACCCGCGCGCAGCTCGCCTCGTGGGTCGACGACCTCGCGCTCTGGCGGCGCGCGCTCGCGGTGACCGACGGGAATTGGTTCGCGCACACCGAAGCGGGCATCGAGCTCGCGGCGCGCGGCCGCGTCGACGAGGCGCTCGCCGAGCTCGACGCGGCGACCCGGCTCGCGCCGCGCTGGGAGCGCGCCCAGGCGAACCACGGTTTCGTGCTGCTGCGCGCCGGCCGCGCGCCCGAGGCGGTCGAGCACCTGACGCTCGCGCTCGCGCTCGATCCCTCGACGGGAGGCGTGGGCGAGCGCCACCTGTATCTCGCGTTCGCGCTCGAACAGGCCGGGCGCAGCGGCCCGGCCATCGCCGAGTACGAGCGGCACCTCGCACTCCTCCCGGGCGACGCGCGCGCACTGCGCGCTCTGGCGCGCCTTCGACCTAGCGCGGCGCCGTGAGATCGACCGGCGCGGGCAGCGGCTCGCTCGGGCTGTCGTCGCGATCGGAGAGCACCGGCCGATCGATCGATCCCGCGGATGGGCGCGCAGCCAGGATGCGCATGGCCGGCGGCGCGCCCGAGACCTTCACGTCGGGCATCCAGGCGAGCAGCGGCAGCGTCAACGCGCGCGCGCCGGCGCTGATCCAGAAAAGTGTCGCGTAGCCGGCCAGATCGGCGCCCTGCGCCGTCAGGAACCAGCCGCCGAGCGCAGCGCCCGTCACCATCGCCGTGGCGCTCGCGAGATTGAACCAGGTGAGCAGGCGCGTGCGCTCCTCGGGGCGGATCGCGTCGAAGAACAGCAGGAAGGTGGCGAGCTCGTGCGCGCCCCAGGCGATCCCGCTCACGAGCTGGATGCCGAGCAGGACGCCGTAATCGCTCGAGAACGTCCACAGCGCGGGCAGCGGCACGACCGCGACGCCCGCGAGGCGCAGCAGCCGGCGCGCGCCGTACTTCGCCGAGTAGTGACCGAGCCACGGCAGCGCGAAGATCTTCGAGAGGAACGACGCCGCGATCAGCGTCATGTACTCCGCGTACGTCAGTCCGAGCGCGCGCGCGCCGAGCATGTAGGGCGTGAAGTAGGGCGCGGCGATGTGCACGCCCGTCTGCACCGCGAGCAGGTACGCGAGCAGCCGGCGGTTGCCGAGGGTGGGCGCCGGCGGCGCGAGGTCGAGCCCGCTCGTCACGCGCAGGACGAGCGGATCCGGCTCGCTCTGGTGCGCGAGCAGCCACGCCGAGATCGCGCGCGCCACGCCGGCGAGCGCGAAGAGCAGCGCGAACGCGAGCAGCTTCTGTCCCGCCGATTGGCCGAAGTGCAGGATCGCGCCGCCGCCGAGCAGGCCGGCGAGCAACGCCGCCTGACCGGCGCGGCTGCGGCGCGCGAAGAAGCGCGCGCGCACGCTGCGCGGCACGATCGTCCCGACCCAGGTGTTCCAGGCCGGGCCCGCGGCCATGCCGGTCGCCCAGTAGAAGGTCGCGATCGCGAGCAGGCCGAAGGCAGTCAAGTGTCCGGTCATCGCCGCGATGACGAGCGGGACGAAGCTCGCGGCCTGCAGCGCCGCGGTCAGCACCACCCAGCGCCGGTGCGAACCCAGCCGCCGAATCGCGTAGGGCGAGACGAGCTGAAGGAAGGCGCCGGCGAGCAGCGGCCCCGAAGCGACCACGCCGGCCACGACGTCGCCGAGCCCGAGCGCGAGCGCGAAGGCCGCGATGTACGTCTCGCCCATGCCGACCATCACGCTCGCGGCAATCGCGTCGGCGTGGACGTAGGCCAGGTCGCGCCGCAGGACGGCGGCCTCGCGCGCGAGCGGTGCGCGCTTGTAACGCCCGGCGCCGAGGATTCCGAAGGGCCGCTCGTCGTCGGGGTCTTGGGCCATATGCGCGCGCGCGGAAGGAACGGAAAGGCGCTCTCGCTGTCAACAGCGCTCCGCTATGGTTGCGCGAAGACTGGCCATAGAAGGGGGGCTCGATGGCGTTCGGAAGGGTCGTTGACCTGCTCGCGCGCGGCCGCGCCGGTGAGACGGCGGGTGTGCGCGGCTGGCTGCGCACGGCGCGGCACTCGAAGGGCGTCTCCTTCCTCGATGTCTCCGATGGCTCGTGCCTGGCGGGTCTGCAGGTGGTCGCGGGGCCCGAGCTCGCGAACTACGCGGCGGACGTGACCCGGCTCGACACCGGCTGCGCCGTCGAGGTCGACGGCGAGCTCGTCCCGTCGCAGGGCAAGGGGCAGGCGCTCGAGCTGCGCGCTTCGCGGCTCTCCGTGGTCGGCTGGGTGGATGCCGACTACCCGCTGCAGAAGAAGCGCCACGGCTTCGAGTTCCTGCGCACGATCGCGCACCTGCGCCCGCGCACGAACACACTCGGCGCGGTGCTGCGCGTGCGCAATGTCGCCGCGCGCGCGGTGCACCGCTTCTTCCAGGAGCGCGGCTTCGTCTGGCTGCACACGCCGATCATCACCACCAGCGACGCCGAGGGCGCGGGCGCGATGTTCCGCGTCAGCGCCACCGAGTTCGAGGGTGAGTTCTTCGGCAAGCCGACGTTCCTCACGGTCTCGGGCCAGCTCGAGGCCGAGATCGGCGCGCTCGCGCTCTCGAACGTCTACACGTTCGGGCCGACCTTCCGCGCCGAGAACTCGAACACCAGCCGTCACCTCGCCGAGTTCTGGATGATCGAGCCCGAGATGGCCTTCTGCGATCTCGTCGGCAACCGCGAGCTGGCCGAGTCGTTCCTGCGTTCGATCGTGAAGACGGTGCTCGACGAGTCGGCGGAGGATCTCGCGTTCTTCGACGCGCGCATCGCGCCGGGCGTGCGCGCGACGCTCGAGCACGTGGCGCAGAGCCCCTTCGAGCACATCCCGTACAGCGAAGCGATCGCGATCCTCGAGCGCTCGGGCCAAAGCTTCGAGTTTCCGGT
>Ga0184615_10002349_pt1 | contig 10146 bp, 8 predicted proteins | sample PLM4_65_coex_FD_133134 | JGI IMG/M metagenome (GOLD analysis project Ga0184615, IMG submission 133134) | Groundwater sediment microbial communities from an aquifer in East River, Colorado, USA - PLM4_65_coex | ecosystem: Environmental > Terrestrial > Soil > Riparian zone | place: USA: East... | reverse complement strand
TCGGCCGGGTGTTGAGGGCCGTGGCAATCTCGTCCGCCGGGTCGGTGGAATTTGGCCAGGAGCCTGCGAAGATCTCATAGGTCTTGCGGCCGAGGAGGAAGGCGCCGGCGCCTTTGGTCCACTCGGTCATGATCTCGCCCAGCTTTTCGTCGAAGTATGGGACCAGCCAGCCGCCGTGCCGGAAGCCGCCGTCGCGGTCCTCGTTGGGGCCTCCGGGCGCCTGCATGACGCCGTCCAGAGTCAGGAACGTGCCCACAACCAACTTTCTCATGTTGCTCTTCTCCGCTTCCGTCGCCGTGTCGTCCGCGAATGCTATGTGGTACATGCGTGCTGCGGTACCAACCCGCCGGACGGGAGGGCCTCTTGACAGGTGACCATTTGGTCACCTATCATCTGCGATGACGCACGACGATCGCGTCTTCAAAGCGCTCGCGGACCCATCCCGGCGGGTGCTGCTGGACCGGCTCTTCGCACGGGACGGACGCACCCTCACCGAGCTCGAGTCCGCGCTGGACATGACCCGCTTTGGTGTCATGAAACACCTCCGCGTCCTCGAGGACGCGGGGCTGGTGGTGACTCGGCGGGCCGGCCGCGAGAAGCTGCACTTTCTCAACCCGGTACCGATCCGGCTGATTCACGACCGATGGATCGACAAGTTCACCGAGCGCCGGGTGTCGGCGCTCACCGACCTCAAGCGCCAACTGGAGGAGGACTCGGCATGACGAGCAGCACAGCGATCGACACGAGCAGGACAACGCAGATCTACCGCATCTTTATCAGGGCGACCCCCCAGGCGATCTGGGATGCCATCACCAAGCCGGAGTGGACCCAGCGCTGGGGCTACGGGCTGCGTGACGAATACGACCTGCGTCCCGGTGGCCAGTATCGCGGTTACGCGAATGAGGGCATGATCGCGATGGGGATGTCCGGCGTGGTGGTGGACGGCGAGGTCATCGAGGCGGACCCGCCGCGCAAGCTGGTGATCACCTGGCGCATGGCGATCGACCCTTCGATGGCGAGCGAAGGCTTCACGCGGCTCACGTATGAAATCGTCGCAGGCCGCGACGGAGTGAGCCGGCTCAGCGTCATCCACGACGTCGCCGACAGGCCGGGCCACGCCGCCATGATCGCGGGCGACCAGCAGGGACCCGGTGCAGGCGGTGGGTGGACTTGGATCCTCAGCGATCTCAAGACCATGCTCGAGAGCGGGAGCGCGATGACGCGGTAACGCGAAGCTGGACTGCAGCCACCCACGCACTCGCGTTCGACAGTCGCCAGGTCGTACGAGTGCGTGGGGTGCAGCATGTGCAGTACCCGTAATACGCCGTTCGGTGGCACGCTTCCAACGGGGCAAAGCGGCGGGGACCCGCCGAAACCGCTCAGGATCCACTCCTACGATAGCCCGCGGCGTTTGAGGCGTTAGAGCCCCGGCCACCAGCAAGCCCTGGTTAGCCGGTGCTCACCTCAGTTGTTCCCGCTCATCGCTGCAACTCATAGATCTGCTCACGGATACCACTCGTAAACACTTCACGTCGCACCAGCACAGAACCTTCGCGCTGAAGGAGATCACGCTGAGCGAAGTGGGCGCAAACCGAGCCGAGGCCCGGCGCAATGGGTAGAGGCCACTCAAACTCCACGAGGTTTCCTGCCCTTCGGAACGTGCCGGGGCTGTTGAAATAGCATCCGTTGCGCGCACTCGCTCGTCGTGCTCGGCCGTCCGTATTGAGTAGGAGGGTGTCGGACATCTCAACCTGCCGATTTACGCCGTTGAGTCGACTGATTGCGAGCACCCAAGGTCCAGCCAAACCGCCACCCGGCGGAGAAAGTCGGATCAGGTGAATGGACGGTGAGGCATCGGACCGAAGGTGAAGCTGGTCGCACCCTTCGAACTCAGCGGCGTAGGTGGTTCCTCCGTGTTGCAGGGAAGTCTGTCCACCGCTCCGCTGTCCTTGGATTTGTTCGAGAAAGGAGATCAGGGGTACGTAATATGCGTAGCCGCTGATGGCAGAGCCCTGCTCTTCCAAGACAATCACGATGGAATCAGACGACGTCGAGGGTGGACTCAGCCCAACCCAGACCCCGGTCATCGATGGGACCAGCGCGGGTTCAGTTGCGGCACCGCAACCGGTCAGAAGAGCCGCTGCTATGAGGAAGCGAGCACCGAAGTACCCCATGCATCAGACCCCTATCCCCATCAAGGCCTGCTAACTGGTATTGGACCCGGTCGACGAGTCGACCGGGAGCCAGCCAATTCACTACAGAATACGATGTGCGGCCCAAATCAGTAACCCGTTGTCAGATTCGCCATGCACGCATGGCTGAACGGGCTACCCTACTCCGTGTCTTCCTCACAACTCCGCTATAGGATCTTATAGGTTGCCCCGAGGCACGGCATCCCCTACCATCCGTCTCAATGCGAATGATTCGGCGCGAGATGAGCGGCGTGGCTAGCGGTGAGGTGGTCGTCGACGTGGACGGCCGACACTCACTGACGGCGCGAATCGATTTCGAGCAGGTGTCTCGTGAGCTCTCAGACGCCGAAGCCGTGGATCTGGTCCTGGCTAACGATTCGCTCAAGGAGGCGGCCGTAACCACAGGCGCGCAATCAATGCGGCCGCCCGAAATGGCGCTTTGAGATCTGATAGGTTGCCGCCCCGAGTGGTCTCCAGTACCATCTATTCGACCGATCGCCCGGATTCCTTACGCAGTATCGTCTACGGCACTAGAGAATGAACGACCCCTACGACCTGAACCGGTTTCTCGAGGCCCAGCGAGATGACTACGACGATGCGCTGGCGGAGATCGCCAGCGGTCGGAAGCGGACGCATTGGATGTGGTACATCTTCCCCCAGATCGACGGCCTGGCCTCCACCGCGACATCCCGGCACTTTGCCATCAAGAGCCTCGAGGAAGCCAGGGCATACCTCGCCCAGCCGGTCCTCGGCGCGCGCTTGCTGGAGTGCGCCGAAGCCGCCCTCGCCGTCGAAGGCCGGTCCGCGCACGACATCTTCGGCACCCCGGACGACCTCAAGCTGAGGTCCTCGGCCACCCTGTTTGCCGTCGTGCAGCCTGGATCAGTTTTTGACCGCCTGCTGGCCAAGTACTTCGACGGAGAACCTGACGGCAAGACGCTCCAGCTCCTGGGATGATCGAGCCAAGCCCCGATAAACCTCCCGCATCGGCCAGGCATCCCAGCTAGACTCGCTCGCGGAGCCACCATCCATGCCGGTCCGAGCCACGCTGCGCTCTCTGACGCGCCATCCGGCGCTCTCGCTCACCGTTGCCGGCACCCTCGCCATCGGCATCGCGGCGCTCACCACCACCTTCGGCGTCGTCAACGCCGCCCTCTTCCGGCAGCCGCCGTTCCACGACGCCGGGCGCCTGGCGATGCTGTTCATCCAGCGCCGCCCTGAGGGCGAACCACCCCGGCAGGAGCGCTGGTCGTTTTCCCGGTTCGAGCTGCTGCGCGAACAGCAGCAGAGCTTCGGGTCCATCGCGAGCTACTCGCCCGCGACACTGACGCTATCCGGAGACGCAGACGCGGAGCTGGTCCACGGGGAACGGGTCTCCCCATCTTACTTCCAGGTCCTCCGAGTCGGCGCGGCCCGCGGTCGCCTCTTCTCCGCCGCCGAAGACGATCCCGCCCGGCCGGCACCCGTCGTGGTGCTCGGCCACGCGCTCTGGACCCGGCGGTGGGCCGCCGATCCGGCCGTCCTCGGCCGCACCATCCGCTTGAACGGCGTGCCCCTCACCGTGATCGGTGTGCTGCCGCCGGAGTTCGCCGGCCTCTCCGGAAGCGCCCAGCTCTGGATTCCGCGAACCATGAGTCCGCGGATCACCTACGCCGAGTATCTCACCACCAACCAGAATTTCATCAGCGCGGTGGGCCGGCTGCGGCCGGGCATCACCCACGCGACCGCGCTGGGCGAGCTGGGCGTGCTCGGCGCTGCCATCAATCGCGCGCTGCCCAGCGATCCCGATTCCCCGAATGAGCAGGTGACCGCGACGGCGACCAGCCTCAACGGCGCCCGGGCCAATCAGGCGGTCCGGCGATCGCTCTTTGTCCTGCTCGGCGCCGTGACCCTTCTGCATCTCCTCGCCTGCGCCAACGTGACCAACCTGCTGCTCGGCCGGGCGGCGGCCAAGCGGGCCGAGTCCACCGTCCGCATCGCGCTCGGCAGCAGCGCGAACCGGCTCTTCGGCCACATCCTCCGCGAAGGGCTACTGCTTTCGGGGATGGGAGCAATGGCCGGCATTGCGCTCGCGTGGTGGGCCAGCTCGCTGGTGGCTCCCCCCGCCAACACCTGGGCGCCGCGCAATTTCTACGGCAGCCTGGCGCCGTTCGATACGCCCGCGTTCGGAGTCCGCGAGCTGGTGTTCGCCGTCGGACTCGCGATCGCTTCCGCCTTGCTGGTCGCACTGCCGCCCGCGCTCACCGCGTTTCGTCTCGACGTGGCCAGCGGGATCAAGGCCGGATCGCGCGGCATCCCGGGGGGCGCGATCCGGCTCCGCCGCCCCACGGTGCGCGGCGTCCTCGTCGGGATCGAGGCGGCGCTGGCGATGCTGCTGGTGGTCGCGGCGGGGTTGCTCATCAACAGCTTCCAGCGGATGCGTCAGGTGGACATCGGAGTGGAGCCGGAGAACCTGCTGACGTTCTGGGTGATCCCATCCGAGGTGCGCGTCCCTCCGGCGACGGCGCCGGCATTCGTGGCTCGGCTGCTTGACGCGGTGCGCCAGGTCCCGGGCGTGCGCTTGGCATCGGTCGACGGCGGCGGGCCGCTGGCGGGGAGCGCGAGCAGCGTCCTATTGATCGAGGGACGGCCGGCGCCCGGGCCGGGGCAGGCGCCGCCGGTCACCCGTCACTACATCGCCCCCGAACATTTTTCCACGATGGGCATCCCGATTGTGCGCGGGCGTGGGTTCACGGCGGCCGATGTGGCCGGCGCGCCGAGGGTGACGGTGATCAGCGAGACGGCGGCACGGCGCTTCTGGCCCGACGAGGAACCGCTGGGACAGCGGGTCTGGTTTGGCGGCGGCAGCAGCTTCAACAGCCGGGACTCGAGCGCCGAGATCGTGGGGATCGCGGGCGACGTGGTGTACGCGCCGCTCGACACTCGGCCCAACCTGGCCAGCTTCTACACGCCGTACGCGCAGTTCACCTATGCGTCGAGGATGGTGTTCGTGCGCACCGAGGGAAGTCCGCTGGCGGTGGTGCCGGCGGTAAGGAAGGCGGTCGCGGCGGTGGACCCCGAGCTGGCGCTGCAGGAGGTCCAGCCGCTTACCGATGTGGTGAGCGCGTCGTGGGCCCGGAACCGGTTCGATGCGCTGCTGTTCGGCGGCTTCGGCGTCGCCGCGCTCTTGTTGGCGGCCAGCGGGATCTACGCGGTGCTGTCCTATGCGGTGGCCAGCCGCACGCGCGAGTTCGGCGTGCGGATCGCGCTCGGGGCGAACGCCGGGCGGGTGCTGGGGGATGTGCTGCGGGAAGGCATGGCGTGGCCGCTGGCCGGGGTGCTCACCGGCGTGGCGGCGTCGCTGGCGGTCACGCGCTTGCTGCAGGCTTCGCTCTACGAAACGTCGCCCCAGGATCCGCGGGTCTACCTGGGGACCGCGGCGCTGCTCGTGCTGGTCGCGGCAGCGGCGTGTGTGCTTCCGGCGTGGCGCGCGACACGGATCGACGCGATGGAGGCGCTGCGGGCGGAGTAGGCCGACGAAACCAGCGGCTTTACTGCCGCTTGAGGATGAAATAACTGCCGGGGCCGCCGTCGAAGCGCAGCTCGGTGGCCGGACCGCTGTTTCCCGTCTGCCGGAAGGTCAGGAACGAATTGCCCTGACGGAACGTCCACCCGTCCACCCACGGGAGCGGACGCGCCGGAGTTCCGTTCACTGAGAACGCGACTCCCTGCGCGGTTTGCGTTACCTCCAAGGTCATCTCGCGGCCGCGTGAGGGGCCCTTATAACTCCCAAGCAACGGCGTCGCATCGCCCGAGAACTGTTTGGGCGTGGGAGGCGTCCACGGAAGCAACTCGGCCGCGAGCTCTCCCGCCACCGCGCTGGGATCGATGCCACCACCGCTGTTCATGAGGACGACGATCGCCGCCTGGGCATCGGGATACCAGGTGGCATGGGCATTGAAACCTGCGATCGAGCCGCCGTGCCCGATGAAGTTGAGGCCGCGGATGTCCTTGCCGACACCGATCCCCATCCCGTACCTGGTCAGCGTGCCGTCGTTCAGCTTTGCCGGCGCGATGAGCTCGGCGTAGGACAAAGGCGAGAGCACCTTGCCGCCGTGCAGCGCCTTGAGCCAGGTGACCAGGTCGCCCGCCGTCGAGCAGAGCGAGCCCGCGGAGAAGGGCCAGGTGTGTACGTTGGTCGGCGCGCGGCGGATAACGCCATTCTGGACTCCGTACCCGTGCGCGCGGCGCTCGACATTCTCCGAGCTATTGCAGTACATGGAGCGCTTCATGCCTAATGGCTCAAACAGCTTCTTCTCGACGTATTCCTCGTAGGTCATGCCGCTCGCCTTCTCGACCACGAGTCCAAGGAGCCAGAACGCCGAGTTGTTGTAGATCTGCGCTTCACCGGTCTTGAACTCGAACGGATAGCGCTTGATGAGGGCATAGGCCGAGTCCCGCGGGAACCGGCTATTGATCGAGAGGAGGCCGAACTCCGGCATCTCGGTGAGCCCCTTGATGCCGGAAGTATGATCCAGCAGTCGGCGCAGCGTCACCTTGTTGCCACGAGTGTCGAAGTCGGGGAGCCACTTCGTGATGTCGTCGTCGAGGCTCAGCTTCCCTTCGTCGCGCAGCTGCAGCAAAGCGACGGCGGTGAACTGCTTCGTGATGGAGCCGATCTCGAACATCGCGTCGGCGGGCAGGGGGACGTTCCATTCGACGTCCGCCTTGCCAAAGCCCTTGAGGAGCAAGGTATCGTTGCCACGGACGACGGCTGCTGCAATACCCACGGCGCGATTCTCGAGGACTCCGGAGCCGGCGAGCGAGTCGAGCTTCTTGACGAGCGCGTCACGATCTGACTGCGCAACGGCGGGCGCGACACTGGTCCCAAGCAGGACGAGCGCCGTCAGGGATAGTCGTAGACGGACCAGCTTGAACATGAGCTTCCTGGAGCAAGCGGTGGTTTAGGGAAGAAGGTCCACCTACGCGCTGACCAATGGCAAGGTTTCAATGCCTGGTCCCTATTGAGGGTATCGTTCCACTCACGATGTGCGATGAATTGGTTGATGACTATCGCGGGCGCGCCGCCGGCGCCGCGCCGGAGCCGGCGGATCCGAGATTCGCGAAAGCGTGCAAGGTCACCGTCAGGCGGCTCGCGCCGCCCTGGTTCTTGACCATCACGAAACGCCGGCCGTCGGACGTAACGTCGTAACCTGCATGAGTCGGATCGGCGGCAAAGTCGCCGTTGGTGAAGAGTGTGGTGCGGCCCACGACCTCGAAGGTGCTGCCCGCGCGCACCTCGGCAGCAAGCAGCCCAGGTCCGCTTCGGTAGAACAATTCGTTTCCCCGGGGTGACCATGCCGGCTCGGTGCCGCCCTGGAGCGAGACTGCATACCGGGCCCCCATCCCCGGGAAAGGCCGCACGTAGATCTCGTAACGGCCCGACTCGTTGGACGCGTAGGCCAGCCAGCGTCCGTCGGGTGACAGCGCGGGTGAGACTTCATCTGCCGGCGTCTGGAGCAGCCGAGCCGGCACCCCCGCGGAATCGAGCGCCACCCGCCAGAGTTCCCGGTTGCCGGGCCCGCCGACAGTGCGCACCACCATGAAGTGGCCCGCGGGCGGGAACAGCACCTCCCACGGGGAGAACCCGCTCATCACGAGCAGCGACTCAGCGGGTGCGCTCCCGTCGGCGTTGATCCGGCGCAGGTCAATACGGGCCCCGATCTGTCGAACGTACGCCACCTGCCGTCCGTCGCGGGTCCAGACCGGCCGCATGGCCGAGCTGTCGAACGACAGCCGGGTCAGCGCACCCTGATCGCGGTCGAGGACCCAGATGTCCGGGCCCACGGCAACGGCGATCCGTCGGCCATCGGGCGAGAGCCGCGGATCGAGATAATCCCCCCGCCGGGCCGAGAGCGGCTCAGCTCGGCCCTCGCGGTCCACCAGCTGGAGGGTCCGCTCGGAGACCGCAGTCCCCGCGGCGACGAGCACGCCGGTTCGGGAGAGCGCGAGCATGGCCTTTCCGGTGGGGAGCACCCGAATTCCCTCCTCGACGATGACCGGCTCCCCGGCCGTTTCCAGCGCATCCAGGTCGAAGCGCACTGCGCGCAGCAGCCCGTCGGAGCTGGCGAAGACCAGGTGACCACTTTCGACGTACCGGGCATCGGTTCCTGAAATACCGAGCGGTTTGACGGCGCCGGTGCGCAAGTCGAGCACGGCCAGCCGGTCGGTGGAGCCGCGGCGGATAGTCAGGACCACCCCCCGGTCGCCCGGCAGTCCGTGAGGGAAGTTGAACGTCTCGGCGGCATCGCCCGTAAAGAGGGTCGAGGCTTCCCCCGTGACCGTGCATTGCCGGAGAACGGGATCGGCGCCGCTGACGAAGACGATGACGTGGCGTTCGAGCCAGGTCCCATTCACATAGCCCCCCGTCCGGCACACCGCCTCCGGCCGGCCACCGGCAATGGGGACCTTCACGAGCCCGGAATTCCCGACGAAGGAGACCCAGCGGCCATCCGGCGAAAAAACCGGGAGACCACCACTCTCGCTCTCGGGAATCGCAACGGGATCGAGCCGGCTCATCGAACGCAGGTATATCCGTCGCTGGGCGCTGGAGTCCTGGCCAGTGTAGGCGAGCAGCGTCCCGTCAGGCGAGAGCGCCATTCCACTCCCGGACTCGTCTACCCACTCGGCGTCTTCGGGCAGTACGACATCGAAGCGCTGCACCGGTGGCGGCGCTGACACCGGCTTCGGTCGGAGGCGGTCGAAGGCCGCGACCCCGGTGACGGCGAGGAGCAGCGCCCAGGGCAGCCACGACAAGACGGGGAGCCGGCCGCGCGCGGGAAGTACAGCCGCCGCGTGGGTCGCAGTGAATGCCGGATTCCCCAGCGCCGCCGCGAAGTCCGCCGCGGTGGCGAACCGATCCGCCGGCAGCTTTTCCAGCGCCTGCAGCATGGCAGCTTCGACGTGGGGGGGGATCGACTTACGGTCGGCGCGCAGCGGGGCCGGCTCGCCGGTCAGCACCTTGGCAACGATCGACTGGGCGGTGGGGCCGGTAAAAGGCGGCGCACCACCGAGCATCTCGTACAGCACACATCCCAACGCGTACACATCGGTCCGGGCAGTGATCTCCCGTTCCCCCATCGCCTGCTCGGGACTCATGTAGTGCGGCGTGCCCAGCGACATGCCGGTTTCGGTCATCCGGCTTCCGGCCTTGCTCGCCGCGAGCGCGATGCCGAAGTCGGCCACCAGCGCTCGGCCGTCGTGCAACAGGATGTTCTCGGGCTTGATGTCGCGGTGGATCACCCCGTGCCGATGGGCGTAGTCGAGGGCCCCGGCCACCTCGCTCGCCAGCCGTACCGCGTCGGCCACCGGGAGCTGCTTTTCCCGGGTGATCCGGTCCCGGAGCGACTCCCCCTGCACGAACGGCATGACGTACCAGAGCTGATGCTCGGTCTCCCCCGAGTCGATCAGGCCGAGGATGTGGGGGTGCTGAAGGTTGGCTGTGGTTTTGATTTCCTGCAGAAACCGCTGGGCTCCGATGACGGCGGCGAGCTCGGGGCGAAGCACTTTGAGCGCGACCCGGCGATCGTGCTTGAGATCCTGGACCAGGTAGACGGTGGCCATGCCGCCGGCGCCGAGCTCTCGCTCGATTTTGTAGCGATCGGCGAGGGCAGCCCGAAGAGCCAGAAACTCTCGCGAGAGGGGCGCGTCACTCACACATCATGCTTCCGCGTGGGTTGCAGGACAGCCACGGAGCCAGGTGGCGTTACCAGCGAAGATACATCTGTGTCGGGGCGTGCGCGCGTTCAATGGAGCCAGCGTGATGGCCCGTTAGCCACGCGACGAGCGGCTCTTATTCCGTTCTGATTGTCTGGGCGGGGTCGACCGCGGTAGAGCGTCTCACCGGAACGACGCTGGCCACGACCGCCGCTGTGGCAAGCACCAGCGCCGCGGCGCCGTAGACGACCGGCTCGTG
>Ga0184615_10002348_pt1 | contig 10147 bp, 10 predicted proteins | sample PLM4_65_coex_FD_133134 | JGI IMG/M metagenome (GOLD analysis project Ga0184615, IMG submission 133134) | Groundwater sediment microbial communities from an aquifer in East River, Colorado, USA - PLM4_65_coex | ecosystem: Environmental > Terrestrial > Soil > Riparian zone | place: USA: East... | reverse complement strand
CAATGAGCAGCCGATCTGGTCGCTGTTCCAGGGTGATTCGACGCTGCGGGATGTGGCGGCACAGGCGTCCGGACGGGAATCTCGTCCCGAGACGGTGGCAGGAGCGCTGGAGGCGTGGGTTCACAAGAACATCCGCTTCCGCAAGGGACCCGGAATGGCCGCCCCCGCACGGGTGCTGGCGTCCAGGCAGGGGAATGAGGTGGAACGGGTCCTGCTGTTGACGGCACTGGCGCAGAGTGCGGGATTGCAGGCCAGGCCGGTGTGGGGACTGGTTCTCGTCCGGGGTCGGTGGCAACTCCGCTCGTGGGTGGAAATCTGGGCCGACCGCTGGCTCCCGTTCGACCCCGCGATCGGGGCTCGGGGAGTTGATGCCGGACGGGTCCGGCTGGCAACCAGCGGGGTCGGACGACTGATGGACCTGGCCCTGCGTGCGGGACGGTTGCGACTCGATGTGCTGGAGGAAGCGCAATGATCCGGTTGACCAATCTGACGAAGAAATACGGCAAGTTCACCGCGGTGGACGGGATCGATCTGCAGATCCGCCGTGGCGAGCTTTTCGGATTTCTGGGGCCCAACGGCGCCGGCAAGACCACCACGATGCGGATGATCGCGGGGATCCTGCAGCCCACATCGGGCCGGATCGAGATCGCCGGAGACGACGTGGCGGCCGACCCGCTCAAGGCGAAGAGCCGGCTCGGCTTCATCCCGGACCGTCCGTTCGTGTACGACAAACTCACCGGGGCGGAGTTTCTGCGCTTCGTGGCGGCGCTCTACGGACAGGATGGCGATCCGGTGGAGCGGCGCATGGATGAGCTGCTCGATCTCTTCGAGCTGACGCCGTGGAAGGACGAGCTGGTGGAGAGCTACAGCCACGGCATGCGGCAGAAGCTCATCATCTCCAGCGCCCTGCTCCACCGGCCCGAGGCGATCGTGGTCGACGAGCCGATGGTGGGGCTCGACCCGAAGGGCCAGAAGTTCCTCAAGGAGCTCTTCCGGGCCTTTGTCGAGCGCGGCGGCACCGTGCTGATGAGCACCCACACCCTCGACATGGTCGAGGAGATGTGCGACCGGATCGGGATCATCAGCGGAGGCAAGATCCTCGCCTGCGGCACCATGGCGGAGGTGCGGCACCAGACCGAGGGCGGGGACGCGAAGCTGGAAGAGCTGTTCCTGAGACTGACCGGCGGGGTCATCGAGCGGGAGATGGACGCGATTCTGGACTAGGGCCGTTAGCCGTTTGCCCTTAGCCGTTGGCCGTTGGCCGTTGGCCGTTGGCCGTTGGCCGTCAGGTTCGATACCGAGATCGGGGTGTCAAGGAGATCATGGGAACAACGAACGTGGAACGCGGAACTCGGAACTCGGAACCCGTTGCGCGGAACGCGGAACGCGGCACGTTCCCCCAGCCGTCCCTCACGACGATCCTGACTCCGAAGTGGCGCTCGGCCCTGAACCGGCTCCGGCAGGAACAGTCGGGCGGGAATGGGAAGTTCTTCCTCCTGGCTCTCCTCGCGCTGGGATTCTGGGCCGCGGTGTTCGGGCTCTTCTTCCGGGTGCTCCGGTACATCCAGACGACCTCCGAGGTCGGCGGTCCCCTCGCGGCCAAGCTGCTCGGGATCGTGCTCCTCGCATTCGCGTCGCTGCTCCTCCTGTCGAATCTGATCACCGCGCTATCGAGCTTCTTCCTCGCCAAGGATCTGGACCTGCTGGTCTCCTCGCCGGTCGACTGGCTCAGGATCTACCTGGCCAAGCTGGCGGAGACGGTGCTGCACTCCTCCTGGATGGTAGGACTGATCGCGGTCCCGATTCTCACCGCCTACGGGATGGTCTTTCACGGCGGCCCCCTCTTCCTGCTGGTTTCGATCGGGGCGCTGGTTCCGTACTTCGTCCTGCCGGCAGTCATCGGCGCAGCGCTCACGCTGGTGCTGGTGAACATCTTCCCCGCCCGCCGGACCCGGGATCTGCTGAGCCTGGTGGCGATCGGCGCCTTCGGCGGGCTGGTCCTGCTCTTCCGGCTGATCCGCCCGGAGCAGCTGGCCCGGCCCGAGGGAGTGCGGAACCTGCTGGACTACCTGGCCGTCCTCCAGACGCCGACCAGCCCGTTCCTCCCGAGTGAATGGGCGACATCGATGCTGATGAACTGGCTCAATCAGATCGCCGATCCGCTGCCGATCGTGCTCCTGTGGACCACCGCCCCGGCGTTCGTGGTGCTGGGCGCGCTGCTGCATGCCCGGCTCTATCACCTGGGGTTCTCCAAGGCGCAGGAAGGGGCGGAGCGGTTCGTGCGCGGCCGGGGATGGGCGGGCATCATGACCCGGCTCTTCCGGCGGATGCCCCCGGCCCGCCGGGAGTTCGTGCTCAAGGACCTGCGGGTCTTCTTCCGCGACACCACCCAGTGGAGCCAGCTGATCCTACTGGCGGTGCTGCTGGTGGTCTATCTGTTCAACATCAAGTCGCTGCCGCTCTTCTCCGGCGAACGGGTCTCGGGCTTCCTGATGTCGCTGGTGGTGTTCCTGAATCTCGGGCTGGCGGGGTTCGTGCTTGCGGCGGTCGCGGCCCGGTTCGTGTTCCCGGCGGTCTCGCTGGAGGGGAAGCAGATGTGGCTCCTGCGGTCGAGCCCGCTCGATCTGCAGGCGCTGCTCTGGAGCAAGTACTGGACGGGGACCATTCCGCTGCTGGTACTGGCCGTCGCGATCACCTTCAGCACCAACGTGCTGCTGCAGGCCACACCGTTCATGATGTGGATCAGCCTGGGGACCATCCTGCTGCTGACCTTCGCGATCAGCGCCCTGGCACTGGGATTCGGGGCGCTCTACCCCCGCTTCGACACCGAGAACGCGGCCCAGATCCCCACCAGTTTCGGCGGCCTGGTGTTCATGATGTCGGCGATCGTGCTGCTGGGGCTGGTGCTGGTGGTCGAGAGCCAGACGGTGCTGGAATACCTCCGAGCCCAGATTCAGGGCCGCGATCCGGAGGTCGACATCTGGCTGGTGGGATCGCTGGTGCTGGTGGTGGTGATCTGCCTGACGGCGACGATCGTGCCGATCCGGCTGGCGCTCAAGCGGCTCGAGGCAATGGAGTTTTGAGGTTCCGGGCAACCGCGAGGGAACAGCAGCCGCAGATTACGCAGATTCCAGCCGGATTGCGCAGATTGGATCTGTAGCCAGTTGCATTCTTGTGGGCTTCACGCATCCTGACCTTCTCGTCCGCCTCGTCCGCCTCGTCCGCCTCGTCCGCCCCGTCCGCCCTGCCCGCCTGCCCGCCCCGCCTAGTCCTCCCCTGCCAGGATCTCGGCATACATCTCCCGGTCCACATTCCCCCCGCTGAGCACGACCCCGACCTTCTTCCCTCGAACCAGCCCGGGATAAGTCTCGGCAGCCGCGAGGGCGGCGGCAGCAGCCCCTTCGGCAACCTGGTGAATATCGGTGAAGTAATGCCGCATCGCCGCTCGAATGGCGGCCTCGGTAACTGTCACCACTCCTTCGGCACCGGCGAGGATCATCGCCAGCGCCTCCGGATCCGGGCTCCGGGTGGCGATGCCGTCGGCAAAGGTGTCGGCCCGCTCCGTGGTGACCGCGGCGCGCTGTGCGAAGGACAGGGCATAGGCGGGAGCCAGCTCCGCGGCGACACCGACCACCCGGGCCTTGTGGGCCAGCGCGTCACGGGCGGCGATCATGGCGCACAACCCCGAGCCCATCCCCACCGGCACGAAGACCACATCCAGATCGGGCACTGCGCGGAGGAGCTCGAGACTCGCGGTCGCCACGCCACGCACCAACTGGGGGTGGTACGAGGGAACAGTGTGAAGTCCTTCCGACTCCGCACGGGCCACGGCCCATTCGCGGGCCGCCTGGAAATCGTGCCCGGTCTCAATCAGCTCGGCGCCCAGCGCGCGGATGGCGGCGTTCTTCTCCCGGCCATTCCCCTCGGGTACCACGATGACGGCCCGGATGCCCAGGCGCCGGGCGGCGAAGGCGATGCTCTGGCCGTGATTGCCGCGGGTCGCGGCGATCACGCCCGGCAGGGACGGCGATTGATCGCGCAGCTCCTCCAGGTACACCACCCCGCCGCGGACCTTGAAGGCGCCAGTCGGGAGGTGGTTCTCGTGCTTGACCCAGACCTCCGCCTCGAGGCGCCGCGACAGCAGCGGCCACACCATCTGCGGGGTTTCCGGGAGTATGGTGCGGACGAACGTCGCGGTGGCTTCGAGCCTTGCCAATGAGAACACTGAATTGCTCCGGAGATGGTCGGTTCGGCGGGAGACAATCTAGACCGATCGCGTCGCGATGGCACCACATGAGGTGCCGACGCCTCGAAGCCGGGTTACCAGTGACCGAACAGGGTGTGATCTGGCTAACCGCTTTCTCAGTCCTCGCACCGTAAGCTCACCACCATTGATAGATGGGGACGCTGCCACCCCTCTTCGGCAGCAATTCAATCCGCAATCCCGGTAGTACGCCTCGAGCCGCCCCGCGGTGGATTTCGGTTTTCCACCCTGGTTCGGCGGCACGGGCCGACCACCAGCCCGCCCCCGTGAGTGTCTCCGCGCGGGGGCGAGAGCCGAATCCGGCCGCTCAAACGGCAGCCGGGGGTTTCGGCCATCTCTCCCACCACGGCCCGTTGGCCGTGGATTGCCCAGCGGCGCCAACCCCGAGGAGGCCTCTATGCGCCGATCCGTACTACCCGTTTCGCTTGTGGCGGGATTGCTGTCCCTGGCCTGCGCCACCGAGGACCAGCCCTATCAGGGGTTGACCGGTGCGCCGGCGGGAGACGACACCACGGCCATCCTGGTCGCCGCCGGCGCACCGGGGACACCCGTCTCCGGCCTTTCCGCGAGAGAGCTCCAGCTGTTCAACAAGGGCATGGCCGTCTTCGCCACCACATTTACCCAGGAGACGGGGCTCGGCCCGCTGTTCAACTCCACGTCCTGCGCCGCCTGTCATGACGACCCGACCCTGGGCGGCTATGGAGACTCCGCCGAGGTTCACGTCGCGGCGTATCACCCGGGAGAGAAGTGCAACACTCTCGACAACGGGGGCGGGCCGGTGGTCCAGCAGCATGCCACCGATATCCTCATCGCCCTCGGGATTCTCAAGGAGCCGGACCTGACGGGGTATACCAGCACGGCGCTCCGGACCACACCGGTGATCTTCGGACTGGGCCTGCTCGACGCCGTGCCCGACTGGGAGATTCGTGCGCTGGCACGTATCCGCTACCCCGAGGGTGTCCATGGGCGCCCGGCCAACCTGCCGAATGGCCGGGTGGGGCGCTTCGGCCGCAAGGCCAGCGTGGCCTCTCTGGCCGAATTCAACGCCGGCGCCTTCTTCAACGAGATGGGGGTGACCAACCGGCTGAACCCGGTCGAAGGGACCCTCGCCGGAACGCCGTTCGAGCCCGGGTGGGATCCGGCAACGGACCCCGAAATCGACGCCAATTCGCTGGCGGCGGCCGACGCCTTCGTCCGGTTCCTGTCGCCGGTGGCCCCGGTTCCGAACACTACGGAACGCCGCCTGGGCGAGCAGCTCTTCGCCAAGATCCGCTGTACCAGCTGCCATATCCCCACGTTGGTCACCGGCCGCAGCCCGGTCCGCGCACTGACCGGCCGCCGCATCAGGGCCTACACCGATCTGCTGCTGCACAACATGGGTCCGGAACTGGCCGATATCTGCCACGGCGTGGCGCGTCCGGAGGAATTCCGCACCCAGCCGCTGATGGGGATGCAGTTCCTCGACATGTTCATGCACGACGGGCTGTCCGAGACGATTCCCGAGGCCATCCAGCGGCACGGCGGCGAGGGCTCGGCGGCTCGCGCGCGGTTCTTTGCCCTGAGCGAATCTGAGCAGGCCGCACTGGTCGCGTTTGTAGCCGGGCTCTAGCGATCGCGAGGTTCCCCGGAGGGCGGAGGGTCGGGATACCGACCCTTCCGCCCTCCGTTCTTTTCCGCACCACCCGCCGTTTTCCTGCGACCCTCCCTGAATTGACCGAACGCCATGTTGGGCCCGTCGCCGGCGTACCTGCGCGGGCGCATCGTCGCCCGGAGATCCCTTCCGGGCTCCATCTCACCCTGTCAGGAGTGTTCCCATGAAACCGATCCGCCGAACGATCGCCTTTTCCCTGCTGAGCGTGATGCTCGGCGCCGTGCTGGGCCTGGTCGGTCCCCACAAGGCCACCGCCCAGAAGCTGCCGGTCGACTGTTCCGGCCGGAAGAGTCCCTGCACCACGGTCCGGGTCTGCAGCGAGTGGCACGACCACGTCTGCTACGAGTATCAGACCAACCACTGGTACTGGTACTTCTGAACCGGTCCCTGGTTTGACGTTCCGTTGACACTGCGTCTCATCTTTCACCAAGGAGGGCATATGCTGACCACCATTCCCGGCCCCGTGCGCGCGATTGCGCTCGGAGCACTCGCCACCTCGATCCTGGGCGCCGCCGTGAGCCGCCCGGCACGCGCGGAGAAGTCCAGCGAGTGCTACAACCATACGGCAGTGCTCTGCCAGACGATCGAGCGCTGCTCCGGCGGCTTCGAGACCAATGGCACCTGCAAGTGGATCTACACCATCACACGGTCCTACTGGAGATACTGATCCATGCTCCGGATGCACGGAATGCGGCTCGCCCTCGCCGGTGGCAATCAGCGCCCCGGACCCGCGATACTGTACTTCCTCGCGGGCTCCGCGCTGGCCCTGTGGAGCTGGCAGACGGTGAGTCGCTTCCGCGCGAGTTCGCTCGAAGACCTGGTTTTTGCCGGCAAGCCGGATCCGCCAGGCTGGACCGTCGCGCTGATCTTCACCCCGAAGGAGTGTCCCAGCCGCATGGACCTGGTGGAACGCCTCAACCGCGCAGCGGGTACGGAGGTGTCGGTCCGGGGGATCATGCTGGTCGATCCCCGCCGGTTCCCCGGCTGGCGCGATGCGGCTGTCGCGAACGGGATCACCTTTCCGGTCCGGGCAGAATCTCCCGCGGCAGCCGCGCAGGCGCTGGAACCGCTGGGTGGATTGCCGACCCCCGTCCTCGCCGTCTACGACTCGGCGCATCGCCTGCGGCTGGTCACCGACCTGGCCAGCGGAGAGTCGGTGGATCGCCTGCTGGCTCAGATAACTTCCAATGCCTCCGGTGCCTCCCCTTCCCCCGAGCCTGCCCCATGAGATCCGATGCCTGCCATCGCGCTTTGTTGAGCCGGAGTGCCGGAATCCTGCTCATCCTTTCGGGCTGTCTTTCGGGCGAACGGGGCGAGGTGATCTTTCCTCCCGGTGGCATGGCCCTCGACTCCACCGGCAGCCTTCAGCGGGTCTGGGTCCGCGACAGCCTCCGGGAAATCCGGAGCGTCGGTGGAGCCTCGGACCAGGACACCACGCTGATCAATCCCTACATGATGGCCTCGGACCCAGGCCAGATCTACCTGTTCGAGACCGACAACCGGCTGCTCTGCTACGACAGCACCGGCCGGCTGCGCTGGGTTCAGGGAGGCGAGGGCGGTGGACCGGGCGAGTATCGCAACCCGCGTGACATCAAGGTCGGACCGGGCGGCCGGGTGTGGCTGGTCGATCCCGCCTCCGGCCGCGTGACCCTCGTGAATCGGGAGACCGGAAAGGTAGAGACGATGCTGAAGATGCGACTCGCCTACTCCTCGATGATCACTCCCACTCCGGCAGGCTTCATACTCTATCCGCCCGATCAGCCGGGAGACCTGCACTATTTCACTCCGCAGGGCGACCCGGTCCGCATCGATTCCCTGCCCTGGAGTGGCTACCACCAGCTGGAGTCCCTGGCAAGCCAGTTCCGCACCGCGGTCGATCCGAAGAGCGGCCGGTGGGTCCTGGGGTTCATCTATGGCAATGGGTGGTTTGCATTCGACTCGGCGGGACACGCAAGCGAGCGGCGATTCTATGTCGAGCCAACCCGGTTCCCAGCGGTGATCAAGGAACACAAGGAGCGGGGAACGGTCGTCACCTCACTGATACGAACCCCGGCGAGCGCCCTCGACATGCAACTGGTCGGCGACACCGTATTCGTGCTGTTCGACGGGCAGGAACCGGCCCGGCGGAGGAAGGTGGACATGTATTCATGGGAGACGGGGAAGTACTTCGGATCCCTGATGCTGCCCGAGCTGGCGGACAATATCAGTATCGCCGGCGCATCTCTCAGGGTCTTCTCCACCTACCCCGAACCAAAGCTGGCGTATTATGAGAGGGTGAGGGCTGGGAGCTAGGCTAAGGGCTAAGGGCTATGGGCTATGGGCCAACGACTGATAGCTACTTGCCCGCCACCGCCACGCCGCAGTTCTCGCAGAACCGGCTCCCGGGCACCAGCGGCGCGCCACATTCGGCGCAGCCCCCCACCGAGAGCGAGCGCCCGCAGGAGGAGCAGAACAGCGCGTCGCCCTCGGGCCGAGGACCGCAGTGGGGGCAGCGGGCCGAGCCGGCCTGAAGTTGCCGGACTCGCTCGGCAACGAGGGCCTCGACCGGATCGCCGGCGGAAGGGGCGGCGGGTCGGTCCGTCGCCGCATCGCCCGGCGCAGGCTCGGAGGCTCCCACCGCTCCCGCCCCTTCCGCCCGAAGCACCGCAAGCGCCTCCGCCGTGTATTTCGACTTGAGCGCCTCGTAGTCCTCGTCCGACAGCTTGCCAGTCGCCTTGTCGAACTCGATCTCCCGGAGCGCCGAGAGCGCCAGCCCCTTGGGCGTCTCCTCCAGGTCCTCCGGTTCATCCAGTTCGGGGCGCGGGGGATTACTCGTCCCCGTCAGCGGGCCAATGATCAGCGCGATTACCGCCAGGAGGACCAGCGCCGCGGCGACCGATTCCAGGAGGATCATCCGTCGAGCTCCTTGAGTTCCCGATTGAGTCGCTCGAGCTCATCCGGTGTGGCGCCGGCACCGACCGCGGACGCGACCGGGGGCGAGGAAGCCTCGGCGGGTGATGGCGGGCCGCTCGCGGCGGCCAGACGCATCCTGGTCCGTCTCTGCAGGATCAGGAACATCGCCCCGCCGACCAGCAGGATCAGCGCGCCCGGCACGGCGTAACCGGCCAGGTTGAACCCCTCCGGCTTGGGCGCCATCAGCACCTTCTCGCCGTACTTCGCGACGAAGGCGGCGACGATCTCGTCCGCCGTCTTGCCCTGGTCCTTGAGCGCAAGGACTTCCTTGTGCAGCTCCGGGGAATAGGTGCAGGTGAAGTCGGTAGTCCGGCAGGTGTAGATGTCGAGCGTGCAGCCGCAGGTGCACTGCAGCCGGTGCTCCACCGCGGTGACAAACTCATCGTTGTCTCGCGCGCCCTTCCGCTCCTGGGGCCGGCCCGCCGACGCCGGGTCTCGCAGGGAGCCGGTCTCTCCCTGGCCGGCCAGCGCGTCTCCCTGCTGCCCCTGCCCCCGCGTGGCGGTGACCGCCACGGCGCCGAGGGCCACACCGCCCACCCGGCGGAGGAACTCGCGGCGCCCGGTCATTGCGGGCTCCCGGCACCCGCCAGCTGCACCTCATAGCCGGCCTGAGCCCGCCGGCTGATTCCGGAGGTCATGGTGCCGCTTGGCCACATGGTGATCAGGCCGCCCACCAGCAGGACCACCCCGCCGATCCACACCCACAGGACCAGCGGATTGATGGTGAAGCGATAGACCGCCTCCTCGGAGCCGTCCACCGACCCGGCAAAGACGACGTAGAGATCCTCCTGGAGGTTGCTTCTGATCCCGACCTCGGTGGACGGCTCGAACGACTTCTGCCTGACGCCGGGCGCCGGCTGCGAGAAGTGCTGCCGCTTCTCCGAGTTGATCACCCCGACGTTCTTGCCGTCCTTGGTGACCTGGACCGACGCCTGGGTGACCACCCGGTTGAGCTGCTCGAACTGGCTGATCCCGACGTGGGTGAAGGTGTAGGTATGGCCGAACGGGCTCTTGAGCGTCGCCGAGTCGCCGGGCTTGAGCGTGGCCTCCATCTCGGTCTTGAAGGCGTAGCCGGCGAAGGCCACGAAGTAGATCAGCATCCCCAGGTGCACGATGTACCCGCCGTAGCGCCGGCGGTTGCGTGCTACCAGCCGGCCGAATGCCGTCGGCACCGACTCCCCGTACATCCTCCGCCGCGCCCTGGTCCCGCGGGCAAACTCCTGGAACAGCGTGCCGAACGTGAACCCGCCCAGGGACAGGGCGACCGTCGCGTAGAAGTT
>Ga0184615_10002347_pt1 | contig 10147 bp, 12 predicted proteins | sample PLM4_65_coex_FD_133134 | JGI IMG/M metagenome (GOLD analysis project Ga0184615, IMG submission 133134) | Groundwater sediment microbial communities from an aquifer in East River, Colorado, USA - PLM4_65_coex | ecosystem: Environmental > Terrestrial > Soil > Riparian zone | place: USA: East... | reverse complement strand
TCCGTCGACGAGCTCGTCGCCGAGGCGCAGGCCGGCTACGACGTCGGCGTCCGCTCGGTGATCCTGTTCGGCGTCCCCGAGAAGAAGGACCCGACCGGCACGGGCGCGTACGACGAGGACGGGATCATCCCGCGCGCCGTCCGGGCGCTGAAGGAGCAGGTGCCCGGGATGGTCGTCGTGACCGACGGGTGCATGTGCGAGTACACGGATCACGGCCACTGCGGCGTGCTGAAGCCCTCGAAGGCGGGCGGGCCAGGGCAGGACCTGGTGGTCGACAATGACGCGACCCTCCCGCTCCTCGCGAAGGAGGCGGTCGCCCACGCCCGGGCCGGAGCCGACATCGTCGCCCCGTCCGACATGATGGACGGGCGGGTCGCCGCGATCCGCACCGCGCTCGACGCGGACGGCTTCACCGACGTGCCCATCCTGTCGTACGCCGCGAAGTTCGCGGGCGCGTTCTACGGCCCGTTCCGGGACGCCGCGGAGAGCGCGCCGCGCGAGGGCGCGGGGATCCCGAAGGACCGCAAGGGCTACCAGATGGACCCGGGCAACTGGCGGGAGGCCCTGCGGGAGGTGGCGCTCGACGTCGCCGAGGGCGCCGATCTGCTGATGGTGAAGCCCGCCGTGCCGTACCTCGACATCGTCCGGCTCATCCGCGACCGGTTCGACCTTCCGCTCGCCGCGTACCACGTGTCGGGCGAGTACGCGATGATCAAGGCCGCCGCGGAGCGGGGCTGGGTCGACGAGGAGCGCGTCGTGCTCGAGACGCTCCTCTGCATTCGCCGCGCGGGCGCGGACCTCGTGCTCACCTACTACGCGAAGGACGCGGCTGCGCTCCTCTCCGGGAAGCGTCGGTGAGCGGGGGCGGGGCCACCTACAAGGTGGTCGAGATCTCGCCCGTCGGCGAGGAGACGCTGGAGCGTGCCTTGAACGAGTGGAGCAAGGACGGCTGGAGCTTCGAGTCGGTCCACTTCGTCACGCGCGAAGGCTCCCACCGGCCCGCGCTCGCCTACCTGTTCTTCGTGCGAGGGGGATCGCCCGTCCGGGCGGTGACCTGAGAGTGCGCGACGCGCGGCCAGAGGGGAGCCCGTACCCGAAGGCGGATCTCACGCTTCGAGGCCTCGCGCGCCTCGCCGACTTCACGCTCGCCTGGGTCGCCGCCCAGAGCGTCCCGCAGCTCGGGCCGCTCCTCGCGGCGTTCTACCTGCTCGTCGCCGACGGCCTGATGAGCGGGCAGTCGGTCGGGAAGAAGATCTTCGGCGTCCGCACCGTGGTCGTGCCGCGGCGCGCGCCGGCGGGGTGGCACGAGTCGGTGCTGCGGAACGCACCCTTCGCGCTGGTCGCGGTCTTCTATGCGGTGCCCCTGCTCTGGCCCGTGCTGTTCGTCGTCGGCCTGCCCATCGTCGCGTTCGAGACGTACATGATCTTCACCGACCGGCTGGGCATCCGGATCGGCGACATCTTCGCCGACACGCAGGTGGTGGACGCGAAGGTGCTGTCCAAGGCGGGAGAGATCGCCCACGGGATCCGACCCGTCGCGCCCGCGCCCCCGAGCTCCTCGCCGACGGCGACGCGCGGGTGCGCATCGCGCGCGGCCGCATGACATGCGCATCGCGCTCACGCACAACCTGAGGCTCTCCGACTCCGAGGAGGAGGCGGAGTTCGACACGCGCGAGACGGTCGACGCGCTCGCCGGCGCCATCGACCGGCTCGGGCACCGCGTCGAGCGGATCGAGGTCTCCGGGCCGGCCTCCCGCACGGTGGCGCGGCTCGAGGCGTACGGGCCCGACCTCATCTTCAACACCGCCGAGGGCCGGCGCGGCCGGTTCCGCGAGGCGTTCTTCCCAGCGCTGTTCGACGAGCTCGGGATGCCCTACACCGGCTCGGACGCGTACGCGCTGTCGCTCACGCTCGACAAGCAGCTCACGAAGCTCGTGCTCGCCCAGCACGGCGTGCCGACCCCGCGCTGGCAGTACGTCCAGGACCCGCGGCAGCTCCAGCTCAACGCGCTCCGGTACCCGGTGATCGTGAAGCCGAACTTCGAGGGGAGCTCGAAGGGCATCACCCAGGACTCGGTCGTCGAGGACGCGCTGCGGGTGCACGAGGTGGTCGCCGCTGCCCTCGCGCGCTACCCGGCCGGCGTCCTCGTCGAGGAGTTCATCGCGGGACGCGACGTCACCGTGCCGTACCTCGAGGCGGCGGCCCCGGAACGGCACGGCGTCCTGCAGCCGGTCGAGTACCTGATCGCCGAGCAGGCCTCGGCCGGACGGCGCCACGCGATCTACGACTACGAGCTGAAGACCCGCCTCGACGCCCTCGTCTCCGTCCGCGCCCCCGCCGAGCTGAAGCGGGCGCACGCGGAGCGGATCCGCGAGCTGTCCGAGGCCGTCTACCGCGTGCTGGAGATCCGCGACCTCGGCCGGATCGACTTCCGCATCGGCGACGACGGACAGGTCTACTTCCTCGAGATCAACGCGCTGCCCTCGCTGGAGAAGGGAGCCGGCATCTACGCCGCCGCCGCGCTCGAGGGGCTCCACGCCGACGCCGTCGTGAACGCGGTCCTCCGCAGCGCGATCGCGCGCTGGGGGATCTCCGATCAGCGGACGCGGCGGGGCCGGCCGCGGCGGACCGAGCGCCTCAAGGTCGGCTTCACCTTCAACGTGAAGCGGCAGGCGCCGGATCTCGCGGGCGAGCAGGACGAGGAGGCGGAGTACGACTCGCCCAAGACCCTGCAGGCGATCCGCGAGGCGATCGCGAGCTACGGGCACGAGGTGGTGGACCTCGAGGCGACGCAGGACCTGCCGCTCCAGCTCGCGTCGACGCCGGTGGACGTGGTCTTCAACATCGCCGAGGGGTTCAAGGGGAGGAGCCGCGAGTCCCAGGTGCCGTCGCTCCTCGAGCTGCTCGACATCCCCTACACCGGCTCCGACCCCGCCGCGCTCTCCGTCTCCCTCGACAAGGCGGTCGCCAAGCGGATGGTCCGGACGCACGGCATCCTCACGCCCGACTACCTGGTCCTGAACACCGGGAAGGAGCGGCTCCCTCGCGAGCTCGGGTTCCCGCTGCTGGTGAAGCCGGTGGCGGAGGGCACCTCGAAGGGCGTGACGAAGAAGTCGATCGTGCGCGACGAGGCGGAGCTGCGGGACGTGGCCCGCGAGCTCATCGCGAAGTACCGCCAGCCGGCGCTCGCCGAGCAGTACATCCGCGGGCGCGAGTTCACGGTCGGGATGCTCGGCGAGCGGCGGCCGAAGGTGCTGCCGCCGATGGAGATCGTCTTCCTCGACGCGAGCGATCCCACGCCGATCTACTCCTTCGAGATGAAGCAGGACTGGAGCGACCGGATCCGCTACGAGGTCCCGGCCAAGCTCTCCGAGCGCGAGCTGGACCGGCTCGAGCGGGCCGGGCGCGAGGTGTTCGCCGCGCTCGGGTGCCGCGACGTCGCCCGGATCGACTTCCGCATCGACGCGGAGGGCCGGATCTTCTTCATCGAGTGCAACCCGCTGCCGGGGCTCACGCCGGGCTGGTCGGACCTGGTCCTCATCGCGCAGGCCGCCGGGATCGAGTACCGGGCGCTCATCGGCGAGATCCTCTCGTTCGCGATCCGCCGGTACCAGGAGCGGGAGCGCGAGCGCGAGCGCGCCCGGCGCGCGCAGGCCGCCGCGGAGCGGGAGCAGCTCCAGGGCCAGCCGGGCGACGCTTCACGCAACGGCAACGGATCCCCGGCGGGGAACGGCGCGCCCGTCTGAACGGCGCGCCCGCGCGGCGCAGCCGCGCTATGATCCGCCGGCATGACCGACACCGGACCTCCGGCCGAGCCCCGCAGCCGCGCGCGCGATCTCGGGATCAGCCTCGGCCGCTACAAGCCCGGCAAGTGGAACGCCATCACCGACGTGGCAGGGGTGAAGGTCGGGCACTCCACCATCATCCGCGGCCCGTCGGGCCCGCTCGTCCCGGGGAAGGGGCCGGTGCGCACCGGCGTCACCGCGATCCTTCCGAACCCCGCGAACGTGTTCGAGGAGCGGGTGGTGGGGGGCGGCTTCATCCTGAACGGCGCCGGCGAGGTCTCCGGCCTGACCCAGCTCCTCGAGTGGGGGCTCATCGAGACGCCCATCTTCCTCACCAACACGCTCTCGGTCGGCGCGGTCTCCGACGCGGCGGTGAAGTGGATGGTCGAGCGCTTCCCCGGGATCGGCGGCGAGCACGACGTCATCATCCCGCTCGTCGGCGAGTGCGACGATTCCTGGCTGAACGACGTCGCCGGCCGACACGTGAAGGAGGAGCACGTCGCGGAGGCGCTCCACACCGCGAGCGACGGGCCGGTGCCGGAGGGGAGCGTCGGGGGCGGCACGGGCATGATCACCTGCGACTTCAAGGCGGGGATCGGGACCTCGAGCCGCAAGCTGCCCGAGGCGCTGGGCGGGTACACCGTCGGCGTGCTCGTCATGTCGAACTTCGGGGTCATGCGGCAGCTCCGGGTGGGCGGCTTGCCCGTGGGCGAGGTGCTCGAGGCCAAGTACCGCGAGATCCCGCGCCGCGGCCGGAGCTACGGCTCGATCATCGCGGTGGTCGCGACGGACGCGCCGCTCATCTCGCACCAGCTGAACCGGCTCGCGAAGCGCGCCGCGCTCGGCATCGGGCGGGTGGGGTCGACCGCGATGCACGGGTCGGGAGAGATCGTCCTCGCCTTCTCGACCGCGAACCAGGTGCCGCGCGAGACCCGGAAGATGGTGTACCGGATGAAGCTCCTGCTCGACCCCCGCCTCGATCCCCTCTACGAGGCGTGCATCGATGCGACCGAGGAAGCGATCCTCAACTCGCTCTGCATGGCGCGGGACATGGACGGCGCCAACGGCAACGTCTGCAAGGCGCTGCCGCTCGGGGACGTGAAGGACCTCGCGCGGGCGTGGCAGGACATCGCGACGCGCCACCTGGCCGCCGGGCGCAAGGGGCGCGAGCAGCGGAAGCCGCCCGAGATGAAGCCCGGCGAGCCCAACCGGCCGCCGGAGCGGCCGGACGAGGCGAAGAAGGCGTGAGCGGCTCGCGCCGGGCGGCGGCCGTGCTATAGAGGGGCCCGTCCGGCCCGCCGATGGCGAGCGAAGGCCCAGCCGGATGAGGCTGGGCCGGAGCGAGCAGGGGGCTTGGGGGAGCCGAAGCTCCCCGCCGACAGATGCGGGGAGCTGAGGTTCCCCCATGGAGATCGCCCGATGGCCAAGTCGAAGAGCAAGCACATTCGCATGAAGAGCACCCGGCGCCAGAAGTGGAAGGCCCGCAAGAAGCGCCAGAAGGCGGCCACGAAGGCCTCCAAGAAGTAGGCGGCCCGCCGCACAGGCCGTGCCGCCTGGGGCAGGGGAGAGCCTTGACGGGCGGCGCGCCGCTGCGCTAATCACTCGACTCCCTCGCGGCGCTTCCGGCCGCGCGGGTTGCTCGGAACGGCGGCGGTGAAGCTCCTCGAACTCATCCGGGATCGGCTCGTCCAACGATCCCTCATCGGGAAGCGGAAGCTCGATCGCACGGCGACGCGGCGGGAGCTGGATGCGGTGCTGAGGGACGTCGGCGAGCGCTGGCGCGCGCTGGTCCGGGCCGGACGGATGGAAGTGCCCGCGGAGCTGGCGCCGCTGGTTCAGCGGGCGAAGGAGCTGGAGGCGCGGCTCGAGGCGCAGGAGAGGGACCTCGAGGCGCTGCAGAACGAGGAGCCGAGTACGACGTAGACGCAGACGACTTTGGGCCCGTGGCGCAGCTGGGAGCGCGCCTGAATGGCATTCAGGAGGTCACCGGTTCGATCCCGGTCGGGTCCACCAGTAAAGAAGCACAGCAGACTCAAGGCGGTTGGGAGCGATCCCAGCCGCCTTTTTCTTTGTCCGACGCGCCCCTCAAAGGGGTGCAGGGGGGGGCCTGCGCCGACTCAGCGACACGGACCAGGTGAAGCTCGCGATGGAGGGGCAGGCCGCGACCCGCCAGCGCGTGGTCGTCATCCAGAGGACGAAGGGCGGCGACACGCTGCGGGTGAGGGTCAGTCCCGAGGCACGCGAGGTACACTCGCGGGGCCATGACGGACATCGCCGTGGGGGACTGTTTCGGGCGGAAGCTCGAGGCATCGGAGATCAGAATGAAGCGGCATGTCATCCTCACGGGAGACGGCGAAGGCTTGGGAAACGCCGTGCTCCACCATCTTCTTCGCCGTGCGAACGTGGATAGAGTCATCGGAGTTTCGCGGCGGCCCGCGGAACGAGTCACGGGCTGGTCGACCTTCACGAGCGAGCAACGGTCTCGGTTCACTCATCTCAGCGCGGATCTCAGCGATACGGCACAGGTGGACGAGGTCATCGACGGGATCGAGGAGGTCCTCGCAAAGGAGGGTGGACGGATCGCCTCCCTCATCCTCGTCAACGGCACCGGGTTCCTGGATCCGGACGTCGAGAGCGATCCGAAGCTCTGCGACCTGATGGAAGCCTTGAACATCCGTTCGCCGAAGAGGTGCGCCGAAGGGCTGATGGCGCACCTCGAGCCGACCGCGCCGGTCTTCTACTTCAGCGGCATCGTGACACACGAGAGCATACGAGATCCGCTCCTTCGCACGCACGCGGAGATGAAAAGACGTGCCGTGCGAGAGCTGGGCGGGATGCTCGGTGACCGACTGAAAGTGGTGATGCCGGGCGCATACCTCACGCACATGCTCGAGAAGAACGTGAAGCGGATCGACGCGCTCCTCGAGTGGTACGCGATACCGATCGCCGATCCTTATGCTGAAGGTGGGCTGACCGATCTGGTTGCGCGGTTGGCCGCATTGCCGGCCGAGCGAAGCGCCCGCACCATCGTTCGCCCGAGGATCAGCCGCTGGCTGGTGAGCACGCATTCTGCCGAGCAACTGGAGCGTCTCTTGCCTGGGGCAATTCGTAGGGCCGCGCGAACAGTCCTGTCGCAAACAGGCCAAAGAGACGCGGACCACGACGCTCGGGTGGCCCACTTCAAGCGCACGCGGCTGTACGGGGATCATTTTCCGTACGACAGCATCACCTCGCAACGACTCTGGCCGGCGTGGCTCAGCGGCTTCTACGCCCGAACGCTCCGCTTCCTGAGCCTTCTTCATTGAAGGGTGCTTTGTCCGGAATGATTGCGGTCGATACCTCTTCGCAGATGACTCCTTCGGTCCAGCCCCAGGCGTACGCTCGCGAGACCTTCGACGGCTCCGGCGTATTGCGCACGGAAGAGCTTCGAGAGCTGCTGGAGCTCGGAGCCATGGCGCCGTCCGGAGGAAACGTCCAACCGTGGCGTGCGCGCGCCACCTCGAGCTCGGTGGAGCTGTTCCTCGATTCCTCGCGCTCGAACAGTCTCATCGACGTCAACCGCTGTGCTTCCCTCATGGCGCTCGGTTCGTTTACAGAGAACGTCACGATCGCCGCGAATCGTCTCGGACTGGTCCACGACGTCGCCGTCCAGGACGAAGAGGATCCCGCGCAACTGATCGTGCGGTTCTCGTTTCGGGGACGGACTTCGCCTTCGGAAGCCGATCCACTCCATCCGTGTATTCGGACGCGTTGCACCAACCGCCACTCACACCGGGGCGATCCGATTCCGCCGCATCAGATCGACGAGCTCGGCGCCGCCGCCTCCTCCTTGGACGGCGGCCATCGCGCGTCTTTCGTGAGCACGGAGGCCGATCGTCGGGCGGCGGCTCGGCTCCTCGGACGGGCGGATCGGTTGCGCATGCTCAACCGTGAGCTTCACGATCAGATGTTCTCCGAGCTGCGATGGACTGCAGAAGCCGCGGATGCGTCGCGGGACGGCATCGACGCCAAGAGTCTCGAGCTCCCGACACCGATCCTCCTCGTCCTCAAGCTGATGCGCTCGTACTTCTTCGTCCGTCGATTCTTCCCGAAACTCCTCCTCGAGCTCCTCTCGAGGAAGTTGATCCTGCAAAGCTCGCACATCTGCGTGCTTGCGTTGCCGGGGCCGCTCGAGAACCCCTGTCATTCGTCGTTCATCACCGCTGGCCGGGTCCTTCAGCGCCTGTGGCTCACCGCCGAGCATCTCCGTCTCGGAGTACAGCCGTGGGCGGTGCTCCCCTTCTTCTTGCTTCGTGCGGTCTACGCGAACGGAGTCGGATTCAGCGCGAGCGAAAGAGAAGAGGTCCTATCGCTAGGAGAGGAGCTGCGCGCGCTCTTTGGAGTTCCGGCCCATCTGGTGCCCTATTTCATCCTCCGTCTCTCGAATGCCCCGGCGCCAAGCGTGCGCGCTCGTCGTCTGGATTGGAGATCGTTCACGGAGTTCGTCGGTGACCGGACCGACTGAGGCGATCGTTGGATCAGGGCGTCGTCACGCGTCGAGCTTGAGCATCTTCATCGCCTTCTTCATCGACGTGCCGAGCCGAGCGAGCGCCCGCGCGAGCTCGCCGATCTCGTCGCGGCGCTTGAGGCCCGGGACCTCGAGGTCGAGCTCGCCCTGGCTGTAGCTGTCCGCGACCACCGTCAGCTGCCGCAGCGGCCGGATGATCGACGCGACGGTGTCCGTCCGGTGGACGGCACCCGGCGTGACGGTTGACCCCAGTCTTCTTCCGCATGGCCGACCTCATGAACGCGGACGTGGACCTCATCTTCTACGACACCACCTCGCTGCACTTCGAGGTGGACGAGGAGGACGAGGTCGCGCGGAAGCGTGATGACCATGAGTACGAGCCGCTGCGCAAGCGCGGCTACTCGAAGAACGGACGCGAGGACGCCCCGCAGATCGTGGTCGGCCTCGCGGTGACGCGCGACGGATTGCCGGTGCGCTTCTGTTCCTGTTCGAGTTGATCGCGCGTCTCCAAGTCTACGCCACCGTCCCGATGATCGACGTCAGAGCATACGCGAATTGGCTGGTGAAGTAGGCTCTGCTGGGTGACGCCCGGCGGCGGTGCGGGTTCCGTCGTGAAGTGCGTTCCCAGGGGGGAAGATGAAGGCCATCACCATCTGTCAGCCGTTCGCATGGGCGATCGCGGCAGGGTTCAAGGACATCGAGAACGGAAGCTGGGCCCCGCGTGTGGAGCCGGGCGAGCTCGTCGCGATCCATGCTGCTGTAGCCGCGCCCGATACCGACGACGTGACGCGCGTCCAGAAGCGGATCGGACGCCGTGTCCGTGTCCCCGAAGAGTACGACTGCGGCGCCATCGTGGCGGTGGCGCGTGTCGCGAAGGTGGTCACGACGTCGCGCAGTGCCTGGTTCAGTGTGCCCCTCGGGTGGGTGCTCGAGGACGTGACCCCGGTTCGCAAGCCGATTGACTGCAAGGGTCAGCTCGGCCTCTGGAGCCTTTCCTCTTCGGTCGAGGCGCGCCTGAAGCGACAGCTCCGCTCGGCCGCGCATCCTTCGGGGCGCACATGACGGTCGCACCGGTTGAATGATCTCGACGATGCGCGCCACGCTCGTCCGCATCGGCATCGACCAGGCCTACGGCGCCTGGAATGCGCCGGTCGACCCGGAAACCAACGACTTCGTCTACGTACCGATCCCAGAGGGTCGGAAGGCCCCGCAGCACCCGAACCTGGCCACCACGTTCGCCTCGGTGGAGCCGGTGCTGGCCCAGTTCGCCGCTGCGAGGCCCGACGTACCTGCGAGCCTCGTCAAGCTCCCGCCGGCGCTTGCAGGTGCGACGACGCATCTCGATCCGGACTTCGAGCAGCTCACCTACGGAGACAACGGCGAGCGGCGCGGCAAGGCGATCACCGCGTTCGAGCGGGGAGACGTCATCGCCTTCTACGCAGGGCTGCGGCCCGTCAGGCTATGCACGCACCGGCTCGTCTACGCACTCGTCGGCATCTACCGGGTGGCCTCAGTGGCCCGGGTCGCGGAGTTTCCCAGGGCGCGCTGGCACGAGAACGCCCACCTGCGGCGTGCGAGGGCCAGGCCGACGGACGTCGTCGTCCATGCGAACCCGGCGGCCAGCGGCCGGCTGCGCCGCTGTATTCCCATCGGTGAGTTCCGCGATGGCGCGTACCGTGTCCGGCGCCGACGGGCCGCCCCTAGGCGACGATGCCCCCCTCGGGGGGGAGGCGCGAAGCGCTTCGGGGGCGTCGTCCACTACCGCGCCTCGCGCAGCCGCTCGGCGAGCGTCCATACCGCGGCCGCGTAGAGACGGCTCTTGTTGTAGCGCGTAATCACGTAAAAGTTGGGACAC
>Ga0184615_10002341_pt1 | contig 10153 bp, 9 predicted proteins | sample PLM4_65_coex_FD_133134 | JGI IMG/M metagenome (GOLD analysis project Ga0184615, IMG submission 133134) | Groundwater sediment microbial communities from an aquifer in East River, Colorado, USA - PLM4_65_coex | ecosystem: Environmental > Terrestrial > Soil > Riparian zone | place: USA: East... | reverse complement strand
GTGTCCGGTCTGCGGGATGAAGGTCCAGCGCATCCGCTACGCGTCGAACGAGACCAACTATTGCCCGCAATGCCAGACCGGCGGGAAGTTGCTGGCCGACCGCGGGCTGTCAAGGCTTTTGCGATCCGACTGGCCACGTACGCTGGAGGAATGGGAAATGATGGTCAGCGAGCGGCGGGGGAAGGGGTAAGATCGGGCGATGACTTCGGAAAGACAAAAGGCAAAACGCAAAAGGCAAAAGGTTAAAAGGCTAAAAGTACGGAGGGTTCGGTTCGGCCTTTTGTCCTTTTGTACTTTTGCCTTTTGCGCTTTGCCTTTTGTCTTTCCGATCCACGCGCAGGCCGCCGAAACGGCCAAGGCCTTGTTCGCCGCGCATTGTGCCCCATGCCACGGACCCAACGGCGACGGCGGCAAGGGCGCGAGCTTGAGCGTGCCGCGTCTCTACCATGCTCCCGACGATGCCGCTCTGGCCGACGTGATCGTGCGCGGGATTGCCGGCACGGAGATGCCGCCCACGCGGCTGACGCCGGACGAGTTGAAGGCGATGGTGGCCTACGTCCGCAGCCTGGGCCGCATCGCTCCAACGCCGGTCCCGGGCAACGCGGCCCGCGGTGAGAAGATCTACTGGGGAAAGGGCAACTGCGGCGAGTGTCACGCGATGGGGCTGCGCGGCGGACGCATGGGTCCCGCGCTTGGGGAGATTGGAGCGCGCCGCAGTCCGGCGTATTTGCGCGCCGCGTTGCTCGACCCGGAAGCCGGCGTCCCAGAGAATTTCACGCTTTACCGGAAGATCACCTTCATGCCCGATAACTTCCTCCAGGTCCGGGTGACCACCGCCGACGGCCGCCAGATCACCGGGGTGCGGCTGAATGAAGATAGCTTCTCGATTCAGATCCGGGATCTCAACGATCGCCTGCATTCGTTCTGGAAGAGTGAACTGAAGGAACTGCAGAAGGACTGGGGCAAGTCGCCGATGCCCAGCTACAAGGGATTGCTGACGGCCGACGAGCTGCAAAATGTGGTCGCATACATGGTGTCGCTGCGGGGCGCACCATGAGAGTGCTGATCGTACTTTTCGCAGTTTCCCTTTCCGCGCAGACTTGGCCGACGTACTCCGGGAACTACAACGGCCACCGCCACTCGCCGCTCGATCAGATCAACGTGCGCAACGTGGCCCGTTTGAAACCGGCGTGGGTCTATCAGCTTCGGGAATTGCACAACTTTGAAACCTCGCCACTGGTGGTGGACGGAGTGATGTACATCTCTGAGCCGCCTTCGAACGCCACGGCTCTCGACGTGCGCACCGGACGTCCACTATGGGCTTACCGGCGTCCGCTGCCGCCGGACATCCGGGTCTGCTGCGGGCAGGTGAATCGCGGCGTAGCGCTCCTGGGCCAGACCGTTTTCATCGGCACAGTGGACGCGCACCTGGTAGCCCTCGACGCGGTCACTGGCCGCGTCCTCTGGGACGTAACCGTGGCCGATTACAAGACGGGGCACTCGATTACCGTCGCGCCCCTGGTGGTCCGCGACAAGGTGATCGTCGGAATCTCCGGAGGCGAGTACGGCATCCGCGGATTTCTTGACGCCTACGAGCCCAAGACGGGCGTGCGCATCTGGCGGTTCTGGACCGTGCCCGGACCGGGCGAGCCGGGCCACGATACATGGGCCGGCGATAGCTGGAAGATCGGCGCGGCGCCCACTTGGGTTACCGGAAGCTACGATCCGGAGCTGAACCTGCTCTACTGGGGAACCGGCAATCCTGGGCCGGATTACAACGGCTCAGTCCGCGAAGGCGACAACCTCTATTCGGACAGTCTGCTGGCGCTTGACCCCGACACCGGTAAGCTGCGCTGGTATTTCCAGTTCACTCCGCACGACACACATGATTGGGACTCGAACCACGTGCCTGTGCTGATCGACGACGGTCCGCGCAAGCTGGTGGCAGTCGCCAATCGCAACGGTTTCTACTATCTGCTCGACCGGCGCACCGGCGCGTTTGTACTCGGGAAGGCCTACGGCAAGCAAACTTGGGCCAGGGGCCTGGACGCCAAGGGTAGGCCCATCGAGGTGCCCGGTATGGAGCCGTCCATCGAAGGTACGGTTGTATATCCCGGTCTGCACGGGGCGACCAATTGGATGAGCCCGTCGTATAGTCCCATCACCAAGTTGTTTTACGTTGCGACCCGCGAAGAGGGGACCACGATCTACAAGGGCACCGCGGAATACCGCCCCGGAGCTTTCTTCAGCGCGGGAGGGATTCGCGGGATCCCCGGCGTAGAGCCCAGCGGATCATTGAAGGCGCTCGACGCCTTGACGGGCGTGCAGCGCTGGGAGTTCCCGTTATACTCGCCGCCTTGGGCCGGCGTACTGTCGACGGCGGGTGGGCTGGTCTTCGGCGGCAGTAATGAAGGTCAGTTTTTTGCGCTCGACGCCACAACCGGCAAGCCGCTCTGGCGCTTCTCCACAGGCGGTACCATCATCGCCTCCCCGATCAGCTATATGAGCGAAGGGAAGCAGTACATCGCGATCGCCGCGGGTCACGCGCTGTTTGTGTTTGCGTTGGAGTAGCCGCAACGAGCCGCGACCGTTAGGGAGCGGGTATTCCAGGGAAGCACCCGCTCCGTAACCGTCGCGGCTCGCTCGCTGGGGTGACGACTTGCATTCCCATACACGGGCCGGCGGCTCACAGATCGAGCGCCAGACGCAGACCTTGATCGATCGCAGTGAGCGGCTGGTCGGGCAGCGCGGCGAGACGCTCCAGAAAATCTGAAAGCAGGACCTTCTGCACGTCGTAGACGTTCGCGACGGATGGTTTTGGGAGTCGTGTATCGCGGCGGTCTAATCGAACGTTGCCCGGCAGGCCTTCGAGATGAAGGCGGCTGGTGAGCGGCACAACCAGAAAGGTCCGCACGCGCGGGTCCCGAACCTTGTCGGTTTGGACGACCACGGCGGGCCGGCGTTTGTCGATGGACACCCACCAGACTTCGCCTCGACGAGGGACTGTCTCACCACTCATCGCCGCGATACTCCTCGGCCATGCGGCGCTTCTGATAACGGCGCCACCGCGCGGGGTCTTCGGCCACGTCCCAACCATAGCGGTCCAAGTAGCGCCGTGTTTGTTCGCGGACCCGCTCGGCCTCCAGGAGCTGTGCCAAGAGTCCAGACCGCGTGATTCGCCGTCTCCGGGCCTCTTCTTCGGCGAAGTTCAGGAGCTCCGCGCTAAGCGACACACCGATCTTCATGAGCCTATGGTAGCACATCGAGGAATACCCGGGTATTCCCACTGTTCTTCCCTGGACAGGCTGGACAGCCTGTCCTACATGACAGGCTGTCCAGCCTGTCTCCTCTTAGCGCTTGTCCGGAAACAGCGGACCGGTACAGCTCTTGTCATAGAACGACAGCACGGCGGCCGTGGTCACACTCAGGCCCGTCCCGGTGAGGGCTTTCCTCACATCGGCGCGGGTCAGCAGGCAGGTGTTTTCTTTGCCGAGCACATTCGGCGACTCCTGTTTCAACTGCGCCAATTGGGCTTCGATCCTGGCCCGGTCCTGTGGGCGACGCTTAGCTCGCTCTTCGTCGATCTCGGCGCTGAATTCGTTCAGTCGAATGGAGACGGAACATTTGTTGCCGGCGTACCCCGTCGTCCACCAAGTGGTCGAAGTGGTAAGCAAGACGCTCTCTTCGTAAGCCTTCTCCGCCTTGATGAACCAGGCCAACGTGCCTTTGTCGATCGCCTCCAGGAAGCACTTCTGATCCGTATTGCAGTTCTGCGTGCCGACGGGGAGATTCGGGGGCACCTTGTCCGCTTGATTCGGAGACAGGTCCTCGTTGGTCAGCACCTTCGCGGCCTTCTTGCCTTCCTTCGCCTCGCGATTCTTGCGCGCGATCTCGCCCAGAGATTGCGGCCAAGCCGGAAGCCCGGCCAGCAGAAGCAACGCAGCGGTACAACCGCGTCTCATTTCCCCTTGGCGCGTTCTTGCTTCTGTTTCTCGACCATGCGTGCGACATCGGCGAACAGTTGCTTGGCGTCGTAGACAATGCCGTCCTTGACCGTCCACTTCACGCCGCCGACCCGCTCAGCCTTGCCGGTCTGGTCGTTCAAGCGGACCGCACCGGTGCCGTAGAGGACCTTGAGATTCTCGATCGGGTTCTGGTCCACAATGGCCAAGTCGGCAAGCATGCCTTCCCGGACGATGCCGAACTCGATGGGTTTCTTTTTGGGTTCCTGCAACGTCAATGCGCCGTTCATCGTCGCCGCCTGGATTACTTCGAGAGGGTGGAATCCGGCTTCCTGAAGCATTTCGAGCTCCATGATGTAGCCGAAGCCGTAGGTGTTGTAGATGAAGCCGGCGTCGGAGCCTGCGGTCACCCGGCCGCCCATCTTCTTGTAGTCGTTTACCAGCCGGAACCAGACCTGGTAGAAGTTCCGCCAAGCGATCTCGTCCCATGTGGTCCAGTAATACCAATACGACCCGTGATTGGTGCGGCTGGGATAGTAGAAGTCCATGAGCGAGGGCAGCGTGTACTGATCGTGCCACTCGGCGTTGCGCATCCGCATCACGTCGCGGCCGGCGACGTAGGGGACAAACGTGGGATCGAACACCGTGCCCAACGCCAGATGCTCCTTGAGGTAGGCGTTCCATTCCGGACTTCCCGGAGGATGGATCTTGTCCCACAGCCGGGCCACTTGGCCAAAGCGCTGCTGTTCCTGGTTGTTGAGCTGGTCCACCGGCCAGGGCTGCACGACGTAGTCCTTGAGCAGCGCCTCGAAGTGCCCGTAGAAATGAGTGACGGTGCCCAAGCCGAGCCGCGCAGCCTTGATGGCGTTCATCTGGGCCACGCCTTCCTGGCCCAAATGCGCCGTCGAACCGAGGCCGAGCTTCTTCGCTTCGTCGAGCAGGGCGCCCATGATCTCCGGCGGATGAGAACCGAGCTTCATTCCGTCGACATTGTTATTCGCGGCCCAGCGCACCCATTCACGGGCTTCCTCGGGCGTACGCACCGGACCCTTGCCCCATCCCGCGCCCATGCGCTGATAGTTGAAGATTCGCGGGGCGACGATCTTGTTGGCGGCGCTGCGCTCCTTCTCTTTCGCCGAAGTATCAAAGGGTCCGAGCGGCACGCCGCGGACCGTGGTGACGCCGTGCGCCATCCACAGCTTGTAGGCATACTCAGCGTCCGCGTTCTTGGGCGGTCCGCCGGCGTGAACGTGCACGTCCACGAAGCCGGGCATTACGTACATGCCCGTGGCGTTCACTTCGTAGTCGGGCTTCTCCGGCGGGCGATTGGCACGGAGCGGCAGGCCCGGCGTTCCCGCCGGGCGCACCGACCGGATGCGGTTGTTCTCGATGACGATGTCCACCGGTCCGCGGGGCGGCCCGCCGGTGCCATCGATCAGGAAGCCGCCGCGGATCACCAGGGTCTTGAACGGACCTTTGCCTTCGTCGGCGCGGCGGTCGGGGGCAGGGACCAGTTGCGGACCGCGTTCACCCGGTTCCTGAGCAGGAAGGGAAACAGTCGCAGCCAACAGGACCACGATGAGAATCAGCGATTGTCTTCTCAGCATCGGCGAAGAATAGCACCAAACGCCGCAGCTTGGAAACGAATGCCGGACCCGGTGCGTCCAACGCGCTGGGGGATACCAGAATGCGATTGGCGAGATATGTTGTCTGCAGTACAGCGTTGTTAGCTGTGGCGGTGGTGGCACAGAGCCCGAAACCCAAGATCTTCGTGAGGGACAGCAGCTCCTGGCGGATCAATCATGGCGGCGGCGCGCGCCCGCAGACCGCCGAGATCATCAAGACCTTTCACGAGCGCTGTCCCGCGGTGACCGTAACCATGAAGCAGGACGCGGCCGACTACATCGTGCAGCTCGACCACGAGGCCGGCAAAGACTTCTTCCTGCGCCGCAACAAGGTGGTGGTCTTCGACAACAAGACCGGCGACGCCTTCTTCAGCGAGTCCACACGGACGTTGGGGAATGCGGTGAAGGAGGCCTGCACGGCGATCGGCAAGCACACGCCGTAAGCGGCTGGTCCACCACAAAGACACAAAGGACACAGAGGAGACGGTGGTGTTCCAGTTTATCTTGAGAGTCCGTGGGGCGGGCGTCCACGCCCGCGCGGGACGTCCACGTCCCCGCAAGAGCCGGACCTGGAGGTCCGGCGCGGACCTGGAGGTCCACCCCACAATCCAAGAAGGCACGTCTTTGTGTTCTTTGTGCCTTTGTGGTGAAAGACCTCAGTCCAACCAACCCGCGAGTTCCTCGCGGGTGATGCGGGCCATGGCGTCGAGCCAGGCGGTTGAATCGTTGAGGCAGGGGAGCAGCCCAAACTCCTTGCCGCCGGATTCCAGGAAAGTGTGGCGCCCTTCGCGGCCGATTTCGTCAATGGTTTCCAGGCAATCCGCAGTGAATCCCGGGCACATCACCGCCAACTGAGTCACGCCTTCACCGGGCAAGCGGGTCAAGGTTTCGTCGGTGTAGGGCTTGAGCCACTCCTCGCGTCCAAAACGGGATTGATACGACTGCTGCAAGGGTTCGGTCAACACCCGTCGCAGCGCGGCGGTGGTTGCCTCGCAATGCTGGGCGTAGACGTCGCCGCTGTCCACAAAGCGCTGGGGGATCCCGTGGTAGGAGAGCAGGACGCGCTGCGGCTTCCATGAGAGCTTAGCCAACTCCTGACGAGCGATGGCGGCCAGCGCGTCGACATATGCCGGGTGCTGGTAGTAAGGCGGGACGATCCGGAGGGCGGGGATCACCCGAGTGCGTCCATAGTGCTCGAAGACGGCGTCGTGAACCGAGCCGGTGGTCGCCGACGAGTATTGCGGAAACATGGGGAAGATCAGCACCCGGTCGCAGTCCTGCAAACGCTCGAGCGCCGCGGCAATCGAGGGATTCCCGTATCGCATCCCCACTTCGACGCGCACTGCCGCCCCCAACCGGCTCCGGAGGCCTTCCGCTTGGGCCAGCGAGTAGAGCAGCAGGGGCGAACCTTTCTCGGTCCAGACGCGGCGGTAAAGAGCCGCCGAGCGGGCTGGTCGTCGGGGCAGGATCAGGAAGTTGAGCACGAACCACCAGGCAATCGGATCCTGTTCCACCACTCGCTGATCCCCTAGAAATTGACGGAGATAGCGGCGCAGCGCGCTCGTGGTCGGGGCGTCCGGCGTGCCCAATTGGGCCACCAGGACACCGATTCTAGGAGAGGCCATCCAGCCATTGATGATAGCCGCTTGTGACCAGATCTGCTGTGACAAAGCCATGACACTTCAACTGTTGACTTTCGCTACGTTATAGTTGAGGTCGAACCATGGAACGCATCGGAATCGTTGGGATCTCGATTCACGAGACGGACGTAGCAGGCCTGGAACGGGTGCGGCGACCCCACCGCGACGAAGAGTGGCGGATGCTGGCCGACGTTCTGGGGGCCTCGGAACTCGTGGTCCTGGCCACTTGCAACCGCGTCGAGGTGGTCTTCGCCCGCGAGGAGGGCGACCTGCCGGGCGAAGGCGATCGCGAGGCCATCAGCAGCCACCTGCTCGATTCGCCGGACCCACCAAACCGATCCGGTGCGCCGTTGCCGTTCCATTTCTATCGAGGACAGCAAGCCATCCGGCACCTCTTCCGGGTCGCGTCGTCGCTGGATTCGCTGGTCCTGGGCGAGGACCAAATCCTGGTCCAGGTGCGGGAAGCCTACGCGCGCGGATCCGATTTGCGCTTGACCGGACCGATTCTAGGGCCCATGTTCCACCACGCCCTGCAAGTGGGCAAGAAGGTCCGGACGGACACGGTCCTGTCGCGCTTTCCGGTGTCGGTGGTCAGCCTGGCGGTGCGGGCGCTGAGTCACCGGCGTCCCGACAAGGCCCAGAAGATCGCGGTGATCGGAGCAGGCAACACGGCAACCTTGGCGGTGAAGGTGCTTCAGGGTCACGGGATTCAACCGGCCCTGGTCGTGAACCGGACGCTGGAGAAGGCGCGGGCGCTGGCGCAGCAGGCCGGAGCTGAGGCCACGACGCTGGCCGCATTCCAGCGTGGTGACCGCCCCGTGGACGTGATCTTCTCGGCCACGTCTGCGCCGGGTCCAGTTCTGGAAGGCGAGGCTCTCAAGAAGCTGGCCGGAACCACGCCCTCGCGACTTCCTCTGCTGATTTTCGATCTGGCGGTTCCTCGCGACGTTGCCTGCGTAGACGATCCGCGCGTGGAAATCACGGATATGGATCTGCTGCGCACGGAGGCCGATCAGAACCGGGCGCATCGTGAGCAAGCGGCTGCAGAAGCGGAATCGATTGTCGACGACCATGTAGCCACTTTTGCACGCCGCTCGGGCGAGGACCTTGCGGGACCCGCGGTGGATGACTTGCAGCGCGTCTCCAAAGACATTTTCGATCATGAGCTGGAAGCCTTGCTCAGCGGCCGGCTGGCTCACTTGAGCGATCCGGACCGCCGCGCTGTGGAGCGATGGGCGCGGACCACCTTTAATCGTTTGATGAGCCTGCCGGTGACGGCGCTGAAGCGCCTGGCCTGTGACATGTCGGCGGCGCGCCACAGCGAGGAGGCTGCACGGGAAGAGTCGCGCCTATGACTCTGCGCATCGGAACCCGCGGATCGGATCTGGCGCTGTGGCAAGCCCGGCATGTGGCCGGGCTTCTCGGCGTGCCGACTGAGATTGTGATTATCAAGACCCGTGGGGACCAGATCCAAGACGTGCCTCTGAGCGGCGTGGAAGGCAAAGCTTTCTTTACCGCGGAAATCGAGCAGGCTCTCATCGACAACCGTGTCGACCTCGCGGTCCACAGCTTCAAGGATCTGCCGACCGAGGGTCCGAAGGAACTGACAGTGGCTGCGGTCTTTGGACGCGAGAACGCGCAGGAATGCCTGCTGATTGCCTTCCACGCGCACGCGCCGGACGCCTTGTTCCTGCCGGTGAAGCGCGGCGCGAAGGTCGGCACGTCGGCGCCACGCCGCGCGGCCCAGCTTCAAGCGTTGCGACCGGATCTGCAAGTTGAGTTCCTGCGCGGCAACGTGCCGACGCGCGTGAAACGTCTGCGGGAAGGGCGCTATGACGCCGTGTTGATCGCCCGCGCCGGATTGGCGCGTCTGGGCCTGGACCTTTCCGGCCTGGTGGACATCACGCTTCCGCAGCAACTGCTGGTTGCCGCGCCTGGGCAAGGAGCATTGGCGGTACAGGTGCGCGCCTCGGATTCCGCGGCCGTCGAGTTGTGCCGCACGCGTTTACATGATCCGGATTGCGCCGCGGTCGTGGCCGCTGAACGTACGCTGCTCACTCATGCGGGCGGCGGATGCAGCCTGCCATTAGGTGTGAGCATCACGATGTCAGACGCTGGATTTAGCGGTCTGGCCTTCCTGGGCGCGGGCCATCCAACACCCGACTCGCCCTCGCGATGGGCCGCGGCTGACGCGGCGACAGCCGACGAGGCCGCCCGAAAGTTGTGGGAATGTCTGAAGACGGGCCAGCCCACTGGATGCGGTCCGCTGGCAGGAATGCAAGTGGTGTTGATTGGCTCGGACAGCGCCGAGAGTTCGCTCGGCTCACGGATCACCGCGCTCGGCGGCTCGGTTCGCTTAGCGCCAGTGCTGCGTTTTGAATCGGTAGACGCTGGTGACTTGGCCCCGCGATTGGCCGGCCTAAAAGCGGGCGACGTGCTGGTGATCACCAGCAGGGAAACCGCGCGGCGGCTGGCAGGTTTGCGGGCGCCGTCTGAAGTACGCGTCGCAGCCGTGGGCAGTTCCACCGCGCGCGTCCTTACCGACAGCGGGTTTCCCGTGCACGTCGTCGGATCAGGAGACGCACGGCGCTTGGCTCTGGACCTGGACATCCGGCCCGGCTGCCGCGTCCTATTTCCCTGTGCGGAAAGCGCCGGAACGGATCTTCCGGAAACTCTGGTCGCCAAGGGTGCAGACGTCGAGCAAGTCACGCTTTACCGCACGCGCCTGGCTGACGGTCCAATCGAGCCGCCCGCCGACGGCGAAGTCCGCGTCTATGGCAGCCCGTCTGCGGTGAAGGCTGCAGAAGCGCTTGGCTGGGAACAAGCATCCGGCGCAGTTCGGCGCGTGGCGATGGGCGAAACTACCGCCGCGGCGCTTGAAAAAAGGAATCTCGCGCATCTCCAGGCGACTAGCTCCGGTCCCGAT
>Ga0184615_10002340_pt1 | contig 10157 bp, 9 predicted proteins | sample PLM4_65_coex_FD_133134 | JGI IMG/M metagenome (GOLD analysis project Ga0184615, IMG submission 133134) | Groundwater sediment microbial communities from an aquifer in East River, Colorado, USA - PLM4_65_coex | ecosystem: Environmental > Terrestrial > Soil > Riparian zone | place: USA: East... | reverse complement strand
GCTGCTCCCCCTTGGACGAACGGAACGATGAGGCGGATCGGTCTGGCGGGGTAGCTCGCCACGCCTTGCGCCGCCGCGCTCGAGGCCATCGTTGCCGCGGCGCAGGCGGTCAGGATGCAAAGCGCGGCGCTCCTCGTTCTCATGGCGGCCTTCCTTGTCATCGTCCCGAAAGGATACGGGATTCCGTCGGCGACAAGGTATTATCCCGTATCATCCCGCAACGGCCGTGAGCAACCCGCAGACGTTCAAGATTCGCGTCGGCACCGTGCGCCAGCGAGCCGCGCTACGCCCGAAGTCGCAGATCTGGTGCCCTTCCGCGCTCGACTGGGTCATGGATCTGGGGTCGGTCAAGCAGCTGACCAGACAGCCGAATCAGTAAGGCGGAAACCGACGAAGGCCCGTCATGATGATGCCAGTTCGCGCTTTCGTTCTTGCGTCGGCGCTCTTCGGCGCGGTCGCCGCCGGCGCACAGGAAAAAGACCGGATTTCTTCGGACCGTCCGGACTTTCTCACCGGGCCGGGCGTAGTGGGTAAAGGCCGCTTCCAGATCGAAACCGGCCCGCTGGTGCAGCGAGACGATGCAGCGGGTCAAACGCGCACGCGAACGCTCATGACGCCGACGCTGCTGCGCCTGGGCGTGTCGGACAAAGTCGAACTGCAGCTGGAGACGGACGGACGCGTGCGCGAGCGCGAGACCGATCTCCCGACGCAAACCACCGTGTACGAGCAGGGTTATGCCGATACGGCGCTCGCCGTCAAATGGCACGCCCGCGAAGGCACGGCCGACGGCGCGCCCGGCATCGGCTGGGTGTTTCAGGCGAAGATGCCCTCCGGCTCGCGCGCCTTTCGCGGAAAAGGTGTGCGTCCCGGCGTTCTCGGCGCGTTCGAGTGGGAGCTGTCGAACGACATGGACCTCGCCGTAAATGCCGGGTTGACCTACGACAACATCGAGGCCGAGGGACGTTTCTTCTCCGCCACGCTGGGAGCGGGCCTGGGCAGAGCCTTGACCCAGCGCCTGGCCGTCGCGGCAGAAATCGTCGCCCAGCAGATCGCGCAAAAAAAATATGGCGGCAACGTCGCCATCTTCGACGTGGGCGTCACCTACCTCCTCACCCGCAACGTGCTGCTGGACGCCCTCGTCGGAGGCGGCCTCACGGACGAATCGCCGAAGTACTTGTTCACGGTCGGCATTTCTGTGCGCTTCTAAGGCCGTTTCATAGGGTGACTTCAGCGAGTCCACCACCGAAACGATTCGTTTCTATTTGTTTTCCCCGAGCCCGATGGAGCGGGAAATAAGCTCCTTCATGATCTCGTTCGTGCCGCCGTAGATGCGCTGCACGCGCGCATCCACGTAGGCCTGCGAAATCGGGAACTCCCACATGTAGCCGTAGCCGCCGTGCAGCTGGACGCATTCGTCGATTATCCTGCCCTCCAGGTCGGTGACCCAGTACTTGGCCATCGACGCGGTCGCCGTGTCGAGCTTTTTCGCGAGCAGCAGCTCCATGCAGCGGTCGACGAACACGCGCGCCACCTGCGCCTCCGTCGAAAGCTCGGCGAGCTTGAAGCGCGTCGTCTGGAAGCTGGCGACCGGCTTGCCGAAGGCCTTCCTCTCGCGCACGTAGTCGATCGTCCAACGGATCGCCGCTTCGGCCTTGGCGGCCGCGGCGATCGCGATCTGCATGCGCTCCCACGGCAGCTCCTGCATCAGGTAGACGAAGCCGTTGTTTTCCTGCCCGATGAGGTTTTCGGCGGGCACCTCGACGTTGTCGAAAAAGAGTTCGGCCGTGTCCTGGCCCTTGAGTCCCATCTTCTTCAGCCGCTTGCCCTTGCTGAAGCCCTTCATCGAAGTGTCGACGACGATGAGGCTGGTGCCCTTGGCGCCTTGGGTCGGGTCGGTTTTCGCGACCACGATCACCAAGTCGCAGTTCCAGCCGTTGGTGATGAACGTCTTGGATCCATTGACCACGTAGCGCTCGCCTTTGCGGATCGCGCTCGTCTTGACCCCCTGCAGATCCGAGCCTGCGCCGGGCTCGCTCATCGCGATCGCCCCTATCATCTCGCCCGAGGCCATCTTCGGCAGGTATTTCTTCCTCAGAACTTCGCTGCCGTAGTTCAGCAGATACGGCGCGACGATCTCCGAATGCAGCCCCCAGCCGAGCGACGAGTTGTTGGCCCGCGCCTGCTCCTCGATGAGCACCATGCTGTAGAGCCTGTCGGCGCCGGCGCCGCCGTATTCCTCGGGCATGCTCATGCACAGAAAACCGATCTTTCCGGCCTTCAGCCACACCTCGCGATCTACGTAGCCCTGCTCCTGCCACTTCTCGTCGTGGGGCTTGACCTCCTCCTCCATGAAGCGGCGCGCGCTGTCGCGGAAGGTTTCGTGCTCGGGGGAAAACAAGGTTCGCGGAATCATGACGAAAGTTTCTCGCTCAGAGTTGACGGATGTCTACGCCGCCGGGCGCGGCACTGGAGCGCGCGCTATCAGTCGCTCCTCGATGGGCAGATTGACCAGCGCGGCGAAAACGCCGAGCGCGATCGAGATCAGCCACACCACCTGGTAGGAACCGGTGCTGTCGAAGAGATAGCCGCCCAGCCACACTCCGATGAAGCTCCCGATCTGGTGGCTGAAGAACACGAAACCCGACAGGGTCGACATGTAGGCGACGCCGAAAATCCCCGCGATCACGCCGTTGGTCAGCGGCACGGTGGACAGCCACAGCAAGCCGATCGCCGCGGAAAAAAGATATACCGAGGCCTCGCTCACCGGCGCGAGGATGAAAAGCGCGATCGCGATCGAGCGCAGGAAGTAGATCGAGGAGAGCAGGAATTTCTTCGTGTATCGGGCCCCCAGGGCGCCTGAGGCGAGCGAGCCGAAGATGTTGAACAGGCCCACCAGAGCGAGCGCGAACATGCCGACATTGGCCGAGAGGCCCTTGTCCACGAGGTAAGCCGGGAAGTGCACGGTGATGAAGGCGAGCTGAAAGCCGCACACGAAGTAGCCTGCGGTGAGCAGCAGAAAGCTCTTGTGCGCGAAGGCCTCGCGCACCGCTTCTCCGACGCTCTGGGCGGGCGCGCCTGCGGCGTGCTTGCCGCGCTTCTCGACAAGCACGGTTGCGAGCGGCGCGATCAGGGCGGCGCTCACGGCGAGTATCAGCAGGGCGTTGAACCAGCCGAATTGCGAGATCAGCGTTCAGGTGTAGGGCAGCATCGCGAACTGGCCGAACGAGCCGGCCGCGCTTGAAAGGCCGAGCGCCATGCTGCGGCGCTCCGGCGGGAAGATGCGGCTTACCACGCCGAAGACGATGCTGAAGGTCGTGCAGCCTTGCGCAAGCCCGACGAACAGGCCCGTAGCGAGGCTGAACTGCCAGCCGGTGGTGGACATCGCCATCAAGACGAGGCCGGTCGCGTAGAGCGCCGCTCCCGCTGCCAGGACCCACCCTGCGCCCTTGCGGTCGGCGATCATGCCGAAGAAGGGCTGCGAGGCGCCCCAGATGAGGTTTTGAAGCGCCAACGCAAACGCGAAAGTCTCGCGGCTCCAGCCGAGGTCGAGGGTCATGGGCTGCAGGAACAGACCGAATCCCTGCCGCGTTCCCATGGCGAGCGTCAGAATCACGCCGCCGCACAGAAGCACGACGCCCGGCGTGCGCCAGTTTCCGTTATTCATCGAACGAGTCTTCCTTCAATAGCCGTTATCCCCGGCGGGATGATAGCGCAAGCCTCAGGGTGAGACCCTGTTTAAGCCAGCGGTTGCGGCGCCGAGACGATCAAGCCTTGAGCGAAATCCGCTTCGACCAGCCGCAGGTGCTCGAGCACTTCGCGGCTTTCCACGTACTCCGCAATGGTCTTGATCCCCAGCGCGTGGCACTTCTGGTTGATCGATTCGGCTCTTTCCGAGGCGGCGAGCGCGCGGCCGATGTCCTTGACGATTCCGTAGGTGAGCTTCACGAAATCCGGCTTGACGACTTTCAGGAAATTGAACGAGCCTTCGCTGCCGTCGAAACCGGCAACGGTGAAACGGCATCCGGCCGGCTTGAGCTGCGCCTGGATATTTTTCAGCGGGTCGGCGTTCAGCAGGGCCGTGTCCCAGCCCAGTTCGAAGGTGAGAGTCCCTTCCGGCAGCTTGGCACCTTGGATGGTCTTGAGCACGAAGTCCGCAAACTTGGGCTCGCGCAGCGTGTCCTCTGAAAGGTTGACCCCATTGGCGGGGACGGGCCAGTCGGGTTTTTTGTCGCGAGCCTCCTGAATCCAACTCGCAAGGCGGCTCAGGACCCAGCGGTCGACGTACGGCAGCAGGCGGTGCTCCTGCAGCATTGGAAAAAACGTTCCGGGCGGAAGCAACTTCTCCTCTTCCTCCTTGAAACGGACCAGCACCTCCTGAAAGGGACGCGCGTTTCCGGGGGTGAGCCGCAGGATCTTCTGGCAGTAGAGGACGAAGCCGCCCGTCTTCAGCGCCGAGACGAGCTTGTCGGTGATGTCTTTGCGTTCCGTGCTCTCGTTTTCCATCTGCAGGGTAAATGGCGTTTCAGGTGCCGATTCTGGCGTCTTTCCCGGGCACGGAGAGACGCAAGAATTGTTCCTGAACGGGAGCTCCACCCGGCAGCCTTGGGTCGACACTAGATCCGCGCTGCTTCGCGCGGGGTCTCTTTCGCCGGGCCGCCGATCGCCTGGTTGACCCGCGGCATCACTTCGGTCGCCATCAGCTCCATTGAGCGCTTCGCGAGTTTCGGGTCCACCCAGTCCATCCCGGCATAGACGATCTCGCCGAAGTCGCCTGCCTGTTCGCGCAGCCGGAGTATTTGATCCACGATCGTGTTGACCGTGCCGCAGAGAACCAGCTCGCCGAGCAGGCGCTCAACGGTCACCGCGCCGTCGTCCTCGTTCTCGTGCAGCTTGAAGATGACGTGGCGCTTGGCGCGCATCATTTTTTCGCGCAACTGCGTCCAGTAGAAGCGGTAGGGGCTGTTGTGATCGGTGCGCGCATAGCGCTCGGCTGTCTTGTCATCGTCGGCGACAAAAATCGTGCGCGCGATGCGCCACTCGTCGGCATCGGGGATTTTCCCTGCGCGACGCTTGCCTCGCGCGTAATTCTCCCAATGGCTGGGCAGCCAGTGTGCGAGCAGGAAATTCGCTGACAGCGGATGAAAGTCGCGCTCGCCCATGGCGATCACGCCTTTCGAGTGCGGTGCGACCACCGTGCCCACGATCTCGGGACGCGGCCTCTGGTAGGGCTTGTACATGACGCCCCGGCCGATTTCGGGAGCGAAGGTTTTTTCGGTCGTCACTTCATAGCGGTTCCCGGGCAGGTCGATCCGGTAGGGCGGATCGCGCTCCCAGATCGCGAGGATCACGTCGATCGCCTCGGCGAACATGCGGTTGCGGTCCTCGGCCAGGATGCCGAGGGCTTCCGCGTCCGAGGAGAGCGCGCCGGGGCTGATTCCGAAGATGAAGCGCCCCCGCGCGAGGTGGTCGAACATCGCGGCCTGCGAAGCGATCACCACCGGGTGCGACTGGGAGAGGTTGGAGGTGCCGGTCGCAAGCTTGATCGTCTTGGTTTCGCCGATCAGCGTGGCGAGGAAGATGAAGCTGTTGGTGACGTTTTCACATCGATCGGTGAGATGCTCGCCGACAAAGGCGTCGTGGAAACCGAATTTGTCGGCGAGGATCACCGCTTCGCGGTCCTCCTGCAGCGTCAGCAGCGGATCGCGCTGCGGCGGATGCAGCGGCATCGTGAAATAGCCAAGTCGCACGAACGCAATGTGCCGTACCGCAGTACCGCCGTCAAATTCCGCTGTTATTTCGGTCCTGAGATGAGATAGAATCGCGCCAGCCTTCGCAAAAGGGAGAGTTGGGCCATCACCGAAGCGACAGCGACCACGGGCCGTCCGGCGGTGCTTGCGCCCCCAAGCCCGCGGTTTCCGTCCGGTGATGCGTACACGGGGCAAGAAGATCTCGGCATTCGAACGAGACTGACGAGAACTCCACGCCACCCCCGGATTTCCTCAGGGGAAAAACCTTCGGCCCGGGCAGGTTTGCGGCGCCAGGATGGGAACAGGTCTTGCTTTAAGCTTTGCCGCTCGCGGCAAGCTGCCCAGGATCCGCCGAACCCACGATGATCAAGACCCTGTTTCCGCCCGAACGCGACGCCGAGCAGGCGGCGCGGATTCACCAGTTCCTGCTCGCATCCGTGACCTATGCGATTTCCGTCCCTTTGCTCGTGCTCGCCAACTGGTTCGGCCTGATCGCGCTGCCGTCGGTCATCGCGCTCTGCGCCGCCATGGCGGTCATCACCGCAGCGTTTTATCTCGCGTTCCGCAGCGGCTTCAACCTGCGCTTCAGCGATCCCAGCCTGACCTGGCAGCAGATCCTCGTCGCCAACATCGTGCTGATGGCGGTCGTATTCAGTCTCAACCAGGGCCGCGCGTTTGCACTCATCATGTGCCTGGTCGTGCTCCTGTTCGGCGCTTTCCGCTTCGATACCCGCGAGTTCGTCCGGGTCACGCTGATGATTCTTGCCGGATATGCGCTCGTGATCAACCTGCTGATGTTCCTGAAGCCGGAAACCGTCAACGTCTACGTCGAATGGTTCCAGTGGGCGGGGATGGCGGCGTTTCTTCCTTTTTTCGGCGTGGTCGGGGGCAAAATCAGCGAACTGCGCCTGCGGCTGCACCGCAGCAACGAGGAGCTGAGCACGGCGCTGACTTCGGTGCGGCGGATGGCCACGCACGACCATCTTACCGGGCTGCCCAACCGGGTTCTGTTCAACGAGGAGCTGCAGCGCGCGCTCGCCAGGGTCGAGCGGCACCGGCGGCCGGCCGCGCTTTTCGTGCTCGACCTCGACCGCTTCAAGGTGATTAACGACACGCTCGGCCACCAGTTCGGCGACCGGGTGCTGCAGGAGACGGCCAAGCGCCTGCACGGCTGCGTGCGCGATAGCGACATCCTCGCGCGCCTGGGCGGCGACGAGTTCGTGGTCCTGCTGGAGGAGTTCGGCGAGGAAGCCAATCTCACGGAGATTGCGCGCAAGCTGCTCGCCGCCGTCGCCGGACTCGGCTCGATCGACGGCCGCGAGGTCGGCCTGTCGGTGAGCATCGGCGTCGGCTCGGCCCCGGCCGACGGGCGCGATGCGAAGACGCTGTTCGCGAACGCCGACATCGCCATGTACCGCGCCAAGGAACTGGGCCGCAACAACTACTGCTTCTATTCCGCAGAAATGCACACCTACACGCTGGAGAAGCTCGCGCTGGAGGCCGGGTTGCGGCACGCCCTGGAGCGCGGCGAGTTCCGCATCCACTACCAGCCCAAGATCGACATGGAGAGCAGCGCGATCACCGGTGTCGAGGCGCTGATCCGCTGGCAGCATCCCGAGCGCGGCCTCGTCGGGCCCGATAAATTCATACCGCTCGCGGAGGCCACGGGGCTGATCGTGCCGATCGGCCTGTGGACGCTGCGCGAAGCGTGCGAGCGCGGCAAGGCCTGGCAAGACCTCGGGCTGCAGCGATTCCCGATCGCGGTCAACTTGTCCGCGACCCAGTTTCGCCAGGAGGATCTCGTGCCTCTGCTCGCCGAGATCCTGAAATCCACAGGGTTCGATCCGAAGTACCTGGAGCTGGAGATCACCGAGAGCGTTGTGATGCAGGATCCGGACAGGGTCGTGACGAAACTGGAGGCCCTGCGCCGGATGGGTGTTCGCCTCGCCATCGACGACTTCGGCACCGGATACTCCTCGCTCGGATATCTGAAGCGTTTCCCGATCAACAACCTGAAAGTGGACAGAAGCTTCGTGCGCGACCTCGCGCACTCGAGCGACGACGTGGCCATCACGCGTGCGGTCATCGCCATGGCCCACAGCCTGGGCATGAACGTGATCGCCGAAGGCGTCGAGTTGAAGGAACAGTTCGACGTGCTGCGCAAGGAGGGCTGCGACGAGTTCCAGGGCTGGCTGTGCCGTCCCGCGCTTGCGGAAGACGACCTGCTGAACTTCATCCGGGAAACGGCCGCGAGCCCGGCGCCCCACTAGACCGAAAACAAAACCCCGCCGACTCTTTGGAGCGGGCGGGGTTTTGGGGGAACGAAGCGATCAGGCCGGTACGGGTTCCTTCTCCCTGACGCTCTTATCCGGGGAGGCGGGCTTCGCGGGGGCGGAGGACTTGTTCCTCAGATCGTCGGCCAATTTCTTTCGTGCTTCATCGGCCTCGCGTGCTTTCCTGTACGTTTCGTCGAACTCGTAGCACATAAAGGACTCCTTTCGTATCAAGTGATGGCGAGTCTCCCTTGTCACGCGTTGGAGTTGTGCAGGCCATGCTACGCCTGTAGCCCCGGGAGTTCAACGGGCGAAGTTCGCCCCCGGCGATAGACTCGAGGGAAGCATCGAGCGGATCGGCGAGATGGGGGTGGAGGTCCGGGGGGAGCGCCGGAAAAACCTTGCTCGGGGGGCCGTCTTCTGGGATTCTATCGGCACTAGAAAAACACAACGACGTGTCGCCGAGATCATTCCAATGGGTAGAGAGCAAGCGAAGGGATGCATGAGAGCGCAGCCGGAGATCGCATGAGGGCGGCGTACTACGAACGAAAAGGCCCCGCGTCGAAAGTGCTCGTGCTCGGCAACGTTCCCGACCCCGAACCGGGCCCCGGCGAAGTACGAGTGAAAGTGCGTTTCTCAGGTCTCAATCCGACCGACACGAAATTGCGCGGCGGCTGGGACGGCAGCATGGAAATGCCGTTCCCGCGCGTGATTCCTCACCAGGACGGCGCGGGCGAGATCGACGGCGTCGGCGCGGGGGTACCCCAGGCGCGAGTGGGCGAGCGCGTCTGGATTTACGAGGCGCAGCGCGGCCGCGCCTTCGGCACCGCGGCCGAATACGTCGCGGTGCCCGCGGAGAACGCGGTCAGTCTTCCGCCAGGGGCGAGCTTCGAGACCGGCGCCTGCGTCGGCATCGCGGGGATGACCGCGCACCGCTGCCTCTTTCAGGACGGCGGGATTCAGGGACAGACGGTGCTCGTGGCGGGCGGCGGCGGCGCGGTCGGTCACGCCGCGATCCAGCTCGCCAAATGGGGCGGCGCGCGGGTCGCTACGACGGTGAGCCGGCCCGAGCAGGAGAAAATCGCGCTCGAGGCGGGCGCGGACCTTGTCGTCAACCGCAGGAGCGGGGACGTCGCCGCGAAACTCAAGGCGTTTACGGGAAGGACAGGAATCGACCGCGTGGTCGAAGTTGCCTTCGAGGCCAATCTGGATCTCAACCGCGCGGTCCTTAAAGCCAACGGCGTTATCTCAACGTATTCCTCGGGGGCGCCGGACAGCGCGCCGCGCATACCGTTCTCACCCGTCATGAGGCAGGGCATCACGGTGCACTTCATCCTCGTCTATGTGATGTCCCGCGAGGCGCACTGGGCTGCGGCGCGGGACCTCAACGCGGCGCTGCAAGCCGGCCGCTACCGCCCGCATGTCGCGCGCACTTATCGCCTCGATCAGGTCGCCGAGGCGCACGACGCCCAGGAAAGCGGCGCGACGGTCGGCAAGATCCTCATCGGTCTTTGAGACGCGCGGAAGCCGGAAATGGACAAGAAGCTGCGAGCCCATTTGAAAAAAGCACGCGAGACTCTCAAGGTCTGGCTCCGCGCGGCGGCCTCCTTTGCGGGGAGGCTGCCCCTTTATGCTGCTGGAACGCTCGCGGCCCCTAAAACCTGGGCGGTGCAGGCGAGCAGGCTCAAGCTCGGTTTGGCGGCGCTCGCGGTGCTTTTCGCGTTGGGAATCGTCTTCGTGGCGATCTTTTCTGAAACGCTCGGTCGCCATTACCGAGCGATATCCGCCTCGGGCCCAACGGTGCCGCTTCCGGGAGAAATACGCCGGGCCGCCGCCGACAAGGCGAAACAGCTCGCCGCGGCGCTCGAGGCGCGCATCGACAGGAAGGGAAAGTTCGCCGGCGAGGCGTGGATCTCCGCACAAGTGCTCGTTGCGCTCAAGGAGAACGGCTCGAGCCGGATCAACGTCAAGTCGATCGAACAGTACTTCCGCTCCGTCGCGGGACCCGAGTGCGCGTGCTGGCGCAGGCTGCCGAGCGGAAAATTCCCCAACCACGTCGGCGTGACTTCCTGGGCGCTGTGGACCCTTGCGAGGTTCGGGATTCCGGCGCACAGAAGCGAGCTCGAGTTCCTCCTCT
>Ga0184615_10002339_pt1 | contig 10159 bp, 10 predicted proteins | sample PLM4_65_coex_FD_133134 | JGI IMG/M metagenome (GOLD analysis project Ga0184615, IMG submission 133134) | Groundwater sediment microbial communities from an aquifer in East River, Colorado, USA - PLM4_65_coex | ecosystem: Environmental > Terrestrial > Soil > Riparian zone | place: USA: East... | reverse complement strand
CTACGAGAAGACGGCGGCCGACGCGAAGGGCAAGATGATCTCGCTCGCCACCGAGACCGAGCGCACGCTCTTCTTCGACTTCCTGCCGCTCGCGCTCGGCGAGATCCGCGGCTTCAAGACGCGCTTCCACCTGTACACCGTTCCGGGTCAGGTCTTCTACGACGCGAGCCGCAAGCTGATCCTGAAGGGCGTCGACGGCGTGGTCTTCGTCGCCGACAGCCAGGAAGAGCGCTTCGAGGCGAACGTCGAGTCGCTCGAGAACCTGAAGGCGAACCTGCGCGAGCAGGGCTACGACTTCGACAAGATCCCCTGCGTGCTCCAGTACAACAAGCGCGACCTGCCCAACGCCGTCGCGCTCGAGGAGCTGAAGACGGCCCTCAATCCGACGGGGAAGATCGCGGACTTCGAAGCCGCCGCTCAGTCTGGCAAGGGCGTCTTCGAGACCCTGAAGGCGCTTGCCCGCCTGGTCCTGCAGGAGCTCAAGAAGGGCTCGCGCTAGCCGTCGCGCGGCGGCAGCGCGCCGCGCAGGAACAACTCGGAGATCGTGTCGAGGATCGCGTCGTCTCCGATCGGGTGGAGCTGCGCGCCGCCGAGCACGTTCTGGCTGAGCAGGAACACGACGAGCATTCCGATCAGCGCGCGCGCCGCGACGAACGTGTCGAGCGGGCGCAGCCAGCCTCGCTCGACCCACGAGTCGAGATACCCGGCCATGAGCGCGTTTCCCGGCAGGACCACCCGCTCGAGAAAGATCCGCATGTTCTCGTGACGCGCGCCGCCCTGGCTCAGGATGGCGGCGATCATCGGCGCGCGCTCGACCAGCCGGTCCCAGAGGCCGCGCAGCAGCTCGGGGATCGCGCGCTCGGGCGGGACGTCGCGCTGCTGGGCCGTCCAGTCCTCGAGCGCGGGCAGCAGGCTGAAGCGGTCGATCACCGCCTGCAGCACCGCCTCCTTGGTCTCGAAGTACAGGTAGATCGTCCCCTTCCCGAGCCCAGCCTCGCGCGCGATCGCCTCGACCGGCGCGCGGTCGAAGCCGTCGCGGACCCAGACCCGAACCGCGGCGGCGAGGATCTGCTCGCGGCGCGCTTGCTCGTGGGCCTCCTTGCGTAAAGGACTGATCCGGGGCATGAATTCTATTGTGACCGACTAGTCAGTCATTGTAAATTGAGGTCGCGGCGGCCGAGAGCCGCCCAGGAGGACGAGATGGCAGCCCCCGCTCCGGCCCCGCTGGCGATGATGGCCGCGCTGATCGAGAACCCGTACCCGGTCTACGCGATGCTGCGGAGCACGCAGCCCGTCTTCCAGGTTCCGATCCCGGTGGACGTGGGGGCGGGCGTCTGGCTGCTCACGCGCTACGCGGAGGTCCAACAGGTGCTGCGCGACCCGGCGTACACCGTCGATCGCCGGAGCGCCGACGCGATGCAGCTGAACCGCGATCGCTTGCCGGCCGCGATCCTCGGCGAGGGCGGCGGGCTGCTGCGCAGCATGTTGATGATGGATCCGCCCGATCACACGCGCGTGCGGAGCCTCGTGAACAAGGCGTTCACGCCGCGCCGCGTCGCCGCGCTGCGGCCCCGCATCGAAGCGATCGCCGCCGAGCTGCTCGCTGCGCCCGCGCGGGCCGGCGCGCTGGACGTCATCGGCGATCTCAGCGGGCCGCTGCCCGCGATCGTGATCGCCGAGCTGCTCGGCGTGCCTTCGAAGGACCACCGGCTGTTCCGTCAGTGGGCGGCCGATCTCGTCTCGTTCACGGGCGCGATCGGCAGCGACGAAGATCCGGACGAGCGCTTCAACCGCGGCTATCGCCCGCTCGCGGACTATCTGAAGGGCGTGATCGCCGAGCGCCGCGCCGAGCCGCGCGACGATCTCATCAGCGCGATGGTCGTCGCGCAGGAGGACCGCGACGCGCTCTCCGACGAGGAGATGCTCGCGACCTCGGTGCTGCTCCTGATCGCGGGCCACGAGACGACCACGAACCTGATCGGGAACGGCATGCTCGCGCTCTTGCAGAACCCCGACCAGCTCGCGCGCCTGCGCGCGGAGCCGGAGCTCCTGAAGAGCGCGATCGAGGAGATGCTGCGCTACGACAGCCCCGTGCAGGGCACCGCGCGCGTCGCGCTCGCGGACGTCGAGGTCGGCGGCGTCGCGGTCCGGAAGGGCGCGCTCCTCTTCACCGCCGTCGGCGCGGCGAACCGCGACCCGGAGGTGTTCGAGTCACCGGATCGCTTCGACGTGGGGCGGCGCGAGAACCGCCACCTGTCGTTCGGCTTCGGCGCGCACTTCTGCCTGGGCGCGCCGCTCGCGCGGCTCGAGGCCGAGGTCGCCTTCCAGGCACTCTTCGAGCGCTTCCCGAATCCGAAGCTCGCCAGCGAGAAGCTCGAGCGGCGGCCGAGCCCGATCCTGCGGGGGCTGCTCGAGTTGCCACTTCGAGCCTAGCTCCGCGGACGGAAAATCTGTCGCGCCGCGGAGTAGGATGGCCCCCGATGCCGTCCTTTCGTTCTCGCGGTTTCGGGATCCACTACGAGGTTCACGGCGAGGGGCCGCGTCCGCCGCTGCTGCTCGTGATGGGGATGGGCGGCACCTGTCAGGGTTGGCTGTCGGTGACGGTGCCCGACGTGATCAAGACCGGCCGGCCGTGCGTCATCTTCGACAACCGCGGCGCGGGACAGTCGGAGGATCCGGGCGGTCCGTTCACGACGGGCGAGATGGCTGGAGATGCGCGCGCGCTGCTCGATCACCTCGGCATCGCCCGCGCGCACGTGCTCGGCGGCTTCCTCGGCGGGATGGTCGCTCAGGAGCTCGCGCTCGCGCATCCGGAGCGCGTGGCGTCGCTGATCCTGGCCGGCACCTACGCGCGCGCCGACGCGAAGCGTCGCGTCGTGCTCGACCTTTGGAAGACCATGGTCGAGCTGAAGGTGCCCGCGGAGCTGCGCATCAAGCAGCGCCTGATCTGGACGCTCGGCGACGCGACCATGGAACAGGAAGATCTGATCGAAGCGATGTGGCGCTTCTACCTGCGTGACGACGCTCCGATGGAGGACCGCGTCTTCGTGCGTCAGGCCGAGGCGTGCATCGCCCATGACGCGCTCGAGCGCCTCGACAAGATCACCGCGCCCACGCTCGTCGTCTGCGGCGAGGGCGACATCCTGACGCCGCCGGTGCTCGCCCGTCAGCTGGTCTCGCGCATCAAGGACTCGCGCCTGGTGCTGCTGCCGAACGCCGGCCACCTGGTCGCCGCGGAGCTCGCGCCGCGCTTCAACCGCCTGGTGAACCGTTTCCTCGCCGAGCAGGAGCTCGTCGAGGCGGAGCGCGATCAAGCGCCGGCGCAGCAGTCCCGATAAGTCCGCCGCGAATCCTCGCGTCGGGGGCGTGCTCGTGGCCGGACTCAGTCTCGTTTGCCTCGCGCTCTACACCCTGACGAGCCTCGTCGTCGGTACGCGCCTCATCCTCCGCTCGCGCCGCTCGCGCGGCCTGCCGGAGCTGTTGATGGGGCTGACCTACTTCACGTCGTCGGGGATCGGCTACCCGCTCTCCGTGGCCTCGGGGTTCATGTCGAGCGGCCCCGCGATGCTCACCGCGGTGATCATGGGCCAGGTCTTGATCGTCTTCGGCTGCAGCTGCTTCCTGTTCTTCAACGCCAAGGTGTTCCGCCCGAACGCCTCGTGGTCGGTTCCGGCTGCGGCGTTCGGCTCGCTCGTCCTGGCGGCGGGCGGCCTCGTCGTGATCGGCGCGTACCTCTCGACCCCCGACCTCGCGCTCGTCGCCGATCGCGCTCGCGGCGGGACGGCGGCGATGCTCTTCGCGCTCGGCGGCGGGCACGCGTGGACCGCCATCGAAGGTCTACGCCACTACCGGATGATGCGGAAGCGCCTCGCGCTCGGGCTCGCCGAGCCCGTCGTCACGAATCGCTTCCTGCTCTGGGGGCTCACCGGCCTGGTCTCGATGACGTGGAACGGTGTCGCGAGCTCGTACCTGCTCGCGGGCGTGAACATCAGCACGCACCCGGTTCCCGTGCTCGCGATCTCGCTCGGCGGGCTGGCGAGCGCGGCCATGCTGGTGCTGATCTTCATGGCGCCCGCGTGGTACACGCGCTGGGTCGGACGCGAGCGCGGGTCGCGCGCGCTGGCGACGGCCTGACCGTGGCCGGCAGCGTCGCCTTCGAGGCCGCCTGCACCGAGCTCGAGCGCTCGACGAGCCTCGACCGCTGGGCCGCGCGCGGGACCTTGCAGCTCTCGCTGATGGACGCGGGCCTCGAGACCTCGAGCGTCACCGCTGCACAGCTCGGTGTCGTGATCGACCGGCTGCTCCCGCGCCAGCTCCAGTCGCACGGCATTGCCGACGCGAGCCCGGTCTGCGCGAGGCTCCGAGACGTGCTGGCGACCGTGGACGAGCGCGGCGCAGCCGAAGGCGCGGACGCGGTCTTCTCGCGGATGGGCGCCTAGCGCTCTCTGGATCAAGGGACGGCGCAGCCGTCCCGATACGTCCACCGCGAATCCTCGCTCGGGAGACCGTTCGTGGGCGAACTCAGCCTCGCGTGCCTCGTGCTCTACACCGCAACGAGCCTGGTCGTATCGGTGCGTCTCATCCTGCGCTCCCGCCGCTCGCGCGGCGTTCCCGAGCTCCTGATGGGGCTCACGTTCCTCGCGGCGCCCGGTACCGGCTACCCGCTCGCGGTCCTCGCGCCCGCGATGCCGAGCCGCGAGCTGACGATCGCGGCGATCGTGATCGGCGAGGCGCTGATCGTCTTCGGCTGCAGCTGCTTCCTGCTGTTCAACGCCAAGGTCTTCCGGCCGTCGGCGAGCTGGCCGACGGCGGCCGCATGCGTCGGCATCGCGGCGCTCGTGGTGGGCGGCACCGGCGTGGTGCTCGCCTACCTGTCGACGCCGGACCTCGCGCTCGTGGGCGAACGCTCGCGCGGCGCGATGGCGCTCCTGCTCTTCACGCTGGGTCTGGGCTACGCGTGGACCGCGACCGAAGGCACCCGCTACCACCGCATGCTGCGCCGCCGGCTCGCGCTCGGCCTGGCCGAGCCGATGGTCGCGAACCGCTTCCTGCTCTGGGCGGTCGCAGGCGTGGTCTCGACGGTCTGGAACTCGATCGGCGCCTACTACCTGCTCGCGGGTGCGAACGTCATGACGCACCCCGTCCCCCTGCTCGCGACGTCGCTCGGCGGGCTCGTGAGCGCGGTGCTGCAGATCCTGATCTTCATGCCGCCCGGCTGGTACGCCCGCTGGGTCGGGCGCGAGCGCGGAGCGCGCGCGTTGGCGACGGCCTAGCGATGGCCGGAAGCGCCGCATTCGAAGCTGCCTGCGCCGAGCTCGAGCGCTCGACGAGCCTCGACCGCTGGGCCGCGCGCGGAACCTTGCAGCTCTCCCTGATGGACGCGGGGCTCGAGACCGCGAGCGTCAGTGCGGCACAGCTCGGCGTCGTGATCGACCGCTTGCTCCCGCGGCAGCTCCAGTCACACGGCATCGCGGACGCCAACCCGGTCTGCGCGAAGCTGCGCGACGTGCTGGCGACCGTCGACGAGCGCGGCACCGCCGAAGGCGCCGACGCGGTGTTCTCGCGGATGGGTGCCTGAGAGAGGAGCTCGCATTGGGTCGTCCTGCAAGCGCAGCGCGGTGCGCGAGAGTCGGCTAGAGCCTGGAAGGCTCGTCCGATTTCGGCGTAGCCGAGCGTAGGCGGGTGGCGCGCGGCCCGACATCGGCCCGCGGGCCGATGTCCCGCGGGGGCGCGCCGGGCCCCGCTACCGAGCGTCGGGTAGCGAGAGAAGGTCGCTCGGCGACGGCATCGCGGCGGCGGCGCCACGCCTCAACGTAGCGGCTGCTCCCGCGCGGACGGCGTGTCGCAGCGCGCTCGAGAGCGGCTCGCCGCGGGCGAGTGCGACGGCGAGTCCGGCGTTGAACGCGTCGCCCGCGCCGGTCGTGTCGAGCGCGCGCACACGCGGAGCTGGGATGTGCTCGAAGCCGGTCGCGTGCACCCAGACGCAGCCCTGCGCGCCGAGCTTCACGACCACGTCGCCACCCGACCGGGCTTGCAGGCGCGCGCCGGCGTGCGCGGCCGACTCGACGTCGCGGATCGCGACGCCCGTGAGCGCCTCTGCTTCGGTCTCGTTCGGCGTCAGCACATCCACCTGCGCGAGCGTCGCATCGGAGAGCTCGCGCGCGGGGGCGGGATCGAGAAGCGTGCGCGCGTGGTGGGCGCGGGCGAGCGCGAGCGCGGCGTCGATCGTCTCGGGCGGAAGCTCGAGCTGCACGAGCACCACGCCCGAAGCGCGAAATGCGGTGACCGCGTCGCGCACGTGGGCGACCGTGACCGCGCGGTTCGCGCCCGCGGCAACGGCGATCTGGTTCTGCCCCGTCTGCTCGTCGACGGTGATCAGCGCCATGCCGGTGCGCTCGCCGACCAGCACCTCGACGTGCGTGACGTCGACTCCCGCCTCGCGCAGCGCCCGCAGCGGGATCTCGGCGAACTCGTCCGCGCCGACCCTTCCGACCAGATGCACGCGGCCGCCGAGCCGGGCGGCGGCGATCGCCTGATTCACGCCCTTGCCGCCCGCGCCGAGGTCGAGGCTGGTCGCGCGCAGCGTTTCGCCGGGGCGCACGAAGCGCGGCACGCGCACGGACACGTCGACGTTCAGGCTCCCCACCACCGCGATGTCGCGCATCGCCTCTTCAAGTAGGCCGGGGCGGGTGGCCGGGCAAGGGAGCGGATCCGGACGCTCGCTTGGAGTCGCGCCCCGGTGGCGGTACAAAGTGGACGTGAGCAGCCCGACCGTCGTCGAAGTCGCCGTGCCCGTCCCCGTGGACGACACCTTCGACTACGCGCTGGCCGAGGGCGCGGTCGCCGAGCCGGGCGCGCGCGTACTCGTGCCGCACGGCGGCCGGCGGGTCGTGGGCGTCGTGGTCGCGATCAAGGCGGGCTCCGCCGCGCGAACCCGAGGGCCGCTGCGCGCGGTGCTCCAGGTCCTGGACGACGAGCCGGTTCTGCCCGCGGCTCTGCTCGAGGCGGTGCTGCGCGCGGCGCGCGACGCGCTCTGCCCGCCGGGCATTGCGCTCGCAGCGGCGATTCCGCCCGGCACCGCGCCGCGGCCGGGTACGAAGGTGGCGCTGCTGCCCGCGGGCCTGCGCGCGCTCGAACGCGGAGAAGTGCGCGGAACGCTCGGCAAGGTGCTGTGGGCGCTCGGCCGGCGTGCGCGTTCGGAGAGCGAGATCCGCGCGCGCTTCCCCGCCGCGATCGCTGCGCTCGAACGCCTCGAGCGCCTCGGCTTCCTCTCCCGCAAGCCGGGCACCGATCCGCCGAAGGTCCGGCGCCGCACCGAGCGCGTGTACCGCGTCGCGCCGGGGCTCGACCTCGTGCGCGTGGAGAAGGCGCTCGCGCGCGCGCCGAAGCAGCTCGAGCTGCTGCACGCGCTCGGCTACGCGCAGGTTCCCGCGCGGTCGACCCCGTCGCTGCGCGCGCTCGTCGAAGCCGGCTTCGTGATCTGCGAGGAGCGCGAGGTGGTGCGCGGATCCGTGGCGGAGCCGCTCATGCCCGGCGAAGAGCCGCCGGAGCTCACGCTGCACCAGAAGACCGCGCTCTCCGAGATCGCGTCGGCGATCGAGGCGCGCCGCGACACGCAGTTCCTGCTCTACGGCATCACCGGCAGCGGCAAGACGGAGGTGTACCAGCGCGCGGCCGAGGTCGCGCTCAAGAACGGCCGGTCCGTGATCGTGCTCGTGCCCGAGATCTCGCTCACGCACCAGGTGGTCGACCGCTTTCGCGCGCGCTTCGGCGATCGCGTCGCCGTGCTGCACAGCGGGCTCTCCGCGGGCGAGCGCTTCGACCAGTGGCGGCTGATCCGCGAGAGCCGGGTGCCGATCGCGATCGGCGCGCGCTCCGCCGTGTTCGCGCCTTACACCGATCTGGGTCTGATCGTGATCGACGAGGAGCACGACGGCGCGTACAAGAGCGACGACGGATTCCGCTATCACGCGCGCGACGTCGCGCGGCTGCGCGCCGAGCGCGCGGGCTGTCCGATCGTGCTCGGCTCGGCGACCCCCGACGTCGGCACTGCGTGGCGCTCCGCGCACGGCGAGCTGCAGCGCCTGACCTTGCCCGAGCGGGTCGCGAGCCGTCCGCTGCCGGAGGTGCAGATCGTCGACATGGCGGATCCGAGCGCCCGCGCGGCGCGGCGCGGGATGCTCTCGCGTCCGCTGCGCCAGGCGCTGGCCGAGACGCTCGCGGCGGGTCAGCAGGCGATCCTCTTCTTGAACCGGCGCGGGTTCGCCGCGCACGTCTACTGCTTCGGCTGCGGACACGCGCTGCGCTGTCATCACTGCGACATCTCCCTCGTCTACCACGCCAGCGAGGGACTGCGGCGCGTGGACGACCCGCTCGAAGGGGAGCTGCGCTGCCACTACTGCGGGTATCGCGAGGAGCCGAAGGCGCGCTGTCCGTCGTGCGGGAGTCCCGAGGGGGGCATGCAGGCGTTCGGCACCGAGCGGCTGTACGAAGAGGTCGCGGCGATGTACCCGAGCGCGCGCGTCGGCCGGCTGGATCGCGACACCTCGTCGCGCAAGGGCGCGCAGCGCGGGATCCTCGCCGCCTTCCACCGCGGCGAGCTCGACATCCTGGTCGGAACGCAGATGGTCGCGAAGGGTCACGACATCCCGAACGTGACCCTGGTCGGTGTCATCGCCGCGGACCTCGGCCTGCACTTCCCGGACTTTCGCGCGGGCGAGCGCACGTTCCAGCTCCTGACGCAGGTGGCCGGGCGCGCGGGCCGCGGCGCCGAGCCCGGGCGCGTCGTGATCCAGACGTTCCTGCCCAAGCACTACGCGATCGCGCTGGCGCGCACCCACGACTACCCGCGCTTCTACCGCGAGGAGATCGCGCGCCGGCAGCCGCACGGCTGGCCGCCGTTCGGCGAGATCGTGCACCTCGCGTTCTCGGGGAAGCGCGCCGCGGCCGTCGAGCACGCCGCGGCGACCCTCGCCGGGCTCGCGAAGACCTGCCTGCAGGACGACACGGGCAGCGAGGCGGTGCGTGTCCTCGGCCCGGCGCCGGCGCCGCTCACGCGCATTCGCGACGAGTTTCGCTGGCAGCTGCTCCTGCTCGGACCTCGCGAAGGCGTGCGTGCGGTGGGGCGCGAGCTGATGCGCCAGGCGCACGGACCGGCGTTCGCCGGGGTGGTCGTCCGGCTGGATGCCAACCCTCTGCAAATGCTATGAAATGCGGCCCATGATCCTGGAAGTCCTGCAATTCCCCGACGCGCGCCTGCGGCAGAAGGCCGTGCCGATCGAGCGGCACGAGGTCGACGACGCCCTGCGCAAGCTCGCCGCCGACATGGCCGAGACCATGTACGACGAGCCCGGCATCGGTCTCGCGGCGACGCAGGTCGGTGTCGCCAAGCGCCTGGTCGTGATGGACCTGGACTGGACGGACGAGGGCGAGCGCCGTCCTCGGATCCTGCTCAACCCCGAGTTCCTCGTGACGGAGGGCAAGGCGGTGTCGGAGGGCGAGGGGTGCCTGTCGGTGCCCGACTTCAAGTCCGACGTCGAGCGCCACGCGCGCGTGGTCGTGCGCGCGCGCAGTCTGGATTGGGAGGAGGTCGAGTTCGACGCGACCGAGCTCGAGGCGTACTGCTTCCAGCACGAGATCGACCACCTCGACGGCATCCTGTTCATAGACCGGATCAGCAAGCTCAAGCGCGAGCTCTACGTCCGGCGGCGCAAGAAGCAGCTCCGGCGGGAGCAGGAGGAGCGCGAGCCGGCGGGGCACGCCGACGGCTAGCTTGCGCGTCCTGTATTTTGGAACGCCGGAGTTCGCGGTGCCGGCGCTTCGGGCGCTCGCCGCGAGCTCGCACGTGCTCGTGGGAGCGGTCTCGCAGCCCGATCGGCCGCGCGGGCGCGGGCGCGCGATCGAGGACACGCCCGTGAAGCGCGCGGCGACAGAGCTCGGTGTAGACGTGCTTCAGCCGGAGAAGGTCGGAGAGGAAGGTGCGCTCGCGTGGATGCGCGCGCGCGAGCCGGAGCTGGGTGTGGTGGTCGCGTTCGGACAGTTCATCCCGAAGAGCGTGCGCGAGCTGCCGCGCTTCGGTCTGATCAACGGTCACGCGTCCCTCTTGCCGCGCTGGCGCGGCGCGGCGCCGATCGAGTGGGCGATCGATGCGGGCGACCCG
>Ga0184615_10002338_pt1 | contig 10162 bp, 9 predicted proteins | sample PLM4_65_coex_FD_133134 | JGI IMG/M metagenome (GOLD analysis project Ga0184615, IMG submission 133134) | Groundwater sediment microbial communities from an aquifer in East River, Colorado, USA - PLM4_65_coex | ecosystem: Environmental > Terrestrial > Soil > Riparian zone | place: USA: East... | reverse complement strand
GCTGTGCAGATCATTGCAAACCCCAACGCGGAATTACTCCTTCGCCCGGCAAGTGACGTGATCCCTGAAAATTATCTTGCTAATTTCATTGGAAGTGATCACTCACAAATCTTCGATGCGCCGGATGGCGAAGAAAGGCTTTATACACACGCCCCGGTATCAAATATCAACTGGCAGGTGATCGTCAGCCGCCCCACTTCTGCTGCATTCGCCACCCAGATCTTCCTACGGCGTATTGTACAGATCGCGGCCGCTACATTTCTGGTGATCGGCCTGTTCTTTTGGGTAACGCTGACATTGCGTGTGATCCGTCCCATCGAACGGTTGGCGCCGATCAGTGAGTCGATCGGGCTGAACCAGCTGATCAGTCCCGAGGATCAGAAACACCTTCAATCTGAATCAAAGCGCAATGACCAGATCGGACATTTGATCCGCAGCATTATTCGTATGAAAGACTCCATCGCGGAACGGATGAAGGAACAGGCCACATTGCTCGACACGAGCACTGCGGTGGTCTCCTCACTCGATCCTGAGACCGTGCTTAACCGGATCCTTGAGCAGATGGGACGTTTGTTGAGCATCAAGATGTACGCGGTGATAGCCCTGGATAAAGAGAACGGAAGTTTCCGAATCAAAGCAAGCAGGGGTTTATCAAAACAATTCACAGAGCAACTTTCCATTCAACCATCTGAACCAGATTCGGTCACCATGCGTGCCTTGCATGCGAAGGAGCCGATCCAGGTCAGCGACACGGAAACTGACCCATCCTATGTGATACGACGGCAGCGTGCGCGCGTGGAAGGTTATCGCGCCATCCTTGCCACGCCGCTGAACACACAATACGCGCCTCCCACTGCCCTGCTGGTATTCCATCCCACACCACACGTTTTCACGCACAATGAAATTCAATTGTTGACCAGCTTTGCCAATCATGCAGCGATGGCAATCGAGAATGCGATGCTCTACGAACGCAGTGACATGCGATTGCGCGAACAGACTCATCGTCTGGAAGCACTCGTCCAGTCCCTGCATGACGGATTGATCCTGAGCGACTTGAATGGAACGGTTATCTATGCCAACCGGCGCGTGGGTGAACTGGCCGACCTCTCCACAAAAACCCTGACCGGTTTACATGCAGACCAGATCCTTGCCCGTATCATTGCAAGGACGGCCGGGAAACCGAACAGGAAGAACGACGTTCAAAAGATTCTGAGCAGGAAGGGCGAAAGCAAAGTCGAAATAACCCATAGCCATTTGAACGGGACGATCCATTTACGACTCGAAGTATTCAATGTGAACGATGAAGAAGGGATTCCCATCGGCCGCGGCATCTTCTTCCAAGACATCACCGCGGACCGCGAACTGGACCGTATGAGATCGAGCCTTGTTTCCACGGTTTCGCACGAGTTGCGGACACCATTAGCGGCGATCAAAGGCTACGCGTCCACGATGCTGGCGGATGATGTGGAATGGGACCGCGCTTCGCAGCATGAATTCCTTACGATCATCTCGGACGAATCAGACCGCCTCACGAACCTGGTCAACAACCTATTGGATCTTTCGCGCATTGAAGCTGGCTCACTGAGACTCACACGCGAAAAATGCGATATCAAGGAGACGGTCAATAATGCCGCAAAACAGGCGCGGCTTACGTCGAAAAACAAGTTTGAAGTCAGGATCGAATCAAAATTGCCGGGTTTCTACGTCGATCCTCCACGGCTGGAATCCATCCTGCGAAATTTAATAGAGAACGCGGTCAAGTATGGAGGCGAGGACGCAAGGATCAAGGTGGAAGTCAGCAGAAACGGCAGGGATTTTCTGTTCCGCGTGATCGATAATGGACCGGGAATTCCTGAAAGCGAAGGCCAGCGAATCTTTGAAAGTTTTTACCGTGTGGATGACAGCCTTGCACGTCTCACAAGCGGCGCCGGGCTGGGATTGGCGATCTGCCAGGGACTGGTGCGTGCGCATGGTGGAAGGATCTGGTCGGAACCACAGGAAGCTGGTGCCTGCATCGCATTTACAATTCCCACAAAGTCTGCTTCGTCGGATAATCACAAAAAACCGAAAAAGAAAACCAGCTGATGAACATCAATGTTTTGATCGTGGATGATGAAAAGCCCCTGCGCGATTTTATGCGCCGCAATCTGGAGGTGCGCGGTTATAAAGTATTGACCGCATCGAACGGGCTGGAAGCCATGGCGATCTACCAGAATGAGAATGTTCAACTTGTCATCATGGATATTATGATGCCGCATATGGACGGACTGGAAGCGACGCGTCGCATTCGCCAGGATTCACATGTGCCGATCATTATCCTGACGGCGATGGGAGAAGAGGCAGATAAGGTCCGTGCGTTCGATTTGGGAGCAGATGATTATCTGACGAAACCGTTCGGCGTCGGGGAGTTATTGGGGAGAATCAAAGCAGTGTTGAGACGGGCCGATTGGTCTGAACCAGCTACGAGCGAGAAGAGAATCGTGCGCGGTGAGATCGCGGTCGAATTGGAAAAGCACAAGGTCACAGTCCGCGGAGAAATCATCGAGCTTACTCCCACCGAATTCAATCTATTGGTTTACCTCATGAGGAACGCGGGCAAGGTCCTGCATCATCGTGCGATCCTGCAACATGTTTGGGGAACGGAATATGGTGATGAGGCCGAATACTTGCGTGTATATGTTGGAAAATTACGTCAGAAGATCGAGTTGGATCCTTTAAAACCTCTCTATTTACATACTGAGCATGGGATCGGTTATCGCTTCGAAGGATGAAAATCCTTTACAACTTTTTTATATATTGCCCCCGGATTTTTAGTTAAATTTTAGCCCAGCCTCCTACAATGAAATCAGGATGGAATGGTTCCATTCCAAATTTGAATCTATTTCCCATTGGAGGAGGCTCAAAATGAAACGCTCGATGTTCAATATCCTTTCGGTCCTGATCCTTTTAGGGGTGGTCCTTTCAGCGTGTGCACCGGCTGCAGAACCCACCGAAGCGCCGCCTGTCGCACCCGCTCCCACAGAAGCGCCAGCCGATCAACCTACCACCGCACCCACTGAACCGGCCATGGTCGAAGAGACCATTACGATCGGTTTCACATCTTCGCTGACCGGCGCGCAGGAAGTTGCATCAAAACGCCAGGTTAATGGATTTAATCTATGGATGAATCAAGTCAACGAAGCTGGCGGTATCAACTTGAGTGATGGAACCATCGTCAAATTCGCAGCGCAAACTTACGACGATGAATCCGCCAAGGAGCGTGTGCAGGAACTCTACACGCGCCTCATCACTGAAGACAATGCAGATTTCCTTATCAGCCCGTATTCATCTGGTCTGACTGCTGCCGCATCCATCATTGCCGAGCAGAATGCCAAGGTAATGATCACCATCGGCGCCGCAGAAGATGATGCCTACAAGACGGGCAACACAAGCTTATTCCAACTCTACACACCAGGCAGTCTATATCTCATCAGTACTGCCGATATGCTGAAAACGTTGGATCCAACAGCAACGATTGCCATTGTTCACGAGAATGACAAATTCTCGACAAGCGTGGTTGATGGTCTCAGACCGTATCTGCAATCACAGGGCTTTGAAATCGTCCTGGATGAAGGATATGCTTCAGACACAACCGATTTTGGTCCGGTTATCAATAAGATTGTCGACTCTGGAGCCACGGTTCTCATGGGTGGTGGACATTATCCTGATGGCAGCACCTTCGCCCGACAACTCTACGAACGCAAGACTGGCTTGAAGATGATCTCCCTGCTGGTTGCTCCGGCTGATTCCAAATTCCCTGAATTGGGAGATGCGGCATTGGGTGTATCTACATCCAGCCAATGGGAGCTCGCAGCTACACATACCGAGGAGGAAGCCGCTGCGCTCGGCAAAGAATGGTTTGGCCCCTCAGGCACTGAATTTGCAGACGCATATAAGGCCGCTTATACTGATGGACCAACCTATCATGCCGCAGGCGGATATGCCGGTGGCTTAATCCTACAAAAAGCCATTATGGATGCAGACTCGGTTGACCCGGAAAAAGTGAAAGCCGCACTCAACGCCATGGACATCGTCACATTCTTTGGAGGTACGGATTTTGATACGTCGGCCGAGGCACACGGATTACAACTCACCCACGTAATGGTCGTAGCGCAATGGCAGAAGAACGATGCAGGCGAACTCGTTCGCAAGGTGATTTGGCCGGCAGATGTTGCCAATGCCGAACCGCTGTACCCGATTCCAGCTCCATAAATAATTACTCATTGTACCGAGGGGCGGGGAAACCCCGCCCCTCTATTGTTATCTAGGAGATGAGCATGCAACAATTCACTCTACTATTAGCATCTCTTCCGGATGGAATTCTACTGGGATTTGTGTACGGACTCGCCGCAATGGGATTGACGCTGATCTGGGGAGTCATGAATGTCATCAACCTGTCACACGGCCCGATCATTGCATTGGGAATGTTCGGAACATTTTTCCTGTTTACGCGGACAGGTCTTAACCCTTATGTTGGCTTGATCCCGATCGCGATCATTGGGCTATTACTGGGCATCCTGATCTATGTGGTTGCAGTCCACCGCGTGATCAATGCACCGCATCTTTCCTCGCTTCTGGCAACTTTTTCCGTGAACATGATCATCATTGGCCTCGGTACTGCCGCCTTGACAACATCGCCATACAATGTGGATTTTGCGGCTGGCAGTATTAAACTAGGTCCAATTACCTTACTGGGAACACGCATGATCGCGGCCCTGGTAACCATGTTATTCACAGGCGGTCTCTTTCTTTTCCTTTACCGGTCGCGCCCGGGAAGGTACATCCGCGCCGTGGCAAACAACCGTGCCGCGGCTGAACTGATGGGCGTCCCATCCACACGGATCCTTGCATTGAGTTTCGGTTTGGGCACCATGCTGGCCGCCGTTTCGGGCGGGCTGATCGCAACCTTCTTCCCGTTCAGTATCCTTGCGGGCGGAAGTTACGAGTTAAAGAGTTTCGTCATCGGTGTTCTGGGTGGGCTCGGCAACCCAATCGGCGCGCTATTCGGCGGGTTGATCCTCGGCATCATCGAAAGCTCCAGCCAGGCTTTCCTTGAATCATCCTGGGTGCCAGTGATCGAATTTGGCTTGTTCGTAATCATTCTATTGGTGCGCCCAAGCGGACTATTCGGAGCGAAGAAATGAAACTATGGCATAAATATAGCGGCATTCTCCTCCCTGTGCTCGCGGTCGCCGCCCTCATTCTCTGGCCCGTTATTACAGGGAAACCTTCCAATCGCGAAAGCGCGTTCACGATCCTGAAGGCAGTTGCTCTCGCGTCAAGCTTGAATATTTTGCTTGGATACACGGGATACGTCAGCTTTGGTCATATTGTCTTCTATGGGTTTGGCGGCTACGTAGGCATCTTTCTCCTCACGGAAAAAGACTGGTCGTTATGGACAGCAATTCTCGCTGGAGGAGTTGCTTCAGGCATATTGGCATTCCTGCTCGGTTCAGCCATCCTGCGTCTGCGTGGTGCATATTTCGCACTGGCAACGATCGGTATCAATGAAGCCATGAGGGCATTCATCAATAATTTTGAGCTATTCGGTGGGCCAACCGGCATCACACTCAACTTTAGTGTGTATAAAACCTATGGAGGCGCTGCACAGGCACTGCAAACATCCTTCTACATTGGCGCGGGACTCGCGCTATTGGCCCTCCTCACAAGTTATTTTGTTCGAACATCCAAGTTCGGACTGGGACTTCTTGCGATCCGCGAGAATGAAGATGCCGCTGAAGTGATGGGAGTCGTTGCGCCCAATGCCAAGACACTGGCTTATGTATTGTCGGCCATCATCCCCGGCATGATCGGTGTTCTGTTCTTTTTTAAAAATGGAAATGTTGAACCACATGACGCCTTTCCGCTTCACGCATCCATTGAATTGCTGGTGATGGTGATGCTCGGCGGTCAGGGTACTGTGCTCGGACCGATCCTTGGCGCTCTTGTATACCAGGGCATGCGTGGATATCTTGTAACGAGTGAATTCTTCAAGGACATTCAACTGTCTGTATCCGGAATTCTTCTTCTGATGATTGTGCTGTTCATCCCTGCCGGCGCGATCGGGTGGTTACGTCTTCGCATACCTTTGCTAAGGAGGGTACTCGCATGACCATCCTTCTTTCATTACAAGGCGTCACCAAAAGGTTCGGCGGCTTGCAGGCTTTGACCAACGTGACCTTCGATCTGCCTGAAGGTCAGATATTGGGATTGATCGGTCCAAACGGCGCGGGCAAGACAACCCTCTTCAACGCGATCAATGGAGTTTATCCGCCCGAAGATGGGCGCATTATCTTCCGCGATAAAGATGTCACCAAAGCCAGACCCTATTACCACGCCCGGCTTGGGATGGCGCGCACGCATCAAATCGTTCAACCGTTGTACGAACTCTCGGTTCGGGAGAATGTGATGGTTGGCGCGTGCTTCGGACACGAAAATCAAAGCCTGGGCAATGCGGCAAAAATTGCAGACGATGTATTGGAATTCGTCGGGCTGACACCCAGAGCTGATCAATTGGCAGGCAGCTTGAATGTTGTGCAAAAGAAGCGTTTGGAAATGGCCCGGGCGCTGGCAGCGCGTCCATATCTCCTGTTATTGGATGAGGTGCTGGCCGGTCTCAATTCATCCGAAATTGATAACATGGTACAGACCGTGTTGAAGATCCGCGAGAAGGGAATCACGATCATCATGATCGAGCATGTGATGAAGGCTGTGATGAACGTGTCTGACCGGATCGTCGTTCTGGATTATGGGGTGCAGATCGCTGAAGGTTCGCCGGAAACCATTTCCAAGGACGAAAAGGTGATCGAGGCTTATCTTGGTGACCCGAAGCTGGCTGAGCAGTTGCTCGAAGAGGAGGATTGACCATGGCACTACTTGAAATCAAAGACCTGACTTCCGGCTACGGAGATGTTCAAATTTTGTGGGGTTCGACCATGGCACTTGAAAAAGGGAAACTCACCTGCCTGGTTGGAGGCAACGGCGTTGGAAAGACCACCCTGCTCCGTACTGTGATGGGGTTGCTCCAACCCTGGAATGGAACTGTTACGTTCGATGGACAGGATGTGAGCCGGCTGCCTGCCTTTGCCAAGGCCGAAATGGGTCTGGTGCTCGTGCCTGAAGGGCGCCAATTGTTCACTGACATGACAGTGTACGAGAATCTGGAAATGGGTGCATCAAATCAACGGGCACGCCCAAATGCAGCGAGAAACCTTGAACGTATCTACGAAATGTTTCCACGCCTGAAGGAACGCAGGGGACAAAAAGCAGGTACACTCAGCGGCGGCGAACAACAGATGCTCGCGGTTGCACGCGGTATCATGGCTGACCCAAAAATCCTCATTATTGATGAGCTATCGCTGGGTCTTGCTCCGGTCCTGGTATTACAACTATTTGATAGCCTAAAACTACTGCGCGAGGAAGGTATTACACTTTTGCTTGTAGAGCAGAATGTACAACTTGCACTTGCGATCAGCGACTATGGATATGTTCTCGCTGAAGGAAAGATCGAACTGGAAGGACCTGCCCGCAAATTGATCAAGGATAAACATGTCCGCACTGCGTATCTGGGGTTGTAGTGCTGACAAAATATTTATTCAATCTATAAAGTGACCTAAATCACTCCAATTTCGTGACACAACTTTTTATAATCAAGCGTATAATTCGATTGTAACAATTTTCACGAATAGCGGAAGAGATTTTCCGCATTACCATGGAGGTAAAAATGTTTGTCGGTGATAGAATGTCCCGCCCTGTTATCTCACTCTCGCCAGAAACACCCATCAATGATGCCCTGGCGATGTTCAAAAAAGAAAAGATCCGTCGCGCTCCCATCATGAAAGATGGAAAATTGGTTGGAATTGTCTCCGAACGAGACCTGCTCAATGCATCCCCTTCCTCAGCCACAACACTGAGCGTGTGGGAGATGAATTACCTGATCAGTAAAGTGACTGTAAAACAAGTGATGAGTAAAAAAGTCATTACAGTTGACAAGGAAACTCCCATCGAAGAAGCGGCGCGGATCATGGCTGACAAAAGGATCGGCGGCATGCCCGTCATGGATGGGGATAAGGTGGTCGGTGTGATCACCGAGACTGACCTGTTCAAGGTCTTTCTTGAATTAATGGGTGCACGCGATAAGGGAATCCGCGTGACTGCAACCATCGACGATAAACCCGGCCAGCTCGCCAAGGTCACAAAGGCCATCGCCGAGGCAGGTGGAAATTTCATCTCGTTTGGCTTTTTCTCCGGTGATGATGCCAGCACAAAGACCCTCACCTTTAAAGTGGAAGGCATCAAGAAAGATGATGTCAAAAAGATCTTGACCAACGTCGTAAAGAAATTTTGGGATGTAAGGCAAAGCTAAACAATCACAAATCAAAAACTCGCTGGCATGAATTTGTCAGCGAGTTTTGTTTTACAGCAATCCATCGGGAACAGTTACTTCAAGGCTTTTTTTGCCGCGTTGATCACTTCGTCATAATTGGGTTCTTCGCCAAGGGTCGGTAAATATTTGACATAAGTCAATTTACCATCACGTCCAACGATGAAGACAGAACGGCGCAAGTACCGGCGTTCCTTGATGAGAACACCATATCTCAAGCCAAACTCTGCTTCGACCACATCAGAAACAACCTTTACCTTATCCACGCCGGCCGCACCACACCAGCGTTTTTGGGCCATGGGGAAGTCTGTACTGACGGTGTAGATCACGATATCATCGCTCAGTTTGGCAGCTTCTTCATTAAAGCGGCGCGTCTCGCGGTCACAAACATCGGTGTCCAATGAAGGGACAGCTGAAAGAATGATCACCTTACCCTTTGATTCCTGAAGAGGGTTGACTTTTGCCCAACCGGGCACAACCGATGTGAACTCAGGAGCAACATCCCCTACCTCCACTTCATCACCGAGTAAAGTGACGAACTTATCACCGAGTTTGAATACATCAGTCCGAACAGTTGTCATATTAATCTCTCCTTTTATAAATTTATCAGGCCCTGCGACGGTCTGCTATTTTCGTTTTTTCATTGCCTTTCAACTCATCAACTTCCTGCATCGTCAGATAACGCCATTGACGCGGTTTGAGATTCCCGAGTCGCAATGTCCCTATTCGGATGCGCAGTATCCGTACGACAGGCAGGCCAAGCTGCTGACATGTCTCACGGATCTGACGCTTGCGCCCCTCTCCCATGATGACTCGCACCCACGCGCCCTTACCTTGCGCGCCCTCAAAGCGGACTTCCGCAGGCTCAGTCTTGTATCCATCATCAAGCACGACGCCTCTTTTCCAAGCCTCAAATTGACTCTGATCCGGACGCCGCGCCAAAAGGACGCGGTATTCTTTTTCATGTCCATAACGTGGATGGGTTAATTTATTGGTCAGGTCACCGTCATTGGTCATCAACACGAGACCTTCGCTCTCGAAGTCGAGTCTGCCAACGGGGTAGAGGTGACCTGAGACATCCACGAGGTCGCGGACGGTCTGGCGGTCATCGCCGCGCTCGCTTTCCACCGTGGATAAAACATTACGCGGTTTGTAGATGGCAATATAGATCAATGTCTCCGCCGCGGCGATGGGCCTTCCGTCGACGGTGATCTTATCGATAGCGGGATCAGCCTTCTGTCCGAGAGAGGCGATCTGTCCATTGACGCGGACGCGGCCTGCAGTGATGAAATCCTCACAAGCGCGGCGCGATCCATATCCAGATTGTGCAAGTATTTTTTGAAGTCGTTCGGGCATGGCGGGAATTATAACCGCAGGATCTTATGGACTGTATTGATTCCCAACCTTAAGGTTCGGTCCCATGACCCAGAAAACCAATAAAGCAGACTCAGGAAGATTTTTCATGATTGAATAGACAAAATACACTTCCACTCCTGGAGGGACTTTGTGCTATTATTAACAATGCAGTTCGTTTCACGTTCGGCACGGAAAGCAAGGAAGGAGCCTTTCATGCTTTCTAAAATCAATGGTTATGAACAACTCAGCAGGGAATTTCTGGCCCTGACTGAGATTTCAAAGACCCTTACTTCTCCGCTCGAGTTATCGGAACTCCTCGATGCGGTCTTGAAAAAAATTGTCAGTGTTGTTGAACAGGCGGATATTGGTTCCATCATGTTGTGG
>Ga0184615_10002337_pt1 | contig 10162 bp, 6 predicted proteins | sample PLM4_65_coex_FD_133134 | JGI IMG/M metagenome (GOLD analysis project Ga0184615, IMG submission 133134) | Groundwater sediment microbial communities from an aquifer in East River, Colorado, USA - PLM4_65_coex | ecosystem: Environmental > Terrestrial > Soil > Riparian zone | place: USA: East... | reverse complement strand
GGACATGCGCCGTCTCAGAATGGTCTCGGCATGCTCTACCAGATTGGCCGGGGTGTCCCACAGGACATTGCCGAAGCGGCGAAGTGGTACCGCAAGGCCGCTGAGCAAGGTGACGCGGCTGGCCAGACCAACCTTGGCAATGCCTACAACGATGGCCGCGGAGTCACGCAGGATTATGCCGAGGCGGCCAAGTGGTATCGCAAGGCCGCGGACCAGGGAAGTCCCTTCGCGCAGGCCCAGCTCGGCTACCTCTATGTCAGAGGTCTCGGCGTGCTGCAGGATTACCCCGCAGCGGCAACCTGGCTTACGAAGGGTGCGCAGGCGGGCCATGTAGGAGCCCAGAACAATCTCGGAATGCTGTACCGGAATGGTCAGGGCGTACCACAGAACTACGCAGAGGCGGCGAAGTGGTTCCGCAAGGCTGCCGATCAAGGGAGCCTCATGGCTCAGACAAACCTCGGAGATCTGTATCTCGAAGGCAAGGGCGTGCCCCGTGATCCTGCGGAAGCCAGACGCTGGTACACCCTGGCAGCGGAGAAGGGGGACCAGACGGCCCAGGGAAAGCTGCGGGCACTCGGCAACCGTTGATGCCGAGATCAAGCCATCCTGATTCCTCGCAGGAGACCCATTGTGAGTGGCAAGCAGGCGGTTGACTCCTGGCGGCGAGCGACGTTCGGGTTTCTCGTCGCGCTCGCTCTGGTAGGTCTGGCAGCGGCCCAGGAGCCAGAGGCCCTCCGGCGCGCGCGGGAACTCAACGATCAGGCATTCGATGTCTTCCGGGGTGGTCGATATCCGGAGGCCCTGGCCAAGGCACGCGAGGCGTTAGCCCTGCGCGAGCAAGCCCTTGGCCCGAGCCATCCCGATGTGGCCGTGAGTCTGAACAACATCGCCTTCATTCTCAAGGCGATGGGTGACAACGCTGGGGCGCGGTCGCACTTCGATCGCGCAATCAATATTGCTGAGAAAGCGTTCGGTCCCAATCATCCGGAAGTCGCCCTGAAGCTGAACAACCTCGGTGCCTTCCTTGAGGACACAGGCCAGCACGTTGCTGCCCGGGCAGTCTTCGAGCGAGTCCTGCGGATTCATGAGCAGGCGCTCGGGCCGAACCATCTCGACGTCGCCAATGACCTGAACAACCTCGGCAAGCTGCTCTACAACACTGGCGACTATGCTGGCGCCCGTCCCTACTTCGAGCGAGCACTGCGGATTCGCGAGAGCGCCTCGTCGGCCACTCACCCTGATGTGCTGACGAGCCTGAACAACCTTGGCTCGACCCTCGGAAAGCTTGGTGAATATGCTGCGGCGCGCCCGCTGCTCGAGCGCGCAGCCCAGATGAGGGAGCGGGCCCTCGGACCGAACCATCCCGATGTCGCCGTGAATCTGAGTAATCTCGCGACCCTGCTCGAGGAGACTGGTGATTACGCGGCCGCCCGGCCCCTGCGCGAGCGCGCGCTACGGATCACCGAAGCCGTCTACGGGCCTGTACACCCAGAGGTTGCCGCGAACCTCCGCCGGCTGGCCGGCCTCCTCGCGCGCACGGGCAACTATGCGCAGGCGCGACCGCTTTACGAACGGTCCCTCCGCATCAGTGAGCAGGCCTTGGGACCCATGCATCCAGAGGTGGCGAAGGTCCTCAATGGCTATGCGCTGTTCCTGGAGATTGTGGGCGACTATGCGGCGGCGCGCCCGCTGTACGAGCGGGCGCTCCGGATCGACGAACAGACGCTCGGACCGAATCATCCGGAGTTGGCGACGGTCCTCGCGAACTTGGCCGCACTGCTCAGACAGACGGGAGACCCGGCAGCCGCACGACCGGTGTACGAGCGGGCGCTGCGCATTCGCGAGCAGGCGTTCGGCCCCTTCCACCCCGATGTCGCGCAGAGTGTGAACAGCCTCGCTGTGCTACAGCAGAGCACGGGGGACCTGATGGGCGCCCGAGCACTCTACGAACGCGCGCTCGGAATCGCGGAGCGAAACTTTGGTCCGGCCCATCCCTATGTCGCGATCGCATTGGGCAATCTGGCCGACGTGCTGATAGGCCTTGGCCGACACGCCGAGGCTCGCCCCATGGCCGAGCGAGCCCTCGCTATCGCGCGGAGAAGTGGAGAGCCCGAGCTTTTGGGGCGTATGCTGACGAGAGTCGGCGAGCTTCGGGAACGCGACGGTCGCCTGACCGACGCGGTCACGTTCTACCGGGAGGCCGTCGCTGCCGTGAATCGCCTGGCGGGCCAGTTCACTGACTCGGCCGGCCGCACCCGCTACCTCCAGGCGGAGAACCGCCTCGCCGTCTACGACGCCCTGGCGCGGGTCCTCCTCCAGCTCCACCAGCAGCAACCTACGAAGGGCTACGACCGGGAGGCGGTGGCCGTCCTGGAGGCGAAAAAGGGGCGGATCGTAGGCGAGGCCCTCACGGCCACCCGCCCCATCCTGCAAGAGCCCCAGGCCCGGCAGGCGGCGGGCAAGGTCTGGGCCCAACAGGATCAGGTCGTCGCGATAGAGAAGCTCCTGCGCGAGGAGCAAGCGAAGCCCCCCCAGGCGCAAAGCCCGGAGACCCTCCAGAACCTCACGACGCTCCTCGCCCAGAACAAGGGGGCCTACCAGGCCGAGGTGCAGGCGTTCCTGCAGCGCTACCCCCGCCTCAAGACCCAGTTCGTGGACCAGCAGACGGTGGACCCCCAGGCGCTGGCGAAGTTCGCCGCCCGGCTGCCCGCGGGGACCCTGGCAGTCCAGTACTTCGCCGCCGAGGATGCCCTGTACCTCTTCGTCGCCGGGCCTGACGACCTGTACCAGGTCAAACGCCAGGCGGTGTCCCAGGAGGAGCTCTATCGGCGCGTGTACGAGTATCGCCAGGCCATCGACCGGGCCAAGGAGCAGTACCTGAAAGGGCAGCCCCTGCCCTGGGCCGACGATGGCAGCTTTCTGTACCGGCGGGAGGTGGCCCCCCTCAAGGAGCTGGCCCAGAAGCTCGCGGCCCACCTGCTCGGGCCGATCGAGCCCGAGCTCCGGACCCACCGGAGCCTCGTGCTCATCCCCAGCGATCTCCTCCTCTACCTGCCGATCCATGCGTTGACCCGGCCGGCACCCGACGGGACCAGCCGCTTCCTGGCCGAGACCCACCGGGTGAGCTACTTGACGCAACTCGAACTGGCCGACCTCCTCGCCGCGCGACCGCCCGTGCCGAACGCCCCCCTCCTGGCCCTGGCCCCCACCGCCGACCTGGGCGGGGCCGATGAGGAGGTCCGGGCGCTCCAGCGGATCCGCCCGGGGGTGACGGTCCTGGAGGGGGCCCAGGCGACCAAGGCGGCCTTCGTCGGCCTGGCCGGGCGCTTCCCGGTTCTCCATTTGGCCACGCACGCGGTCTTCGACGCTCACCGGCCCGAGCACTCGTACATCCGCCTGGCCGGCCCCGACGCGATCAGCCAGCGCCTGGAGATCCCGGAGATCGCCGGCCTCAGCCTCCCCCAGAATGAGCTGGTGATCCTCTCCGCCTGCGAGACCGCCCTGGGGGAGCAGCGGCCCGGCGCGGCCCTCATGACCCTCGCCGCCGCCTTCAGCCAGGCGGGGTCCCGCGCCATCGTGGCCTCGCTCTGGGAGGTGAGTGACCAGGCCACCCGGGACTTCATGGTGACCTTCCACCGAGCGTTGCCCACGGCCGGGCGGGTCGGCGCCCTCCAGGAGGCGCAACGCACGCTCCTCCAACAGCCCCCGACCGCCCATCCGTACTACTGGGCCGCCTTCATTCTCCTGGGGGCGCGGTGAGGGGGCTGGGAGGAGGGATGGAGAAACTGGCAGAGATGGTCTCGAAGAGACAGCATCAGGCTCAACCAAAGCCGGGTTCCCGGGAGGAGGAACCATGAAGGGTAGGGGAATCCCAATGTTCGTTCTGGTGATATTGAGCCTGCTGTGCGACCGGTCAACGAACGCCCACGCGCAGGCCGATGCCGCCTGGTTGATCACAGAGGAAGAGGCAAGTCAGCCGGCACAACCGAGCATTCGGGGCGAACCGACACTGCCCAAGGACGGCCCCATCATCCGGGTTGTCAGTCCCGATGCACACGCCCCGGTGAAGGCACCATTTGCCGTTGACGTCTCCTTCGAGCCGCGCCCCGAAAACGCCCCTGTGAAAATGGAGAGCTTGCGGGTCACATATCTCAAACTCTTGGAGATTGACCTCACCGAGCGCCTTCGCCCATATGTCAACGGAACGCGGCTGTTTGCGCCCGATACCAAAGTCCCGCAAGACCGCCACCGTCTTCGGATCACGATTGCCGACGAGCGCGGCAATCTCACCGCCGAAATCCTCACGGTAACCGTACAATGATTCGGGGTCCCCGACGTCTGTCTGCCTGGTGGCGGTGGCGCCGCCGTCGCTTGCTGCAACTCTGGGGGGCCGGCATCGCAGCGAGCGTGCTGGTGAGCCTTGCCTCCGCGTTCGGGTACCTTGAGGCGAAGCGTGCAACACAGCTCGACATCCTGTTACACCTTCGGGGACAGCGACCGACCGCCGCCGTGGTGATAGCGGCCATCGACGAGCAGGCGTTCCAATCGCTCAACCAGCGCCAGCCGATTCCCCGGGACTATCTGGCGAAGATTGTGCGCGGCCTCAGGCGGAGCGGTGCCGTCGTAGTAGGCCTTGATATCAAGCTCACCTCTGCGACGACGCCTGAAGCCGACGGCGCCCTCGCGGATGCCATAGGCGAGTTCAGCGACGGTGGGGTGAGTCGGGTGGTTTTGCCCTGTTTGGAACCATCCAACTCGGGGCGGTTGGCAGATCCCGCCTTTCTCAGCTCCATTGTGTGCGGTCGGATCGAGATTACGGAAGACAGCGACGGGGTCATCCGGCGCGCACGGCTCCTTCGGCGGACCGGAGGGAAGGTTGATCCCGCGTTCGCCCTCGCCGTCGCGGCCCGCCTCAAAGGCATGGACCAACGGCCCCCGCAGGAGGCCCTGAGAGTATCGTCAGTCGGACCGGCCCTGCCCAGGCTGAACTCGGACGGAAAGGTGGTTTCGGAGAGTGGAGACTTCCCTCGCCTTCGACCGGACGAACTCCTGCCCATCAACTTCGTGGGCCCGGCTGCGAGCATTCCGACCTTCCCAAGCGACGTCGTGGCCAGGATCGGCGAAGGTGGGGACGTGGCGACAGACAACCCATTCCGCGGAAAGGTGGTGCTCGTCGGTGGAATCTTCGAGGAGAGTCGAGACTTCTTCCTGACGGCACATGGGCGCATTCCAGGTGTGGAGGTGCACGGGAACATTCTCCACATGCTGCTGACCCGGAATTTCATCCAGCCCCCGGGCTGGATGGTCGGCTTCGCGCTGCAGGTGGCTGTAACACTTGCGATCGGTGTCGTCCTGGTCATAGCCCGTCCCTGGGTGGGCACTCTCGCCTGTGTCGCGACGCCATTCGTGGTGGGAATCCCCGTAAGCTACCTGATCTTTCACCAGGGAGGGTACTGGGTGGACTTCGTCCTCCCCATGGCGGCTGTGGGATTCATGCGAAAGGCCGTATACGCTCTCGAACGACGGCGTGCCCGCGACGTCTTCGGGCGTCACCTGAGCCGGGAGATGGCGGCGACGGTCGGATCCTCAATGCCGAAACTCGACGGTGAGCACCGGGAGGTCACTCTCCTCTTCTCGGGCCTGCGCGACATCTCCGCGCTGTCCGCAACTCCGGATCCTGAACAGGCGACTTCCCAATTGAATCAGTATGTTGATGCCATGACCGAGGTAATCTTCCAGCACAAGGGAATGGTGTACGATCTGATGGGCGACGGAATGCTCGCAGTCTTTGGAGCCCCACTGGAGGATGCCGACCACGCCCTCCATGCGGTCCAGGCGGCTACCTCCATGGGGCAGGCGCTTCGCCGACTCCGGGAACGATGGCAGGCTGCGAACCTCCCCTCCCTGGCTGGGGGTCTGGGGATTCATACGACTCACGTGTTCGCAGGGTACGTGGGCGGGCGCTTGCCGCTGAAGTACACAATTTTCGGCGAGGAGTTCAGCCTTGCATCTCGAGTGGAAAAGTTGAACAAGGATCTCGGGACCACGATTCTTCTGACCGAGGACACACGCCAGCACCTTGGTGATATTGCCGCTGTACGCGACTGCGGCGAAGTCCCGGTCTCGGGATGGCCCAGACCGGTTCGGGTGTATTCAATTGAGTCGGAACAGGAAGGGGGCGCGGTATGAGGCGAAGAGCATGGTCCTTCGCTGTGGTCATACTGCTGGCGCTCCATGGACTCCGCGGAGACACGGTGTGGGCTGCGGATCCCGTCGCATACGTCACCGAGATTCACAGGGGCACGAACGGGGAGGTGCTGGTGAAGCTCGACGCCGAGGCTGACTGGAAGGTCCCCCAGCCGTTGCTAGGGCTTCATTCGGGAGATCAGGTCCGCGCCACCGGGGACGGGCGGGCGGTACTCTTCTACCCTCATGGCGGGGCTCCGCAGACTGTGACCATCGCCAACTCACCGATGATAGTGGCGGCGCCCTCCTCTCCTGGCGGGACGGCCCAGTCCGGGTCCACGCTGGCCTGGTTCGTCCGGTCGGTGGTGGTCAAGTCTCTCCTTGGGATGCAGGGTACCCCACGGGACGTGCAGGGCGGCGTGCGTGGTGAGGACAAGCACCTCGTCGATGCCGAAGCGCCCCTCATCCTCTCGCCGCGAGAGACACGCCTCTTTCCGGGACGACCAACCTTCGAATGGGAGGGAAACGACCAACTCCGGTACACAGTCCGTGTACGAGGTCCGGAGGGTCTCCTCTGGGAGGAAGTCAATCTCCCGCGTCGGCCCGTCAGCTACCCCACGGCTGCACCACTGTTGCGTCCCGACGTAGGGTACGAATGGGAGCTGTCAGCGGCGGGGTACCGAGCACAGCGTTCGCCCTTTGAACTCCTCTCGGATTCCGAGGCACTCCGCATTCGAGATGCGCTGACCGCCCTGGAGGGAACCAAGAGGGAAGGGTATCCGCCGGCCACGATCGCGGTGATGCGCGCTGCCGTGCTTTTTCACGAGGGACTATTCCAGGAAGCCCGGAGCGGACTCGAGGCGGCAGTTCTGCTCCACCCCAACGAACCGACCATCCATTTCCTTCTCGGCCGCGCATACGCCGCAATCGGATTGCACGCCAGGGCCGTGGAGGCCTTCCAGAAAGCCCGGTCCCTGGCACGGCAATGATGCCGAGCGTGCCCATAGCGCGCTGACGCTCTGCTCCAGAAGCAGCGTCAGGGGGTTCCTGCGGTCGTGGGTGGAAACGTTGGTTGCTCGGTGGGCACCTCGATGATTCGCGATTGCCACAGCGCGACCTGGTAGCGGCCCCCGTCACTGTTGAGGAACACTTCGAGGAATTTGGCCTGCATCAAACGGTCATGGTCAGTCCAGAGGGTGCCGCCGATCGGGACCCGATCGCCAGCCTTAGAGCAACTCACCGTGAAGTCCAGCGTGGTGCCGGTCGTCAATGCGGCGGACTTGTCCCGGAAGATCCGCACGACTTCCGCCACGACAGAGCATTCTCCTGGCGTCTTGTCCGGGCCTGCCATACGCAGGATCCTGACTTGGATGTGGTACGTGGCCTCTTCACGGGCCCGCTGGTACACCCACGGCGGCATCACGGCGAAGGCCAGCAGAGGGAAAAGCAACACAAGGAGGCAGGCACGGTTAAAGTGTCGGCACCTCGGCCGAGGCATTTCAAGCATATGACACCTCTCTGCCGTCGCTGGATCACGTGGGATCTCAGCCCGCGTCGTCCCCGCCCCGAGATGCAAGGTCCTCACGGACAGCTCGCAAGTGGCGGCATTCCCGCCGGAACTCCAGGAATCCCAAACAGGAACACCCGTCAGCCACCCAATGACCGTCCCTGCGATGGAGTTCAATCCTGTAGGATCCGCGTCTGTCACGCGCGTCGCAGATGAGTCCCTGGAGATCTTGTGTCCAGGTGAGTTGCACGCCTTCCGGCGGACCGTCAAGAAACTCTCGCACGACCCCCTGGGCGCCGTGCGCAGCGGGGCCGAGCCTGTAGAACTGTTCGAGGAATGTGTTCACCCGAGAGTACGCATGTTCCAGACGCTGCCACAAGTCGCTCAGTGCCACCCCTGTCCCCTCCCTGGCACTTCATACACGGTGCGCGGAACCCTTTCACCCCTTTCACCGGGAAGTGCATCAGCCCTTCCAGGCAACCCAGGACCGGCCTTCGGAGAAAGAAAGAGGGGCTGTCCGGCCGCGGGCAACCCCTCGAGAATTCCTGGTGGGCGCTGCTGGGATCGAACCAGCGACCTCCGCCGTGTGAAGACGGCGCTCTAACCGGCTGAGCTAAGCGCCCGCCTGGCACCCGCCATCGTACTGTGGCGGGCCGTGAGAGGTCACTTACATACCACAGCCCACGGGCGGCGTCCAAATGATTTTTCGCGACCGGGATCGCCCGCCGGACCAACCATTTGAAAACGCACACCCGATCCGCCTGAGGCGGAACAACCGGCCATTTCTCCTCACACCCCCACTTGATCGGTTGTCCGTCGTCAGTTTCCCATTTGAAAATGCGCCGCCTCGCCTATCCCCACGTGATGCAGTTCATGACCAGAGGGTTGGCGAGGTCCTCGTGAGCCGGCAGGATTCGGATTCGGAAGCCGTGTAACCCGGTCGTCCTTCCCTGGAGCGTCCCCGAGTACAGAGAGGTGCCGGCGGTGAGCCCCCCCTCGACCTTCATCTCCGAGACGGTGGCTGGCCCGAGCTCTCCCCCGCCGGTGAGGGGGCCAGAATACAGGACCACCGAGAGGTCCTCCGGACGCAGGGACCCCAGCGCGATCTCAGCCTGGACCAGCCGCGTGCTTCCCGCCTCGAGCGGGACCGTTGTGTCGGTCGTCACCGTCCGCACCACCACATCCTTCCAGTGAGGGCGGACCCGCTCCTTCCACGTGGCCAGGGCCCGTGCACGCTGCAGGCCGTCGGCCCCGAGCCTGCCCCACCACTGTCCTGCCGGGAGGTACATGCGCTCCGTGTACTCCCGGACCATCCGGTAGGCGCTGAAGACCGGGCAGACGGTACGCATCGCGTTCTTCATCCGCCGGATCCATTCCCGTGGCAGGCCGTCTCGCCCGCGGGCGTAAAACATCGGCACCGCCTCGCCCTCCAGCATCTGGTAGAGGGCCAGGCTCTCCACCAGATCCTGATAGGCCACGTCTTCGTATTCCTCGCCCCGCCCGATGGCCCACCCGTTGGTCCCATCGTAGGCTTCAGCCCACCAACCGTCCAGGACGCTGATATTGATGGCCCCGTTGACCGTGGCCTTCATGCCGCTGGTTCCACTGGCCTCCAGGGGTCGCCTGGGCGTGTTCAACCACACGTCCACACCCTGATAGAGGTAGCGCCCCACTTTCATGTCGTAGTCTTCCAGGAAAACGACCCGCTGGCGGAACTCCGGCCGCCGGGCGAGGTGCACGACTTGCCGGATGAAGTCTTTGCCCTCGTTGTCGGCCGGATGGGCCTTGCCGGCGTAGATGATCTGCACCGGCCGCTGCGGATCGCCCAGGATCCGCGCCAGCCGCTCGAGATCGCGGAACAACAGGGTGGCCCGCTTGTAGGTGGCAAAGCGGCGTGCGAATCCGATGGTGAGTGCCTTGGGATCGAGAACCTCTTCGGCCTGTTCCCGCTCGGCCGGCGGGGCGCCGCGCTGTTCGAGTTGCGTCCGGAGACGCCGTCGGGCGAAGGCCACCAGCCGCTCCCGCCGCCGTTCGTGGGTCCGCCAGAGCTCCGCGTCCGGGATCTGCTCGACCCGCTCCCAGACGGATTGGTCGGCCGGATGCGAGATCCAGCGCGGACCGAGGTAGGCGTCGAAGAGTTCAGCCATATCGCGGGAGAGCCATCCCCGGACATGCACGCCGTTGGTGATCGAAGTGATCGGCACATCGTTGACCGGCACCCCGGACCACAGCCCGGACCACATCCGCCGGGAGACACGCCCGTGCAGGGCGCTGACACCATTGGTGGCACCCGAGAGCCGGATGGCCAGGACGGCCATGGAAAACGGCTCGTTATGGTCGGCGAGATTCTGCCGCCCCAGCCCGAGAAAAGTGTCACGGTCAAGACCCAGTTGCGTGTAGTACGACGCGAAATACCGCTCCATCAGGTCGGGGGGAAAGACGTCAATGCCGGCCGGGACCGCCGTGTGC